>Ga0335085_10010077_pt1 | contig 14169 bp, 19 predicted proteins | sample Lox_Sample_45_FD_206712 | JGI IMG/M metagenome (GOLD analysis project Ga0335085, IMG submission 206712) | Soil microbial communities from Loxahatchee National Wildlife Refuge, Florida, United States - Lox_Sample_4.5 | ecosystem: Environmental > Terrestrial > Soil > Wetlands | place: USA...
TCCTTCGCGAGCTCCTCGCCGACCTCCACGAACTGCTCGGGCTGGATGATGGCGTTCAGCTCCGCGTGCTTGGTCCAGAAGTGGAAATGCTCGGTGAGGCGGTACGTGGTCGCCGCGTAGGGGAAGTCCTTCGGTTTCCCAAACGCCTCCATGTCGCCCTTGAACACGCGCGCCGCCGGATTTGAGAATGCCTTCGGGTTCTTCGGCGACATGAGGTTCGCGGTCACCGGCGATTCGAACGGCTCGTAGTGCTCCGGAAGCGGGCCTTCGGCCATGCCCGTGGGCGTGAACAGGCGCGCCACGCCCTCGGCGGTCATGATGAACGGCCCCACGTGCTCGTCGGGCGCCGCATCGGGACGCATGTCGGGAATGTCCGATCCCGCCCACGCTTTGCCGCTCCACGCGATCAGCTTGTGCCTCGGGTTCCAGGGCTTGCCCGACGGATCGGCCGACGCGCGGTTGTAGAGCACGCGGCGGTTGACCGGCCAGGCCCACGCCCAGTTGAGCGTCTGGCCGATGCCGAACGGGTCGGAGTTGTCGCGCCGCGCCATGAGGTTGCCCGCCTGGGGCCAGCAGCCGGAGTAGATCCAGCAGCCGCACGCGGTGCTGCCGTCGTCGCGCAGGAACGCGAAGCTCGGCAGCTGCTGCCCCGCGGGCACGAGCACCGTCGGCGGCGCCTTCGGGTTCTTCGGGTCCGGGGGCGACATCACGTCGGCGAGCGCCTTGCCGTTGTATTCCATCGCGAGCTCTTCGGGCGACGGGTTGTTCGGGATCCTGTACGTCCAGGTGAGGTTGAGGATCGGGTCCGGGTACGCGCCGCCGTCCCTGGCGTACATCGCCTTCATGCGCAGGTAGATCTCCGCCATGATCTCGGCGTCGGTGCGCGCCTCGCCCGGCGGGTTGGCGCCCTTCCAGTGCCACTGCAGCCACCGGCCCGAGTTGGTGAGCGATCCGTCCTCCTCGGCGAAGCACGTGGTGGGCAGGCGGATCACCTCGGTCTTGATGCTCGCGGTGTCGACCTCGTTGTAGGGCCCGAAGTTCTTCCAGAACTCCGAGGTCTCGGTGGCGAGCGGGTCCATCACGACGAGGAACTTCAGCTTCGACAGCCCCCCGATCAGCTTCGCCTTGTGGGGGAACGACGCGAGCGGGTTGAAGCCCTGGCAGATGTAGCCGTTCATCTTGCCCTGGCCCATCATCTCGAAGGCCTGCAGCACGTCGTAGAGCTTGTCGAGCTTGGGCAGGTAGTCGAACGCCCAGTTGTTCTCCTTCGTGGCGGCGTTGCCGAACCACGACTTCATCAGGCTCACGTGGAACTTCGGGTAGTTCTGCCAGTACGACATCTGCTTCGGGCGCAGGGGCTTCAGGGCCCGGGACTCGATGTACTTCTCGTAGTCCTGCTCGGCGTCGCGCGGCAGCGAAAGGTAGCCGGGAAGCAGGTTGGACAGCAGGCCCAGGTCCGTGAGGCCCTGGATGTTGCTGTGCCCGCGCAGCGCGTTCATGCCGCCGCCCGCGAGGCCGATGTTGCCGAGCAGCAGCTGCACGATGGCGCCCGTGCGGATCATCTGCGATCCCTGCGAGTGCTGCGTCCAGCCGAGCGCGTACATGATCGTCATCACGCGATCGGGGGCCGACGTGGAGGCGATGTGCTCGCAGACCTTGAGGAACGCCTCCTTCGGCGTGCCGCAGATCTTCGACACCATCTCGGGCGTGTAGCGCGAGTAGTGCTTCTTCATCACCTGCAGCACGCAGCGCGGGTTCTCCATCGTGGGATCGACGACCGCGTAGCCTTCCTTGTCCTTCTCGTAGCCCCAGGACGACGGATCGTAGGAGCGCTTGGCCTCGTTGTAGCCGGAGAAGATCCCCTCGTCGAACGAGTACTTGTCGGTCAGCACGAACTGCGCGTTGGTGTAGTTCCGGACGTACTCGTGCTGGATCTTGTCGTGCGTGAAGAGGTAGTTGATCACCCCGCCCAGGAACGCGATGTCGGTCCCTACGCGGATCGGGGCGTAGTAGTCGGCCATGGCGGCCGAGCGGGTGAAGCGGGGATCGACGACGACGAGGCGCGCCTTGTTGTGCGCCTTGGCTTCAGTGACCCACTTGAAGCCGCACGGATGCGCTTCCGCGGCATTGCCGCCCATGATGAGCACGACATCGGCATTCTTGATGTCGACCCAGTGATTCGTCATTGCTCCACGGCCGAACGTCGGGGCGAGACTCGCCACCGTCGGGCCGTGTCAGACCCTCGCCTGGTTGTCGAAGACCAGCATCCCCATCGGGCGGACCACCTTGTGCGTGATGTAGCCCGCTTCGTTGGAGGATGCCGACGCCGCGAGCATTCCCGTGGTGAGCCAGCGATTGACAGTCTTCCCGTCGGCCGTCTTCGCGATGAAGTTCGCGTCGCGGTCGGCCTTCATGAGCTTGGCGACCTTGGTGAGCGCCTCGTCCCACGAGATGCGCTTCCACTCCTTCTCGCCGGGGCCGCGGTACTCGGGATACTTGAGGCGATTCTCGCTATGGACGAAATCGAGCAGGCCCGCGCCTTTCGGGCAGAGCGTGCCGCGATTGACCGGATGGTCCGGATCGCCCTCGATGTGGATGATCTCGGCGGCGACGTTCTTCGCCTTGTCGCCGAGCCCGTACATCAGGATTCCGCAACCTACCGAGCAGTACGGGCAGGTATTGCGCGTCTCGGTCGCCCGCGAGAGCTTGAATTCGCGCGTCTCGGCGAGGACCGGCTGCGGCGAGAAACCCAGCAACGCGAGGCTCGATCCTCCGAGCCCCGCCGTGCAGGCCTTGAAGAACTGCCGGCGGTTCATGTCCATCGATGTCTCCGGTGAGGGATTGCGGTTGCGGAACAGGGCGCGGCCGCTTCCAGATCCCACCGGAAGCGCCGTTCATATATCGATCTGGGGTTCGTCTTCTGGCAAGCCCGCGTTGCACGGGCCGGGAACGATGCGTCGACTCGGTCGAATGCGCTCATCGTGCCTTGTGCGCCCCGAGGTGGGGCAACGAGCCCATCGTAGTCCGACTTCATCGTGCGGGCAACCTGCCATAATGGAAAGATGATCCGAATCCAGATCCGCCCCGTATGGCGATTCCACTCCGCCAGCGAGAAGGATTTCGACTTCCAGCTGATCTCGATCCTTGCGGAGCTCGACGCCTCGCAGAAGCTCACGCACGCCGCCGAGAGCGCGGGCATTTCATACCGCCATGCGTGGAACGTTGTGTCCGAATGGGAAGCTTTCTTCGGCACGCCGCTCGTGACGAAGATGAAGGGGCGCGGCACGCGCCTCACGCCGCTGGGCAAGCGCCTGCTCTGGGCGGGGCAGCGCGCCCAGGCGCGCCTCGAGCCCGAGCTGCAGAACCTCGCCGCCGAGTTCGCCGACGCGCTGAACGAATCGCTCACGGAGCAGGCGCCGTCGCTCGTCGTGCACGCGAGCCACGACTTCGCCATCGCGGGCCTTCGCGAGATGTCGGCCTCGTCGCGCGCCACCATCGGCCTGCAATACAAGGGCAGCTTCGACGCCCTCGCGTCGCTTCGCCGGGGCGAGTGCGACGTGGCGGGCTTCCACCTGCCCGAAGGGCCGCTCGGCGCGTTGATGGCGCAGCGCTACGCCGAATGCCTTCCGGCCGCGGGCTTCAAGCTCATCCGCTTCGTCACGCGCGCCCAGGGCCTCATCGTGCGCGCGGGCAACCCGAAATCCATCAAGGACGTGCACGACCTCTGCCGGCCCGACGTTCGGATGGTCAATCGCCAGCGCGGCTCCGGCACGCGCGCGCTGCTGGAATTTCTCATCTCCTCCCACGGGCTCGACCGGACTCGGATGCTTGGCTACGAAACCGAGGAGATCACGCACGGCGCAGTCGCCGCGTTGATCGCGGGCAACCAGGCCGACGTGGGATTCGGCGTGCAGGCCGCGGCCGCGCAGTATCGCCTCGACTTCCTCCCCCTGTGCCGCGAGATCTACCTGCTCGCCTGCCGCGCCGAGGAGTTCCCGTCGAAACCGATGCGCGAGCTCCTCGCCACGCTGAAGGGCGCCGAGTTCCACGCGATGGTGAAGACCCTCGCCGGCTACGACGCGCAGCAAGCGGGCGAGGTGTACGAAGGCCTCGCGCCCGCCACGGCCCATCCCGGTCCGTAGCCCCGGCTCCATGAAGTCGGTCCGCTTCGTCGCCGTTCTTCTCGCGGTGCTGGCGCTCGCGAGCCCGGCCCTCGCGGCGCGAGAATTCACCGACGACGCGGGCCGCAAGGTCACTCTTCCCGATCGCATCGAGCGCGTCTATGCCGCGGGCCCGCCCGCATCCGTCCTCGTGCTCGCGCTCGCTCCCGACAAGCTCATCGGCTGGACGCGCCACTTCCGCGACGACGAATCGCAATGGGTCCCGAAGAAATACGCGGAGCTTCCGGAGCTGGGGCGGCTCACGGGCCGCGGCAGCACGGCGAACGTCGAGGTGGTCCTGAAGGAAAAGCCCGACGTGATCGTGGACGTGGGCTCCACGCGCGAGACCTACGCCTCGCTCGCCGATCGCGTGCAGTCGCAGACGGGCATCCCGTACGTGCTGCTCGACGGACACCTCGAGACCACGCCCGCGCAGCTCGAGAAGCTCGCGTCGGTGCTGGGCGTGCCGGAGCGCGGCAAGGAGCTCTCCGCATACGCCTCGCGCATCATGGGCGAGCTTCGCGACGGGATCGCGGCCATCCCGATGGACAAGCGCCCGACGATCTACTACGCGCGCGGGCCCCAGGGATTGCAGACGGGGCTGGGCGGCTCCATCAACGTCGAGGCGATCGAGCTGCTGGGCGCGAAGAACGTCGCGGGAGTCGAGCGCGGCGGGCTCGTCAACGTGGGGCTCGAGCAGGTGGTGCTGTGGGACCCGCAGGTGATCGTCACCAACGATCCCAGCTTCTATCGCGACGTGTGGAAGCTCCCGGTCTGGAACTCCGTGAGCGCCGTTCGCGCGAAGCGCGTGTACTTGTCTCCGCACCTGCCGTTCGGCTGGTTCGATTTCCCGCCGGGGGCCAATCGCCTGATCGGCTTGATCTGGCTCTCGGACATCCTCTACCCCGGCACCTTCCACCACGATCTCAAGCGCGAGGTGGCGCGGTTCTACAAGCTCTTCTACCAGCAGGAGCCCACGGCCTCGCAGATCGATTCGCTGCTCGCCGAGCCGGGCGTGTCGCCGCGATGATCCTTCCGCGGACGCGATTTCCGGCGGGCATCGCGATCGCGCTCGTCCTGCTGCTGGTCCTCGTCGCGTGGAGCTTCACTGTCGGCCGCTTCGCTGTAGCTACGGGCGACGTGATCCGCGTGCTGTGGGCCTCGCTCTTCGGCGAGGAAAGCGGGCTTGCGCGCAATGTCGACGCGATCGTGCTGCAGGTGCGCGCGCCGCGCGTGGCTGCGGCGCTCTGCGTGGGCGCCGCGCTTGCAGCCGCGGGCGCCGCGTACCAGAACCTCTTCCGCAATCCCCTCGTCTCGCCCGACATCCTCGGCGTTTCCGCGGGATGCGCGCTCGGCGCGGGCCTCGCGGTCCTCGCCTCGCTGCCCATCGAGGCGATCCAGGCCTTCGCGTTCGTGGGCGGACTCGTCGCCGTGGGCCTCGTGGTCGCCATCGGCACGTGGATCGGCGGCCGCGACCCGATCCTCACGCTCGTGCTCACGGGCGTCGTGGTGGGTTCGCTCTTCGGCGCCGGCATCGCGCTCGTGAAGTACGTGGCCGATCCCTACAACCAGCTTCCGGCGATCACGTTCTGGCTGCTGGGAAGCTTCACCGGCGCGCTCCCCCGGGACCTGCCCGCGACGCTGCTGCCGATCGCGGTCTCGGTGGCGGCGCTCTGGATGCTGCGCTGGCGCATCGACGTGCTGGCGCTCTCGGAGGACGAGGCCGTGAGCCTGGGCATCGACGCGAAGCGCCTTCGCATCGCCATCATCGTCGCCGCCACGCTCTCGACGGCTTCGGCGGTCTCGCTCGCGGGCACCATCGGATGGATCGGGCTGCTTGTGCCGCACGCGGCGCGCATGCTCACGGGCGCGGCCTTCGCGCGTTTGCTGCCGCTGTCGATCGTGCTGGGCGCGGGCTTCATGCTCGCGGTCGATACCGCGTGCCGCACGATGTTCGCGACCGAGATTCCTCCCGGCGTGGTGACGGCGTTCGTGGGAACGCCGGCGTTCATCGTGCTGCTCGCCGTCGCGTTCAGGCGCTCGCAATGACGCTCGCCGCGCACGCTCTCGATTTCGGATTCCGCGGCCACCGCGTGGGCTCGGGTGTGGAGCTGGAGCTGCCCGCGGGCGAGATCGTGTGCCTGCTGGGGCCCAACGGCAGCGGCAAGACGACTCTCATGCGCACGATCCTCGGGCTCATAGCGCCGCTCGCGGGCGACGTGACACTCGACGGGCGAAGCCTCGCCGCCTGGCCCGGGCGCGAGCGCGCCGCGCGCCTCGCCTACGTGCCGCAGGCCGCGCAGAGCTACTTCGACTTCAGCGTGCTCGAGATGGTGCAGATGGGGCGCACCGCGCATCGCGGCGTCTTCGGCGCGCCCGGCGAGCGCGACCGCGCGGTGGCGATGGCGAGCCTCGAGCGGCTGCGCATCGCGGCGCTCGCAGACCGGCCCATCCATCGCGTGAGCGGCGGCGAATGCCAGCTCGCCCTCATCGCCCGCGCCCTCGCCACGGAAGCGGGCCACCTGGTCATGGACGAGCCCACCGCGAACCTCGACTTCGGCAACCAGGCGCTGATCCTGGACGAGGTCGCGCGCCTCAGGTCCGCCGGCACCGCCGTGCTTTTTTCCACCCACCACCCCGACCACGCGCTTCGCATCGCCGACCGCGTGGTGATGCTGCGAGGCGGCAAGGTCCTCGCCTCCGGTCATGCGATCGAAACGATCAATCCGGAAAATCTTTCCGAGTTATACGGCCGGCCCATCGACGTGACGGAGATAATCTCGCCCGACGGGGTCCGGCGGCGCACTTGCGTCGCGCGCGAAGTGCCCCCGATACACTGATCCATCCGCGAACGTTCGGAGAGCCAGGCGATGGCGGCCAGGAACCGGAATGCGAAGAAAGTGAGCGTCTCCGACGCGGGCCTGCAGCGGCCCTCATGGCGGCGCACGGCCCGCCGCGAGGACCTCGGCCTCACGCCGCGCGAGCATCTCATCCTCAAGCGCCTGTCGACGCCCGCGAAGATCCAGGCGTTCCTGAACGCCATTCCAATCAACCACGAGATCGGCGGAGAGACCGTGCTCTCGGTGCGCGAGGTGCTGAGGCAACGCCGCGCGCACTGCATCGAGGGCGCGATGGTCGCGGCCGCGGCGCTCTGGGCCAACGGCGACCCGCCCTTGCTCGTGCACCTCGACTGCGACCTGAGCGACTATCCGCACGTGATCGCGGTGTTCCGCCGCCACGGCGCGTGGGGCGCGATTTCCAAGACCAACGGCACGCCGCTTCGCTACCGCGATCCCATCTACCGCACGCTGCGCGAGCTGGCGCTTTCCTACTTCCACGAGTACTCGAACAGGCGCGGCCACAAGACGCTCAGGAGCTACTCGGCGCCCTTCGACATGCGGCGGATCGACCCCGCCGAGTGGGTGACCGCCGGGAAGTCATGCTGGAAGACCCACGACCGCCTGGTGGAGCTGCGGCATTTCCCGCTCATCTCGCGCCGGCAGGAAAGGCTCCTCACCAAGCGCGATGCCTTCGAGCGCAAGGCGGGCAAGGTGGTGGAATATCCGCGGCCGCCGAAGGCCTGACCGCCAGCGCGGGTCACTCGCGCAGAGCGCCCATGAAGTGCGGCTCAGGCGAAGATTTCCTGCAACGTCTTCAGTGTGGCCGCCAACGCAGTCGACGAAACCGTTCCCAGCCGCTTGATCAATCGGACCTGGTCAAGCGTCCTGATCTGGTCGAGCAGGATCAGGCCCCTCTTTCCGCCGAAGGTGATCGGAATCCTGAATGGCGCGGGACGCGCCCCGGTCGTCATCGGAGCCATGATCACCGTGCGCAGGTGGTCGTGCATCTCCGGCGGCGATACGACGACGCAGGGACGCGATTTGCGGATCTCGCTGCCGATGGTCGGATCGAGCGTGACGAGCCAGATTTCACCGCGAACTACCATTTCAAGTCCCGATCGCCCTCATTGCCGAACTCAGGCCATACCAGCTCGTCACCGCCGGTCGACGCAAGACGCTTGCTCGCCTCCGCCCATCCGGCCCTGGGCCTCGCGGCCGGCCTGCGCAGGATCAGCGCATCCTTCTGGATGAGCAGCTCCGCCTCCGTTTCCAGCCCCACCTGAGCGAGCACCGGTTTGGGGATGATGACGCCCTGGGAATTTCCCATCCGACGAATCGTAAGTCTCAATTTCGATGATTCCATGAATCAAACATTACTCTGCCTTCCCCGGTAATGTCAATACATTGTTATAACTCCGTAGTTGCAGTGTGGCGATCGAACTGTCACCGATCCCAAGGGTTCACCAGCTTCGCGCCGCAGCCCTCGAAGTCGGATACGTTGCGCGTCGCGAGCGTGCCACGCGCGTTGATCGTAATCGCCGCAATCTGCGCGTCAAAACTGGCCACGGGATGGCCAGCGCGGCGACGCGCAACTACGATCTCCGCGTAGATTCGTGCCGCCGCCGCATCGAACGGGAGGATTCGGCCTCCGAACTCCGCATCGAACATCGACTCGGCGGCCGCCTGAATGGCGTGCCGCCGTTTCCCGGCCGGCAGCAGCAAGACGCCGTGAAGAATCTCGGCTACCGAGACGCTGGTCAGGTAAAGGCTCTGTGCGGGCTGCCCCGCCACCCAGTCCACCACACGCGTCGTGGGCGCCGGCCTCATCAGCTCGGAGACCACGTTGGTGTCCAGAACGATCACTTGGAGGGCCTGGGGGGCTCCCTGACGGGTTCCCGCCGCGGAAGCTCGAGCTCCACCCCACCCAACCGCCTGAACCGCTCTTGAACCGCGCTTGCCAGGTTCTTGGGGCCCGGAGCCTCCTCCGTCAAAACGCTACGCAGGATCGTCCGAGCCTCGTCCTCCATGGAGCGGTTGTGTTGGGCCGCACGCAGGCGCAGGCGGCTCTTGATGCGATCGTCGAGGTTCCGGATCGTGATGCTGGCCATGGCAATGGTCCGCTGCTATCAATGATTGCATTGTACACTTTGCAATCATTTCTGACCAACGACTAGGCGGCCTCGTGCAGCGGCGCGCGAATCACGATCTCGTCGAAAGGCGCGGTCACGCGCCCTTCGGCGTCACGCTCCAGCAGCCGGGATGCCTCGAGCTCCGTCATATCGGTATGGACGTTCTTGTAGTCACGCCCCAGCGCCTTCGAGAGCGCACGAACGGAAAGACCTCGGTGCTGCACTACATGTTTCAGGAGGTCCATCCGCTTCGGCGCAGAGCCCGCCCGAATCGATTCAGCGCCTCGCCCGACATCATGACCTCTACGTAGATCCGCTTCACTTGTCCCACCCCGGGTCATAGTCGCGATAGCAGTTGTAGTGTGCCTCACCCGAACGCAGGATCGCCCCCGACGGCTATCCGCCTCGCCAAAGCCGAAGCTCGGAGTGCTTTGCAATCCCCAGGAAGTCATTGTCAGTCGTGAGGAGGGTCAGGTCATGGCGCAAACAAATCTGCGCAATGACCGCATCGATAGTCCCTACTTGCACGCCGGCGCGCCTGCAGCGATTTCTCAGATCGGCGGCCTCAACATGGTCCTGACGGTCTGGCGACAGAAGCGGCAGCGCACCGAAGCGCTCGATGATTTCGCGCCGAGCACGCGGCCCCGCGAATCCTTGCAGGAGCTCCTGAAGCACGAGTCCGGTAGTGACTACCGCTTCGCCCGCCTCGAGCGCGTTGCGAAGCGCGATCACCTCGGGAGCCGAGAGCGATCCGTCGCGTCGAAGCGCCAGCGACCAGACGCTGGTATCGACGAAGAGCGTCACCTGCGAGAGCGCTCCTTCTTGTAGTCGAAGGACTCGTCCCATTCGAGCTTGCCCATGAGTCCGACCAGGGCCTTTTGCCGGCGGCGCGCGATGAACTCCTCGAGGGCGCGCGTGACAGCCGCCTTCTTGGTGCGCTCGCCACTGACTTCCAGGGCACGTTCGATCAGCTTGGGGTCCAGGGAAAGGTTAGTCGCCATGTGTGCCTCCTCACACATTAGTCTACACATCATGGGAGCGAGCGTAAAGCAGTTGTAGTGTCGCGTCACGCCGTGCAAGTCATGCCGCCAATCGCTCGCCCTTCTCGATCGAAAGCTTCATGCCAACCGCATTGAGCACCGCGATGAGTGTCTTGAGCGTCGGGTTCCCCGCGGGAGACAGGGAGCGATAGAGCGCTTCGCGGCTGATTCCGGCCTCCTCGGCCACGGCCGCCATGCCCCCGTACGCCTCCACGATCGTGCGCAGCGCGAGCAGCCCTGCCGATCGATTCTCCGGATCGTCCAGGGATTCCATCGCCGCCCTGAGATATTCCACGGCTAGCTTGCGACTGCGTCGCAGCTCCGCCACTTCCCGTTCTTCGTGGGAAACCCCGCCCACCACTCGTTTCTTGCTCATGCCTGCCTCCGTTTCCAATCCGCCCAATACCGCTTGGCTTCGTCGACTAGGCAGCCTCGTGCAGCGGCGCGCGAATCACGATCTCGTCGAAAGGCGCGGTCACGCGCCCTTCGGCGTCACGCTCCAGCAGTCGGGATGCCTCGAGCTCCGTCACATCGGTATGGACGTTCTTGTAGTCACGTCCCAGCGCCTTCGAGAGCGCACGCACGGAGAGACCTCGGTGCTGCACTACATGTTTCAGGAGGTCCATCCGCTTCGGCGAAAGCAGCGCCGTGAGCTCGCCGATCGATCCTACCGCGATCGTCGGCTCGGCTGCCGCCTTGATCTTGCCGCTTCGGCGCAGAGCCCGCCCGAATCGATTCAGCGCCTCGCCCGACGTCATGACCTCTACGTAGATCCGCTTCACTTGTCCCACCTCCATCCGTGCCGCTCGGCGTCCGTCCTGAAATCCTCGAGCAGCTTCTCAACCGTGTTGAACTCGTAGGCTTCCTCTCGCGATCCCAGGTGCCGGTGATCGCCCTTTCCGGCTTCATTGTCGTAGCGCACCAGGCTCGTACCGTCACGACCGAGGTAGAGCCGATACTTCAGCCCGTGCCGACGCTCCTCAGAACGCGCTGGCAGCTGCCAAACCACCATTTCGATGACGAGGCGGCCCTGCTTGGCCTTGAATGAAAAGAGCAGGGTCGCCTTCGGCATATGGCATATTATGCCATATGCTGTTCCAGTAGTTATAGTGTCGCCAAATACAAGATGGTTCTTCAACGGGGTGCATCAAGACATTTGCACCGTCACTTGGCGCGAAGCTTGGATACCAGAAGCACCGCGAAAACAACCAAGAGCGCTTCGATCGCGATAGCCGCGATCGCGATGAGCCCATGCTCGATGCGGTAGTAAGTTGGAATCAGCATCCCGCCCCGAACCAAATACTCGCCGATGTGCCCGTAGTCCGAGTCCCGGTATTCGACGTGTACCTGCAGGCCTTCGGCCGTCTCACGACTACTGAAGTTCACGCTGGCTCCGGGAGATGGATGCAATTCTCCGGCGGCGCCTGGGGACAGTTCGAGCGTAGCTGACGGATTGGCCGACTTGAATTGGGTGAGTTCCTCCTGCGCAACGAAGACAAACCGGCTTGTAGCATCTCCGGGTGACTTGACCTCAAGCACCAAGGGGAAAAATGGAGGAAGTGGTGCCCCAGGCGCCAACGATGGGCGTATGACATGCGATAGCAAATGCATCATCGGAGCGGCAAGGGCACCAATCAAGATCACCGCGGCAATAATCCAAATTGCCTTCGTCGGGACCTTCATTGCTGGCACCCACACTTCTTTTTCGCTGGCTCAAAGAGCTGATTGAGAGGTACGCCCCACGCAAATAGCGTGGCCGCATCGGGAGCATTGCCATACGAGGGATCTCCCATTTGGGACCGCCGTTCGGCCCGATTGGATCGCTCTCAACATAACGCCCAATGTTCGGATCGTAATCGCGATAATAGTTGTAGTGTGGCGTCGCCACGACAACTCATGAGGCCTGCGCGTGGAGTTTGATCCCTAGCGCGTTCACGACTCTCAGCACCGTCTCGAAGTCGGGACTCCTGTCGCCCGACAGGGCCTTGTACAGGCTCTCGCGCGACAGCCCCGAATCACGAGCGACCTGAGACATTCCCTTGGCCCGCGCGATATCCCCAAGCGCCTTGGCGATGAACGCAGCATCGCCGTTCGCCTCATCCAGGCAGGCCTCGAGATACGCGGCCATCTCCTTCGGATTGCGAAGATGTTCGGCCACGTCATATCGACTCGTCTTGGTCTTGGGCATTTCGCCTCCTTAAAGCTCGCGCGCCATCTTGAGCGCCATGCGGATATCGCCCGCCTGTGTTGCTTTGCTCCCACCGGCCAGCAGAATCACGATCTCACGGCCCCGGCGCTTGAAATAGACGCGATATCCCGGCCCATGATCGATCCGCAACTCCGAAACACCCTCGCCGACCGGTTGGACGTCGCCCGCATTTCCGGCGAGCAGGCGCTCGATTCGCACCTGAATGCGGGCCCGGGGCCTGAACGTCGCGCAGCCCGTCCAACCAGGCTGCGAATTCATCGGTCTTGAGCGCGCGGAGCACGACCTGAAGTGTATCCTACCGGCTACACCTGGTCAAGGTACTCTTGGTGTGACACCAGCAAGCCCACCAAGATCGCCGAATCGCTTCGCGATTAGTTCCCCCGCACTGCCGCGACCACGGCCATCACGATACCCACAGCCAGTAGGGCCACGGGCAAATGATAGAGTGCCCTGATTGCGCCGGAAAATCGATTTGACGCGCTCATCGCCTGCTTGAATTCGTCACGAGACGTTACGTCCGTCAGCTTTCGGCCCATGAGGTATTGAACGCTTACGAAATACAGGAACGCGCCGAATACCAGGCTGCTGATCACTAGACCCACAGGTTCGGCCGTCGGCTCGCGAAGGTCTCCCAAGATCAGCGCGATTGCGAGGAATGCCATGATTGCGTAATACGCAAGTCTGGAAACAAGCCAGGCAGAAAAGGCCACGAGCACGAGGGCAGCGATCATTGATCCAAAAAAAGCGAATGTCAGAATCATTTTGAACACGCGCACTGGTTCGTTGCGGGCCGCTTGCCCAGACTCCACTTCCGCTCGCCAAGATTGAATGTCCCCGACCCGCCGGCACCAGGGCTAATTCCCGCGTTTAGAGTGTCCTTCCTGATTCGAATGCTCACTGGGCCAAAGGCAAAATCAAGCCCGCTGGGCACAGTCGACTCCCGGTCCTTGACGCAGGCAGGCATCGGTCCGAACCGGGCTACACCGAATGTACCCTTACCGCTGCCACTCGCTTGAGCCGAGGCTCCCACCGAAATGCCTACTCGAACGGAGACATAGGCCTCGTCATATGTCGTACCGTTTTCGCAGCATTGCCGGAACGTCACACCCGCGCCGCCACCGATGCCGAGAACTCGGCCGATTATCGGGGCCGCGAAGCTGACTCCGAAGTCCATACTTCTTCCGAGGTCAAACGCCAGCCCTAGCGGGTCGATGTATAGCAGAGGATCACTTAGCCCATAGCCGTAGGTGGCGAGGCCTCCATCAATGCCGATGAGATCACTCTCAACGTATCGCCCGATCGCTGGATCGTAATCGCGATAGTAGTTATAGTGTTTTCCCGTCTCCGAGTCGTAGTACTGGCCCGGAAATCGCAGGTTGTAGTTGAACGCTCCCAGCCCGCTCGGATTCTCGTTTGGCGCGTTGTTGCCGAACGGATCCGCGTTGTCCCACTGCCAGCGGATGGCATTGGTCGTGTCGGAAATCATCCGCGGAGTGCCCAGGTTGTCGCTCCAGATGTAGAAGAGGTCGAAGCCGCCCGTCTTGGGTTTCACCACCGCCACCGGCGTATCGCCCAGCCAAATCGTCTCTTCGATCGGGTTGGCGCTTGCGTCGTATTCGCCGATCAAGTGCCCCGCCTCGTCATAAGCGAAGAAGGTGTCGCTTCCCGACGACTTCTTCACGCGCTGCCCGAGGCCGTTCACCAGATACGTCGTCGCTCCGGCCTGCTTCATGCGACCACGCCCATCGTAAACGTAGGTGACTCCTGCGGTCAGCGTCAAGTTCCCCGCGG
>Ga0335085_10010078_pt1 | contig 14166 bp, 10 predicted proteins | sample Lox_Sample_45_FD_206712 | JGI IMG/M metagenome (GOLD analysis project Ga0335085, IMG submission 206712) | Soil microbial communities from Loxahatchee National Wildlife Refuge, Florida, United States - Lox_Sample_4.5 | ecosystem: Environmental > Terrestrial > Soil > Wetlands | place: USA...
CATTATCGAGAACTCAGGCACGCCATATTTTGCCTTTAAGGACCTCGATGAAAACAAGCCGACCGGGTCGATCAAGATTCGCGTCGAGACCATCGACTACTTCCTCAAGCGCTATCGCGAAGACTTGCTGAAGAAGGCCGAAACTGCCAATGAGCTGGAGCGTCAGCTGGCGGAATACGAGCGCATGTTGAGAATGCCGTTGACGCGGCGTGCGCTTGCGCAAGAAGATAGCGTCATCCCGCTCACGCAGATCGTTGGCGAGCCGCAGGTTTCCTCCGCGTCGGGAGACGACTAGCCGCGAGTCGATCGCATGTGGTCCGGGCCAAAGACATGCCTCTTACAGCCGACACCAAGAAAGTGATGTTCGAGATCTATCGGGAGGCCTCCTTCAGCGGCCAATACAAGGTGGTGTATTTCACCGAGCTCGGCGAGCACGACAAGGAAACCGAAATCGCCGACGCCATGCGTGGCGAGCACATCTTTGACGGTTTCCTGCTGCATCGCGACCGCAGCCAGGCCAAACAGGTTGTAGATGACATCCTCGGTCGCCTGAATCGCGGCGAATCGATGGGTTGCGCCGAAATTGAGCGGATGCTTCAGCCTTATCTGGCATGACTCGGATGGCTAAGAGGCTTTTTCCTGAATACGCCGCACTGGCAGCAATATGGTGAACTCGGTGCCCTTACCCGGCGTGCTGGTGGCATTGATGGTTCCGTTGTGTGATTCCACAATTCGCCGCGCTAACGACAACCCCAGGCCGGTCCCGTGGCCCTTGGTTGTAAAAAAGGGACGGAAGATATTCGGCAGATGTTCTGGGGAAATACCTTTGCCTTCATCGGCGACCATGATCGCTACGTTGTTGTCATCCGGTTGTAAGCTGACCTGGATGATACCGGGCTTGTCCATCGATTGAATAGCGTTCAATAACAGGTTGAGCAACACCTGATTGATCTGGTTGGGGTCGTGTTCGACCGGAGGGACCGCGTCTTTGACCTCAAACTCAATGCTGATGTGTTTGGTCACCGCCTGCTGACGGGCAAACAGCGCCGCGTGCTCAACAGTTCCGGCGATGTCAGTCACGCGAAACTGCGGGGCCTTGGGGCGGGCCGTGTCCAGCAGTTCAGTCAAAATGCGGTTGATCTGGACCGCCTCCTGCTTGGCGTCATCGATTACTTCGCGTGCAACGCTCGTCGAGGGCAGATCGCGGCTGACAATGTCGAGCACACCGGCGATGCCGGCCAGAGGATTGCGAATCTCGTGCGCCAATCCGGCCGCCAGTTCTCCCAGAGTGGCAAAGTGCTCGGCGCGTGACATTTGGGTTTGATGCAGGCGCTGGATCTCCTCGCGGCCGGCTTTAAGCTGTGCCACCATGTCGTTGAAGTCGCGGCCGAGGTCTCCGATCTCATCGTTACGTTCGGCAAAGCTGACCCTCACATCCATATCGCCTGCCTGGACGCAGGTAAATTTCTCTTGCAGCTCCATCATCGGACGTCGTACTTGCACCGCTAGGACCATAATCACTGCGACGCAGATCACGAACGCGCCGCCCGCCGCCACCGCAATTACATCCTTGCGTGGCCCGGACTCAAGCGACGAAGCCACTAGCAGAAACAAGAGCAGGCCGTTGAGAAGAACGGCTGCGATCGGTAGGACCGCTTTCAATGCCCAATTGATCCGGTGCTTGCGAATAACGGTGGTGGCGATCCCTTTGGGTTGGTCGACGCCGTCACCGGCAGTCCGAATTGGAACAGTCGAGCTCATTGATGTATCAAACCGTCCCCAAGCCTTCTACCGCCAATTCGAGTCTCGAAAAATCCAAGCTGAAGGAACGGAGCCGGGTCGCGGGGCCAATCTTGACCTGACTCAGTATCCTTCAGCTTGGGTGGGTCCTCATGCGTAGGCGTGTAAGCCGGGAAGCAGATACGTTACGCCGAGGAAAGTAAAAATCACCACGCCAAATCCAAGAATTGCGAAATAGGCTGCCCGCCGTCCGCGCCATCCGCGAGTGATGCGCATGTGCAAATAGCCTGCGTACACCAGCCATGTAATTGCTGCCCAGGTTTCCTTGGGGTCCCAGCTCCAGTATGATCCCCAGGTGCGATTCGCCCAGTAGGCACCTGTCGCGATCATGCCGGTGAGGAGTGGAAAGGCGATGCAGATGGTGTTATAAGTCACGCGGTCGAGCGTGTCGGCGCTGGGCAGGAGGACCTCCAGATCGGAGCGTCGCCACAGCAGCATCATGTAGAGCAGGGAGGCGAAGACGCCAGTGACGAGTCCGCCCAAAATAAAGGGTGATGCCGCCAGCGACGTAGGATACAAGCCTTCCTGGTAGGGCGATGCGTAGCTGGCATCGCGCACCCGCAGTACGAAGGCCGCCAGCACCACAACTTGCAGAAGCACGCCGACGAAGATCGACTTGTTTGCCAAACCGTAGTAGGAATCATTCTTCTGCGCGCGCGCTAAAGCGTAAAACAACAAGGGAACGAGTGACGCCACTGCCGCCATTACGAACAGCCAACCAAGATCGGGCACGGTGACGAACAGCCTCACTCCTCGCCCCAGGAAGACATCGCTTTTTTCTTTAGCATCCCACGCCGTGACCGACAGCCCGCCCCACTTTTCAAAGCGTGTGGCGACAATTGCGAGATAGACGGCGCTTACCAGTGCGCTGGTCAACGCCAGAAACGTCTCGGTCGGGAAACGATCTTTGATGAGGAACATCATTGCCAGCGCGAAGCTTACCGCGCAGGCGGCATAACTCAACATCGCCAGGGTTACGTGAACGTGTAGCCACGTGGACTGCAGGGCTGGTACCAACGGCCGTACTTCCGAGGGCAAAAGCTGCATCAGGATGACACACACCACCGCCAGCGGCATGGTAATGCTGCCAATAATCTTCACTCCAAACTTCTTTTCGGTGATCAGGGTGAGGGCCGCGACCGTCCAAACGAAGCTCAGCAGCATTTCATAGATGCTGGCGAACGGCGGGCGTCCGGCCAGATACCAGCGGTGAGCCACGGCCAGGGTGTTGGCCGTAAAGCCGATCGCGGTTGCGACCGACGCGAACTTGACGTACTTGGCGACGCCGGTAACCCCGAATCCCATGTAGAGGGCGCCTGCGCCTGCATAGAAGATCAGTGCGACATACAGGAGGTTGCTTTCGTTAAACAACGGACCGCCGGATTTCGCGGCTCCAAGCAGGGCCGTGATCAGCAGAAATGCGACGCCTAGCCCGACCAGCACCAGCAGCGCATTACTGCCGGTTGTTGCCGGTGTTTCCATACGTACGACACGTGCACGCGTTGCCATTATTCTCTCTCCTTCGTCTTGCGCCTCGCGTTTCTTACTTGACGGCCGCCAGCGTCAACTCGGCTTCTTCTTCCTTGCGCGCAGAGCGAGGTGCGATTGACGCTCGGTCCAATTCACTTCGAATGCTCTCGACGATCTCCTCAAACTTCTGTTCGAAGCGATCTTTGTTCTTGTTGGCCTGTCCGCCGATCCACAGGACAAGCTTGCCCCGGGCATCGGGCAGGGCCACGACCCACAGCCGCATATGCACCATGTAGAACGCCACGAAGAGTCCGACGCCCATCAGAACGCAGCCAGCCCAGACCAGCCACTGGCCCGGCTCATGCGAAACCTCCAGGCCGGTGAAATAGCCCATCTGCAGGTCACGGTATTCGAAGTGGTAATCGGATTCCTGGCCTTGTCCCATCGGGTTGTACGCCGGGAAGATCCATTGAGTGGCAGGCTTGTCGCCGCCGGCCTTCTTGATCTCGAGGCGGAAGGCTGGATTCACTACGTCGTCGGAACGCTTGAACACCTGGTTATCGCGGATGAAAAAGTCCGGAATAAATTCCGCCAGTGTGACCGTCGTTGTGGGATCGAGTTCGACCGTCTCATTCAGCCGCAACGTAACTTCGCGGGCGGCGGTCCCGCCGGTTGGGGTAGCAACTACTTTCACGCCTTCGACACCGGTCGGGCCGTAGCTTGCCTGATAAAATCTCAACCCACGGTGCACCAGGGGATCGTTAACCACAATCTCTTTCGTCTTGATCTCCCGTCCGTCCTGCACGACCGCGAGCTTCGACCACCATTTCTTTGGCGATCCGTCAGCGTAATTCTCCTGTCCGGCTTCGTAGCACTTGATGCCGAACGGCAACTCCTTCTTCTGTCCATTCCGGAGTTCGATGACACTGCTGGTCTGTCCTTTGCGCAGCATCAGGTAGCCGCTGTAGCCGAGGATTCCGTCGACGATGCCTCCCGCGAAAATCAGCAATAAGCTCGCGTGTATCACATACACCGCCATCACCGAAAACCGATGACGCTCCGAGTAAAGCGATGTCTGGTCGCCGGCGGCAATTCGCTCAACCGGCCAATGCAACTTTTGTAGTACACGGTCGGCGGCATTCAATCCATCGCCGGCATTCTTAATGGGGAGTTCGGCTTTCGTTTGCAGTCCTGTTCGGAAGTGCGCGTCCGTCTTGCGGTAAGGCCGCGCATAGAACCGCCAGGCGTTGGGGAAGCGCTCGATGGATACGAAGATGATGCTTAAACTCAGCAACCCAAGCAGTGCAAGAAACCACCAGGCATGAAAGACATCGGTGAGTGAGAGCCGGTCCAGCCACTGCAGCGTGGCCGGGGAATACGCGGCCTGAAGTTTGTCGGGATCCGTGGCGGGGCGCTGCAATATAAAGGTTCCTAATGCTGATGCAATGACCACAAGTAGCAGTAATATGATGCCGGTACGCAGATTCGAAAGTGCCTTGAAAAATCGCTTTGGTATCGATACGATGTCCGAAACCATGGGTGCTCCTTCGGTGCAACCAGAACAATCGCACGTGGGGAGCCAAATCCAGTTGCGCCGCTAAGTCATTGAAACATCGATATTGGGAATATGGATTTGTGACATGCGGACAAGCCTGTATTGAGCCATATCACCCAAAGCAGTGATTAAACCGCGCACTCGCCAGCTCTATCGGCGTCGGGCGCAAGGTGGTTGCGTTACTACTCGTCAGAGCTACTCAGGGCCGGATCGCAAAAGGTGGGATCCAGGTCTCTGCGGGGAGGTTTCGGTGCGATGTGAGACCCAACGCGGAGAGGAGTGGCTTTCCGCAATATTTTTCCTGACCGCGGTTCAGGACGGGCCCGATCTGATCAGCGAGTAGCGACCAAGGTGCTGGTGTCAAAGCGGTTACCCGATTCGTGCGAGTGCGCGATTTCACCGGGCAGCTGTGGGGGAAAACCCATTTCCGGCGCTAGTTTGGATCCTCGGTTGACTTAACCACGCCCGATGATTTCAGGCCCAAGTAACTTAGTTTCAGTAGGTTAGGGAAATACACAGCCGGCTGACGGATGACCTCGCGATTGCGGCATTGGTATTGCACATACTCATCTGCTGGTTGGAGGAAGTTGTGACCAAGGCTGTACGGTCAATTCTGGCGATGGCACTAGCACTGAGTTCGAGCATAGTCATGGCGGCCATCCATCCAGTTCCACTGGACAAGAACACCGATTCGGCCAAATGCATTGAGTGTCACGAAGACAAGGCCAAGGGAAAGTTCGTCCATTCCGCCATCGCGATGGGTTGTACGAGCTGTCACGAAATCCGGGTCAACAAAGACGTCACGCGCGTAAAGCTCATCACCGCCAGCCCTTCGGCCGTTTGCCTGACCTGTCACGCCGACAAGAACGCCGAGGCGCTAAAAGGGACGGTTCATCCTCCCGCGGTTCGCGACTGCGTCAAGTGCCATAACCCGCACCAGTCCGACTACAAGTATCAGCTCATCAAAGCCGACTCCGGCGACAAAGGTCAGAACCTCTGCCTCGAGTGCCACACCATGGGGCTAAATGTTCCAGACAAGGGCAGCCGGCACGCCGCCCTCGATATGGGTTGCGAAACTTGCCACGTCACCCACAAAGTCGGCGAGAAGGGCAAGATCGAGTGGGACTACCACTTGACCAAGGCCACTCCCGCGCTTTGCCTGGACTGCCATGACGCGACCTCTGCCGACCTCATCAAAGCTCATCAGGGACAGCCTTTCGCCAGCGCGAACTGTGTGCAGTGCCACGATCCGCACCAGTCGCGCTCGCCGAAGTTGATGCAGGCTTACACGCATCCCCCGTTCGCCGAGGGAACGTGCACCACCTGCCACGCGGCGCCAAAGGATGGCAAGGTCGTCCTCAACGAAAAAGAAGTTCGCGCCGTTTGCGTAACCTGCCATTCCGAACAGGCGGAGAAAATCGAGAAGGCGAAGGTGCAGCATCCCGGGGCGCAAGGCGACTGCACGACCTGCCACAATCCGCACGCCGGCAAAACTCCGGGATTCGTCCAGCCCGATCCGGTGTCAGCCTGCCTGGCTTGCCACAGCGAGCAGGCCGAGGGAATGAAGAAAGCGCACCTGCATCAGCCGGCTTACGGGCTAGGTTGTGCTACCTGTCATCAGCCGCACGGCGGCAACAACGATCACCTGCTGCGCGCCCAGGGCAACGCGCTTTGTCTCGAGTGCCACGGGCCGGACTCAAAGCCGCGCAAACTCGAAACCCAACACGGCATCGCCATCTTCAACGGCGAAGTGATCGTTCCCGACGACTATTACCAGAAGAACAAGGTCATCATCCTTCCGATTAAGTACGGCGCAGGTCATCCGGTGCTGGGTCACCCGGTACAGGATGTGATGGACCCGACAGACGCGACAAAAGTAAAAAAGCAGATCAATTGCATGACCTGCCATCAGCCGCACAGCTCGGCGCAACCCGACCTGCTGGTGAAAGATCAGGCCAACAACATGGCATTCTGCGATACCTGCCATAAGAACCGGCTGGAGATCGGCGCGAATTAGATTTGGAGTTGCAAGATGTTTACGCTGCGCAATAACTCGGTGAAGGTAAGTGAGGTCCTGATAGCGACCGCGATTCTGCTGTCGCTGCTGGCTTCGCCGGTTTCATCGTTTGCCGACAAGAAGAATAAGAAGAGCACAACAACTCAGTCGGCCGCTACGACGCCCGCGAAGCCCCAGGTCGATTACAGCAAGCTGGTGTGGCCGGGTCCGCCTAACATTCCGCGCATTCGCTACATCAACTACCTGGCGGGACAGAAGCTCGACACGACCCCGCTCGATCAGCAGCCGAAACAAAAGCAGACCTGGATGGACCGCCTCGCCGGCACCCAGCCCGAGAAGGACAAGAAGCTGAAGCAGCTCCCCTTCCAGCTACTGGGTCCCTACGGCATGGCGACCGATTCGAAGGGGAACTTCTACGTTGCCGACCAGCGTGTGGGTGCGGTCTTCATCTTCAATACCGAGACCCGCGACGCCAGCCTGATTCGCAACAAGTTCGAAGCGACCTTCGCGCTGCCGAACGCGGTCGCGATTGACGACGACGACCGCATCTTTATTACTGACGGCAAGATGCATCGCGTGCTCATCCTGAATGCGAAGCATGAAGTGATCGACCAGATTAAAGAAGGCCTTGTCGATCCGGTTGGAATCGCCATCGACACGGAGAACCGCCTGGTTTACGTTGCCGACACCCAGCTTGACCAGGTACTGGTCTTCGACGCCGACTCGCTCAAGAAGGTCCGCGCCATCGGCACCACCGGCAAGAACCACGAGCTGACCTCGGCCGGCAATTTTGCCGGACCGACCGGCGTGGCCCTGGATGGCGACGGCAACCTCTACGTCACCGACACCATGAACAACCGGGTCGAGATCTTCGACGGCGAGGGAAAGTTCATCAGCCAGTTCGGGCGGCACTGCGATAGCTGGGGATGCTTCGCGCACCCCAAGGGAATTGCCCTGGATAGTGATGGACATATCTGGGTGGCCGATCCTATGCTGGATCTTCTACAAATTTTTAATCGCGAAGGTCAGTTGCTTGCATTTGTCGGCGGGCACGGCAACCTTCCGGGTCAGTTCTCGTCCATCGTGGACGTGTATATTGACAAGCAAAACCGGGTTTTTACCTCCGAGCAGTATCCCGGCCGGGTACAGATGTTTCGTTACATCACCGACGCCGAGGCGGAGAAATTAAAGCAGGAAAAAGAGCAGCAGCGCGCTGTTGATCGCGCTGCCAAGACTCAACCGGCTACTGCGCAGGCCGCCGAGGCGAAAGCTCCGGAGACCAAGCCGGAAGAGAAGAAGCAGTAACAGCAAGTTCCTGCTGCCGCGGCAGCAGGAGACCGGGATATCGCGCAAGCGGGCTTCCCGGGGCAGTAAGTGAATAGTCGTACCCATTCATTCTTATTAGCAGTCGACTTTCAGGAGGCCTTAAGGCTTATGAAGAAAGTAACGTTAGTCACTTTGTTAGTTCTGGCTTTCGCCACCTTCGCGATGGCGCAGGCCGGATGGAGCCCCAGCACCGACGTGTTGGGCGCTCACCTCAACTACGGTCGCGGTTGCGCTGCCTGCCACGCCCCGCACAGCGGTGCGCGCGGTAACGGCATCTCGACCACCGACACCACCACCGGCAACATCGCTCTGTGGGGCCAGGACGTTGCTCCGCTGTTCGGCAAGACCATCATCACCGGTCAGTCCGAGCACGGCAGCTATTCCGAGACCCTGCCGGCTTCGTGGAACACCGGAACACCGGACACGGCCGGAATCCTGACCTGCCTCAGCTGCCACGATGGTAACTGGGCAACCGGCGCGATGATGCAGAACAAGGTCTATGAGCAGGTTCCAGCCGGCTATGCCTCGCAGAATATTCCGACCTTACTCGGAAACGACGGCAACGGCACTGGTGACTATCTCAATGATCACCCAGTGGGATTGAACGCCACGATCGGTTGCGGCGGCCAGTACAACTGGGACTGCACCAACAACAATGGCACGATCACCTACCCGGCGGGCACGAAGATGTACCAGTTCGTCCAGAACTACGGCTTCTTCGTCAGCCCGGCAGCCTATAACGGTCAGCCGACCGTTATGTGCACCACCTGCCATAACCAGCACCTGATGAACGTGGTCTCGGTTACGCAGGGCGCAAAGAGCGGTCTGCCGACTGGCTACTACCGGACCATGTTCTTTGTGCGGGCGCCTTACAACCCGGGCTCGACAACTGTTGGCGCGAACCAGACGGCGCAGTTCTGCCGTCAGTGCCACGGTGGCGAAGCCAACGAAATGAACAATGGAAGCGCCGTAACGACGTTCTAATTCGGCGTAGTTTTAGGGGGAGGGGGAGCGATCCTCCCTCCCCAATTTTATAAAGTTGTAGTTAGAAATTATTCATCGCACTTATAACGGAATTACTAATCGCTAGTTGCTAATTGCTAGCTGCTATTCATAGAGGCACCATGAAGTCCAAAATTTTACTCTGCGCTCTCATAACGCTCGTGGTGTGTTCAGGTTCGGCCCAGGTCAGCTCCCATGGACAGACTTTAGTAGCCAAACAAGCCGCCGCGATACCCCCGCAGCCCACCGGAAAGCCGGTCGCAAGGGTGAACGGAGCCGTCCTGACCGACCAGGACCTGCTGCGCGAGATGTACACCATCTTTCCCTACGCCAAGCAGCACAATGGTTTTCCCCAAGACATGGAAGCCGGCATTCGCGACGGCGCCATGAAGATGATCATCTTCGAGGAGCTGGCTTACCAGGACGCCCAGCGCCGCAACCTGCAGGTCCCGGCCGACAAGCTGGCCAAGGCCGAGGCCCAATTTCGCAAGCAGTTCAAAAACAACGCCGAGTACCAGCAGTTTCTGAAGGCGGACTTCGGCGGAAGCGAGAAGGCCCTGAACGCCAAGATTCGGCGCTCCCTGCTGATCGATCAGTATCTCAAGCTGGAAGTGAATAATAAATCGACCGTTACTGTGGCCGAAGCCAAGGCTTACTACGACAAGAATCCGCAACGCTTTGCCTATCCCGAGGGGTTCGCATTCCAAAGCATTTCGATCCTTCCTCCTGAGAAAGCCACTCCGGCCCAACTGAAGGACGCCAAGAAGCGCGCCGACGAGGCCTACAAACAGGCCAAGGCGACCAAGACAGCAGAGGAGTTTGGCCTGCTGGCCGAGAAAATCTCGGAGGACGACTATCGCGTCATGCTGGGCGACCACAAGTGGGTCGACCGTTCCAAACTTCCTCCCAACGTCGCCAACGCCCTGGCCGGCATGAAGAAAGATGACGTTAGCAGCCTGTTGCAAGTCGATCAGGCCTACGTCGTCGTCCGCCTCAACGGACATCGCGTAGCGGGCAAGGCGAAGTTCGAGGACGTGAAGGCCCAACTGATTCCTGAGCTGGAGAAGCGCAAGACCAACGACGTGCGCGCCGCTTTGGATAGGAAGCTGGCTCAGAACGCGAAGATCGAAGTTTTATAGGACCTGGCCGAAAGCTGGTATGTTGTGCGGACTCATATTCGTAAGGCTAGAACGGCTTCAAAGTCGATATTTCCCGCTTGGGTTGCAAGGGAGAATTGGGAACACCTCGGCGGGATTAGCAGACGACGTTCGGGGACGCTGAACGAGCTGCTTTCTCACAGCCTCGTATCAGGGCACGACTTGAGTCGTGCCGAAAAAGACTTCCCTGAAATCCCGGCGCGGACGTTAGTCCGCGCAACAGGGGCTAAAGCCCTCGTCCCTGCAAAAGCGTCTGTGGCACGACTGAAGTCATGCCCCGATACAATTCCGATCCGTCACAGCTCGCCCTTTCGTTGGAGTTACGCCGCGACAGTGGCGAGCCTCTTGTTCTTCCTCCTGCCCGCGGCCGCGCAAATCAAGATCGGCGACAACGTTCAACTCACCGGTACCGGGAACGTCGCTGCCGGCTATAGCGACAACTGGGGCAACCAGATCGCCTCCGGTCACGGCTTCAACTTTGGCGGCGTGGGGACGATTGGCGGCTATTACTACAGCCCGAACTTTCTTTCCTTCAACGTCACACCCTACTACAACCAGAACTGGGCGAATTCCGATTTTCAGACGGTTACCGATGCCACGGGAGTCGCGCTGAGCTCTTCCATCTTCGCGGGCAGCAAGTTCCCGGGCTCGATCAGTTACAGCGCCGACTATAACAAGGAGGGCAATTACGCCATTCCAGGCTCTCAGAACTACGTCACCAACGGCAACGGTCAGGGCTTAGGAATTGGCTGGGGGGTCAATATTCCCGACTGGCCAGCTTTGTCGATCGGATATTCCTACGGCAATTCCAACTACTCGGTATACGGAACCAACGAAAACGGCAGCAGCAATTACAACAACTTTTACGTCCACACGTCGTACCGGTGGAACAACTTCAATCTCTCAGGTGGCTTCAACGTCAATGATTCCAATGCCCAGATCCCGCAGATTTTCTCCACCGGGCTGACCGAAACCTCTACCTCCGAGAGCAAGGGCTATTACTTCAATGTGAGTCACCCCTTGCCGATGCACGGCAGCACCTCGGTAAGCTTCAATCAAACCGATTTGAATTCGGATTATCTGGGTTATACGTTCAATGGCACTATTGATACGGTAAGCGCTTTTGCGGGTGTCAATCCGACGCAGAAATGGAATATTTCCGCCAGCGCCAACTACACGAACAATCTGAACGGCGTGTTGTACCAGACCATTATTCCTACCACCGGAACAACGGCCGCGGCTAACTCCCTGGCTTCGAGCGGCACCTCACTTGCCACGGCCACGACGGCCGAAGCGCCGGCGTTGCCGGAGTCGCAGTCGTCGCATGCCTGGGACGCCAGCGTAGGTACCGGCTATGCCATCCTCCCCAACCTGCAGGTTCGCGCGCAGTATGAATGGCGGGAGCAGCTCTATAACGGAATCAACTATACCGCCAACGGAATCACGGCCGGCGCGATCTATGGCCGCCCGCTGTGGGGCGGAACGTTTAATGCCAATGCCTATGTGACCGATAACAATTCCAGCAATATAAAGGGCTCTCAACTCGGCTTCGCTGCAAATTCGAGCTACAACCGCCAGTTTGGGCAATGGAACGTGACGATGGCAGGAAGCTATGGTCAGAATCTTCAGACCCTGCTGGTGGCGTATACGACGTCGAATTACACGTTTAGTGGAACTGTGATGCGTCGTTTCGGGCAGTTCATCGTCACCGCCAGCGCGGGTGGGTCGCACAGCCTGCTGACCGGTCTGCCCGGCACCGCCTACTCCAGCCAGAGCTACGGGACGTCGCTGGGCTGGCGGCGTTTGAATTTCAGCGGCAACTACAATCAATCGAGCGGCAGCGGCCTGGCGAGCGGAGGCGGGGTTGTTCCGATTCCGCCGATCATTCCTCCCAGCCTTCTGATCATGTACGGCGGTACCAGTTACGCCCTTTCGGCATCGGGTTCGCCAACGCTTCACTGGACCTTCTCTGCCACGTACCTCAAGGCAAACAGCAATACCACCAATGAGGGCATCTATTCGGCTAATCGGGTGGAAGAGGAGATATTTGCCACGCAGTACCAGTTCCGCAAGATCGCCGGCTACAACCGCATCGTGCAGGGTTTCAGTGCTTCCGGAGTTGCGCCCGCCAATTTCTCGTCGGTTTATATTGGTTTGTACCGATGGTTCAATTTCTTCTAAGCAAGACCGGGTTCCGTCGCTGGTGTGTGTGCGTTTTGCTTTGGGCCATCGTTTACGCAATTCCTGCCGGGGCCGCGAGTAAGAGCAAACCACCGGCGACCGAAATCAAAGTTCCCGACCTGTTGCTCGACGGCGGCCGCACCGTCAAGTTCGAGCGCGTGTTCAGCAACGATCGCGAAGTCAAGCTCAAGAAAGGCTTCTGGACCAAGGCTTTCGACTTCGTCGTCGGCGAACCGGACTTCCACTTCCTGGTACGGCCCTACAGCCTGGTGGCCGACTCCCGCGGACGCGTCATCATCAGTGACCCCGGCGCTGTCGGCGTACACATCTTCGATTTCGAACAGCAGAAGTACAAATTTCTTTCGCGCCGCGACAAGAGCAAAGACCCGATGCTCGCGCCACAATGTGTCGCCGTCGATGACAAGGACAACATTTACGTCACCGACTCCGAGGCAGGGAAGATCTTCGTCTACGATGCGGGAGGCAAGTTCCAGCACACGATCGGCAGCCTGAAAGGCGGCGAGGGATTCTTCAAGCGTCCCACGGGAATTGCCGTTGATACGGCTGAGCAGCGCATCTATGTCACCGACACGCTGCGCAACCAGATCTTCAAGCTCGACATGCAGGGAAACGTGCTGGCAAAGTTCGGCAAAACCGGATCGGCACAAGGCGAGTTCAACTACCCAACCGAGTTACGCCTAGACGGCGCCAACCTGGTCGTCGTCGACGCTATGAACTTCCGGGTACAAGTCCTGGACCGTTCGGGAGCATTTCAGTACGCGATTGGCCAGATCGGCGACAGCCCCGGCGACCTGTTTCGTCCCAAGGGAGTCGGCATCGACTCCGAGGATCATCTTTACGTTGTCGACGGACTTCGCGCCCAGGTGCAGGTGTTCGACCGCTCCGGCCAGCTTCTCTACTACTTCGGCAACGGCTCCGGCTTCGGAGAATTTCAGATGCCTGCCGGCATGTTCATCGACCACAACGACCGCATATATGTAGTCGACTCCTACAATCGGCGCGTGCAGGTCTTCCGCTATTACGGTGTCAAGCCCGGCAAGGGAGGCCTGCAGTGAGCTGTGCCTTCCGGTTCCGCTGGCTCTTCGTGTTCATTGCCGCCGCGCCGCTCGCCTTTGGTCAGTACACAACCGACGTTCTCGGATCGCATAATCTCTCGCCGGGCAGCGGATCGCCTATCTCCGGCCCGTTGAATACGCCCTGCACCTACTGCCACGTTCCGCACTCCGGCAATGGCAACCTGGCGCCGTTGTGGAACCAGAAGCTTTCGACGTCGTCGTACGCGACCTACACCAGCACCACGGCGCAGAACACCGACAACGCCAAGCCGCCTCTGGGGAGCGAAAGCGCATTTTGTCTCGCCTGCCACGACGGAACGGTTGCCGCGGGCGACACAGTGCTCTTTGGCAAGATTGCCATGACCGGCTCGATGTACACGCAGGACAATTTTGGTACGCAACTGCAAGGCTCACATCCCTTCAGCCTGGCCTTGCCGATCAAGGATTCCGTCGATCTGGTCGCCTCGATCCACCAGAGCGGAAAGACCGCGGATCCTAAGGTGCCGATGATCCTGGGAAACATCGAGTGCAGTTCCTGCCACAACCCGCACGTGCAGGCGAACGACCCCATCTCGCTCAATT
>Ga0335085_10010080_pt1 | contig 14165 bp, 11 predicted proteins | sample Lox_Sample_45_FD_206712 | JGI IMG/M metagenome (GOLD analysis project Ga0335085, IMG submission 206712) | Soil microbial communities from Loxahatchee National Wildlife Refuge, Florida, United States - Lox_Sample_4.5 | ecosystem: Environmental > Terrestrial > Soil > Wetlands | place: USA...
GTGATCGAGGCTGTGCCCGACACCCCCGTCTGCCCTATCCGCGAAACCAGGCTGTCCGCGGAGCTGAGCGCGAAGTCGGGATTGGTGGTGACGGTCACGTTCACCGCTTGCTGCTTGGCCGGGCCGCTGGGCGAACCCGGCGTCCCCACCACGTTGATGGGGTAGGTGCCGGGCGCCAGCGCGGCGGTGGTCAGAATGGTCAGGGTCACTGGGACCGGGGTGGACGAAGTCGGGCTTACCGTGGCCGAGGGCGCGAAGCCGCAGCTCATGCCCACCGGCAGGCCGCTGCACGACAAGGTCACGCTGCCGGCGAAGGAGCCCGCCGCGCCGACCGTGAAGTTGACCTGCTGGGCAGTCCCGCGCGGGATGATGGTTGAAATCGTCGAGAAGTTGAAGAGATTGAAGTCGATGATGTGCAGCGTGAGGTTGAGACTGTGGGTGGTGCTGTAGGGATCGACGCCCAGTCCGTGGAGGATGAAGCCGTAATCCCCCGGGCTGCCAGTGGAGTGGACGCTGAAGGCGGTGCCGCCACCGCTGGTGGGGGTCACGGGATTGGGTGAGGGCGTGCAGGGGGGAGGAGCCGTCGAGCCGGCAAGGCAGGTCAGGTTCACGGGACTGTCGTAGGAACCAAGAGCGGTCGCGGCTCCGCTGAAGGTGGCTGCGCTGCCGTAGTAGATGGTCTGGACAGGATTGGAGACGGACAGCGAATAGTCGGTGCCCGTGACCAAGGTCACGGGGAGGGTGGAGGTAAGCGGTCCCGAGGTGCCGGTGACGTTCAAGACGTGGGCACCCGGCGAGGCGTTGCCAGTTACGCTGACGGTCATAGTAGAGGGCTTGCCCCCGGCGGTGGGGACCAGCGAGGAAGGAAAGAAACTGCAACTCACGCCCGCGGGCAGGGGAGTGTCGCACTTGAGGGCGACGGCAGCGGAATAGCCGAGGTCACTGAAGACGGTCACGGTGTAGGTCACCGTGCCACCGCCAGCGGGCGCCACGGCGGCGTTGGGAGTGACGGTCAAGTGAAAGCCGCTGGCCGCCGCGGAAATAGTCAGGCCCACGTTGGTGGTCTGGGTGACGGTTGCGCCGGTGTTGAGGATATAGGAGCCGTACACGGTGATGCTGGTGACTTCCGGGCCCACTGCTGAGGAAACGCTGACCGTCATCACCGAAGTCTGGTTGCCCATGATGGTAGCCGGACTGAAACTGCAGGTGATGCCGGTCACCTGGCCGCAGTTAAAGGACAGGGGTTGGGTGAGGAGCAGGCCCGAACCGCTGAGCGTAGTCTGGGCGGTCCTGCCGGCGCGGACGGACAAGGAACTGGGCGAGGCGCTGATGGAAAAGTCGCGCACGTGAACGACGAAAATGTTGGTGGCGCTCTTGGTGGCGGGGGTGGCGGGACCACTCAGCGGAGACAAGGCGCCGCGCAGGCCGAAGACATAGTCGCCGACCGGGGTGGTGACGTCGGTCTTCACATAGACCGGAAAGATCACGGTCCCCTGGGTGGTGGGGTAGAGGTTGATGGGCGGCATGCTGCAGTACGCCGGCCCCGGAGCGAGAGGCAGGGGCGTGCAGTTCACCAGCACGTACAGCGTGCTGCCGGGTGTGGGAATGATCTCTCCATCGAGGGGATCGGAACTGAATCCGCGAATGGCCAGGGCTTCGACGTTGGGGCCGTGAGTCAGAGTGAAGTCCTGCACAATCACCTGGCTGTTGCTGTTGCTGGAGAAGGTCCCGGTGGTGTCGCTGCTGGTGGCGGAAAGCGGGAAAGTACCCAGGGTCACGTTGGGGGGAACGGTGAGGGAAACCGGCACCATGTGCTCGATGTCCGGCTGCAGCGGGTCGGTAAAGCTGCAGGTGGCGCTGGGATCGATGGCGCTGGCGTTGCAGGCGGCATTCACCACGCCATAGCTGCCGAAGTTGCCCAAGGGCAGGTACGAGGCGGAAAAGGTGTTGCTGCCGCTGACCGCATAGATAGGATTGGGGAGCACGAGGCGGTAGCCGTCGATGGAATAGGGCACGTCCACGGTGTGGGTGCGGGTGCCGTCGGTGCCGGTCACGCGCACGGTGTAGGAGCCGGCGGGTGCGCCGTTGATGGTCACCGTCAGGGTGGTCGAGCTGGGGAAGGTGTTGACCGAGGCCGGGTGGAGGCTGCACTGCGGAGCGGGATTGGAGGCGAAGAGCACGCTACAGCTCAGATTCACCGTGCCGGAATAGGTGGGATCGGCGGTGAGGTTGACGGTCCCGCTCTTGACCTCGCCGGGCTTGGCGCCCCGCAGGTCGGCGGTGGAGGCCATCTGGAAGTCGGGCAGGACGTTGAGGGTGAGGTCCTGGGTGCGGGCCTGGGTCCCGGCGTCGCGGGTCGACGCGGTGGCCACGACGTGCACGGTGTAGGTTCCCGGCGGTGTGTCCACCTGGGTGCTGATGGAGAAGAAATAAACCGTGGCGGTCACTCCCGGCGCCAGATTGACGAAGTCCGGGGAGAAGGAACAGCCAGCTCCGGCGGGCAGCCCGCTGCAGGAGAAGGTGACATTCCCGCCGAAATTGCCCACCGCGCTCACCTGGAAGGTCATGTTCTGGGTGGTGCTGCCGTGCACAGCGCTCACCGTGGAGGGGGAAGGCGGGGTGAGGGCGATGTCAATGACCTGCAGGGTGACGGGAAGGGTGTGGGTCATCGCGTTAGCATCGCTGCCCGCGCCCTGCAGGCTGAAGTCGTATTCGGCCGCCGTCGTGTCCCCTACCGTGAAGGCGAAGGGCGCCCCCGTCTTCGAGGGGGTGACGGAGGGCGCGCTGCAGGTGGCGGGCGCGCCGGTGGAGCCGGGCACGCAACTCAAGCTCACGGAAGAGTTGTAGCCCGCCTCCGCGGTCAGGGTTCCCTGGAAGGTCGTGGTGTTGCCGGCAAAGACGGTGGCCGTGCTCTTGCTGGAGAGTTGCATGATGAAGTCGGGGAGCGTCCGCCAGAGCAGAGCTAGTCCTGGGAACAGGACCTGCTGATCGTAGCTGTATTGGGTGGCACTGTTGGGCCCGACCTGGATCCCGGAGGTGGCCAAGCCACCTGTATTGGCCACCAGCAGAGGCCCGTCGAAGAAAGTCTGCTGGTAACTGAACAGGACGTCGTCCGCGCCCTCATTCAGCACTACCTCGAAGGTGATGTTTTCGCCCAGGTTCACTGGGTTGCCATAGCGGGGGACGTTTCGCCACTCGATGATCACCTGGCGGTTGGGAGCAGTACCCTGGGTGGTCCAGAAGACGTTTTGCGCGGTACCCGGCTGGGGCATCAAGTCGTACCAGAAAGGGGCGATGAGGGTGCCGGCAGCGCGCGTGGGCAGCGGGGCGTTGGAGGGCGATTGGAAGGCCCGCTCCACGCTGATGGTGCCGTTGCTGCTCACATAGAGTGTGCTGAAGCTCTGCCCTCCGAATCGGACCGAAAAGGGGAGGTTGACGGCGGCGACCGAATCGTCGCTCAGGTTGAGGTTGGTGCCGGCGAAGGTGACATATGAGAAGGGGACAGGCTCATAGGAATAGCCCCGCAACGCCAGCACGGTCAGAACATCGCTGTTGGGGAAGGTGAGGGTGTAGGCACCGGGGCTGGGGGGAGTCCAGGCGCCGGCATAGGTGCCGTCGCCGGCGGCCAAGTCGGGTTCGTCGCCATCATCCTGGAGAGGGACACTCGACCCGCCGGGGTCGACCGTGACCGCCAGCGGCCCGGCCGGGGCTGCGCAGTCAATGTTGAGGACAGAAAGGGTGAACGGGTCCCCGACCCCGGCCGTGGTAGGACTGAGCACGGGCTGCAGGCGCTCCAACAGGGTACGGTCGGGTCCGGGGACGCAGGTCATGGACCCGTAAAGGTTCAAGCGCCGCTGAGAGATGGTGTTGGTCACGGCAGGTTTGACGTCTCCTCCCGCCAGCAGGAGGTTGCGCGTCGCCTTCCAGTCCAGGGCGGGATTCTGTGCCTGCAGCAGCGCCACCGAGCCGGTGACGTGGGGTGCGGCCATGGAAGTCCCACTGAGCAGGCCGTAGGCGTTGCCGCGCAGGGTGCTGAAGATGGAGACCCCGGGAGCGCCCAAGTGGACGGTGTAGCGGCCGAAGTTGGAAAAGCTGGCCAGAGCGTCGCTGGCATCGGTGGCGGCGACCGCGATCACGTTGGGCAGGTCAATGCCGGAGGGAAAATCCGGAAGCAGATCGTTGTTGTTGCTGTCGTTGCCCGCGGCCGCCACGAAGAGGATGCCGCGGTCCATCTGCGCCTGGATGGCATCGTAGAGCGCCTGGCTGAAACCGCCGCCGCCCCAACTGTTGTTGGTGGCGACGATGTTGACACCCTGATCCTTAAGGGAGGCCACCAGATCCAGGCAGGCGACCGCCGCCGAAGTGGGACCGCTGCCGTCCGCGCCCAGGAACTTGCAGGGCAGGATGGTGACGTGCCAGTTTACGCCCGCCACCCCCAGGTTGTTGTTGCCCACCGCCCCGATGGTGCCCGAAACGTGGGTGCCGTGGCTGGGATTGGCGTCATCCATAGGGTCGCAAGTGTCGGCAAGAGCATTGAAACCATGCGACCCCGCCGAACAGTTCACGCCGTCGGCGGAAAAGGGAAACGGAGCCGACCAGATGTTGGCGCTCAGGTCGGGGTGAGTGTAGTCGGCTCCGGTGTCGATCACGGCCACCACCAGGTTGCTGCTGCCGGTGGACAAGCTCCAGGCCAGAGTGGCCTTGATGTCGGCCCCCGGGGTACCCCCCGTCTGGCCGGTGTTCTTCATCGCCCAAAGCTGGGAAAAGGAAGGGTCGTTGGGCACCGTCTCCAGGGCGTGAACGATGTAGTCGGGCTCAGCGTACTGCACGGCCGGGTTGCTGCGGTATTGCTGCAACGCCTCGGCGACGGACACGCCCGCAGGAAGCTGAACCAGTTGCAGGTTGGGGACCGCGCGATAAGTCTGGGCCACGGTGGCTCCCGCGGCAGCATGGGCCGCAGCCATGGCGGAAGGCGTGCTCTTGGCGCGGAACTTCACCAGCAGGCGGTCGGGGGCATACTTAGGTCCCGACGGCGCGCGGAAGCTGGGGCTCTGCGCAGGAGGAGCGAGGGTCTGGGCGGGGGCGGCGAGCGCGCCCGCCGTCAGCACCGCGATCAGAATGGCGATCCGACCACGCATACGGCCCGGGGGCCATCCAGCCGGGGGCACAGCTACCCTTCGCGGACCCGGCGGGGAGGGCCCCGACCTCCCTATGTCTTGGGGAGTCGGAGGAGCATCTTACCATCAATTGGTATGGCGAGGTAGCTCGCGGTGCGGGTTCTGTTCCAAGGATGAAACGCGCCAAAGCGGGGCTAGGGGGCGGGGGAGTGGCGCTTGAGGGTGTCGCGGATCTCGCGGTTGATGCGGGCGGCGTCCTTGGCGGCCTGGTCGATGAGGGCCACCCACTTGGCGCTCTGCTCGTCGAGCCGCGCCTGCCCCAGCAGGTAGGAGGCCTGCAGCATGGTCTCGATGGAGTTGGAGAGGTCGTGGGCGAGGCGGCGCAGGCGGGCGGTGACCTCGTCGGGCAGCGGCTTGGGTTCCGCTTGCATGGGAGACGTGCACTCCAGTGTAAACCTATCGGGTCATCGGGAGATCGGGTGATCGGGTGATTGAAAAACCAAGCGACGAGCTACTGGCGACCCTCCGGGTCAATTGACAGTTTTTGGGGGTGTCTGTGAGAATGAAGGTGCCGTTCCTTTCTTGAGGCGCGCGGCTGCGGCCGGGCGCATCCGAAAAAGCCGAAGTGGCGGAATTGGCAGACGCGCATGGTTCAGGTCCATGTGCCCGCAAGGGCGTGGGGGTTCGAGTCCCTTCTTCGGCACCAAGATTCGTTCGCGGTTCCCGGTTACCAGTTCCCAGTTCAGTCCGTAGTACCCGCACCTAAGACACCCACCGCAGCGACTATCTCCTGAGATGGCCCGGGCGCAGCGCCAGCAGGCGCTCGACCTCGCGCTGGCGGCGCGGAGTTCCCCAGCGAGCGGCTTCCCGGCGCAGTGGTTGCCGGTCCCACTCGATCGTCCACAAGCGGTACAGGCGGTGTGCCGCCCACAGCCCGTAGAGCACACCTGCCAACAACAGCAGCAGCAAGAAGATGATCTGCAGAAGCAAGATGTCCTCCATTCTGTTCCTCCCGGCAGCAAGAGACGCGACGACGTGGTCGCGGCCCAGGGATGCAGAAGCTCCCCGCGGGAGCGGGTACACCGTGGGGGCACGAGGGCGGGGGCCAGTGCAGGGCGGCGGGTACTTGGTTGGATGCGGGGCGGGGCAGAAAGGCGGCCTGGGATCGCGGTCCTGGCCGGGGGCGGACGCGGTCTCGCACGCCCTCGGCGCGGGTGCGGGGCAGGGGAGTGTCTAGGAAGTGAATCTCGTAGTTTTGCCAGTTGCGGAGGGGGCGGGGTTCTTCTAGCTTGGAATCACCCTCCAGGCCCCTAATTCGGTTCAACTCAACCAACCCACCAAGCAGAGCAGGTCCAACCAAATCCCCCAAGGAGTAGGACTATGCCCATCAAGAACCCGAAAGAGTTGTTCCTCATGCTGCTGAGCGATCTGCGGCAGAACACCGAGAAGGTCACCAAGATCTTCCAGGAGTTCCTGCCGTTCGTGCAGGATCCGGACATCAAGCAGGCCCTGGAGGCGCGCCTGTTCGTGCAGGAGAAGATCCTGGTGACTCTCGATCAGACCTTCAAGCTGATCGGGGAGCAGCCGTTGAAGCTGACGGGAAGGCTGTATGACATCTTCCTGGAGGACTTCAAGAAGGAACTGCAGGAGATCCAACTGCCGGTGGCCAAGCACCTGTTCATCCTGGCCAAGCTGAACCACATCGTTCATCTGCGCATCGGCGAGTACAAGGCGCTGATCTGGGCAGCCGACATGACCGGCCACTTCGGCGTGGGCGTGCTGCTGGAGAGCTGCCTGGCCGACTACCTGGCGCTGATGGAGCGCAACAAGCGGCTGATCGAATTCCTGGTCGAGACCAAGATCGCCGAGCGGGTGGCCGCCTAGCGGCGCGTTCTCGGCGTGCAATCCATAAAGCCGTGCCGGCCCCGCCCATGTGCGCGGGGCCGGGCGGCTCTTTCTTATTTCTTCTCCTTTTCCTCCGCGGTCTCCTTCTCATAAGCGGGCGTGAGCGTGCCCTTCTGTTTCGCTACCTCGAGCAGGGTGGGATAGAACTGGACGAAGGTTGTGTCCACGGCGCCGTGGTCGCGGTGGCAGGAGTAGCAGGCAGCGTCGGGGGGGAAGAGGCCGCCAGTGGTGGCGTCGCGGAAGCCGAAGAAGGCCCACTTGCCGGGGAAGCGGGCCTCGTCCTTGACGTGCACTTCCATGCCCATGACCTCGCTGCCCTGGTAGTGGCCGGCGGAGTTGATGGAGCCCTTGCTCTCCGCGCCCCGCACCTCCAGCACGAAGACGGTCTTGTCGGGCCAAGTGCCGGTCTTCAGGAAGGCCTGGTAGGCCTCGGGATTGACGAAGACGTTGTCGAACATGTGGTGGTCGGCCATGCCCGCGCCCGGGCCGTAAGTCATGTCGATGCCCGAGGAGAGGAAGACCCACTCGCGGTAGCGGGCGGGGAAGACCATGCGGCCGTCGGCCGTATACACGGGGGAGTTGGGGGCGGCGGCGGGGGCGGCGGGCCGGGAGGCCTCCTGGGCCGGGAGCAGCAGGGACAGCAAGAGCAACAGCCAGATGCGCATGTTTCATCCTCCTGTACGAGTCTCGGTAGTGTACGCGGGGTGGCGGGGAAAGGTTCCGCCCCTGGGCGGGTTGGACGCACCGCCAGACAAGAGGAGAGCGAAGTCGCGGTCAGCGAGGAGCGAGCCCGCGTGCGGCAGCACGCCCGAAGTCGGCCCCTCCGTCAGACGTGGGCGAAGGCCTGCTTGACCTGCGGCTGCAGCAGGTACCAGAGGATGAGGGCGTTGATGGCGATGCGCACCAGGGCGAGCAGGACGCCGATCATCCCCAGGACGGGAAGCATGGGGGAGCGGATCAACAGGGAGGCCAGCAGTCCGAGCACGCCGCCGGCCAGGCCCAGCCCGGAGAGGACGAGGACCAGGATGCGGGCCCACTCCTTGAGCGACCACAGCCCCCATCCCACCAGGCCGGCCACCACCGCGATGATCAGGCAGATCACGCCGGCCACCGCGCCCAGCCCCGCCAGCACGGCCAGCGGTCCCATCTCGTGGGCGCGGGCGCCCAGGCCGGCGGCGCCCATCAGGCCGACGAAGACCACGGCACACAGCACCAGGAAGACGGTGAGCAGGAAGTAAAGGATAGAGATGACGGTGACCCCGGTGGGGCGTTGCATGGTCCCTCCTGCGGACGGCGGACCGGCCGGCGAGCGCAACTTATCCTGCCTCCGGAGCGCGGTCAAGGGCCTTGGTTGGAGGCGGAGCGCCCGGCCGCCGTGGCGGGCGGCCCGGAGCGGCGGCAGGCTATACTGAATGTTTTGCCATCATGCCGGTCACTCTGGAAGAACTCGTGGCGGCGGCGCGACTGCGGGTGGAGCAGGCCAAGACGGCCGGCGACTCCAGCCAGCTCTGCGCGCAGGCGGAGCAGCACGCGCCCCGGGGCTTCCGCAAGAGCCTGGAGCGGGCGCTGCCGGCGGGGCCGGCGGTGATCGCGGAGTTGAAGAAAGCGTCGCCGTCGCGGGGGGCGATCCGCGGCAGCTTTCCGGTGGCGCGGCTGGCGATGGAATTGGAGCAGGGTGGAGCGGCGGCCCTCTCCGTGCTCACCGAGGAGGAGCACTTCCAGGGGTCGCTCGGGAACCTGTGTGAGGCCTCGGCGGCCACCCGCCTCCCCTGCCTGCGCAAAGACTTCATCGTGGACGAGTTCCAGGTGCTGGAGGCGCGGGCGAACCGCGCCGACGCGGTGCTGCTGATCGCGGCTGCGCTGAGCGACGCGGAACTCACGGCGCTGGCGCGGCGGGCGCGCGAACTGGGGCTGGACGCGCTGTGCGAGGTCCACGACCAGCGCGAGCTGGAGCGCGCGGCGGCGGCGGAATGCGCGCTCATTGGGGTCAACAGCCGCGACTTGCGCACCTTCCAGGTGGACCTGGGGACGCTGGAGCGGCTGGCGCCGCGGCTGCCCGCGGGCGCGCTGCGGGTGGCGGAGAGCGGCATCCAGTCGGCGGAGGAGCTGCGCCGCCTGCATGATCTGGGCTACCAGGCCTTCCTCATCGGCGAGTCGCTGATGCGGGCGGAGTCGCCGGGGGAGACGCTGCGGCGGCTGATCGCCCAGGCCAAGGCCCCGCCTCTGGGCGCGCTGGGCGTGGTCTCGTGGCGGGCAGGGACGAAGGACTGAACTTCAGACGTCAGACCTCAGACGTCAGACATCAGCAGCATTCAGCCAACAAACTGCCAGCCACTAGCTGCAACTGGGAACCGGGAACGGGGAACTGAGAACTGGCCAACGGCCAACGACCAAGGACCAACGACCGGGGTCATGACCTGGGTGAAGATCTGCGGCACCACCAGCGTGGAAGACGCGGCGCTGGCGGTGGAGGCGGGCGCGGACGCGCTGGGCTTCGTCTTCTGGGAGGGCAGCCCGCGGCGGGTCACGCCGCCGGCGGCGGGCAGGATCGTCGCCGCGCTGCCGGAGAAGGTGGAGAAGGTCGGGGTCTTCGTGGACGAGGACATCGAGCGCGTCTGGCAGGTGGTGGAAGAGGCGGGGCTGACCGCGGTCCAGTTCCACGGGCACGAGACCCCGCGGCTGATGAAGCGCTTCCTGGAGCGGGGCCGGCTGGATGACGAGGCGCGCACGGCGCGCACCTGGGTGTTCAAGGCCATCCCAGTGGGCGGCGAGCCCTACAGCGCGTTGCGCTACGTGACCGGGGCCGAGGAGGTGCTGAAGGCGGTGCTGCTGGATTCCGGCGGCGGGCGCGCCCCCGGCGGCACCGGCAGGGCCTTCGACTGGCAGGCGGCGCAGGGATTCGCGCTGGAGTTGGGCCAGCGCTTCCGCCTGGTGCTGGCGGGCGGGCTCAAGCCGGAGAACGTCGGCCGGGCCCTCGCGCTGCTGCACCCCTGGGGAGTGGACGTGGTTTCCGGGGTCGAACGGGCGCCTGGGCGCAAGGATCCGGCCAAGGTGCGGGCGTTTGTGGAGGCAGCGAAGGAATCGGGTCATCGGGAGATCGGGTGATCGGGTGAACAAGAACCTTGCAACGTTGAAACCGTGAAACCTAAGAGCAAGACCAGCAAGCATGCGACAACCCCCGGCCGCTTCGGGCCGTACGGCGGGCGCTACGTCCCGGAGACGCTGATGGCGGCGCTGGAGGAATTGGATCGCGCTTACGAGAAAGCCCGGCGCGACGCCGGATTTCAGCAGCGCTTCCGGGAGTTGCTGCACCACTACGCCGGGCGGCCCACGCCGCTGTTTGAGGCGCGGCGGCTGACGGAGCACCTGGGCGGCGCCAAGATCTACCTCAAGCGCGAAGACCTGCTGCACACCGGCGCCCACAAGATCAACAACTGCCTGGGGCAGGCGCTCCTGGCGGAGCGCATGGGCAAGCGGCGCATCATCGCGGAGACGGGCGCGGGGCAGCACGGCGTGGCCACGGCCACGGTGTGCGCGCTCTTCGGCTTCGAGTGCGTGGTCTACATGGGCACCGAGGACATGCGGCGGCAGGAGTTGAACGTCTTCCGCATGCGGCTGCTGGGAGCGGAGGTGCGGGGCGTGGAGGCGGGCTCGCGCACGCTCAAAGACGCCATCAACGAGGCCATGCGCGACTGGGTGACCAACGTCCGCACCACCCATTACCTGCTGGGCAGCGTGCTGGGGGCGCATCCCTATCCCACCATGGTGCGCGACTTTCACCGCGTGATCGGGGAAGAGGCGCGGGCGCAGATCCTGAAGTCCGAAGGCCGGCTGCCGGCGGCGGTGATTGCGTGCGTGGGCGGCGGGTCGAACGCCATCGGCATCTTCCACCGCTTCCTGAAGGACAAGAAGGTGAAGCTGATCGGGGTGGAGGCGGGCGGCCGCGGGCGCGAGTTGGGCGCGCATGCGGCGCGCTTCTGGGGAGGGGAACCGGGGGTGCTGCAGGGCGCGTATTCCTACGTGCTGCAGGATGCGGCGGGGCAGATCGCCACGACGCATTCGGTCTCGGCGGGGCTCGACTATCCCATGATCGGGCCGGAGCACGCGGCGCTGAAGGACGCGGGACGGGCGGAGTACGTGGCCGCCGCCGACCAGGAGGCGCTGGAGGCCTGCTCGCTGCTGGCGCGGCAGGAGGGGATCATCCCGGCGCTGGAGTCGGCGCATGCGGTGGCGGAGGTGGTGAAGCGCGCGCCGCGCATGAAGAAGCGCGAGAGCGTCATCGTGAATATCAGCGGGCGAGGCGACAAGGACCTGGGAATCCTCATCCAAGAACTGAAGATCGCAGATTGACGATTGCAGATTTGGTCATCGGGTGATCGCGCCGTCGGATCATTTGGAAGACAGGAAAGGCAGAAAGGGAAGGATGGACGAGAACAGGCAAGAGGACAAAAGCCAGTGGTTGCGGAGGGGATGGGCGCTGGCTGCGCTGATGCTGGGGAGTTCAGCCTTCCTGGGAGCGCAGCAAGCCCAGCCGGCCTCGCAGGAGAAGCCGGGAGCGGCGAGTTCGCCGACGCTCCACCAGCTCTTCGAAGAGGACCAGAAGGACCGGATGACAGCGGACGCGGACTGGGACAAGGTCAGCGCCCATGACAAGGAGCACCGCCGCTTGGCCCACCAGATGCTGGCGGCGGGCGCGCTGCAGTCGGCGCAGGACTTCCAGGACGCGGCCTTCATCTTCCAGCACGGGGAGACGCCGCAGGACTACATGCTGGCGCACATCCTGGCCATGGAAGCGACCTTCAAAGGCTCTTCAGAGGGACGCTGGATCGCGGCCGCCTCCTTGGACCGCTACCTGCAAAAGGTGCAACAGCCGCAGGTCTTCGGCACGCAGTATCGCTGGGACGGGCCCAGCCGGGCGACTTCGACCCAGCAGCCCGAGTAATGGAGCAATTGTCCTCCATCGCGGGGGGCGGGACTTTCCAATTACCCGATTACCCGATTTTTCAACTACTCAATCGAGGGGAGATTTTTCTGTAACGCTTAGAGACCATGCCAATCCATCTTCAAGACCGTCCGTCGCTGGTGGTATACGTCACCTGCGGCGACCCCGACCTCGCCACCACGCACGCGATCGTGCGAGCGGCGCTGGCGGCGGGCGCCGAAGTGGTCGAGCTGGGCGTGCCCTTCAGCGACCCGGTGGCCGACGGTGTGGTCATCCAGCGGGCCAGCGAGCGCGCGCTGAAGAACGGCACCACGCTGAGCGGCGTCCTCAAGCTGGCGCGGGACATCAGGAAGGAGCAGACGCAGGCCGGGCTGATCGTCTTCTCGTATCTGAACCCGGTTCTGCGGATGGGGATGGAGCGCTTCGCGGCGGAGGCCGCGGACGCGGGCGTGGACGGCGCTCTCATCACCGACTTGACGGTGGAAGAGGCGGGCGAGTATCGCCGCGCGATGCGAGCGCGCGGGCTGGCGACCGTCTTCCTGGCGGCGCCGACCTCGACCGAGGAGCGGCTGCGGCGGATCGCGGAGGCCTCGTCGGGCTTCGTGTACGCGGTCTCGCGCACGGGCGTGACTGGGAAACGGCAGGAGCTGGCCGGGGAGGCGCGCGCGCTGGTCGGCCGGCTGCGGAGGTTCACCAAGCTGCCTATCGCGGTGGGCTTCGGCATCTCCACCGCGGAGCAGGTCCGGGCGGTGGGCGAATTCGCCGACGCGGCGGTGGTGGGCAGCGCCATCGTGGAGACGGTGGAGAAGGCAGGACGCGCGAAAGCCGCGGAGGCGGTGGCGGAGTTTGTAAGGAGGTTGAAGCACTCGGCCGTCAGCACTCAGCCTTCAGGCAGTGCAGAGAAGAGCTGACGGCGAAATGCGCGAGCCTGACCTCCCCGGGCGATAGGCGCGAACTCCTTCGGCGCTCCAGCGCCTCAGGATGACGCCCACGAGACGTTTCGCTGAAGGCTGACGGCTGGGCGCTGATGGCTGACTCGATGGACATCGCAGAGTGGCGACGGCAAATCGACGAGATCGACCGCAAGCTGGTAGAGCTGCTGAACCAGCGGGCGCGGATGGCGCAGCAGATCGGGCGGCTGAAGCGCCATACCCGGATGCCCATCCGCGAGCCTGAGCGCGAGCGCACCATCTTGGAGAACGTGCGGCGGGCGAGCCGGGGTCCGCTGCCACCCGAAGAGCTGGCCGGCATCTTCGAGCGCATGATCGCGGCCATGCGCAAGCTGCAGAAGGACGAGATGCTGGCGGAGCAGCCGGCGGAGCACTGCGCCCGGCGTCGGGAATAAGGACGGCGTGACCGCTGTTTCGAGTTTCGCGTTCCAGGTTTCACGCCGGCGCTGTCCGGGGCGCGTGAAACGTGAAACCTGAAACCTGAGACCTCTCTCGTGATCAAGCAGATCACCATCGTGGGCACGGGGCTGATCGGGGGCTCGTTCGCGCTGGCCCTCAAGCGGAGCGGCTGGGTGGGCCGCATCGTGGGCTGCGACCGCGAGGCGGTGCTGCGGCAGGCGAAGCGCCGCCGGGCCATCGACGCGGGTGCGAGCGACCCGGGGCGCGCCATCGCCGGCAGCCAGGTGGTGGTGCTGGCCACGCCCATCTTCGGCATCCTCGATCTGATGGGGCGGCTGGCGCCCGCGCTCGAGCCCGACGCGTTGCTCACCGACGTGGGCTCGACCAAGCGCGCGATCGTGACGCGGGCGCACGCGCTCTTCGGTGCAGCGGCGGCGCGGCGCTTTTTGCCCGGGCATCCCATGGCGGGGAAGGAGCTCGGCGGCATTGCGAACGCCGACGCCAGGCTGTTCGAAGGCGCGGCTTGGACGGTGACGCCGTTGCCGCGGCAGAGGCTGGGCTCCGGGCGCATCGGTGAGTACCTGGGCCTGGTGAAGCGGGCGGGCGCACACGTGGTGGAGATGGACGCCGCGCGCCACGACCGGCTGATGGCGTGGCTCAGCCACCTGCCGCAGATGCTGGCCGTCGCCCTGGGAGCCAGCTTGGTGGAAGAATTCGGCGGGGCCCGCGACTTGCGGCGGGTCAGCGGCCGGCAAGTGCGGGAGATGACACGCACCGCCGCCAGCCCCTACAGCGTCTGGCGCGACATCGTGTGGACCAACGCCGACCACCTCAGCGAAGCCCTGCATCGGC
>Ga0335085_10010081_pt1 | contig 14164 bp, 16 predicted proteins | sample Lox_Sample_45_FD_206712 | JGI IMG/M metagenome (GOLD analysis project Ga0335085, IMG submission 206712) | Soil microbial communities from Loxahatchee National Wildlife Refuge, Florida, United States - Lox_Sample_4.5 | ecosystem: Environmental > Terrestrial > Soil > Wetlands | place: USA...
GAGGCGGCGTTTGCCGTCTGGCAGTTGGAATGCCACGCCACCCAGGCTTTCTCGTTGGCGGTTGCTTCCACGGAAGGTTTCCACGCGCGCACGCCGGCCTGAAATGTTCTCACCAACAACTGCGCGAGTTCGTTGGGCGACGGCACAAAGGTCGCTTGAGCGACATCTTCGTCGTCGATGAGTTCGGGAATGCCACCGACGCGACTGGCAAGAAATGGAATGCTGCTGCCGAGACACTCGAGAACGGTATAAGGCGAGTTTTCCATCAGCGAGGGAATGACTGCCAGGCGTCCGGGCTGCTTGAGGTAGCGCATCGCACCGGGTTGATCCAGATCGCTGATGATATTCCATTGCCACGGCCATTTCGTCGCGCGTTTCTGGATGTAAGCGCGGCTGTCGTGGTGATTAACGGTGGCGGGTTTGCCGAGAAACGTGATGCGCGTATTTCGCAATGCCGGTTCCGAAACGATCCTGTCCAGCGCGTCGCAAAAAAGTTCGATGCCCTTCCGGGTTTCGAGACGGCCGAAAAATACGAGCTCCGTCACCGGTTGCAAATCGGCTAGACCGGACGCGTGACCGCCGCCGCGAGCGCTGGCGGGGAGGATATTTTGCTGCACGTAGCTGCGGGCGGGGAGTTGAAAACCGTTCTCCAACATCCAGCGCAGCATGTATTGGCAGGGGCTGACGACCACATCGGCAAGCGCGACGGAGCGGCGCTCCATGAAATCCATTTCCAAATCCAGCGGATGCGAGAAATGTTCCGAGTTGGCCTGCTTCAACCATGCCGTCGGGCTGTGCGTGCCGATGCAAAAAATGGTTTGCGCGAAGGCGAGTCCCTGGCGCTTGGCCAGCACGGAATAATAGGCATCGCCGCTCCATTCCGGGAAATGAACGACATCGAAATTGCGGGATTTGAGCCAGAGGTAAGTTTCGTAGGAGCGGATGGTCCGGTCGGGGCCGTCGATGCGCAGATTTGGATCGGAAGGCCGCGCGGCAAATTTGAAGCCCTGCTTTTCGTAATGAGATTTCCAATGGGCGGCGTCGTGGTTCTCGCAGTGCTCGCCCTGGGTGTAGAAGAGGGTGACATCGTGCCCGGCTGTCGCAAGGGCGTGCGCCATGGCCGTGTACGCGGTGCCGATTCCTCCGTTGCGGATGGGCCCTATGAACTCGCAACTGGCAATGCAGATGCGCAGGCGGCGCGAACCGGAGGAATTGGAAGCGGTCGGAAGTGAGTTAAATACCGGTGGCAAATCACATTCAGCCATAGAAAATTTTATTTTTTCACGCCGACCGCCGTTTAAGAGCCACGTCGTGGTAACCCCATTTATGCAGCCCCAGATAAATGATTTCGAATCCCTGATTCAGGCAGAATTCATTCACTGCGCGGTACACGCCGTATTTGTCATTTTCCAGCGACGAATAGATCGTGTAGTCATTGCAAACAATCCATCCGTTGTGTTTGATCTTCCGCGCCGCCTGTTCCAAATCCTTGACGACGCCTTCGTAGGAGTGGTCGCCATCGACGTAGATGAAGTCGAAGTGGCGGTCAGGCATCTGGCCTAGCAGCGTCGAGGAATCGCCGGGATGCAGTTCGACCATCCCGTGTTTGGCGGCGGATTCGAAGTACGCGTGATCAAAGATGCTGAAGTCGATGTCGTAGACATGCAGTTTGTCGGGCTGCAGAATGGAGAAGATGAGTTTGGCGAAATCGCCGGTTTGAGTGCCGATCTCAGCGCAAATTCCGCCTCTTGGCATCAGGGAGAGAATGTGATCGCGGCTGGGGATCAGCCGGCTGTTCTGCAAATGCACCTCAGACAACGGCGGCGGCAGAACGTCGGCAAAATATTCGTCGGCCTCCGCATAAAACTTTCGCACATCCGCCAACCGCTGATTCGAGGCAAGCGTTTCTTCCGACTTGGCCTCAACTTTATTGATCGGTGCGCTGTCGATGGGGGCGGGCGCAAGGTTCAGGGGAGCGGCGTCACCGACCAGGTTGAAGATTGCCGGACGAATGATGGTGGGCGCCGTTTTTTCGGCGTCGGGAGCCGGCGCTTCCGGAGAGGACGCCGTTTCCGAATGGTTGGTAAACGAAATCGCGAACGACTCTCCGGGTTTTTTGAACAGCGTCAGGCAGTCGGAACCAGGCCGTTCCCAATCGATGACTCGCGATTTGACCACGGTGAGGCCTTCCTTGCTGCAATAGTGCGCGAACAGCGCTTGCGACATGAAGTTTCGCCAGCCGGGCTTGTCATGAACGTCCCTTTCGGGATCCTGCGTGTAATTCGAGTGATGGCAAAAACCAAATGCGCCGGGGCGCAGTATCCGTTTGAATTCCCTCAGATAAGCGCGCACGACATCACTGTCGAAATGGACCATTGCGTCGAAGCAATAAAGAAGACTGACGCCGTTGGACGGAAGAAAACTCAGCGAGCAGCCATCGTTCCGCGTAAACGAAAACCGCGCGTCGCCGGCGAAGCGCTCCCGGCAAAAATCAATATTCTCCTGGTTGATATCCACGATGTGGATTTTTTGGGCGCGCTGCTTTAATTTTTCGCTGTTTCTGCCGTGCCCCGCGGCGAGATCCACGACGTAAGTGAAATCCGCATTCTTGATGAATGGCCAGATCGACTCGCGCCATTGTTTCTCCATGTATTGTTCGGCGTCGTCGTAATACGGCTGCTGTTTCCAATCGTCGCCCACTTTTTTCGCCAATTCTCGAATGTTGCTCTCCGCCAGCGAGCCGGGTGGGGGGGTGGTCCAGTTGCGGCCAGGTTGTCCAGGCTCAGCCGTCAGGCCGTCGTGCAATGAAAGGGTTGAAATGGTCTCAGGCATATCACGTTTTTCAATTTTCTGTCCGTGCTTTCTGGTTCACTGCGCTTGTTTTAAATTGACCGGGCGGGTTGGAATGAACCAACCCACCCAGGGAAGGAGCCAGCGGTTCGTCGATTGGCGACCGAACGAAGTCGCTGGACACTCGTTACTCTTGCAATAGCTGGGCCGCGTTTGGCGACAGCGAACCGGCTTGTGCGAGCATTGCCTGGGACGGCTGTCCGAGGATGCCCTGCTGCGCGGATTTCAGGCTTGCAAGGGCGGCGCCCACATCCTGGAGCGGTGGGTTGGCCGAGATTAAATTCTGTTCGCTCACCGACAATGCGTCTTGATCATCCGTTGCCGCGTTTTGCGTCTGGTCGCCGTCATTGGCGGATGCGGAACGTGATTTATGTTTCCCATGCACGTGGGCAGGGGTGGCATTGCTGAGATAGGTGGAATTGGCGTTGATGATCATGGCCGGGCGGATTTCAGCGCCGGGCTCGCGGACGGCGCGGCGGTTTTATTTTTGGGCTGAACCAGTTTTGGCAGCGGACCGATGGGGCGGACGAGTGCCTGCTGGTTGTTGCGCTGAATTTCTTCGTAGATTTCCTGGCGGTGCACCGGCACATCGGAGGGCGCTTCGATCCCGATCTTCACGACTTCCCCTTCCACGCGAACGATCTTCACGTGAATGCGGCCATCAATCACGATGCTTTCGCTGGTTTTGCGAGAAAGGATGAGCATGGGAGGAGGGTGCGGTTCTAGCCGGCCGCTTCGGAGACCAACAGGGGATGTTGAACCGAATATTCCGAAGCGTTGGCGATGACGACTTGTTTGCCAATGCCCGTGTTGCGGTTGATGACGATCGGTCCCTTTAAATTCATGGTGGCCGCCTGGCCTTGCTTTTGGACCGTGACAATGTTCAGAAGCAGGGCGTCTTCGGGATTCTTGAGGCCGAGAAAATCCACGTCCGCCTGCGGGATGTCGGGATGATAATCAGGCGCGATCAGGAAAGGGTTGATGACTACGAAGCAGAGGGAGGCATCGCCCTTGACCTGGAGGCGGCCGAATGGCTCTTCCTCCGGGTTGGCGATCAGCAGGTAATCCTTCATCTGCTCAAAGCCCAGCAGGCCCATGGGGAGCCGCACGTTGCTGGCGGCAACGACTGCGGGCGGTTCCGTTTCAATGCAATTACATTTCATTCCGGGACTTGTTTAGCAGCGGATATGCCATGCTGGTTTTTTTTGCCGCGTCCGGACAGATGGCCGTAAAATCAGGGGAAAATCGGGGCGGGGGATTTGGTTTGGATTTCACCACGGGAAAATCCCGGCAAAAATGGCTGCGGGTGGGAGAAATTTGCCGCTCGGTCTTCGTCCTCGAAATTCCTGCCCGGAGATTCGAGGACGAGGACGAGCACGAGGAGGATCGACGGCTTTTACGGCAGATAAGCCAGCAGCGAAGTCTTGAGCTGCAGAATCGTCGAAGTGCTTTGCAGCGCGATCTGGTAGGCGTTTTGCGTCTGCGTCAATTGGGTGAGCGTTTGCGTCAAATCGGCGCCGGCCACGTTGGTCAGCGAGGTGTTCAAGGAGCTTTGCTGCGTGCTTGCCGCCGATGCGGCGATTTGCAGGCGCGCCTGCACCGCGCCGTTGTTGCCGACCTGGTAGATGATGTTGTCGCTGTCGTTGGTGAGGTTCGGAGAATCAGTGCTCGTGATGGCGGAGGTATTGCCGGTTGTGATGTCATTCTGCAGCGAAATCATGTGGGTGAACAAATCCGCGCCGTAACGGCTGTCCGTGACGAGGCCGCGCGCGCCGGAACCGGACGTGTTCGCGCCGGGGATGTCCACCGAGACGGTGCTGTTCTGGCCGATTTCGTTTTCCGTGGTGCTCGTATTTCCCTGGTAGGTGACACCGGTGACATTGCCGCTGGCGTCGGTGGTGGCGACAAAAGGCGGCTGGCCGGAGTCGGTGCCGCCGAAAAGATATTGGTCGCCATCCTTGCTGTTCAGCACATCCACGGCTTGCTGGATGTATTGAGAGACTTCGGCGGCGTTGGCCTGGCGCGCGTCGGGCGTGGAAAGATCGTCTGATTGCGTCGCAATATCGTTGACGCGGTTGACGATGTTTTGCAACTGCGACAAGGCATTGCCGACGAGCGTGGCGCGGTTCGTGAGCGTGGTGATGTTTTGCGCGTACTGGCCGACGTTGCTGTTCTGGGTCTGCAGGCCGAGGGCCGTCGCCATGGCGGCCGGATCGTCCTCGGGCGCCTGGACGCGTTGCCCGGTGGTGGCCTCGTTCTGCAGTTGAAACTGGCGCGCAGACAGCAGGTTGATCTGGTTCGTCATCGATTCGGTGTAGGAGGTTCCAGCGACACGCATAATGAATGTGAGTTAAATTACTGCTTCAAATTGACAACGGTCGAAAGCATCTGGTCGACGGTGGTGATGATTTTGGACGAGGCCGTGTAGGCCTGCTGAAACGTGATCAGGTTCGCGACTTCTTCCTCGATGGAAACGCCGCTCACGGAATCGCGCTGGTTCTGCAACATCGAAGCAACAGAGGCGCTATTGGTAACCTGCGTGTTGGCCGTCGAGAGCGCGAAGCCAAAACTGCCGACTTGCGAGGCAAAGGCGCCGCTGAAGGTCTGGTTTCCCAGGCCCGCGATGGATTGGTTGCCGAGTTGCGCGAGTTGCAGGGCGACGGCGTTGTCGCCGGTGGCGCCGGCGACTCCGGCAGCCTGCACCTGCGAAGGATCCGTCAGCAAATTGGCGTTCACGCCAATCGTCGCCGCATCGGTGCCGGTGAAAAGGTCCTGGCCGGTGTTGCCGTTCAAATCGTAACCGGTGCTGTAAATGCCATTGACCTGCATGATCATTGACGAGGCCAGCGTGTCGAGGCCGGTGCGCAACGTCTGCAAGGCGCCGTCGCGCGCGTCGATGGTGCCCTGAATCGAACCGTGCGCGAGGGTGAGGGGAATACCGCCGGTGGCCGTCTCAATGAGCGATTCACCGTTGCCGGGATCGTACGTCTGAAGCGTGTCGAGGACATTCTTGCCGGAAACAAGCTGCTGGCCGCCGATGCTCACGTCCACGGTGCCGTCGGCATTTGCGGTCGTCTGGATGTTGACGAGGTTTGAGAGAGTTTCGAGGTCCTGCTCGCGGGTATCGACGAGGTCATTCGCGGTGCCGCCGGTAATGGTGGCTTTGGCGATTTGATCGTTGAGTTGGGCGATTTGCGAGAGCAATTGATTCGCGGACGTGACGCCGTCTTTGATGGAGCCGTTCAGGCTGTCATTCAACGTGCTCAATTGGCTGGAGGCCTGGTTGAGGCCGGCGGCGAGCGACTGCGCCTGGTTGACCACGTCTTCGCGCTGGGCCATGGACGTGGGGCTGGTGGCCAGGTTTTGAAAGGAATTGAACAGATTGTTGATTTCGTCGGAAATGCCCTGGGAATCGGTGGCGCTGCCCGTGGCATTGAGGTTGAGAAATTCGCCCAATTGAGACTGGGCGCTTTCCAGCGCGCTCTGCTGAGAGGTCCAATAACCGCCGTAGCTGGATTCGTCGCGCACTTCGCCGTCGAGCATGCTGTCGCGGATTTGTTGAATCGAAGCGACCTGCACGCCGGTGCCTTGCAGGCCCAGCGACGTCGGGGTGGGGGTGCTCGTCTCGAGATCAACGCGCTGGCGCGAGTAGGCCGCGTTGCTGGAGTTGGCGAGGTTCTGGCCCGTGACTTCCACGCCAAGCTGGTTGGCCTGGAGCGCGCGCGCACCCATTTGTAGTGTGTTGAACAGTCCGAGCATAATCAGCCGATGGCGTCGTAAACGGTCCGCGGGGGCAGGGCGGAAGCCAGCAATTGGCCCGCGTTGTCGTAGGTCGTGGGATTGCCCGGGAACAACGAACCGAGAAAGCGTTGCATCAATTCGACCGCGCGGCTCAGGAGCAGGTGATTCTGCCGGGCGCGATATTGGATGCGCGCGAGCAGTTGGTTGTTTTCCTGGACCAGGGCCTGCACGAGCGGTTGAAACGGCAGCGGCACTCGCGGCAGCACTTCGGTGAAGGCCGCGTCGGCGGGCAGCTTCAATTCGCGGGCGACTTCGCGCTGGCGCTGTTCGCGTTCGAGGCGCGCGGCGGCGATGGCCTCGGCCTGGAGGTTGATGCCGGCGACGGATTGAAGCAGGTCCTGCGTCTGCCGGTTGGTGACCATTTGCTGCTGCTGGTCCAGCAGTGCGAGCATTTCCCCGTATTCCTTCAATTCTTCCCGCAGTGCTTCAGTGAGGTTTTGCAATAGTTCGTTCATGGAGAGGTTTCAAGTGCTGCACCGCGGAATGTGCCGCGGAAATCGTTTTCTTGTGCGACAACTGCGGCTGGCGGGAGGCCAGGTGATGCAAAGTGGAATCCTTGGGATCGATCAGTTTCGGCGTGGCCGCCGTGGGACGGTCGAGCTGCTGCTCGAATGTCTTGGCCAGGCCGAACGTGCCGGATTTCGAGATGCTGTCGGCCAGCTGTGTCGTAATCATGTCGTGATAAATTCCCGACGCGGTGGAATCGTCCGCATACTTGGACTTGATCACGGTCTTCTGCGAGCTGTCCAAAATCTGCTTCAACAAAATCGCTTCGAAGCGCCGGCTCGCCTCGGCGATCTTCTGCTTCTCCGTCAACGCCGTATTGCCCGCCAGCCGTTCGGGGGCGATTTCGGTCGCGTCGATGTGAGGTTTGAGCGGTTGAATGTTCATCGAATCACGAGCTCGGCCTGGAGCGCGCCGGCCTGTTTCATCGCTTCAAAAATCGCCATCATGTCGCGCGGCGTCGCGCCCAGCGCGTTGAGGGCGGAAGCGACTTTGTCCACGGTGGGCAATTCGGGCAGGGGAACCAGTGCGGCTTTATTTTCCGTGACATCCGTCGTCGTGCGCGGCGTCACAACCGTCTGGCCGCCTTTGCTGAAGGGCCCGGGCTGCGAAACATCGAGCGAGGAAGCCACGTTGATGGTGATGTTGCCGTGCGAGACCGCGCAGCTCGAAATGCGGATGGTCGATGTGGCAACGATCGTGCCGGTTTTTTCATTGATAATGATGCGTGCCGGCTGGTCCGGCGTGACATCCAGGTCCTGAAGGCGCGCAATGAAATCAACCGGGAACGCCTCCGCGGCTTCCGGGATGCGCACATCCACGGTGCTGGAATCGATGGCGTGCGCGGAATTGGTGAATGCGTTGTTGATGGACGCCGCCAGGCGCGAGGCGGAGGTAAAGCTCGGTTCGCGCAGCAGCAATTCAATCGTGTCGTTGTGAACGATGGTCGTGGGAATTTCGCGTTCGACAATCGCGCCGTTGACGATCTGGCCGGCGGTGGGGTGGTTCTTCGTGACGGTCGCGCCGCCGCCGCCGCCGTTGCCGACGACGAATCCGCCGATGGAAAGGGCGCCTTGCGCGACGGCGTAAACTTTATTGTCCGCGCCGAGCAGGGGAGTTTGCAGGAGCACGCCGCCCTGGAGCGATGCAGCGTCGCCCATCGAGGCGACCTCGACATCGAGACGCGTGCCGGATTTGGCAAACGCCGGAATGTCCGCGGTGACCATCACGACCGCGACGTTTTTCGACGAGAGCGTCGTGGGAGGAACATTGATGCCGTAACGCTGGAGGAGATTCGCGACGGTTTGCTTGGTGTAAACGGGGTCCTTGTCGCCATCGCCCGCGAGGCCGACCACGAGACCGTAACCGACGAGTTGGTTGTCGCGCGCGCCGGAGACCATGACGAGATCGCGGATCTGGACGGCGCTCGCCGGATTGGGACAAAGAGCGCAGAGTAGAAGAACGAATGCGACCAACGCGCTGATGGCGGGGCGCGTCGCTCCGCGCGCGCCGCGTTTGAAAAGCGCGAGAGGGCTGGCGCATTCCAGGACGCCAGCGCGAGTCAGGGAGCGCAAGGTTGTCCGCCAGGTCCTGGAGTGCGGCGGCCCTCCGCCGCTTTCAGACAAGCGGCGCTCCCGGCCAGCGGGCGATTTTTTCGCTTCACCCGCGCAAAGATGTTTCGGATTCATTGTTCGAGGAACGAGCGGCATAAATCAGAACGGAGTGAGCTTGTCCCAAAGGCGGGTGAACCAGCCTTTGCGTTGCGTGTCGGTGACCGTCCCCTTGCCGATAATCTGGATGGTGGCGTCGGCGACGTTATAGCTGAAAACGGTGTTGTCCGGATTCACGTCGTCCTGGCGGACGATGCCGTGGAGAATGATGGTTTGATGCTCGCCGCTGAAGGCGGTTTCGCGGCGGCCTTCCACCACGAGATTGTGATTGGGCAGGACGTCCACGATGCGCACGGCGACTTTGGCGACGACAGTTTCGGAATTATTGATGCTCCCCGCGCCGTCATGCTTGATATCGGAAGCGTAATTCATGGCGGGCAACTGGCCCTTTTTGGTGAGCAAACCGCTCGCTGTGACGGGGTAGAGGAACGCGTTGATGGCGGCATTCAGGCTCGATTGTTTTTCGGTCTTGGTCTCGTTGTTTTTGCTCGCGGTGCTGGTTTCCGAAACGATGATCGTAATGATGTCGCCGGTTTGCGTGGCACGTTTGTCCGCGAACATCGGCCGCGAAATCTCGTCGTGCCAGAGTGATTGCGAGAAGGATGCCGCCGGCAATGCCAGCGCGGCGATGAGCAGGAGAATTTTTTTCATCAGAGCGTAACGAGGATGGTTTGTTCGTTGAGGACTTTTCCGCGAATGTCGCGCAACGACTGCTGGTTGCGCGCGCGGACGGTTTGGCCGGGCGCCCCGTCTTCGAGCACCATGACTTTCATTTCAATGCTGAGCGAGCCGTCTTCGACGCGGGCGGTGACAGTCTGGCCGCGATGCACCACCGGCGCGGGTTGAATCGAGCGCGCGAACAGCGGCTGGCCGACGCCCACCGGTTCGGCAATTTCCAGCGTGGCATCGCCGGGCGAAAATTCCGCCAGCGGCTCATGAATCATGAGCATGTCGCGGCGTTCGCGGGCGATATCGGCATCCGCCAGGGAATCGCCGCGTTTCAACACCGAATGCGCCACCCAGGCCTCGCGCCAGATGTGCGCCTGCACCGGCAATTGCCAGGTGCCCAGGCTTTTGTCCGCGCTGAACAGTTCGAATTTAGCGATGAATGACGTCGTCACGCCCATCGTCGGCATCTCGAGAATTTTGATCGTGACCGGTTCGTTGGAAATTTTGTGCGAGGCCCAGGGTTGATTGACCTTCAGCTCCAACTCGCCTTTGTCCTTCACGTATTCGTCCTGCAACGCGGAAGTGAGCAGCGCGAGCAGATTGGTTTGATCGAAAACATGCTCGGTGGAAACCGCCGCCGGAGCAGGGGAGGCCGGTTCTTCAGCGCGGACGCTCAACTGAGCGCAGACGAAAAATGAGGCAAAAAGAAACGTCAAACGCCGAAATGCGATTTGCTTTCTTTCGGATTTCGGATTTCGGATTTCGGATTTCAACTTCATCATCGTTTCAGATTGTTGCTTTGCTGCATCATTTCATCCGCCGCCTGGACCGCTTTGGAATTCACTTCGTAGGCGCGCTGGGCCTGGATGAGATTCACCATTTCCTCGACGACACTGACGTTGGAAAGTTCGAGATAACCCTGGTTGAGCGTGCCGAAGCCGTTGGAGCCGGGCGTGCCGAGTTGCGGCGTGCCGGAGGACGTCGTCTCCTTGAAAAGATTTCCGCCCATGCTCTGGAGGCCGGCCGGATTGGCGAAACGAACGAGCTGCACCTGGAAGCTGGTCGTGCCGTTCGCGCCGGTGTAAGTGACGTTGCCCTGCGAGCCGATGGTGATGTTGGTCGTGCCGGCAGGGACGGGTTGAAAGCCCGCTTGCAGCGGGAGACCGTCGCTGGTGACAATGCGGCCGTCCGGGCCCGTCTTGAAACCGCCGTCCCGCGTGTAAGCCAGAGTGCCGTCGGGCATTTGCACTTCAAAGAAACCATCACCCTGCACAGCCACATCGAGTTGTTCGCCGGTTTGCGTCAGATCGCCGTTGGTAAAAATGCGGGCCGTGGCCACCGGTTTGGAACCCTGGCCGATCTGGATGCCTGTGGGCACCTGGTTTCCCGAACCCTGGTCCGCGCCCGGCGCGCGCGTGGTTTGATACAGCAGCTCCTGGAACTCGGCCTTGCTCTTTTTGAAGCCCGTCGTGTTGACGTTCGCGAGGTTGTTCGAGATGACATCGAGGTTTAATTGCTGCGATTCCATCCCGGCGGCGGCGGAGTAGAGGGAGCGTAACATAAATCAGTGTGTGGGCTTATTGACCGGTGCCTCCGAGGTCGCTGATGACGCGCCCCATGCGATCATCCTGTGCCTGGAGAACTTTCTGGTTGGATTCAAACAGACGCATGGCGGTGATGAGGCTGGCCATTTCGGTGGTCGGCGAGCCGTTCCCGCCTTCGATATAGCCCTGCCGAATCTGCGAGGCCTTCGCGTCGGCTGGTTTCACTTTGGGATCGGTGGAAATGAAATATCCGCCGCTGATGGACGTGAGTTTTTGCGGATCGCTGAATTCAGCCAGGCGAATGCGGCCGCGAGCTTCGCCGCCCTGGCTGATTTCGCCGGTGGAAGAAACCGTAATCGTGCCGGAACTGGTCGGGTCCAGTTGGACCGCCGAGCCCGCGTCGCTTTCGACCGGGTAACCTTGCTGCGTTACGAGTTGACCGGCGGCATTGAGTTGGAAGGCGCCGTCGCGTGTGAAGCCAGTCTGGCCGTTGGGCAATTGCACTTGAAAAAACGCGGGACCATCAATGGCAAAATCAGTCGAGACTCCGGTGGGGCGCATCTCGCCTTCGGAGAAATCGGTATAGGAGCGGAAGGCAGGAATGGCAAAACGTTCACCGTTCATCCCGAGTTCGCGCGAGGGGAGACCGGCTTGCACGGAGGAAAAAGAAATGTCCTGCTTGCGCGAGCCCGGGGCGGAACTGGAAGCGAGATTCTGTGAAATCAGCTCCTGCCAGCGGGAGGTGGCATTCATCGCCGCGGCGGCCTGGTACAAACTGACGTTCATGCGAAAGGCTGTTTAGCACTGGATGTGCCACCGGGAAAAAATGGCGTTTTGGAGAGCTTTATCGGTCCGCCTTGGCAAAACATTCCGGGAGTCCTTGCAGAAATTGCCGGGTGGAAGGCCGGTGGGAAAAAAGGGTTGTTGAATCAACGCGGAGATAGGAATCAAAAGTTTTTTAAAACACTGGCGTCTGCGGCTCTCTGCGCCTCGGCGTTGAAATTTAAGCCTTCGCAGCGCCCTCAGCCTGATAAACGCACGCGAGATCAATCACCTGGCCGCAACTGCATTGGATCTGAATGCCGCTGATGCGATCGCCGTCGCGCTGGATGTTCACGCGCGGTTCGCATGGGGAACCGCGGCCGGGGGCGGGGGAGGCGGCGATGGAGGATTCGGCAGCCTGGAACTTTTGCGCGTTGTCCGGCTGGGGCAGGATTGTGGCCTGAAAATTCGCGCCTTCACTGGAAGCGTTGGACGCGGCGGCAATTAGCGGCACGAAAGAATCAGTTCGGATCAGTGTCATCGGTTTCAGAACTGGTGGAGGCTGTGGTGGTGGTTGGCAGAGCGTTCATGGATTCCCGCAATTTCAGCAGGACGGTCACGCGGCGATTGATTTCCGCATCCGGCGGCGTGTTGGGCATGGGCGCGGTATCGGCAAAGCCGGAGACTTTGCAGATTTGAACGGCATCGACGCCGCTCTGGACGACCTTGCCCCGGGCGGCATTGGCGCGCTCGGTGGACAGTTGCCATTTGTCGAGAGTCTGGCTCTCCTCCTGGTTGGAGGATTCGGTGTGCCCTTCCAATTCGATGCGGAAGGTTTTATAGCGCGAAATTTCCCACGCCAGCGTCGAAAAAACCCAGTCGCCATACTGGGTGAATTGGATGCTGCCCGGTTCGAAAATCGGCTTGTGCGATCGGTCAAAAATATTGATGCGCAATCCGTCGGGAGTGAGATCGATCTGCACGCTGTTCTGGGCGTCATTTTGCTTTTGCAACAACTTGGTCAGGTCGTCGCTCACGTGGCGCATCGTTTCCATTTCCACGGCGGAAACGGACTGGAATTTGCCGGCTTGTTTGTAGCTGGCCGAGGCGTCCTTGTTCGGGATGATGCCGGTCGATTCCTTGGTGACGGAGGAGAACGGATTGCGAAAGGCGCGTTCGACGGCGTCCTTGATTTTCGTGTCCTGCGCGGTGAGCCAGAGGCAAAGGAATAGCGCCATCATCGCCGTGACGAAATCCGCGTAGGCGACTTTCCAGGAACCACCGTGATGGCCATGACCTTTTTTACTCATGGGGGCTATTTCCCGGTCTTCAAATTCTTGAACATTTGTTCCATCTCATCAGCACTGGGACGGAGTTCACCGCTGAGGCCGCGCCGGCCCAGTTCCACCGCAGTCACAGGCGCCATGCCGCCGGCGAAACCGGTGACGCAGGCTGCGATGCAACGGGTGTAATCCAGTTCGGCGGCGCCAATGAATTCGAGGTTGGTGGCCAATGGATTGATAAAACCGTACGCGATAAGAATGCCCAAAAATGTGCCGACGAGCGCAGCGGCGACGTGTTCGCCGATTTTTTCAACCGGTCCCGCAATGGAAGCCATCGTGATGACGATGCCCAGCACCGCCGCCACAATGCCGAAACCCGGCATGGCATCGCCGGTCTTCGTGAGCACGTTCACCGGGGCGTGATGGTCGTCTTCGAGCCGGGAGATTTCGACATCCAGCAGCAGGCGCAATTGGTCGGGCTTGATTTTGCCGTCAATGATGGGCCGCAGGCTGCCGCAGAGGAATTCCACGGCGTGATGGTTGCCGGAAAAGAGGGGATATTTTTTGAAAATGGTGCTGCTCTTCGGCTCCATGACGTGTTCTTCCAGTGCGATCATGCCGTTGCGGCGGCCGAGCAGGAACAGTTCGTAAAGCACTTTCAGCAATTCATCATAAGCCGCGCGGCTGTGAGGCGAGCCTTTGAGGCAGGTGATGAGGCCCGCGATGAGGTCCTTCAACACTTTTTTCGGAGCCATCACGACCATGGCGCCGAGCGCGCCGCCCGCGATGATGATGAGTTCGTTCGGGTGGACCAGGGCAGCAACGTTCCCGCCGCCCATGATGAAGCCTCCAAGGACGCTTGCGATGACAACAATAAAACCAATCGCGATGATCATGTGTTTCTATTTCCCGGCGGGCCGGCCGGCAACGCCGGCTTCAAATCGCTGTATGTAGGCGCGCATGGCCAGAATGGCCTGTGAATGAATCTGGCAGATACGCGATTCGGTGAGGCCGAATACCTCCGCGATTTCCCGCAAATGTAAATCTTCTCCGTAATAAAGCGCGAGGACCTTGCGTTGGA
>Ga0335085_10010082_pt1 | contig 14164 bp, 11 predicted proteins | sample Lox_Sample_45_FD_206712 | JGI IMG/M metagenome (GOLD analysis project Ga0335085, IMG submission 206712) | Soil microbial communities from Loxahatchee National Wildlife Refuge, Florida, United States - Lox_Sample_4.5 | ecosystem: Environmental > Terrestrial > Soil > Wetlands | place: USA...
CACAGACCACAATGCAAGGCGGTGCATCGGTTCCGAACCAAAGGTCCGGTGCCAATAGAACAGTGGGAGAGACCGGTCTGCAAGGATTGGCGGCTTGGTCGTTCTAACCCCAGCGCCCGAGACGGACAGGGCGAACAGCGGCAGTTCAGGGAGAGCGACGATGGCGAGCCACCTCTGGGACCATATTTCGACACGTGTGTGTTTCTATTCTGTTGTGGCGGCGATGACCGTCGGCGTTACGATTCTCATCCTGCCGTTTCTGGGTGCAAGCAGCACACGAGGCGCGGCGAGCTATTCGCACGACACTCTGCACCTGAATCTTCCCTACCACGCTAAGCACGCCGGATCCGGGATGTTAACGATCGAAGTGTTGGACCCGGAGAACCACGCAATCGGGATCGTTGAGAGTCAGGTAGACGTCGCGCAGGGCAATGGGCAATGGAAGCAGGAAGTTAAAGTCCAAAAGCCTGTACCCGTCGACGAGTTGGTATGGCACCGGCTGCATTACCGGTTTGAATACGAAGGACGGCAATACCCGGGAATCGAGAACACGGAATCGATCTCACAGATCCTGCGAATGCCAGTGCTACGGATTCTCGGGCAGCAATCGTATCTGTCGGGAAGCAAGGCGGCAGTGCGGGTAATTGTTACGGACACAGAGAACGAGGCGATTCCCGGACGCAGTTCGTTGCGAATTGATTTCGAAGGTCCGGCACAAGCTCGACGTACGCTGTTCAGCGGCCCGCTGAACCACCGCAGCACGACAGAAGCACAGTTCCAGTTTCCGGAAGGGGTGATTGGTAACGGCGAACTACATTACGTGGTGGACACTCCGTTGGGGTCGACCGAATACCGGCAGTCCGTTCACCTGGAGGACAAGATCGGAATCCTGCTGACGACCGAGAAGCCGATCTACCAGCCGGGACAGACGATTCACGTGCGTGCCCTGGCATTGAACAGGGCAAATCATGAAGCCGTGAGCAAGCGCGAGCTGGTTTTTGAGGTGGAAGATTCTCGGGGGAACAAGGTGTTCAAGAGGAGAACGCAGACGGATGAGTTCGGGATCGCGTCGTCGGAGTTTGATCTGGCCAGCGAGGTGAACCTCGGAACGTATCACCTGCGGGCGCTGCTGGGGGGAATCGAAAGAGGAGAAGCACAGAGTGCCGAAATTGCGTTGAACGTTGAGAAGTATGTGCTGCCGAAGTTCAAAGTGGATTTGATCTTTCAGACCAAGGGCGAGAAGGCAAAGCATGGCTACCGTCCCGGGGAGCACGTAGTTGGGACGGTACAGGCGAACTATTTTTTTGGTAAGCCACTGGATTCGGCGGAGGTGTCAATCAAGGCGACCGGGATGGACGTGACGCAGTTCGAAGCCACGTCTGTAGAAGGAAAAACCGATCACGAAGGAACATATCACTTCGATTTGAAGATACCCTCCTACTTGGCGGGGCGCCCGTTGAACCAGGGCTCGGCACGACTGCTGATTGAAGCCTCAGTGAAAGACACAGCGAATCACTCAGAGACGCGGGGCGAGCCGATCACAGTAAGCGAATCACCGTTTCTGATCACGGCCGTGCCGGAGGGCGGGGTGCTGGTGCAGGATCTGGAAAACCAAGTTTTTCTACTGACTTCATATCCAGACGGATCACCGGTGCAAGCGGAATTGAAGGTCAGGGGCGAAGGTGTAGTGGAATCCACGGTCGCGACAGACGAGGGCGGCATCGCCGTCGTGCACCTGAATCCGACTACAGGGACGACGAACTTGCAGGTGGAAGGCAAAAGCAAGAATGGGGAGACCGTATCGACGTTTGCGCCGCTGGAATTGCGGGCCGGCGACGACCAAGTATTGTTGCGGACGGAACGCGCAGTTTACCGTGTGGGGGACACCATCCGGCTAAAGGTGTTCGGGACGAAAACACGTGGCACGGCGTACCTCGACGTGGTGCGGGAAGGGCAAACCATCCTGACGCGCGATGTAGACCTTTCTGGAGGCTCGGCGGAGTTGACCTTGGTGGCGTCGCCGGAGCTAGCTGGCACGGTAGATCTCGAGGCATATGTTTTCGGACGAAATGCACAGCCGGTGGCGGACCATCGGCTGATCTTTGTACAGCCTGCGGATGAATTGAAGATCGAGGCGACCACGGACGCTCCGGTGTACAAGCCTGGCGACGAGGCACGGATTCACTTTCGAGTGACCGATAGCAAAGGACAGGGCGTGCTTGGGGCACTGGGACTGCAAATTGTCGACGAGGCGGTATTCGCGCTAGCGGAGAAGCAACCAGGGTTTGCGAAAGTCTTTTTCTATCTCGAACAGGAGGTGATGAAACCGCGGTATGAGGTTCACTCCATCGGTCTGCCCGAGGTCGTGGACATGAAGGAGGATTCGCCTGATGCGCGGCGTGACCGAGCCGCACGAGCATTGTTTGCGGCCACAGAGATCGTGAGGCCGAATGACTTTCAAACGGAGGTCGGGAGAGAGATCCCTCAGGCGAAATATGGCGAGTACCGGAGCCGGTACGAACGGCAGTTCCAAGCGGATGCCAAGAAAGTAGCCGAACTGTTGCGGAAAGCGATGGCAGACAATCCTGCGGAAACGGATGTCGTCGAAGTATTCGAGCGCGGAGTTCGCACTGGAGGAAGAGAATTCCGCGATTCCTGGGGAACGCCGCTGAGGCTGGAAAAAGCGGGATATCGTTGGGTGGAATCGCAATACATCCTGCGGAGCGCGGGGCCGGACAAGAAGGCGAATACGCCGGATGATTTGGCGGTCTACTTGTTCTATCAAAGACGCAAACTCGTGATGGCACCGACGGAAAACGGAGGGACCCTCACCGTAGAGTTCGAACACGAGCGAGGAGCGCAAAACGGGAAAGGAGAAATTATCGGAGTGGTGGCGGACCCGACGGGAGCGGTGGTGCCCGGCGCAACGATTATCGCAATCCGTGTGGTGGATCAGCGGAGATGGGTGGCGACGGCCGATGGATCCGGCCAATTCCGAATCAGCGCATTGCCAAAAGGCAGCTACGAGATTACGGTGACGAGTCCCGGCTTCCAGCAGACCAGCGGGGAGGTGGCCTTGGAGCCGCGGGACCGCGCGAAAGTCGAAGTGCGACTGAATGTCGGGAGCGTTGCGGAGACCGTGGAGGTGGCCGGGGCAGCAGTGACGATTTCGACGGAAGCTGCCTTGGCCGGGGGAGGGGAATTGGGGCAAGGGTTCGGCAACGCTGCCGCAGACAGGTTGGAGGTCAGAGGGCGCAACACCAGGGCGGCGCTGCAGATGCTGGCGCCTGCGCCCGCAACTCCCGGCAAGGTGAGCCTCGTAAAGGAGAAAGACGATGCGTCGCGCATGGTGATGGACGATGAGAAGAAAGAGGGCAAAGAGGCTGGCGCGCACGTAAGGTCGTATTTTCCGGAAGCGTTGTACATCAATCCTGAGATCATCACGGACCGCAACGGAAACGCGAGCATTTCGGTACCGCTGGCGGACAACATCACGACGTGGTGGATGGCGATGCTGGCATCGACTAAACACGGAGCGCTGGGGACAGCGACATCGAGCCTGAAAGTGTTTCAAGATTTCTTTGTCGATCTGGATTTGCCGGTAACGTTGACACAGGGCGACCAGGTGTCGCTGCCAGTGGCGATTTACAACTACACACGCGGCAAAGGCGAAGTGCGCCTGCAACTGAAGGAGGAGGATTGGTATTCACTCGTGAAAGATGAAGGGGTGAAGTCCGTCGCCGTCGACGCGGCGAAAGTTGGCGGATCGCAATTCACGCTGGAAGCTCGGCGGATTGGAAAGTTCAAGCTGACGCTTTCCGCGCAGATGAAAGGCGAAGCGAAACGCGTGGACATAGTCGTGCGAGAAATCGAAGTGGTGCCGAATGGGCGGCAGCAAAGCGTGATCTTCAACGGGCACTTGGAATCCGAAGCGCACCACGAGGTGGCGTTCCCGGCGACGTCCATTCCAGGGGCGAGCAAGATTTACGTACGGCTCTACCCGGGGCCATTGAGCCAGATCATGGAAGGTATGGACGCTATCCTGCGGATGCCGGGTGGATGTTTCGAGCAAACCTCCTCCAGTACATATCCGAATGTTCTGGCCCTGGATTATATGAAGCGGACGAAAAAATTGACGCCGGAAGTGCATGCGAAGGCGGAGGGCTACGTCGCAAACGGGTATCAGCGGTTGCTGACGTTCGAGGTGCCGGGCGGGGGTTTTTCGTGGTTTGGGCAGGCGCCAGCAAACAAGATTCTGACGGCGTATGGATTGATGGAATTTTATGACATGTCGAAGGTATATGAGGTCGATTCGAGGCTGATTCAACGGACGCAAGAATGGCTGGCGAATCAGCAACTGACGGATGGCAGTTGGAAACCGGACACGAGTTTCATCAACGAGGGGGCGACGAACCGCTACAACTCGGACGTGCTGCGAATCACGGCTTACATTGCGTGGTCACTGGAGAACACCGGGTATCAGGGACAAGCCGTGGATCGAGCCGTGGCGTACGTCCAGAAACACATGTCGGCGAAGCCGGATCCGTACACGCTGGCGGTGCTAGCGAACTTCGCGGTGGATTACGGGAAGGACCGGGAGTTCACGCGCGACGCGATGCAGGCGTTGTTGGAATCGCGCACCGATAAAGACGAAAAGGTCTGGTGGACGTCGGACGAAACAGGCGTGTATTCGACAGGAACGAGCGCGAGCGTTGAGACCACGGGCTTGGCGGCACAGGCCCTGCTGAAGTGGGGGCAAGCTTCGAATGTGACCCGGAAAGCGTTGAATTATCTCACGTCGATGAAAGATGCGTCGGGAACGTGGGGCAGCACGCAAGCGACGATCATGGCGTTGCGAGCGATGGTGCAAGCTACGGAAAAGGGTGCAGGAGATGTCCGCGGAAACGTGGAGATCGCGTTGAATGGAAAGGTGGTAACAGAGTTGAAATTAACGAACGAAAACAATGACCTGTACCACCAGTTTGTGTTCAAGGAGATTGAAGCGAAAGGTGAGAATCGTGTCGAGGTCCGCTTCGACGGTAAGGGCAACCTGGGATACCAAGTCGTCGGTCAGTATTATCTGCCATGGGACGAGAAGAGCACAGGCGAGCCGCTGTCGATAACCGTGAACTACGACCGGACGCATCTCGCACAGGACGACATTGCAACGGCGACGGCCGTAGTGCGAAACAATCTGGCGAAGAATGCCAACATGGTGATGGTAGACCTCGGGATTCCGCCGGGATTCGACCTGCTGAGTGAAGACCTGCAGGAATTCCAGGAAAGGACCGCCGGGAAGAAGAGCGGGCGGCTGCAGAAGTACAGTGTGACAGCGACGCAGGCGATCCTGTACTTCGACACTTATGGGCCCGGGGAAACGGTGACAGTGCGCTATAGGCTCAGGGCCAAGTATCCGATTAAGGCGAAGACGTTCTCGTCTCGGGTGTATGAGTATTACGACCCGGATGTGAAATCTGTGGCGCGGCCGGTACAAATGGAAGTTGCCTCGCGAGAACGGTGATTTAACGTTCGTTTACGCGATTTTTCGTTGACACTCCAAGGTCGCGGTGTTACAAAAACGATAACCGCAAGCCTTCGTGGTGCGCCTCCACTCGGGTATTGCCCAACAATCCTCGCTAGAGGCGGGAGCCTAACCCTTCGGGGCGTCTCCCTGGACCGCAAGCGCTTGCTAAGCAACACCCCACCCCGGGAGGCGGAGACCATGTGGTTTTCGCCTCCTTTTGTTTTCGCCGCCAGTTTGGGCCGCGCCTTCGACGCAAGGTAAGCTTTCAAGATGCCGACAACGACGCCGCCATTGCTAGAGATGAAGAATATTTCCGTGATGCGGGGGGAGAACCTGGCACTGGACCGCTTCTCGCTACGGATTGAGGTCGGGGAACATGTGTGCATCCTGGGACCAAATGGGTGCGGGAAGTCGACACTGATTCGGACATTGACGCGAGAAAACTACCCGATGGTGCGTGAGGACGCATCGATGAGCATCCTTGGGAAAACCCTATGGAATGTTTTCGAACTGCGATCGCTGCTGGGAATTGTGTCACCGGATCTACTGGGGGCATGTACCAGCGATGCGACGGGGCTGGACGTGGTGCTATCGGGATTCTTCAGCAGCACGCGGATCTTTCCGAATCATCACCCCGAAGCCGAACAACGGCGGCGGGCCGAGACGGCGATGGAGCGGATGAGAATTGCGCACTTGGCGAAGCGGGCGGTGGCCGAGATGTCGTCAGGTGAAGCAAAAAGGACGTTGATTGCGCGGGCGCTCGTGCATGAGCCTCAGACGTTGTTGTTCGACGAGCCGGGCAACGCGCTGGATATTGCCGGGCAGGTGGAGTTGCGAGACACGATGCGGGAGTTGGCGCGCAGCGGGCTGGGCGTTTTACTGGTGACGCACCACGTTGCCGAGATCATTCCGGAGATCGAACGGGTGGTGCTGCTACAAAAAGGCAGGGTAGTGGCCGATGGGGCGAAGGACAAAATGCTCACGGATGCGCAACTGAGCGCGTTGTTCGGAGTCGGCGTGAGACTGTACCGTGAAGGCGGGTACTACCACGTTCATGCGTAACAGTTAGGCTCTACTTTGCAAGCCCTTCAGCGAAATCGCCGATCACGGGCAACTTGAATTTCTCATGGCCATAGGCTTTGACCATCATGAAGATCAACAGCAGGAAAGTTGCAAGCCACAGGACCGGGTACAAGAAAACGCCGAAGAAAAACAGATGCACAACCCGGAACATCATCATGCCCATTCCCAGTGCGGCGTAAATCACGATCAGGGCAACGTGAAACGCGAGTGATTGGACCGCATGGAACTTCACAAAAGATCTCTTGTCGATCAGAAAAAAGACCAGGGCAATGACCCAACCGACGAAAGGAAGGTAGCAGAGCAAGCCAGCAACGTTTTCCTGGACCCCATCCGTCGCTGGGGTAACGACCGCCGGAGCCGATGCAACAGCTGTCGACTGATTCGCGCCACACTTGGGACAGAAATTCGCCGTACCAATATCTTGACCACACGCCTTGCAGAAAGCCATGAGAGGTCCTCCCGAGGACTAGCTCTGCGACGGAGGGTAGCAAAGCGTATGGTTCGGAGGCAACGGATTTTCCGGCGAAGAAAGACTGTAGGCAGAAAGGGTCAATTTGCGGGCGCGCATTTTTCGGCGGCAGCCGCAGCGGTGGGGAACATCTCGAGGACTTTGTCCAGCCGGGTGAGCTTGATGCTGGCCTCGATCATCCCCGCGCAACCGGCGAGGTAGAGGTTTCCGCCCGAGTTTTTCGCTCGAGTGAAGCAACGGACGATGGAGCCGATGGCGGCGCTATCGATATGTGTGACCTCCGTAAGGTCGAGGATAACCGAGCTGCCGTGGGCGCTGATCAGCTGTTCGACCTCCTGTTCCACGCGGCGGCAGTCTGGGCCGGAGTGAATGCTGCCTTTCATCTGGAGAACGGTGACGCCCGGCTTAGGTGTCGACTTGTTCACGAACAGAATCACGACGGCGAATCTCCCTGATATGGAAATTGGCGAATCAGACGGACACAATCACCGAGCGCGTTAAAAAGCGTGTTGCCCCACCCGCACGGAACGAAGGGAGCGGTGTTCTGGTTGACGGGTTTGTCCGCCTCGGCGAAGAAGCGCAAGCGCTGACCAGGAGGAGGAGCGGCAAATTCCTTAATGGTGATGAGGAAAGGGACATCACCGCCAGCCTGCTGCTTCATGAACGAAAAATAGTGGACCTGAGCCAGTTGTTCGGTGGGATTCTCTTGCACGTACATCCAATCGGTCATGCGTGCGCTCCGGTGGACACTCGCGCGGAAGCAGGCGGTGTAGTGGAGGGCATGTTAAGCCAGCAGGCAGGGCCTGTCAAACGCCACACGACCTGATTTCGTTAGGTATTGGGAGTGGTGGCGAAGGCCAAAGTGATCAGCGTTTTCTGTTCGAGCTCGTGAGCTTTGGCGGAACCGGTGGCCGGGCTGGCGCTCGCGGAGCGCTTCACGGTACGGACTTTGAGGTTCTTGGCCTGCGCGATGCGTTCAAGTCGCGGCAGGACATAGAAGAGCGCGCCCATATTGGCGGGTTCTTCCTGGACCCAGACAATCTCGCGGGCATTGGGATGCGCGTCGATGGCGGCGGCAATCTCGGTCTTGGGCAACGGATAGAGTTGATCAAGGGAGAAGATTGCGGTGGCCGTGTCTTTGCGGCGGCGGCGCTCGGCGCGAAGCTCGTGGCCGACCTTGCCGCTGGCGATGAGGATGCTTTGCGCGTCCGTAACCTCGTGATCGGGAACCAGCGTCAGGAAGCGAGGACGCTCGAAGTCCTCGATTGGCGAACTGGCATCGGGATGGCGCAGCATGCTCTTGGGAGTGAACACCACGAGCGGCTTGCGCCACAGGCGTCGTGCCTGGCGACGAAGCAGGTGGAAATATTGCGCGGCCGTGGAAGGCTGGCAGATGTTCATGTTGCCTTCGGCAGCAAGCTGCATGAAGCGTTCGATGCGCGCGCTGGAATGCTCCGGGCCTTGGCCCTCGAAACCATGGGGAAGGAGGAGGACCACCCCAGTGGGAAGGCCCCATTTGTCTTCGCTGGCGCTGATGAACTGATCGATGATGACCTGCGCGCCGTTCACGAAGTCGCCAAATTGCGCTTCCCAGAGAACGAGACCTTCGGGGTAATCGCGGGAGAAGCCGTATTCGAAACCGAGGCAGGCTGCCTCGGAGAGCGACGAATTGTAGATTTCGCAGAAAGCCTGAGAGTTCGAAAGATGCGCGAGCGGGAGAAACTCAAGTTCGGTTTGTGTGTCGAAGAGGACGGCGTGGCGCTGGTTGAACGTGCCGCGCTGTGAGTCCTGGCCAGTGAGGCGGACGGGGTTGCCTTCGAGGACGAGGGAGCCATAAGCAAGCAGCTCGGCGAAGCCGTAGTCGAAGGGGCGATTGCCTTGGCCCATCTCCGAGCGCTGCTCCAGAAGTTTCACGATTTTGGGGTGGACGTGGAAATCTGGCGGCGTCTTCACGAGGTTGGCGCTGATTTCGGCAATTTTTTCGCGAGAAAGACCGGTGTCGACTTCGAAGGATGAATTGTATTTGCCGTAGTTGTAGGGCGACCAGTAGTCGGGGAGCTTGCGAAGGTGAGGAATTTTGGTGAGCTTTCCGGCCTTGCGTTGCTCTTCTTCGTAGTCCTCTTTTACGGATTCGGCGATGGGCGCGGCATCGATGCCGGTCAGCTCGGCATAGATCTTCCAGAGCTGCTGGTGATTCTTGATGCGGTCATAGAGACGCGGTTGAGTGATCGTGGGGTCGTCGACTTCGGAGTGGCCGTGGCGACGGTAGCCGATGAGGTCGATGACCACATCGGAATTGAACTCAGCGCGATATTCGGCAGCGATACGGCCGACTCGGACGACGGCATCGGCATCTTCGGCATTCACGTGAAAAATGGGAACGCTCTGGCGGCGCGCGATGCTGGAGGCGTAGCGGGAAGAATGCTCCTGCGTGGGGCGAGTGGTGAAGCCGATCAGGTTGTTGACGATGATGTGGATGGTGCCGCCGACGGTGTACGCAGCAAGATCAGCGAGATTCAGAGTTTCCGCCCAGATGCCCTGGCCAGCGAAAGCCGCGTCGCCATGCATCACGATGGCCCAGACCTTGTTCAGGGTGGCCTGGGAACGATCGATGTAACCGCCCGGCTGGACGCCGTGGCGGGTCTGCTTGGCGCGCGCGCGACCCATGGCCACGGGATCGACGGCCTCCAGATGGCTGGGGTTCGAAACAAGGTGAATGTTAAGCTTTTTGCCGGCGCTGGTGGTGTACACGCCCGTGGCGCCAACGTGATATTTCACGTCGCCTGCACCTAACACACTGCGCGGGTCGACATCTTCGAAACCAGCGACGACATCATGGGCCGCTTTGCAGGCGATATGCGTCATGACGTTCAGTCGGCCGCGATGGCTCATGGCCATGACGGAATCGGCGCCACCGAGATCGCCAGCAGCGTCGAGGACGGAATCGAGGAGCGGAATGAGAGAGGTGTTGCCTTCGAGCGAGAAGCGCTTGCTACCCAAGTAGCGGCTCTGAAGAACCTGCTCGAAAAGATCGGCGCGAACGAGGCGCTCGAGAATCTTGGGCTGGTTGACCTCGTACTCAGGGCCCTCCATGCGTTCGGCGACCCAGTTGCGGCGTTCGAGTTCGGGAATATGCAGGAATTCGACGCCGATGGTGCCACAGTAGATGCGACGGGCTTCTTCGGCATATTCGCCGGAGAGACCCTCGAGGTCGGCGCACTTGAGGGGAGTGAAATAGCCGAGGGGGTCGAGGGTAGCCTCATAGAAACCCCAGCGGCGGAAGAGATAAAAGATGCGTTCGCGTTCGGCGTGGCCCGCGCCATTGGGGCCCGGGCTTGTTTTCGCGTTCTTGGCGGACTTAGGAGGAGCGAGGCGGTTTGCCATAGGTCGTATCTACAGACCTACTATTTTGCCACAGAACGGAAAAGGGCAAGGCGAAGGGCCGGAAGGCGCGTTCTGGATACTGCAATTGCGCCATATTGGGGCTTTTGCTGTGAAGCACATGGACGAGACTCTTGAGGGATGAGCACAAAGGTCTATCGCGCCGAAAACGCAGAGATTGCTGCGGCGTACGGGATTGTATCGGAATATTACGAGGCGGCAGCAGTGGTTGTGCGTGAGGACTTGGACCGGTTTTCGAAGGACTATTTTGCCGATGGGGCGGGGGTGTGGCTCGCCGAAGAGGATGGGGAAGTTGTGGGATGCGTCGCTCTGCGTAAGCTGTCTGGAAGCGAGGGTTGTGGCGAAATTAAGCGGCTCTATGTGCGGTCGAAGTTTCGCGGAAGGGGCATCGCGGACCAGTTGGTACTTGCGCTGGAGGAGTACGCGGTGGCGTTCGGATATAAGTGGTTGTACCTGGATACCGCCGCGGATATGAAAGCGGCGGCGCGATTCTACGAAAAGAGGGGATTCGAGCGCTGCGAGAGATACAACGAGAATCCGCAGGCGGCGATCTTCATGCGGAAGACATTGCGCTGACCGCATCTGGATTTCGGAGATGTGCGGGCATGTGGAACACGGGATACACGGCAGAAACGGGTTCCGGGGGACGTGAGGAATCGGATACAATAGATATTCCGGGAGTTGGGGATCGCGCATCTAATTTTGGGGCCCTGTAAGCGCTCAAATAGGGGAAGTATGCCTGTACCTGTATCGCAGATGTGGACGGTGGCGAGTTACGTCCTGAAGCAAAAGATGAAGGGCCGCAAACAGTACCCGCTGGTGCTGATGCTGGAGCCGTTGTATCGCTGCAATCTGGCGTGTGCGGGGTGCGGGAAGATTCAATATCCCGCCCACGTATTGAAGCAGGAACTCTCGCCGGAGGAATGCTTTAAGGCCGTGGACGAGTGCGGGGCGCCGATGGTGTCGATTCCGGGCGGCGAGCCGCTGATGCACTCGCAGATCGAAAAGATTGTAGAAGGCCTAGTGGCGCGAAAGAAGTACATCTACCTGTGTACAAATGCGCTGCTGTTGAAGGAGAAGATCCACTTATTCAAGCCGAGCAAGTACCTGACGTTCTCTGTGCACATGGACGGGCAGAAGGAGCACCACGACTTCTCGGTATGCCGCGAGGGCGGGTACGAGCTGGCGGTCGAGGGGATCAAGGAAGCAGTGAAGCGGGGTTTCCGGGTTACAACGAATACCACCCTGTTTGATGGCGCGGATGCGAAGAGCGTGCGTGCATTCTTTGACGAAATGATGGACTTGGGAGTGGAAGGGATGATGCTGTCACCCGGCTACTCCTACGAGAAGGCGCCGGATCAGAAGCACTTCCTGGGGCGCGCGCGGACGCGCCGGTTATTCCGCGCGATGCTTTCGAACCGCAAGAAGAGCTGGCAATTCAACCAGTCGCCACTATTCCTGGAATTCCTGATGGGCAAGCGGGATTTCAAGTGCACACCCTGGGGGATGCCGACGTATTCGATTTTTGGATGGCAAAAACCGTGTTATTTGCTGCAAGACGGCTACGCAGATACATTTGCGGAATTGATGGCAGAGACGGACTGGCCGAAATATGGCACGGAGTCGAACCCGAAGTGCGCCAACTGCATGGTGCACAGCGGGTATGAAGCCACCGCGGTGGATCATACGTTCAGCGGTCTCAGGGGATTGCTGGAGACCGCGAAGGCTACGGTTTTCGGGAAGTACGAGGACGATGAAGCGTGGCGAATCATGAACGAACCGGTCACGCCGGTGCATTCGTTCAATCCTCTCGTGCAAATCGATACGAACTCCAAGAAGTACGAGGAGACACGGGCGTGACGGGCCCGAGACACGCGGATCGTCCGGAACACACAGCGGCCCCGGACCAGATGGAAGTGGCTCCCGGGACGCAGCACGAGACGCTACAGGGATGGGTGCCTGAAGTCGCCACGGAAGATGAGCTGCGCGAAGCGCTGGAAAAGGCGTTCGACTACCGGGGAGATGTGACAGTCACGCAGAAAAATGGAACAAAAGTCGAAGGTTACGTTTTCGACCGGATTGCTGGAACGTCGCTTGCGACGTCATTTGCCCGGATATTGCCGAAGGACTCCAGTCAGCGGGTCAAAATCGCCTATTCAGAGGTTGCCGCGCTGGCATTTACGGGCCGGGACACGGCGGCGGGCAAGAGCTGGGAAGCGTGGGTTCGCAAGTATTGGGAAAAGAAGGAAAAGAGCGGGGAAACGCTCAGTTTACAGCCCGAATCCTTGGACGAATAGGGTCGCAAATCCGGCGCGGATCCATTACGTTGAAACGATTTAATTTATTGAAATATAGGTAGTTAAGGTGTTTACGGCACGTCAATCCCCTGTGGACAAACGGGCTATATCTGTGATAACGTTAGGTATAGCGTTTGTTGCTCTTGTACTACCTTTTGACTCGTTCAGGGGGCTGCGAGAACAAACTCGCAGCCTTTTTTTTCGGGGCTAGAGGCATTCTCGAGGTCTAGGGTAACCCAGTCTTCGGGCCAAGAGAGGCAAAGCAATTTCAATTTCGAGGTTCAGAAGTGAAGGAACAAGGAACAGTGAAGTGGTTCAATGCTTCGAAGGGCTACGGATTCATCCAACGCCAGACCGGTGAAGATGTATTCGTACACTTCTCCGCCATTCAGATGGACGGTTACAAGTCCCTGAATGAGGGGCAAGCAGTTGAGTTCGAGGTGAAGAAGGGTCCGAAAGGCCTTCAGGCAGAGAACGTCACAAGCCTCTAGCCTGTGCATTGGGGAGGTCCTCGAGGGGTCGGGGACCTTCCAATTTCGAGAACGAAGACAGCGAGTAGTTCAAGGAGGAAGCTGTGCAAGTAATGCAAGAGGGCCAGACCATCAAGCATGAGCTGTTCGGCCTGGGAATCGTAACTGCATCCGATCCCGAGCGCACCGCCGTTGATTTCGATGACCACGGGCCAAAGCTGTTCGTCACGAGCATATTCACCGCAGAGCTGATTGGCGAAGCACCCGCAACCCCGCCTAAGACCAAACGCCGCCGGAAAGCGTCTGCAGCCGCCAAGGCCGCCAAGAAAGCCCTGGCCGCAGCGAAGTAAGTTCGGTTCCGAAGTACGACCTGCCTGAAGTAACCCCCTCAACGCGCCAGAAGACGGCGCGGGGGTGTGTCCGGAAGCGATCCGTGAATCTTAATGTCAATCGCTATCGCGTGGCGGATTCAGCCTGATCGAAGGCGTGGTAGGAGGAGCGGACGAGGGGGCCCGCTTCGACGTGCTTGAAGCCGATTTGATGCTCGCCGACCCGCTTGTACTCGGCAAACTCATCCGGGTGCACAAAGCGCACGACCGGCAGATGTTCGGGCGTCGGCCGGAGATACTGGCCCAAGGTGAGAATGTCTGTGCCTTGAGCAGCGAGGTCCTGCATTGTGGCGAGGATCTCGCCCTCTTCTTCCCCCAGGCCGAGCATCAAGCCCGTTTTGGTCGGAACGTCGGGGTGAGTTCGCTTCGCGCGGCGGAGTAATTCCAGAGAACGCTCGTAAATGGCGCCCTTGCGGACTTGGCGGTAGAGACGCGGCACCGTTTCCGTGTTGTGGTTGAGAATGTCAGGCTTCACGGCGAGAACGATATCGAGCGCGTTCCAATCGCCTCGGAAATCGGGAATCAGGACT
>Ga0335085_10010083_pt1 | contig 14161 bp, 10 predicted proteins | sample Lox_Sample_45_FD_206712 | JGI IMG/M metagenome (GOLD analysis project Ga0335085, IMG submission 206712) | Soil microbial communities from Loxahatchee National Wildlife Refuge, Florida, United States - Lox_Sample_4.5 | ecosystem: Environmental > Terrestrial > Soil > Wetlands | place: USA...
GGTATGGTCTAAGTCCTCTCCGCTGCCATACGAGGCCGCCGTAGGTAGTAGGCCCTCCACCCGGCACCTTGGTGCTTCCGACGACAATTGCCGGAGGATACTGAGCTTCTTCCGCCCCAGCACAGGACCAAAGGCGATGCAGAGCATCGGAATACAGGATGGTGTCATCGTTGAGCAGAAGGTATGCATCGTGCTTATCTCGCATGGCATATGCAAACGCTAGTCTCATTCCGCCATTCCAATAGAGCGACCCATTGCCGTGGAGCAGACGTACCATCGGAAACTGGCGATGCACAGCCTCTGCTGTACCGTCAGTGCAGGCGTCTTCTACAAGGTAGGTTTCCAGGGCGATATCCTGCTTCATTCGCTGGCCATAGAGAGCAGACAGTGAACGCAGTGTTAGATCACGCCGGTTAAATGAAGTCATCAGAACTGCGAGGCGACGAATCGACATTCTGTACTCACTCATTTCACGGCAGATCCAGTATTCGAGAGCGTATTCAAACCTGCCTCGCCGGGCTCCATCTCGGACCATTCCGATCCGTTAGCTCTCCCGCGGCGAGAAACCAAAGCGTTGGCAATCCCAACAAGTGCATACTGGTGAGGCTCCAGAGCGTAGGGCACGCCATAGGCCACAAGCGCAACTACAACTAGAATCCACATGGAGACCGAAGGATAGGCTGACAGAGGGTCACGTCGCAGGCTTGATCGGAGACCCCACAGCGGCTGCAGCGTAAAGAGCAGTATACAAAGTGCGCCAATCAAACCAACTCGCAGGTATTCTGTAAGGAACTCATCGTGAGGCGCCACAGTAATGGCTAAGTGCGTCTCCGGATCGATTCTCCAGAAATCGCCCCCCATACTTTTGCCTGCAACGACGGTCAGCGGAGTCTGCTCGCTGTCGAAAAATAGTTCTACCCATCCGTTAACCCGCCACTCCCACGTACCGGTATTAGTAGCCGATTGGGCAAAGTCCGCTTCGTCTACTCCTTCCCGATGAGTGGTACCGTAGACGGCCAACCCTCCAACAACAACTGCTGCCACCAAAGCTGCGGGGATGACTCGCCGAAATAACCGGCTATCAACGAGGGGCATCGCGAGAAAACATGCCAGCATCATAACCCATACGGTGCGATGGCGCAGGTAGATGGCAAAGGCAAAGAAAATAATGGGCAGACACTGCGCGACCATCCCGTGCTTTCTATATTGATAGACTGCAAGCGACATAACTCCGGCGATGCAAATTGCAGCCGCAGATGACGCTGGAAGCACCCGCGGGTCTGGGACTCCACCCCGCGCAATGGCAATCGCCGCGCCGCCTACGGGCAGACCGGCATATGCAAGGAGAGCGATAAGACATAGTGCGCCTCCGAAGGCCAGATAGATCTTAATGTAGCGTTTGATTGCCCAGTCGTCCACATCCACGTCAAGGAAGTAAAGAAAGGCAAGCAACGATCCTAGAAAGCTTCTAGAAGCATTAGAAGCTGTTGCGATTCCGTAGGTTGAAAGTCCGCGGAATAGACTCAAAGCAAAGAGGCTTAGATAACAGATCGCAAGAACCCGTGGGGGCGTAATCACTTTAATTCGCTGCACTGCCCGAATGACGCCGGCAGCCAGAGTACACATATAGACCAGATCGCCAAGGCTTATATGGAGTCCACCAATCACACGTATCGGATCGCCAACGGTCAGTCCGAGAAGGTGCACGCCGAGCACCCCCATCAATGCAACATCGGAACGTCGAATCAGCAGATAAATATAGCAGAGAATAACTGCAAAAATCGAAATTGCGATCAAGAGTTGCATATGGATTTATGAACCAGTGAATTTTCTCGCGAGGCGGCTAGTAGGTTGAAGGTCAAATATGTACTCGGAGCACCTAAAACCGAACTATTCCCCGCGCATTGTCAGCGTACCCTTGTCCCTCATTTGTTCGTAAACACTCTCATACGCGGCAACCACCGTGCTCATCCGATATTTCGACCGGGCATGCTCTTTACCCCTGGAACTGGTCCTGTCTCTCAACTCACTGTCATTAGCCACTTTCAACATCGCGTCTGCGATTGAGTCAGGGTTGCGTACGTCCACTAGAATCCCACATCGCCCGTCTTCCAAGATCTCTCTCATGCCGGGAGTTGATCGCCCTGCGATGAAGACCAGACCCAAAGCCAGGCTCTCGATTGCCGTTACAGAAAGCGCCTCGTCCAAGGAGGGATGGATTACGGCGTCTACATTCTCAACAACACGTCTGATCAGCGCGTCATGTGAAATCGCCCCCACAAAGGTCACCCTCGAATTGAACCCATGCTTTTTCGCCCACAACTCGGCTTCTTCGCCTGGTCCGTATCCAAAACCGAACATGATAAGCTCCGCCTCGGGCATTTCTCGCAGAACTTGAGCAAATGCCTCAAGCGCCGCCGTGGGGTTCTTCCTGCTCGTCCATCCCTGAAGAATTGTGGCAAAGGTAAAGTTTCTGACTTTTTTGTTGTTCGGGCGTACAAATTCAAAAAGCGAATTGGGAAGTCCATTGGGGATGACCCTGACCTGCGCGCCTGGCTTGAAATACCTGCGGAAGTGCCGAGCGCTATCTTCGGAAACGGCTGTAAAATTATCCCCCCGAAATGCAACCTCATAAGCCATGAACAAACGCACTGTGCGGTAAGGATCTCGGAAATAGCGAAGAACATTCCAAGGTAAGTCATGTACGGTTATGACCGCTGGTCGATTGGCGCGCAATGCCCCAAGAGAGAATTCATAAGTCCAATGGGCATGGACAAATTGCGGTCGCACCGAGCGAATCTTGCCTTCAAGATAGGCAATTTCTTGCTTGTAGAAATTACGCGCGAGGTGTCGCCGACGCGAACGTCCCACAAAGACTCTTAGGTTCCCCCAGTTGTACTCCAGCTCACCATCCAGACCTGAACTCAGTGTAAAGACAGTCACATGATGACCACGCTTGACCAACTCAATAATCAGTGGAGTCGTTGCCGTACTTCCTAGGCCCGGGGCGATGCCATCGATTGAGACTCCACTGAAGTGCGCGAGCGCGTGAATATCCGTTGGTGCTGAAATCGCAATATCCATATGATTGAGTTAGAAGCTCGCAGGATGGTGGGAAGATGAGGATTAGCCTTCCTTCCTCATCTCAGGAATTCGCCCATTCGGGGCCTATCGCCGCTAATGGTCACCCCTCCGCCATGATCCCACATTGTACTCAGGCTACCGAAACTACCATGCCAATAACTTCATCCACGTTTCGTTCAGACAATCTAAATGTTGAGCGCAGACCATTCTTGGTGGATCATGCTGCTACCTATAAAGCCCTTCCACCAGGCTGCGCACCCCAGCTTCGATACTGTGTCTTTGGCAGATTAGGGCGCTATCGACAGCTCCACGCGTTTGTCTTTCTGCGTGTCTCCATTCTCCGACCTTGGCTAGCCCCTCTGCAATTGACTCTGGTTCGATCGACGTCAAAATTGTCGATTGAGTTTCGCTGGCAACATCACTCAATCCACCTCTATCGGAACAGACGAGAATTACGCCAGACGCGACGGCTTCGATTGCGGAGATGGGGAATCCTTCATTTAGCGAGGGCATTGCATAGGCGTCGGCTGCCCATAGAAACGGGAGCGGATCTTGCACGGATCCTGCAAATCTGGCCTTTGATTCGATTCCAAGCTCGGCGGCTAAACTGCGCTCTGGGAATTCAGGATGCTCGCGGCCCACGTGATAGTAGACAGGATTGATGCTCCCGGGCAGTAGAGACACTGCCTTGATAAGTGCGCTGTGATTCTTCGCCTTATTACAATTTCCCACCGATACAATCACAAACTCCTCGTCGTCCACATTGAGGGTACGACGCGCATCTCTGCGTTCGTCCGCATTCGGGGGCCTGAAGTGATCCGTGTCCAACCAGTTCCAGATCCTGACGCCGCGGTTTCGAAAGGTCTCCCATTCGCACCTCTTTACGCCCTCGCTGATCATTCCATACTTAGCGCCCAGCAGTCGCACAAATTTTCGCTCCGCCCACTTTCTCCATCGAAGCACGCTGCGAAATCTAAAGACATTGTGCGGCGTCACCGCGATACATGGAACTTGAGCTAGCTTGGCAATCGCCGCAAACACCGGCGGTCCCGCCTCTGTATGTATATGAACTACGTCGTACCCGGACCTGCACAACCGATAGAAATCGACCAAAAACTGAAAGCGAGGGAGATATCGCGCTCCACTGCGAAACGGAAAATGAAAGACCCCATATCCGCGTTCGCGAAACTCCTCAGCTATGTGGCCAATATCGCGTCCGGTCGCCAGAACGTCACAGACATATCCCTGCCTGTGCCATTCCTCCGCGCTGCTCAGCAGCATCATTTCCATGCCGGATCGTTCCAGGCTTCTGAGTACATGTAGAATGCGTTTCATTCCAATTTGCTGATTGTGCTTGCCCAATGAACCTCTATGGCGCCTTATAGATAGTGGCGGAGACCGCGGTGCTGATAATGCTGGATCCACTAATCAGGGCCACTTTCCACCCACTGACCGGCACGTACAAGATGTCATTGAATTCCAGTTCCACCGGCGTTGCTCCGCCTGTCTCCATCTTCTTCAGGGGTACTTTGAACTGCGTGAATGAGTCGCCCTTACGGCGCACCACGATAGCCCACCTGGTAGATGCCTGCAGCGTTTCACCTGACGCGAGAGCTACTGCCTGAACAACATTCAGAGCTCCGCCGTTGACCATCAAGTAGCCTCCCGGGCGATTGACCGCTCCAAGCACGTAGATGATCCCTGCTTTGTGCACGAATACTGTGTCCCCAGGAGCCACCAGCACGTTTTCCAGCACCGACGGATTCTTTCCGGGCACGTAATGAACATGTTGTGTGCTGAGCTTTCCGTCTGGGTCAGGATGTTGAAGCTCAATGTCACTGCCGGCGGCCAGCGATTCCCCACCTGCAAGAGCGAGCACCTTGCTCAGAGACTCCGGTGCTAGCAGTTGCACACGACCGGGGCTCTGAACCTCCCCCAATACGGAGACGTTTCTCGCCGCAAACTGAAGGATCCTGAGCGTCACTTGCGGGTCTTTCAGAATCTCTTGTTTGACAAAGGCTCTCGCCACTTGCTGCTCCGCCTCCGGCACAGTATCACCCTCAACAGAGACGGGCCCTATTAACGGAACGGTGATGTTTCCCCGGCCATCGACGCGTAGTTGCATCGACATCTCCGGAACTCCAAAAACATCCATTTGCAGCAGAAATCCCGGTCCAAGCTGCAAACTCTCGAAACCCTCGGGCACTGCCACGAGGGGCTCTGCTTCTGCAGGTTCGGCTTTTCTCGCCGAGGCGCCGGCGCCTTCGCTGATGTTGGATTTCACACTTGGAGATGTCTCCTGAGACATAGCAAGCACCGGAGCAACCGCAATCAAGAGCACTCCTGCCAGAATGGGATTGATACTAAACCGTGTTCGCATATCAGTTCTTTTCTTCAACGTAATACCCGCTTCCGGATCCGTAATACCCATAACCGGAATAGGCCGCCGATCTTGCGTTAATCGCATTCACCACTGTCCCCAACCCAAAGGATTTGGACGATCGCATGATCGAAAGACACCTCTGTAGCTCTCGTTTTGTCGTCCTGTTCGAGCGAACAACCAGGATATATCCATCCACCAGTGAGGAAATAAGTTGGGCATCAGTTACCAAAAGCACCGGCGGGCTATCAATGAAGACATAGTCGAACTTCTTCTTCAGCTCCGATAGAAGGTCGACAAATCGCTTCGATCCAATTAATTCCGACGGATTGGGAGCGTGTGGACCTGCCGGCAAAAGAAATAGATTGTCGATGCCCGGATAGGATTTTAGCGCCTGATCCACAGAGAGACCGCTCGTTAGACAATTGCTCAGCCCCACATCGTTCGAAGTGTCAAAGAACCTATGTGCTGTCGCACGTCGCAGATCAGCGTCCAGATATAAAACTCGGTCCCCTTGAATTGCAAATGATGCCGCAGTATTAAGGCATGTCGTCGACTTGCCTTCTTCTGGCGAACCGCTCATTACGAGTATGACACGAGGCGGGCGCTCCGCCCGGCTCATGAGAAGCGCAGTGCGCAAAGCGCGATACGCCTCCGCAATGTGCGATCGGGGCGCACGCAGGAGCCACAAGCTGCTTCGAACACCGCTGGCCTCACCAGTATTCGCTGAATAGCCGTACTTACTTGCGACGCTGCTCTTCTGGGCAAAATCCGGAATCGCTCCAATCACTGGCAGGGCGGTAAGTTGCTCGACCTGCTCTGGAATGGTAATCGAGTCGTCGAAGTAGTCCCACAAGAACGCCGTAAGGCATCCGATGATCAAACCGAAGAGTCCACCCAGTGCCACCGTCAGGCGTTTCTTGGGGAACGAGGGTCTATCAGGCGTGCGTGCGGGATTCACGAGAGTTATGTTCGAAGCCCGAATGCCGGCGGTGACGCTGGCCTCCTCTAACTTGGTATAAAGATCCTGGTAGATTTCACGGCTCGATGCTGCTTCTTCTTCCAAAAGAATGAGGCGGTCTGCTTTTTCGTTGGCTCTGTTGACTATTTGCTCTTGCGCATCGATTTGTGCCTTGATCCCATTCTCTGCCAGAGTTGCGAGATCCAGGTCGTTCTTCGCTTTGGTCCGAATACGATCAAGCTCAGTCTTGATTTGCGACTGGAGAGAGCCCTCTTCTTCCCGTAGTTGAATGATCGCGGGATTCCTTGCGCCGTATTTTGTGTTGGCTGCCGTCATCTCTAATTTAACTTGCGCCAACTGGGATCGAAGTTGCTGCAGCAATGTCAAGTCAGCACTGCCCGGCGCAACTGGAGATTCCGCGCCCACTCCGCTCGCAAGTGCGCTCGTAGCAATGCCTAGCACGACATCTGGGTCTTGTGTTTCCGTCATGCGAAAGATCGCTTCTTTTGCGATTCTCTCAACTTCGGCATTTGTCAGATCGCGGTTCAGTTCAATGAGTCGCTCAAGAGGCACGTTGTTGGACATAGCAGCTGAACTGCCTTGTGCCTTTGCGCCCGGAATGGTTGTAATCGTCACGCCCGTCAGGCCGGACTCTTGTTGGAATGCGTCGACCTTCGCCTGGCTTTCTTCAACTTTGTCCTTGAGATCTGCAAGTTTGCCTGTAAGCCAGGAAGACGCCTTTGAAGACGCATCATAACGAGCTTGCGTATATTCGTTGATGTAGACATCAACAACGGCATTCGCGATTGCCGTACTCCTGTTTGGATCTGTATCAGTGTAGGTCACGTTTAAGAGGCGAGTACCCTTGATGAGACCAACCCGCAGCCTTGACTTAAACATATTCACAATTCGCTCGCGTTGTGCCGGCGACGTTTCAAGAGACGCGGAAAGAGGGCCTTGATTTTGCAGTTTCACCCCCTTTTTGGGAGCAGGAGGCGAATAGGGCGGTATTGACTCAAGATTGAGCCTCTTGATTACGCCAAGCGCGGTATTGTCACTCATGATCACTGCTTGCTCGGTGAGCAGGTCCATGTTCATTTCGCTTTCGCCGCCGAGGCCCGATGAGATTCCCGAAAGGTCCGCTAGGCCGAATGCGTTGTCACCTTCGCGGTTAATCTCAATCGTTGCCGTCGCGCTGAACTCTTTCTGCGCGAGGAGCACCGAGATTGTGGCAACCGCAAGACCGATTGCGACGGCAATGAAGACAACATTTCTGCGGCGCCGCAAGACGAGAATTATGTCTTTCAGCTCAAACTCCGGGGGGACTGAGGGACCTGACGAAGTCCTCCCTGGATTCCCAGGAGGGGCGGTAACGTTCGGCGACATTATTGCTGCTTTCCTCTCGTATCAGTTTACCGGCGCTGCCTTGTGGTCATGCAAGGCCTGTTGATGATTACAGTTTAGTGTTTACACTCGGTCGAATCTCTGCCAGGCGTCAGGCTTCACGTCTTTCTCACTTGTGTAACACCTCATGAGTGCATTGACATGTACGGATGTCTGGCGTGGCAAGCTAAAGTCGTACAGAGCCGGGGTCTCCGCAGAGAGGTCTTGGCAGGTACACTTACCCACCGCGTTGTCGCTTACCGCTAAGAGACTTCGGTATCTATCACTTCTCACCCCTCTAATTGGACGAAAAGGATTCTCGCTACCGGTCATCTCTTCTGTAAGTTGGCATGCCCTGAGCACCCCCACTCTGGCTCAGATCTTTCTCGTATATGCTCAGCTTTGCCTCTCGATCCCCAAGGACTTCGTATTGATAGCAATCCCACGGAAAGATGTAGATGAGGCGGCTTGACATGTTTCTCTCTCAATCCGTGCGGCGATACGCCTTCATACCTGTCAGTTGTAAGGTGATATTCCAAATGAAACTCGGAACACAAGAGTAATAACGCCTCCACAGTCTTCTCGGCTCCTTTATCAGCCGATAGATCCACTGCAGACCGGTCTTTTTGATCCACTCGGGCGCCTCCTTCACGCGTCCGCTGTGAAAATCAAATGCAGCGCCCACTCCCACCATCAGCTTCACATCGAGCAGCCCACAGTACTTCGCCATGAACAACTCTTGCTTCGGGGAACCAAGGCCAACCCAGAACACATCGGGTTTCGCTTCTGCGACAAGTTGCGCCAATTCCTCTTCTTCATCCCTCGTTAGCTGCCTGAATGGCGGCGTGTAGTGTCCAACAATTTGCAGTCCGGGAAACCTGCCAACCATCTCTGCTCTCAGTCGCTCGGCGACGCCGGGGTGGCCTCCGAAGAGAAAATGCCTGTAGCCGCGCGCAACGGAAAAGCGGCACATCGCGAGCATGTAATCCGGCCCGTATACACGTTCAATATCCCTATGTCCTTGCAGCTTGGCCACCCAAACAAGCGGCATTCCATCGGGTGTCGTCAAAAATGATCGATTCAGTGCGGAAGCTAGTGCTGAGTCAGTCTGCGCCTCGATGACCGTGTGCACATCCGTTGCGCAGATGTATCCTCGATTCCCGCTCTGGATGAGTTCATCACTCAACCGAATGGCGTCGTCCATACTGATGACGCTAATTCCAATTCCAAGAACATTTGCGCGCTTCGGCCACGCAGCTCGCTGGGTGATTCCCAACGAGATACTCTCCTCCGCGTCATTGAGATCTCTCCCCAGCCTGCCCGCTGCAGCGTTTGATTGGTCATTCATCGGTTCTGTGCTGATTGACATCTATTACCTGGCTCAACTCGCATGGCCCGCAGCGCCTTCCCTACGCAAAGCTCCAAACTCGTAAGCTGCCTTCGCAATTCTCGATTCTGTATGGCTCGAGCTGCCCTCAACTCTCAGCTAGGCGTTGACGGACAGCAAATCTATCGAATCATAGAACATCGCGATTCCCAATTATTGGCCTCGATGAGTCTTTCAATCAGCGTGCATCGCTTGAGGCTACCGCTATGACTCTCCGATTTGAAGGCCCGAATCCACGAACCGCACGAACTGCGCAGGATGGCGAGGCCTTTGAGCATCGGCCTTCCCCGCCCTTTGCACCAGCCAAATCAGATTCCGCGCATTGCAAAGACCAGAGTGTGGAGAAGAACTGCAAAATCCATGAAGAAACTACGATGACGAATGTAGTAGAGATCGTACTGAATATTCTCGTGGATCAGGAGCGCCCGATCGGCACTCAACTGCCAGAGACCAGTAATGCCCGGGGTCACCTCAAGGCGCTGCATTTGCACTGCATCGTATTGCTGGACTATAAACGGCATTTCCGGGCGAGGTCCTACAAGCGACATTTCTCCCTTAAGGACGTTAATCAGTTGAGGCAATTCGTCCAGGCTGGTCTTGCGCAAATATCGCCCGATCTTAGTAATCCTGGGATCTGCCGAATCCTTCGGAGAAAAGCCGTACTTGGGAGCATCCGTGTACATCGAGCGAAACTTGTAAAGCCCGAAAAGCTTCCCATTCTTGCCCACGCGCACCTGTTTAAAGAAGATCGGCCCTCTTGAGTCCAGCTTAACTAAAGCTGAGATTAACAGGAGCACAGGGGATAACATCAGAATCAGCAAAGCGGCTGCAAGAGTGTCGAATGGCCGCTTGGCGAATTCATAGTGCCAGTCCTTTCCAGAACGGCCTACCACGTTCAGCAAAATCCCGTCGATGTCCGCTCGCTCGGTCCATTCTTCCGATACAACTGAATGCCCAGGCAAAAAGGCAAGATGGATCCCGCTATCCTCGGCAACCTGCATGATCGACGCGAATTTATCGTGCTGGAGACCCGGTATTGCGATGATGAGGTATTCGCATTGATATTGATCGAGCAGAGCCCTGGTTATTGGCCCATCTATCACCTTGACTGAATGCGCCCGGCGGTAAGCATATTCGTAGACTTCCTGGCCTTTGAGACTAGAGTTGTCGTCAACGATTGCAACTGGCACAAGGCCGAGCTTTGGAGACCGTACGAGAGCCGAGAATACGCGTCTCCCGCTGTTACCAGCCCCGTAGATTAATACTCTCTGAATTCCAATCCCGCGCGCACGCAGCGCGCGTACCCCGATAAACATGGCTTGCTTCTCAATCGCCTGCAAAAGGGGCACAAACAGCATGGCAATCAGGATCACCCATCTCGAGAACAGAAATGTCGTAAAAAAAGTGACCGGAAGAACGAGCAAAAAGGTTTGTGTTGAAACCCTCAATGAGCGTTCAGTCTCTTTGATTCGCAGCAAGCTCGAACCGGAGCGATAGGCCCCGTCGCGATCAAGCAACAGGACAAAGAGCGTTGCAACCCCAAACGAGATATACGCCAAGGTACTGGCGTGATACTGCAGCTGCTTGCCCAGATGAAGAACATGATAGAGAAGGTAAGCGCTATTCACGGCAACCACTACAGACAGCCAGTCTCCCGCAACCTCACATCCGGTGAGCAGGCGTTCCCAGCGATTGCGCATCGCTCTTTGACGAGTCGTCTTGGACGGCTGGCAGGCTTCGGTCATCGCCCCCAGCAGGATTCCTGAATTTTCCACGTCAAACGAACTCATTGTGATTCTCTCCCAGAAAATTTGCGCGCCAGATGCCGTTGGCCTTGAAATTCGGCGCCCTGATGAGGCCTCTACTGGACGGACTCAGTCAGCGCATGCAGCCAGAACTCGGAATAGAGACTGGCCGCTTCGCGCCTGCCAAGCCCTGCAAAACTGCGGTCATCTACCACCTTTGATATTTCAGGTTGCGCCATCACTGTAAGGGCAATCGCAACTGTCGCGATTGCTGGATTCAGATTTCGAATTCGGCCATCTTGCATATTCTTTGTAAGGTATGCACAGATCGACGAAAAGACCGGCGATAAATGCTCTCTACAGACACTCTCCGCCTGGCCGCGAAGCTCCATGAATGCAACGGCTATAAGTCGCACCAGCTCCGGGGAAAATGTCGATATGTCCACAAAGAGCCCGATAACCTCGGGGAGAACCACCTCGGGCGATCCAAACAGCGGCTCATTCGTGACTGCGTTTACTCTGGCCTTAACCGCGCTAAAGCTCGACTTTAATGCTGCCCAGAAGATCTGGTCCTTGTGGTCGAAATAGCGAAATACTGTGACCTCGCTAACCCCCGCGAGACGAGCGATCTCACGAGTCGTCGTGCCGTGATAACCCTGGCGGGAAAAGAGCGCGATTGCAGCATGAACAATGCGGCCCTCGACATCGGGAGGTCGGGTGGTCGCAGACATCTTAACTAATTCTCCTCTTTGTCATCGCATTCCAATTCTCAAGAGACTGTAATTCCCTTTCAGAGAATCCGAGAGGTTACTCATCCGCGGCTTTTTAAGCAGCGACTCCAAGCCTTCCGGAGTTGCAATGTTCAATCCGCTTTTGTAGAACTAACGGGGATCTGTGAATTCGACACTGAGTAGAGGGTGTGAACCGACCCAACTCGCTCTGCGAGCCGTTTCAAGGTCATTCGCCGCAAGGAAGCTCGCTAGTACTCTGACGCTCCATGTCGAGATACTTACGAATTGGCCGATCTCAATTCCTGGCCGGGCCGCGATTTGGCGACAACCACTGAGTATTGGGTTCGGTTAGAAGAAGCCACTTAAGGTTTGAGAGATTCCAGAAAGGCAAATCCAGACCTCTCCGCATTTCGCTGACAGTTCAGTTAAGTTAGATGCGACTTCCATCCCATTCGTAAGCACTGGCGGACAATTGAGCCGAGCTCATCTGACCTCGATCACGCCTTATGAGCACTACGCCCTCCAAGGCGCTTTCACTCCAACCCGCCTCAATGCCTTCCTTTCCATATTAAGCGGGGACTCCATCACCTTGACCTAAAATATTTGCGAGTGGCATAACCAAAGGACCTAGTCGAAACGGCAAATTCATACAAATAAATAGGTTGCTGGCCGTGCCGAACCATCGCTTCTTTTACACCCGCAATCATGCATGCAGGCGCTTGCTCACTTGCCGGTGATTCTCGCCTTTCCGGCGGTCATTGATCTGGTCCCTGCGGCTCACTCCCTGGGAAGGCTAGCTGAAACGAACTTTGGAAATTGGCGTCAAATTCTGCACCGACTGCCGGTGACTGGATTGTCGCGCTTTGGCATCAAATCCTGTGAGGTTGGACGGAGTCCCAATATCGATTCTGAACGTCAGGGAAATTCGTTCGCTGGAGCCTCGAAATGTTTCGTCACTCTCCTGAGCGCGAGGAGCAGTTCAACTTGCGACTCACACAATTTGCGCCAGCGCTTCCACAGACCAGTCGCTGCAGGCAACCGTTGCGATATCGGGCTGAGGCCGGAACATGGTTTAGAAGCGAAATTCAGAGATTACGAAGGAATAACGACAATGCACGCTGGCTTTGGTTCTCACTTGAATTGCAAAGCCGCAACCCGCGATGATGAAGACGAAACCGGTACCTGTTCTTGGTGGTTTCGCGAAGACTCGATCGCGGCAAGATCCCCCGACGTGGACAAGTACACAGTTCCAGGCGTTTCCAGAGTCTACGGCAAACCACACGAGATTCAACGATTGTTGCCTGCGAGGGAGTGGCCTGGAAACAGGAGGGCAAGTCCCAGATTCGTAGGCAGACTGCGGTGTGATCTGCCATGGTACCCGCTTTTCAGGTTGATGTTAAGCTTTTTCAAATGCTTTATGGAGTAATCTTGGCCGCTCCCAAAGCACATGGTGTATATCTTCCAACAGCAAGTCCGGGCCTGATAAACAGTCCCGCATACTCGCTACAAAGGTCGCCATTGGCGGTCAGGACACTATAGGAGATTCGAAATGCGTTCAAAAGTGCTCGTTACCTTAACCGTGCTTATGTTCTCGCTTTCAACGCTGGCACAGGTCCGTCCTGCTGCAGAGAGGAATCAGCTCAGCCTGAGTGCTGGCGCTGGCATGAACTTCTGGTGGGGCGACTGGGGAGGAGCAATTCACCGATTGGGCCCCTCGGCTTGGGTCACTGCTGACCTCTGGCATGGAGTTGGCGTGACAGTCGAAGGTCATGGAATGGATATAGGTGGTGCCGACCCTTCGTCTTATTTCAAATACTATGTCGGCGAGGCTGGCGCAACCTACACCTACCATCACTGGAAGAAGATTCGTCCTTATGCAAAAGCCGAGATCGGCTACGCGAGCTTAAGTTTTCCCAGTACCGGTCTTCCTTATGCCCATCAAAACGAGCGCACATGGAGCGCCGGCGGCGGTGTCGAATACCGGACCTGGAAGCGCCTCTGGACGCGAGTGGACTACGAGTACGATTTCTTCCCGAACTTCTATAGCCCCATCACGGGGCAATTTCACACCCTGAATCCAAAAGGCTTCACCTTCGGCGAGTCCTACCACTTCCGCTGATCGAACCATTCGCATTTCCCGATTTTAAAGATAGGGCTTTCCAATCACTCGGAAGGCCCTAAACTGTCTTTGACCCCTCCGTTGGCTACAGCGTCAAGCGACTCGTGGTGTCTAATCGCATTGAAACAACTCGAACACAATGCGCGCGCGCAGCATCTTCCCGCAAAACCGCAAGATCCTTATCTGCGTCCTGCATTTTCGAAAAGCGACAGACTCCGACGCGCACTCTGGAATCTTTGTTGGCTGCTGTTCTATCGCCCATCTCCGCGGCCTTTTCACTCTTGGCGTGCATTTTTACTGCGGCTCTTTGGCGCTTCCATTGGACCGCACTGCCATTTCTACCCGGCCTCGCGTGTTTGGGCACCTTGGAA
>Ga0335085_10010086_pt1 | contig 14161 bp, 15 predicted proteins | sample Lox_Sample_45_FD_206712 | JGI IMG/M metagenome (GOLD analysis project Ga0335085, IMG submission 206712) | Soil microbial communities from Loxahatchee National Wildlife Refuge, Florida, United States - Lox_Sample_4.5 | ecosystem: Environmental > Terrestrial > Soil > Wetlands | place: USA...
CCTGATCGACAAGGAGACATTCAACGAGGTCCAGCGCCAACTCGAAGCCCACAACTTCGCCGGGGAGAAGCAGCGTATCCACCACCACTACCTCAAGGGCTCCATCTTCTGCGGCAACCACAACAACCGCGGCCAGCAGTGCGGCTGCCGACTAATCGTCTGCAACGCCACCAGCCGCTCGAAGCGCATCTACCCGTACTTCATCTGCATCGGGCGACAGCGGGACCCCGCCAGCTGCAGCCAACGGGCGCTCCTGATCCACCAGGTCGAAGAGGCCATCGAGGACTGCTACAGGACAGTCGAACTCAGTCAGGACTTGCGCCTCGAGACCGAGCAGATAATCCTCGAGCGAATCGCCGAGTTGCGTGAGAACGCGGGCACGGAGCGGCAGCAGTTGGTCACACGGCAGCGCCGGGCACTCAACGAACGCGCCAAGCTGCTTGAAGCCCATTACGCCGGGGCGCTGCCGCTCGACCTCCTCAAGAGCGAGCAGGGGCGCCTAGCCATCGAGCTGAGCTACATCGAAGAACGGCTCGCCACCCTTGAACTGAAGTTCGACGTCGTCGAGCGCCACCTCAAAGCGGCACTCAACTTCGTTGGCAACCTCCACGCTGCCTACATCGAAGCCGACCACCGGACCCGCCGGCAGATCAACCAAGCACTTTTTGAGCGATTTCTCGTCTCCGACGACGGCACCGTCACAGGCCGACTGCGTGGCCCGTTCGACCTCCTCCTCCAAGCAAGCGGCACCGCTGACCGAGACGGTGTCGTTCACCTTGGACCAGAGCCCATAGAAAAACCACGAGGCCCTCGCGGACCCCGTGGTTTGAGTAACGCACAAATGGTGGAGCTAGCCGGACTCGAACCGGCGACCTCCTGGGTGCGATCCAGGCGCTCTCCCAACTGAGCTATAGCCCCGCGCGGGCAAGTGTAGCGGGGCTCTACGCTGCCGACCCGCCGGCCTTCTCCAGCAGCCGGCCGTCCTTGATCGTCCGGACCATCTCCCTCGACTGCTCGCGGTACCAGCTGCCGTCCTCGAACTGGATCGCCGGGTACCTGTTCTGGCCGGTGCCGACGACCATCGCGTCGCGCTTGCTCCGGCGCACCGGTCCCGGGACGCGCTCGTACTCGACTCCCTGCTCGATCAGCGCCGACTCGACGCGCCAGCAGGGATGGCCCTGGATCTTCACCCACTGGGTGGAGCAGCGATAGAGCTTGACGGCCACGTGACCTCCCTCGATCGGCTGAAACCCCGCGCCCTACGATACGCCGATGCGTGCGGTTGCACTCGACGCGGCGGGCCGGCCGGAGCTGCGCGACGTCGACGAGCCCGCCGGCGGGGGCGCGCTCGTGCGCGTGCTCGCGTGCGGCCTCTGCGGCTCGGACGTGGAGAAGATGCGACCCGGGCACACCGGAGCCGTGCTCGGGCACGAGGTGGTCGCCGAGACCGAGGACGGTCGGCGCGTGGCGCTCGTCCACCACCGCGGCTGCGGCGAGTGCGAGCGCTGCCGGAGCGGGCACGAGTCGACGTGCGAGCGGTTCGCGGCGGCGACGATCCGTCCCGGCGGGTTCGCCGAGCGCGTGCGCGCGGATGCGTGGGTCGACGTCCCGCCCGGGCTCGGCGACGCCGAGGCGACCGCGCTCGAGCCGCTCGCGTGCGTCGTCCGCGGCGCCGAGGCGGTGCCGCGCGGCCGCGTGCTCGTCGTGGGCCAGGGCTTCGTCGGCCGGCTGTTCTCGGCGGTGCTCGCGCAGCGCGGCGACGACGTGTTCGCGGTGGACGCCGACCCGCGCCGGAGCGGGCGCGAGCCGGACGGCCCGGTCGGCGCGGTCGTCGTCTGCGCTCCCGGCTCGGGGGCGGCGGCGCTCGAGCGGGTGAGCCCCGGCGGGACGGTCCTCGTGTTCGCGGACGCCGGAGAGCTGCCCGCCGACGAGATCTACCGGCGCGAGCTCGCGGTCGTCGGCCGGCGCTCGGCGACCGCCGACGCGATGCGCGCCGCCGCGGCGCTCCTGCCGGAGCTCGAGCTGCCGGAGCCGACGGTCGTCCCGCTCGACCGGTTCCGGGAAGGGCTCGACCTGTTCCTCCGCCGTGACGCGGCGAAGGTCGTGTTCGTCCCGTGAGGGCCTGTCTCTACTACGGCGTCGGCGACCTCCGTGTCGAGGAGGTGCCCGACCCGGAGCCGGGGCCGGGCGACGTGCTCGTCCAGGTCGAGGCGGCGCTCACGGACGGCACCGACATGAAGACGTTCCGCCAGGGGCATCCGCTGCTGCTCGCCCAGACGCCGTCGCCGTTCGGCCACGAGTTCTGCGGGATCGACGTCGCCACCGGGCGCCGCGTCGTCGCCGCGAACTCCGGGTCGTGCGGCGAGTGCGAGGCGTGCCTGCGCGGCGACGAGCCGCTCTGTCCCAGCCTGCTCCCGTTCCTGAACGGCGCGTACGCGGAGCTGCTCGTCGTGCCCGAGCGGATCGCCCGCGTCAACCTCCTCCCGGTTCCCGACGGGCTCCCGCCGGAGATCGCCGCGCTCGTCGAGCCGCTCGCGTGCTGCCTGCGGGGCGTCGAGCGCGCGGGGATCCGGGAGGGCCAGACCGTCGCCGTGCTCGGCGCGGGGCCGATCGGGCTGATGCTCTGCGCGTGCATCGCGGACGCCGGCGCGCGTCCCGTGCTCGTCGGCGGGCGCCCGGAGCGCCGCGAGCTCGCGCCCGAGTTCGGCGCCGTCCCCGGCGACGGGCGGAACGCCGACGTCGCGATCGAGGCGACGGGCTCCGCGAAGGGCTGGGGCGACGCGGTCGCGCTCGTCCGGCCCGGCGGCACGGCGGTGCTCTTCTCCGGCCTGCCGGGGTCGAGCGAGGTGCCGCTCGACGCGTATCGCATCCACTACCAGGAGCTGACCGTGCGCGGGTCGTTCCACCACACGCCGCGCGGCGTGCGGGCGGCGCTCGTGTTCCTCGCGAGCGGCGCGCACCCGTGGGGGCGCCTGCTGACGCACGAGGTCGGGCTCGAGGGCCTGCCCGCGCTGTTCGCGGATCCGCCGCGCGAGTATCTGAAGGCCGTCGTCCGGCCCTAGGCGGCGAACAGCGTCAGATCGGGCTCGCGCTCGCCGCGGAGGAGCGCGAGGTCGACCTCGACGCAGCGGATCCCGCGTGACTCGGCGAGCGTCACCGCCTGCGGCGCGACGCGCTGCGCCGCGAGGATCCCGCGGCACGCTGCCTTCGCCGGGTCCTGCCGGATGAAGTCGAGGTAGCGCGTGAGCTGCTCGACCGCATCGATCGTCCCGATGCGCTTGATCTCGACGGCGACCCATTCCGAAGCGGCGTCGCGGCACATGAGGTCGACGGGGCCGACCTCGGTCTGCCATTCGCGGCGGACGAGCGTCAGCTCCTCGCCGAGCGCCGACGGCGTCGCGGCGAGCGCCTCCTGGAGGTCGCGCTCGACGCCGTCCTTCTGGAGCGCGGCCGACTCGCCCATGTCGTGCACGACGTCGCTCAGCACCTCGACGAGCCGGATCTCGAGGAGGTCCTCCGTCTTCGGCTTCCGGACGACGAGGCGGTCGCCCTCGTCCTCGACGAAGGTCGGCGCCGTCATCCAGTTGAGCGGCTTGTAGCCCCCGGCGTCGTCGTGGACGAGGACGGAGCCGTCGGCCTTGAGGATCAGCAGCCGCACCGCCTCCGGCAGGACGGCGTTCAGGCGGCCGGAGTAGCGGACCTCGCAGCGGGCGACGAGCAGGCGCATGGCGGCACCCTACTGGCTGGAACGGACAGGTCCCGGGGTCTGACCCCGAAGGTCACGAGAGAGTGTCCGCTCCGTCGCGAGACGCCAGTCTGCGCGGCGCCGGGCCACCTCGTCGTGCGGCATCGACGGCTCGTAGGCCGGGCCGCGGTGCACGAGCGCGGCGACCGCCTCCGCGCTCGGCCAGACGCCGACGGCGAGCCCCGCGAGCGCGGCCGCGCCGATCGCGGTGCTCTCCGTCTCGGCGACGACCTCGACCCGCCGCTCCAGCACGTCGGCCTGGAACTGCATCAGGAACGCGTTGCGGCTCGCGCCGCCGTCGGCGCGGAGGAACGCGACGCCGTCCGGGTGTGCCTCGAGCACGTCGGCGACCTGGTGCGCGATCCCCTCGAGCGTCGCGCGCGCGAGGTGCCCGCGCGTCGTGCCCGACGTGAGCCCGGTGACGAGCCCGCGGGCGTCCGGGTCCCAGTACGGCGAGCCGAGCCCGGCGAGCGCCGGGACGAACGTGACGCCGCCGGTCGAGCCTGCCTCGACCGCGAGACGCTCCACCTCGTCGATCTCCTCGACGAGCCCGATCCCGTCGCGGAGCCAGCGCACGACCGCGCCGCTCGTCAGCACCGAGCCCTCGACCGCGTACTGGACGTCGTGCCCGGCGGCGACCGCCGCGACCGTCTTCAGCAGCCCGGCCGGAGCCGGCCCCGGGTCGGCGCCGACGTTGACGAGCACGAAGCTCCCGGTCCCGTACGTCGCCTTCGCGTCGCGCGGCTCGAAGCAGCCCTGGCCGAACAACGCGGCCTGCTGGTCGCCGACGAGGCCGGCCACCGGCACCGTCGCGCCGAGCAGCTCGCCCTCGCCGACGACGCCCGAGCTCGGGACCACCTCCGGCAGCAGCGTCGGGTCGACGCCGAAGAGCGCGAGCAGCTCGTCGTCCCACATGAGCCGCGAGATGTCGAACAGCATCGTCCGCGACGCGTTCGTCACGTCGGTCGCGTGCACGCGCCCGCCGGTGAGCTTCCAGACGAGCCAGCTGTCCACCGTCCCGAACGCGAACCCGTCCCGCTCCTCCGTCCGCGCGAGCAGCCACTCGAGCTTCGTTGCCGAGAAGTACGGATCGGGGACGAGACCGGTGCGCGCGCGGATCAGGTCGGCCGGGAGCTCCCGGCAGCGCTCCGCCGTGCGCCGGTCCTGCCACACGATCGCGTCGTGCACGGGCCGGCCGGACGCGCGCTCCCAGAGAATCGTCGTCTCGCGCTGGTTCGTGATCCCGATCGCCGCGAGGTCGCCGGCGCCCAGCCGCGCATCCGTGAGCGCCGCCTCGGCCGCGCCGAGCGCGCTCGCCCACAGCTCCTCCGGGTCCTGCTCGACCCAGCCCGGCTGCGGATACCGCGACGACACGGCGACGTATCCGCGCCCGCGCACTGCGAGCTCCTCGTCGACGACGCGGCACGTCGTGCCCGAGGTGCCCTGGTCGATCGCGAGGATCAACTGCGCTCGACGCGCGAGCCGCCGACGATCGCGTCGGCGCCGTCGTCGAAGCGGACCCACGCCTTGCCCTTGCCGTCGTAGTCGGGCGACCAGACGACGAGCGTCGCGTCGCGCCCGCCGACGCGCACGCGCTCGGTCCCCTCCGGCTCCGCGCCGAGCCAGACGCGCACGAACGGATTCGACTCCCGCTCGCGGCCGATCGTCGTCTCGTCGGTGTGGCCCGGGTAGACGACGACGCCGTCGGGGAGCTCGAGCAGCCGCAGGACGGAGTCCCGCACCTGCGCGAGGTCGCCGCCGCCGACCGCGTCCCTGAACAGGACGTCGCCGGTGAAGACGGCCTCGTCGTCGACGACGAAGGCGACGTGCTCGTCGGCGTGGCCCGGCGTCGCGAGCCCGCGCACTCGGAGGCCGCCGAAGCTCCACTCTCCCGGCTCGGCGACGACGCCGATCCCGTAGCGGCCGGCCAGCTCGTCCTCGTTGTCGACGTGGTCGTGATGCGCATGGGTGCGGAGAATCGCCGCCGGCGCGGCGCCCCAGCCCTCCACGGCGGCCACGAGCGGGCCGACGTCGGCGCCCGAGTCGACGAACACGGCCGTCCCGCCCTGCCGGTCGGCGACGGCGTACGCATTGGACAGCCAGCCGGGGTGCATGCTCCGGGCCACCAGCATGGCGCTAGGCTAACGCGACAACGAGCGAAGAGGTGGACGAATGGGCCTTTGGTCACGGACGACGACGATCATCAAGGCGAAGTACTCGAAGCTCCTCAACCGGGCCGAGAACCCGACGGAGACGCTCGACTACTCGTACGAGCAGATGCTCGAGCAGCTCCAGAACGTCAAGCGCGGGGTCGCCGACGTCGTGACGGCCAAGAAGCGCCTCGAGATCCAGACCCAGGGTCTCGAGCAGAACGTCGTCAAGCTCGAGACGCAGGCGCGGCAGGCGGTGGCCGCGAACCGCGAGGATCTCGCCCGCCAGGCGCTCGAGCGCAAGGCGGCGGCGCAGCAGCAGCTGCAGGGGCTCGATGCCCAGGTGCAGCAGCTCGCCGACCAGCAGGAGAAGCTCGTCGACGCGCAGCACCAGCTCGAGGCGAAGATCGAGGCGTTCCGCTCGCAGAAGGAGGTCATCAAGGCGCAGTACTCGGCCGCGGAGGCGCAGGTCCGGATCGGCGAGGCGGCGACGGGCATCGGCAAGGGCATGGCCGACACCGGGATGGCGATCCAGCGGGCGAAGGACAAGACCGACGAGCTCCAGGCCCGGGCGGCGGCGATCGACGAGCTGACGACGTCGGGCGCGCTCGACGACCTGACGCAGCCCGGTACGACGCAGCTCGACCGCGAGCTCGCGCAGATCTCCTCGAACGCGCAGGTCGACCAGGAGCTGGCGAAGCTGAAGGCCGAGGTCGGCTCGGGCGACGGCGCCGCGAAGGCGCTCGACTCGGGCGGCGCGGCTCCCGCGGCGGAGCCTGCCCCCGCGGCGGCGGCCGACCCGCCCGCGGAGCAGGAGCAGCCGGCCGACAAGCCCGCGTCGTAGTGCCGATCACCGACATCTTCTTCGGCCGCAAGAAGCTCAAGGAGCCCGCCGGCGACCGCCTCTTCGCGCTGACGACCGCCGCCGTGACGCTCGACGTCGAGTGCGGGCTCAAGCCGGCCGGCGTCGGCGCCGTCGTGTTCAAGCCGCTCTCGGCCGGCGAGTTCGCGCAGGTTGACCAGGACGTCGAGCAGCTGCTCCAGTCGGTCGCGGCCGGCTCCGGCTCGAGGCTCGACCGGAAGACGGACACGTTCGGCTTCGAGTGGGTGATCGTCCGCGACTCCGAGCTCGAGGACCAGGTGACCGCCGTGCACGCGGTCGCCGACGAGTTCCAGTCGCGCGGCTTCGGCGCGCAGCTGCTCGGCGCCGCGTTCAAGTTCGCCGCCGGCGACAAGCCGGTGTACTGGATCTACGGCTTCAAGACGGGAACGTTCTGGCCGTTCGCCCCGACCGGCGAGAAGCAGCAGCGCGACAACGCGAAGGAGCTGGAGCTGAAGGCGAAGCTCGAGCCCGAGCTCCCGATCGAGCCCGACCTGAGCAAGTGGCTCGGGCTCTTCGACGCGCCGATCTAGCTCGGAACCGCTGCGCGGTTCCTCGCTGTGAGGAAGGAACTGCGCGAGCCGGAAAGCGCGGTTTCCGGCTCGCTCCGTGCTGACTCTCGGGGGATGCTCCCGGCGGAATCGCTCTGCCGCGCCGGTCGTGGGGCTGAAGCCTCCCGACCGGCGATGGTCGGCCTCCGGCTACGCGACGCGTAGCCTCCGGCCCTCGTGGCCGGCCCGGCACGCGGGTGTCAACCGAGTCCCCGTTCCAGCTCCATCGCTCTGCGCCTCTCTGCGCACCCCTACGATGCGGCAAGGGCCGCAGGCTAACGCTGCCGCAGGCGCGTTAGCCGGAGGCCGGAGGAAGCTCGCCCGCCTGCGTCAGCACGCGGGCGAGCGCGGGACCGCGACCCGGCCCACAGGTCGCAAAAGAGAAAAGCACGAAGCGAGCCGGAGACCGCGCTCTCCGGCTCGCGGAGTTCCGCTTCCCAGCGAGGAACCGCGCAGCGGTTCCGAGCTAGGAGACCGCGCGCCCCATCTCGCGGGCGATCTTCTCGAGGGCGGCGAGGCGCTTCTCCAGCGGCGGATGGTCCATGAACAACTCGCTCGCCTGCTGGCGCCAGTTCGTCGGGATGATGAAGAACGCGTTCATCCCGGCCACGTCGCGGAGGTCCCGCTCGGGGATCTGCGTGATGTTGCTCGTGATCTTCTGGAGCGCGCTCATCAGGTTCTCCGGCGCACCGGTGATCAGCGCGGAGCCGCGGTCGGCCGCGTACTCCCGGTAGCGCGAGATCGTCCGGATCAGGATGAAGCTCAGCGCGTAGACGATGACCGAGACGGCGAAGACGATCAGCCAGATCGGGACGCCGCCCTGGTTGTTGTTGTTGTTCCGGCCGCCGCCGCCGAAGCCGCCGCCCCACATGCCGAAGTAGAGGCCGAAGCGGGTGATCAGCGCGGCGAGCATCGCGAAGAAGCTCGCGACGGTCATCACGAGGACGTCGCGGTTCGCGACGTGCGAGAGCTCGTGGGCGAGCACCGACTCGACCTCCTGCGGCTCGAGCCGGCGCCAGAGTCCGGTCGTGACCGCCACCACGGCGTGCTTCGGGCTCCGGCCGGTGGCGAACGCGTTCGGGACGTCCGAGTCGACGACCGCGATGCGCGGCTTCGGCAGGTCGGCCATCGCGCACAGCCGCTCGACCATCTCGTGGAGCTTCGGCGCGTCCTCGCGGGAGACGATCTTTGCCCCCGAGGCGGCGAGCGCGAGCTTGTCCGAGGTGTAGTACTGGACGAAGGCGAGCCCGATCACGATCACGAGCATCGGCGCGAGACCGATGTTGAGCGCGTAGAAGAGGACAACGGCGAAGCCGACGTAGAGCAGGCCGAGGAGGCCGCCGGTGAAGAGCATCCGCAGGGACAGGCCCCGGTCCCGTCCGAAGTTCTTCCGTTTCATGGTCCCATCGTAGCCCTGGCGACGGTTCTGCAGTTCGGCTCGCGCGCGGTCTTACCACTTGATTAGAGTCTGGCTCCGGATGCGCCGCGTCGTCGTCATCGGCATCGCCCTCGCCGGCCTCGTCGGCCTCGCGGCGGGGTGCGGGGCGCAGGGGGTCGTCAGCCCGACCCCGGAGACGGTGATCGGGACGATCCCGAAGGCGGCGCCGGCGCCGGCCACCCCGGCCTTCGCCCTGAAGGGCGATCCGGTCGCCGGCAAGCAGATCTTCGAGACGGCCGGGTGCAAGAGCTGCCACACGCTCGCCGACGCGGGCGCCACCGGCACCGTCGGCCCGAACCTCGACCAGGCGAAGCCCGACTACCGGTTGGCGACGGCGCGGGTCACCCTCGGCAAGGGCGTGATGCCGTCGTTCAAGAGCCAGCTCTCGGCGCAGCAGATCGCGGACGTCGCCGCATACGTCGTGAAGGCGACCGGCGGCACGCCGCCGTAGGCACGACACGGCGATCGAGCTTCCACCGGCGTTCCCGCGCGACGTGCGCGCGTTCGCGTGCGACCTCGACCGGACGCTCGTCGCCTCCGACGCGCTGCTCCGACCGCGCACCGCGGCCGCGATCGCGGCCGTCCGGGCGCTCGGCGTCCACGTGATCGTCGTCACCGGCCGCATGTTCCGCTCCGTGCGGCCCTACGTGCTCGAGGCCGGGCTCGACGACCCGGTGATCTGCTACCAGGGCGCCGTCGTCGCCGACCCGGTCACGGGCGAGTTCCTCCGCCACGTCCCGATCCCGCGCGCCGTCGCGCTCGAGGCGATCGACACCGTCGTCGCCGCGGGGTTCCACGTCAACTGCTACGTCGACGACCTGCTCTACGTCGCCGAGCCGACCCCGGAGGCCGAGGCGTACGCGGGGTTCCAGAACCTCGAGATCCACGTCGTCGGCGACCTGCACGCGTGGCTCGCCGCCGATCCGACGAAGCTCGTCGCCGTCGGCGATCCCGACGCGCTCGACCGGCTCGAGGCGGAGCTGAAGCCGCGCTTCGCCGGCCGCCTGTTCGTCTCGAAGTCGCTGCCGTACTTCCTCGAGTTCGCGCACCCCGACGTGAGCAAGGGCGCCGGGCTCCAGTTCGTCGCCGACCGGCTCGGGTTCACGCCGGCGCAGACCGTCGCGTGCGGCGACGGCGAGAACGACCGCGAGCTGCTCGACTGGGCCGGCTTCGGGGTCGCCGTCGCGAACGCGCACGAAGAGATCCTCCGCCGTGCCGACCTCGTCGTCCCCTCGGTCGAGGAGGAAGGCGTCGCCACGCTGCTCGAGGCCTTCGTAGACTCCCGGTCGTGATCGACGCCAGATGATCGACGCGAGGGCAGCGCGCAACGACCCGGACGGGTTCCGGCGCAGGCTCGCGCGCAAGGGCGCGGCCGACGAGTTCGACGCGTGGCTCGCGGCGGACGAGCGGTGGCGCGCGCTCGTGCCGCGGGTGGACGACCTGCGCGCGCGGACGAAGCTCAAGGGCAAGCCGACCCCGGAGCAGCTCGAGGAGCTGCGGACCGTGAAGGAGGAGCTGCAGGCGGCGGAGCGCGAGCTCGCCGAGGCGGAGGCGGCGCGCGACGAGGCGCTGGCGCTGCTGCCGAACCCGCCGGACGACTCGGCCCCCGACGGCTTCGCCGACGAGGACGCGGTCGAGATCCGCCGCTGGGGCGAGCCGCCCACGCTCGCCGACCCGAAGGAGCACACGGAGATCGGCCGCTTCGACATGGACCGGGCCGCGCGGCTCTCCGGCTCCCGGTTCGGCTACCTGATCGGCGACACTGCGCTGCTCGCGCTCGCCGTCTACCGCTTCGCGCTCGACCGCGCCGCAGCGCATGGACACACGCCGATGCTGCCGCCCGTGCTCGTGCGCGAGGAGGCGATGTACGGCACGGGCTTCTTCCCCACCGAACGCTCGAACATCTACGCGATCGAGAGCGACAATCTGTATCTCACCGGCACCTCGGAGGTCGCGCTCGCCGGGCTGCACATGGGCGAGATCCTCGAGAAGCTGCCGCTCCGCTACACCGCGTTCTCGACGAACTTCCGCCGCGAGGCGGGCGCGGCGGGGAAGGACACGCGCGGGATGTTCCGCGTGCACCAGTTCAACAAGGTCGAGCTGTTCACGTTCTGCGAGCCGGGCGCGTCCGCCGACGAGCACGAGCGGCTGCTCGCGATCGAGGAGGAGATCCTCCAGGCGCTCGAGCTCCCGTACCGCGTCGTCAACATCGCCGCGGGCGATCTCGGCGCGTCGGCGACGAAGAAGTACGACTGCGAGGGCTGGTTCCCGTTCCAGGAGCGCTACCGCGAGCTGACGTCGACGTCGAACACGACGGACTTCCAGGCGCGCCGGCTCGGGATCCGCTACCGGGCGGGCAAGAGCCTCGAGACGGTGCACACGCTGAACGGCACCGCCGCGACCGACCGCGCCGTGCTCGCGATCCTGGAGAACTTCCAGGGCGGCGTCCCGGACGTTCTGCGCGCGTACGGCGCGCCCCCGACGGTCACGCGCTGACAGGTCCCGAACGGCGATCTTGCGCCGCGCGAGCTCGCGACGATCCTCCCGGCATGGACGAGCCCGTGATCTACCGCGCCGAGGTCGTCGCCCTACAATTCACGCTGAACGACATCTCGGCGACGCTCCTCCAGATCGAACGACTGCTCGGAGAGGACGAGGGCGGTGGCGAAGAAGAAGAGGATGACGGCTGAGCGTGCCGCGGAGCGCGAGCGCGCGTTCGCCAACATCGAGCGCCTCCGCGCCCTCGCCGAGAAGGCGCAGGCCGAGCTCGACGCGAAGAAGCAGCGGGGCTCCTAGCCCGCATCGTCTACCGTGCCCGCAGCGGCGGGGTGCCGGAGCGGTCGAACGGGACGGTCTTGAAAACCGTTGTAGGCGCAAGCCTCCGAGGGTTCGAATCCCTCCCCCGCCGCCTCTCTTCGCCCGGATTCGGCCTGGTTGAGCCAAAATCAGCGACGCTCGATCATCCGCTGTTTTCCGGCCGCATCCGCTGAAAACCGCTATCGACTGTCGGGCATTGTCACATGATTGTCGCAAGGCAGGCGCAGACGGGAGCCTCCTCGTCCTCGCCAACCGCCATTCGGCCCGCGCGCGTCCGTCAGTGCACTTCGCCTTTGGGCGCGAGTTTTGGGAAGTAGTGCCAGCTGACGTCGCGGATGACCTGGACGATCAGCTCGGAGGTGAGCCGGGTGTCGTCGTCGAGTTGCGGTGGGAGGTTCTTCACGCCCATCGCCTTCGCCTGCTGGATGATTCCGGGTCCGATCGCCTTGCCGAGTCCGCTGAGGGCTTTGTCGATCAGGTTGAAGTCCACCGCCCAGTCGGGGACGGGCTGCGCTTCGACGGCGGTCCAGCTGTCGGGATTGCGCGGCGTCTCGCGGGTGAAGAGATGATCGAACGTGCGGGCGGAGGCGTCGCGCCGGGTGAGCGGGCCGCCGAGACCCCACGCCTTCCGCAGCGTCGCGATCAGCGAGGTGTGGCGGTACTCGTCGTTGTAGACCGAGCCGGACTCGACCCAGGGTGAGACGAGAATGGCGGGGACGCGGTAGCCGGAACGGTCGAAGGTGAAGCCCAGCTCGCCCGCGGGTGCGGCGGGGTCGGGCGGCGGGACAGGTCCCGGAGGCACGTGGTCGTAGGTGCCGCCCGGTTCGTCCCAGCCGATCAGCAAGGTGGTGTTCCACACGTTCGAGCCGGTCGTCGAGGTGGCGGAGCGGTAGGCGTTGTAGACGCGCGCAAGGAAATCCTCGCCGCCGAGCACCGACGACGGCGTGTCGAACGCGATGTCCTTGTTGTCGCCGAGGAACGACCGGCCCGCGGCCGGGTGGTAGTCGCCGTGGCCGGTGAGCATGTTCGGCTCGATCAACGCGAAATCGGGCAGCGTTCCTGCGGCTGCGTCCTGCTCGAACTCGGCGAACGGCACGAAGTTCGTCGCGAGGCGATCCTTCAGCCGGGAGAAGTGGATGACGCCGGCGAACGACAGCGGCATCGACTGCACGTAGACCTTCCACGTCTTGCCGTGCTGCTCGAGTCGCTCGAAGATCGTCTCCGCGTTGTTTGCGGTGAACCACTTCTTCGCCGGGCTGTTCACGACCAGTCCCGACGAGGTCGCCGCCGTCCAGAACGAGCGATTCATGAACGTCTGCGACGGTACCTCGCTGAACCAGTGGTCGAACACGCCGAAGTCGCGCGCGATCGCGCTCAGCACCGGCACCTGCTCCGGCGTGTACCCGGTCATGATGTGGGCGTACTCCTCGTAGGTCGGCTGCCGCCCCACCTCGGCCGTGAACGTGCTGATGTAGTCGGCGACGAACCCGTCCATCGTCGGCGTCGCACCCGCCGGCGGCGCGTTCCACGGCTCGGTGACGCCCTCGCCGATCTTGAATCGGTTGTGCTCGTCCAGAACGCCGAACAGCTGCGTATTGGTGTGGTACCACTCCTCGCCCGAGTCCGGGTTCGGCGAGTCCATGTCGGTCGCAACCGTGTACGGCACCACCTTGCGCTCCGCCCCGTGCTCGGCCCACTCCGGAATCGGGTTGGACAAGTCCTTCCCGATCACGCCCTCGAACGTCTTGCCGTCCTCCGGGCCGTACAGATGCCCCAGCACGTTGTCGAGCGAACGGTTCTCGAACAGCACCACCACGACGTGGTCGAGCGCGTTGGCTCGGGTGGCTGCATCAGACATGTCAGTCTCCGATCATCGAGGGTGCGTTGGTCTCTACGGACACCAGTCCCGGGCCGCTCTGGCCGGCGCGCCCGGGCTATCGAAGGTGCTGTTCGGGTCGTTGGCGGCAGCGTTTGTCGCTCGCGCTCTGCTGGGTGTGTGGTCGTACACAGAACGCTGGGTTTCGTCTCGCTGGCGGCGTCAAAGGAATGCTTCCTCCTCTGGCGCGGGTCTCGAATCAGGATCCTGACGCTAGAGCACTCCCGAAGGCCCCGCGTCATGCGAACGGGATGAAGAAAGGTCGCGTCGTCATATAGCGGGACAACCTGACTTGGATTGATCAAATGTGGGCCGCGCTCAAGGTTCGCAAGTGTGCGGACGCAACAGGGCCCCAGGCGGCGCAAAGCGGAACATTCCGCACGTACGACTCCGTCTCGAGATCGACATGTCCCGAGCTCGAACGGTTATGGGCTCGCGGCCTCCGAGGGGTTCGAATCCCTCCCGGCCACCTCTGCCCGCCAAGATCCGTCATCGTTGAGCCAATCGGCTGTGTGGGTCGTCGGCTGTTTCCGGCCGCGTCCGCTGAAGACCGCTATCGACCGTCGTGCATTGTCACACGCTTGTCGCGCGCTCGAGGTAGGCGTCAACAAGCGCGACCGCCTCGTCCTCGTTGCCCGGCATCAGATGCCCGTAGCGGTCGAGCGTGATCTGGATCGAGCTGTGGCCGAGGTAGGTGGAGAGAG
>Ga0335085_10010088_pt1 | contig 14159 bp, 12 predicted proteins | sample Lox_Sample_45_FD_206712 | JGI IMG/M metagenome (GOLD analysis project Ga0335085, IMG submission 206712) | Soil microbial communities from Loxahatchee National Wildlife Refuge, Florida, United States - Lox_Sample_4.5 | ecosystem: Environmental > Terrestrial > Soil > Wetlands | place: USA...
CATCGGTGAAGCTGGGGAAAAGCCGCGACGACAAACGGCGGCACTTCGTGCGCGACGAGGTGATCGCGTGCAAGTCGCTGCGCGAGGTCGATCTGTTCCTGACGCACGAAGCGCCGCGGCCCTTCTATCCCGCCGGGCGGCGGATCGATGCCGGGAAGACGGTGCTGAACGACGTCCTCGCGGCGATGAAGCCGAAGCTGCATCTCTTCGGTCACCATCACGAGTTCACGGATTCCATGCGCCAGGGCGTGCGGTCGATCGGGCTCGACGTCGTGACGAAGTCCTACCTGCTGATCAACGCCGAGACGTTCAAGACCGAGCGCCTCGACACCTAACAGAACCGCTCGTAGTGTCCGGCTTCAGCCGGACCCGGAGCGCGAGCTTTAGCCGAGCGAGTCGCCGTGATGTGACCAGACTTGGAGCGCCGAGGCTGGCGGCCGAGCGTCCGTGATCGGCAGGAACGCATCTCACTCCGCGCGTCGAGTCCGTAGCGCAGCCCTTCAGGGCTGCTCCCGCTAAAATGTCGAACGTGTCCGGCTTTCGTACGCCAGAAGACGCCGCCATGAGCAGTTCCCGCCGGCGAATCGGGAATCGCTAGGGCTGGCTCAATTGCTCAGCCGGCGATGACGGCCACGTAAACGGCCCCCTTGACGCCTCGATATTCATCCGAAAACTGAGTTCTGGTCGTCGTCAGCCGGGCATGTCTTCGTAAATATCCGTAAACGAAGTCCCTTGCCGCTGCGGGCTTGGAGTACCCGCACGAAGGGCCTGTGCCGGAGGTGTATCCGTGCCGTGGCGTTGTCCTGCCTGCAGCACCCCCATCTTCCACAACCCTCACGAAGCTTCGCCGCGCGAAGGCGTGATCTACCGATGCTCCGTCTGCCGGCTTGAACTGATCGTCGACCCTGCCCGGAGCGATCGGATGATCGTAACCCCGGTGGCCAATTCGCCGGACGGCAGGCAGTCGCGGTAGCGCAGGCGTCCACTCACGGATATTGAAGGGTAGAATGGCGCCCATGACACGACGCGATTTGTTGCGCGCGTTTGGCGTCGGCGCCGCCGTTCTTCCGGTCGCGCGCCGCATAAATGCGGCGTCACGCGCGGCGTATGATCCGCACGCGCATTTCGACGTCACCGTCACCGAGGTCGAGTTCCGCCGCAACGCCGCCGGCCGCATGCTGATGGCGCGGATCTATCAGCCGAAAGGCAGCGGACCGTTCCCCGCGCTGCTCGATCTCCATGGCGGCGCGTGGAACGCGAAAGACCGCCATGCCGAAGAGCCGATGGACCGCGCGCTCGCCGCGAGCGGCCTGCTCGTCGTCGCGATCGACATGACGCTGGCGCCAGACGCGCCGTATCCCGCCTGCGTGCAGGACGCCAACTACGGCGTCCGCTGGCTGAAGACCAACGCGGCGAAGTGGAGCGGCGACGCGACGAAGCTCGGGATCTACGGCAGCTCGAGCGGCGGCCACGTGGCGGAGTTGCTCGCGATGCGCCCGCGCGACCCGCGCTACAACGCCATCCCGCTCGCCGACGCGAAGGGGGACGCCAGCGTCGCCTTCGTCGCGATGCGCTCGCCGGTCAGCAATCCGTTCGCGCGCTACGAGAACGCCGCGAAGCTGAAACGCGACGCCATGGTCACGAACACGACGACGTTCTTCAAGCCGTGGGAGACGATCCACGAGAGCAATCCGCAGGAGATCCTGGAACGACACGAAGCCGTGACGCTGCCGCCGCTGCTGATCATGCAGGGCGAGCTCGACGACAACGTGCTTCCGGCGGTGCAGAAGAAATTCGCGGACACCTACCGCGCGGCCGGCGGCGCCTGCCAGTTCCAGTTGTTCGACGGCTGCGAGCACGAGTGGGTCGCGAAAGAAGGCCCGCAGACCGATCGCGCGCGCGAGATGGTGAAGGCGTTCGTCGCCAGCCAGCTCGCGCGGCGGAGCTGAGGGCCTAGGCCTCGCCGATCGAGTACGTAGTGTCCGCCTTCAGGCGGACCTCGCGAAGTCCGGCTCAAGCCGGACACTACGTACTACGAGGGAATCGAAAGCAGTCTAGGCCTCGCCAATCGAGCTGCCCTGGATGATGTGCACGAGGAACAGCACGATGGCGACGACCAGCAGAATGTGGAGCAGGCCGCCCAGTGTGTAGCTCGTGACCATCCCCAGGAACCACAGAATCACCAGTAGAACGACAAGAAACAGCACGGCGCATCCTCCGCTCGCGCGAGATAGCAAGCAGCGCGCCGTAGTGTTTTGCTTCAACCGGACAGGTCCGCCTGAAGGCGGACACTGCGTACTGCCGGTCCGCCCTACGTAGTGTCCGGCTTGAGGCGGACCGTTGAGCTAAAACAACGTCCCGGTTTCGCCGAGCATCGCGCGCCGGACCAGGGGCAGCGGTAAGGGTCCGATCTTGATGAACGCGTCGTGGAATCCCTGGAGCGTGTACGCCGATCCCTGCTTCGCTTTGTAGTCGTCGCGGAGCTTCAGGATCATCAGCTTGCCCATCGTGTAGTAGCCGTAGAGGGCATCGGCGGTCCCGCGCTTGGCCTCCGATACGGCGACCGGCCGCGGCTGGTGCCCCTCTGTCTCGAACAGCTTCGTGGCCTCGTCGACCGTCATCCCCTGCGTGTGCATCTTGATGCCGGCGATGAAGCGGACGTCCCGCAACAGCGCGTCCTGCAGCTGCGCGAGGCGGTACTTCGGGTCTCCCTCGTGGAAGCCCTCGTCGAGCATCATCTGCTCGCCGTAGTGCGCCCAGCCCTCGACGTTCGTGTTTGCGCCGAACACCTTCCGCACGTCGGACGGAAAATCCTTCGCGTACAAGAACTGCACGTAGTGTCCCGGATAGACCTCGTGCACCGACACGTTGGCGATCGCCGGGTAGTACCACTGCCGCATGAAGTCCGCCTGTTCCGCCTTCGGCCAGCGCGGATCGGGCAGCGTCATGTTGTAGAACGCCGTCAGCTTCGCCTGCTCGAACGGTCCCGGCGTATCCATCGACGCCGACGTCGTCGATCGCATGAACGGCGGCGTCTCCTTGACGCGCGCCGGATCGGACGGCGGTATCGTCACGATCTTCTTCGCGACGATGAACTGACGGATGGAGTCGAGGGTGTCCTGCGTCGCCTGCAGCAGCTTGTCGGCCGGCGGATGATCGACCTGCAGCGACGCGAGAACCGCCTCGGGCGTCTTCTTCGGATCGATCTGCCTGGCCGCCGCCTGGAACGCCGCTTCGTTCTTCTCGCGATCTTTCTCCGCGATCGCCAGCAGGTCGGCCGGCGCCATGTCGATCATCTCGTTCGCGGCGAGCGCCGCGCGATAGATCTCCCCGCCGTACGCGAAGCTGCCGTTGGATTTCGGCAGCAGTTCCTTCTGCAGGTACGTCTTGTAGCCGCCGAGCGCGGCCATCACCGCGTCGTTGTTCTGACGAAACGCGTCGAGCAGCGCCTTGTCCGTGACGTCTTTGAAGGCCGCCGGCAGGTCGTCCTTGAAGAATCGGATGTTGCCGTCGATTTGCTCGATCGCGATCTCGGTGTAGATCTTCGGCGGATTCTGGAGGTTCTTGCGTGCTTCCGCGAGCGTGGCCGGCATCAGCTTCTCGCGTTCGACGAGCGCCTTCAACCGGACGTCCTCGGGCGCATACGCGCGCTTCATGATCACGTACGCCGCGTTGGTGACGGCGCCGCTGTACGAGTCCGGGTCCTTCGTCCACTGCCGGATGCGGTCGAGATAGAGGATCCCGGATTCGAGCGACGTGCGCAGCAGCTGCTTGTCGAGCTGCGCGTCGAGCGTGAGGCTGTGATCGTCGATTGCCTCGAGGCGCGCTTTGAACTGTTCCAATGCCTGCGACTCGGCGTGAACGGCCGCTTCGGACGCATCCTCGAGTTTCGTGTCGTACTGGTGCAGGCCCAGATCGGTTGCGGCACTCGGGTGGCGCGCGTAGCGATCCTCGAGGATCTCGCGGGCGAGCGAGCGGAACGGCCCATCGTCCGGTCCTTTGGCGGGAGGCGGCGTCGAGGGCTGCGAGCAGGCGACTGCGGTAACGGCGACGAAGACGAGCATCCAGCGCATGTCGTTCAGCATACCGTCACGACTGGGCATCGGCCCAGACAAACGGCGTCTTCATGTTGTTCTGCAGCTTGTCGCCGGGCGGCTCCACGTGGACGTTCTCGAACCCGTGGAGCGTCTGGTGAATGGCGGCTTTGGCGCCCGTGATGCGGCCGTTTCGATCCAGGGTGAGCCTCGCCACCGTGTGTTCGAGCAGATACAGATTGCCGTCCGAGTTCATCGTCGCCACGCGAATGCCCAGAAAAGCGGCGTCCTGCGACGCGATCGCGCTCCTCTCCGCGTCGGACGGGCTCAGCAGCGCCGACAGCGTGAGCACTTCGACGCCGCCCGCTTTCACGACGAGCGGCGTCTTCGGCGAGGCAATCGGAATGTTCGGATGGACGCGGTCGGCGAGCGCATGCCACGACGTTTGTCCGTCTGCTTCTTTCGACCAGATGGCCGGCTCCGCGCGCAGCACCGCCGCGTCGCGGTTGCCGCCGTTCGAGAACGCGATCGTCATGTAGACGCCGCCCTGGTTCGTCATGTACGACACTTCGGTCACCGTCACTTCAAGGTCCTGCTTGGTGTAGATATAGCTGCGGTAGAAGCTCAGCACCGAAACGACGAGCGCGATCACGCCCATCACCGCGCCGAGCTCGAGCCGGTGCCACCACCGTCGTGGTGAACTCGAATCCATATCCCTCTCAATGTACCTGCTCGTGACGATCAGCGGTTGAATGGATATTCCTGAATCCAGTGGAAGCCACGATTGACGAGCAGGAACTGCCGCTCGTCGCCGAAGCGCTTCAGCGTCACGTCGACGAGCGCACCTTCGAACGTGCCGCTCAGCTTCAAGGACGTCTCCGACCGCTCGTACGTCAGCGGGATCGCCGCCGGCCTCTTCGGATCCGGCCCCCCGATGAGCGTCAGCGTATGCGTCGCCGGCTCCAGCTTCGTGCCGTAGCGATCGATCCCTTCGTCCATCCGATGAATCGAGACGCTGCCGAAGTTGTTGAAGACGAGATGCCGCCAGCGGCGCGCGTCGGTCAGGAGCGGCGGCGCAACCTGGCCGTCGCGCGTGAACGTCTCGACTTCGTAGATGCCGTACAGCGGCGGCCGTTCGGCACGCGAGCGTGCGGAGAGTGAGCGCCACTGGGCGATCGTCAGGCCGAGGATCGCGATCACCACCGCGTACTTGGCGACCCAAATCAGACGAGGGCGGCGTGTCACCGGCCGAGCAACGACCAGGGCATCGGCCAGGCGCCGCAGATCCGGCCACAGGACGAAAACGCTCATCGCGAGCAGATGGACGGAGTAGAGCTTCACCGGCACGTCATAGGTAAAGTTCAGCATCACCACGTTCGTCATCGCGGTCGCGGCCAGCAGCGCGCCGATCGTCGCCGTCCGCTGCCAGAACAGCAGCACGCCGGCGGTGCATTCGATCAATCCTGTGAAGAACGTGTACGTCGCCGACGACTGCATCATCGTCCACAGCAGTCCCATCGGCGAGGACGTGCCGAACGGCTCGAGATAGCGATCGAGCTGCGGCGGTGGGAACTGTCCCGGAAACAGCTTCGCCAGTCCGTAGCTCAGAAGCACAAGTCCGAGGCTGTAGCGCAGCATGACCTGCAGCCACGAGGCGAGCGTTGCATAGGTTCGGCGGCGTCGGTCGACGATCGACCACACGACCGTGCCGACGCCGGCGAGCAGGAGCACCGTCAACACCTGGACGAAATCGAACAGGGTGTCGCCGCTTCCGGTTGGATGCTGTGCCGCGGCGCCGGCCGGCAGGCGCAGCAGATGCTCCGCCACGAACGCCGTGAGCGAGGCCATGACCAGCCCGATCGTGCGCTCGACCAGGCGGCCTGCGACGAATGCGCCGACATACGGCACGAGAAACAGCGTCCAGTAGAGAAACACGAGACGGAACGCCAGACGTCGGGCCAGGCTCCAATCAGCGTCTGTCATGGCCGCGTAAGGTACAATGAACGGATCCGAATGCTGAAACCGTTCCTGGAGGCGCTGGCGGAGCGCGTTCTCGTCTGCGACGGCGCGATGGGGACGATGCTCTATGCGAAGGGCGTCTTCATCAACAAGAGCTTCGACGCGTTGAACCTGACGCAGCCGGATCTAGTCGCGCAGGTGCACGAAGAATACGTGCGCGCCGGCGCCGACATCGTCGAAACCAATACGTTCGGCGCCAACCGGATCAAACTCGGGTCGTTCGGCCTGGCCGAATCGCTGCACGACATCAACGCGGCGGGCGCGCGCATCGCGCGAAAGTCCGCGAACGGCCGCGCCTACGTCGCCGGCGCCATCGGTCCGCTCGGCATCCGCATCGAGCCGTGGGGCAAGACGGGCGTCGACGAGGCGCGCGAGTACTTCCGCGAACAGGCCCAGGCGCTTCTCGACGGCGGCGTCGACCTCTTCATCCTGGAGACGTTCCGCGACCTCAACGAAATCGGCGCCGCCATCGACGCCATCCGGAGCATCTCGGATCTTCCGATCGTCGCGCAGATGACGACGGAGGAGGACGGCAACACGCTCGACGGCACGCCGCCGGAAAAATTCGCGCCGGAGCTCGAACGGCGGGGGGCGACGATCATCGGCGTCAACTGCGCGGTCGGCCCCGCGCCGATGCTCGACACGGTGGAACGCATGGAAGCCGTGTCGACGCTCAAGCTCTCGGCGCAGCCGAACGCAGGCAAACCGCGAGACGTCGAAGGGCGCAACATCTATCTCTGCTCCCCGGAGTACATGGCGTCGTACGCCCGCCGCTTCATGCTCCACAACGTGCGCATCGTCGGCGGCTGCTGCGGGACGACGCCGGAGCACATCCGCCAGATCAAGCAGGCGGTGCGCGCCGTGGGGGCGGCGGCGGTGAAGAGCGACGGGCATCCAGACGGTCGTCACGCGGACGTCCGGACGCTGCCGCGGATCGAGAGCGCGCCGATCGCGCGCGAGCGGAAGTCGCGGCTCGCGCATGCGATGCTGCAGGGGCGATTCGTCACGATCGTCGAACTGCTGCCGCCGCGCGGCTTCCAGGCCGAGGCGGTGCTCGAGCGTGCACGGACGCTGCGCATCCGCGGCGTCGACGCGATCAACATTCCCGACGGCCAGCGCAGCGGCGCGCGACTGAGCGCGCTGTCGCTCGCGGTGCTCATCGAGCAGCACGCCGGCATCGAGACGCTGCTGCACTACGCCTGCCGCGATCGGAACCTGCTGGGCATCCAGTCCGATCTGCTCGGCGCACACGCGATGGGCATCCGCAACCTGCTGCTCATCACCGGCGATCCCGGGCGCGTCGGCGACTATCCGGACGCGACGGCGGTCTTCGACGTCGACTCGATCGGCCTGACGAATCTCGTCTCGCGGCTCAACCACGGCTGCGACGTCGGCGGTCAGGCGATCGGGGCGCCGACGGGGTTTCATCTGGGCGTGTCGGTGAACCCCGCCGCGACCAACCTCGATCAGGAACTGCGGCGTTTCGATTACAAAGTCGAAGCGGGCGCGGAGTTCGTCCTCACGCGTCCGATCTACGACGTGCGCGGGTTCGAGGCGCTGCTGCCCCGGCTGCAGGCGGCCAGGCTGCCGATCGTCGCCGGGATCTTTCCGTTCGAGAGCGCGCGCAACGCCGAGTTTCTGGCGAACGAAGTGCCTGGCGTGCGAGTGCCCGAGGCGTTGCTGGCGCGGATGCGCGCCACGGGCACCTCAGACGCGGCGAGCGCAGAAGGGATCGCGATCGCGCGCGAGATCGCTGGTCAGTTGCGCGGCGCGGTTCAGGGTTTGCAGGTCTCTACACAGTCTGGCGACGTAGACGCCGCCGTGACAGTCCTCGATGGACTTCGCTAACTGTCCAGATGTATAGTCGCTGAGTCGATGGCCCTCTTCGAGCGGGACCGCGCGGGAGAAGACGAAGAAATACTGGGATCCGACGCTGCGACACGCGCTTTGTCGGTCACAGTCGTCGAAAACGCCTTTGTCGCCCGCGTTTACGAGAATCTCGCCTGGGCCTACGACCTCACCTTCGGTCCCGCGCTGCATCCCGGCCGCATCGACGCCATTCGCCGCATGGGCATCAAGCCGGGCGATCGCGTGCTCGAGGTCGGTGTCGGCACCGGCATCAACGCCGCGCTGTATCCGAAGGAGTGCTCGGTGACCGGGATCGATCTCTCGGGTCCGATGCTCGAGAAGGCCCGCGACCGAATCGCGCGCAAGGGCGTCCGCAACGTCCGGCTGCTTCAAATGGACGCGGCCAACCTCAAGTTCGCGGACGACACGTTCGACATCGTCTACGCGCCATACGTCATCAGCGTCGTTCCGGATCCGGTCGCCGTCACGCGCGAAATGCTGCGCGTCTGCCGTCCCGGCGGTCGCATCGTCATCCTGAACCATTTCCGCAGCCGTAATCGCATGGGCGCCTGGCTTGAGCGATTGATTGCGCCGGCCGCCAAGTACCTCGGATTCAAATCGGACCTCGACCTGCCTGCCTTCCTCGTGCAGGCGGACCTCAAGCCCCTCTCGATCCAGAAGGTGAACGTGCCGCGAATCTGGAGCCTCGTCACCTGCGTCAAAGATTAGTCGACAGTTACGAGTCAACAGTTCACAGTGTAGACGTCTTGTCCGGCTTCCCTGGCACGCCATAGCGCAACGCGCGTAGGCGGCAGCCGGACGTCAGGAGGATCGCGATGCGTGGTTTCCTTGCGCTCGTGGTGTTCGGGTGCGTGTGTTCGGGCGTCGCCTCCGCGCAGACGAGCGACGGCGGCTTCGACAAGGCGCTGTCGACGTCCATGGCCTCGACAGCGAAGGCCATGCAGGCGACGATTCGCCGCGACCTGGCGGATGCCGCCGACGCGATGCCGGCGGAGGACTACGCCTACAAGCCGCATCCCGATTCGCGGACCTATGCTGCGCTCATCGGTCACGTCGCGAGCGCGAACTATTTCTTCTGCGCGATGGCGCAGGGCCAGTCGCCGTCTACGACACCCGCAGCGCAGGGGAACTTCGAGAAGCTGACCGACAAGGCGGCGCTCGTGAAGGTGCTGAACGAATCGCTCGCATACTGCGATGGCGTGTACGACGCGACGACCGACGCGAACTTCAGCCAGCCGGTGACGACGACCGCGTTCGGTCCGATGAAGGCGACGCCGACGCTCCGCGGTCTCGTGCTGATGTTCAACACCACGCACAACAACGAGCACTACGGCAACATCGTCGTCTACATGCGCGCGAAGGGGCACGTGCCGCCGTCGTCTGCGCGCGGCACGAGTGGTCATTAGTCGTTGGTCGTTAGTCGTTGGTCGTTGGTCGATGGTCGTTGGTCGATGGTCGATGGGAGCGGAGGGCGCCTGATCCGAGTAGTGTTCATAACAACGGCCATGGTGTCGATGTTCGGTTCGTCCTCTGCCCGCGCGCAGCCAACTTCACCGCTCGCACGAGCGGACGCCGCCTGGGATCGCGAAATGGCGCGCGAGCAAGCCGGTGATTGCGCGGCTGCGGCGTCGCAGGGGCAACAGCCATACAACATGTGCATGCGTGACGAGGTAGGGAAGACGCGTGAGAACATGGACGCGTACGTTGCCGCGTTCCGTTTGCTGCTCTCGAGCGATCTCTTGAAAGGGTTCGACGAGGCGCAGGGGCGTTGGTCGGCGTATGAACAGGCGTTGTGTCAGGCGGCCTTTGATCAGTACAAAGACGGTACGATCGCGCCGTCAGAGGGGAGCGCCTGCGAGCTGTTGCTCATGCGCAACCATATACGCGAACTGGGCGCCACGCTCGGAACCGCGTTTCACCGCTGACGACGACTGACGACTGGTGACTGACGACTGACGACTACTGACTCCCGAACGGCTGCTCGATCGACGGGCTTTGCGGCGTGAACAGTTCGGCGCCGTGCTCGGTGACGTGCATGTCGTCTTCGAGGCGGACGCCGAATTCGCCGCGAATGTAGACGCCCGGCTCGTCGCTGAACACCATTCCGGGCTTCATCGTCAGCGACTGCTCCCAGCCGAACATGTTGTTCTTCACGAGATACGGCCATTCGTGGCCGTCCATGCCCATGCCGTGGCCGACGCGGTGCGTGAAGTACTTGAATCCCGGTCCGTAGCCGGCGTCGACGATCACCTTGCGCGCGGCCGCGTCGATCGAATCGAGCGCGACGCCCGGGCGAGCGGCCTTCAGCGCCGCGCTCTGCGCCTGGTGGACGATCTCGAAGACCTTCTTCATCTTGTCGGTCGGCTTGCCGAGGACGAACGTGCGCGTGATGTCGGACTGGTAGCCTTCGACCGTGCAGCCGTCGTCGATCATGATGATCGTGCCTTCGCGGATCGTCTGCGGCGTGATCGATCCGTGTGGCAGCGCCGTGTATTCGCCGACCTGAATGCTCGCGTGGCCAGGGAACCCGAGACGCCCGTAGCCGGCGTCGATCAGACGGCTCACTTCGTTCTGCGTCATGCCGGGCTGCACTGCGTGATATACAGCTTCGTAGCACTTCAGCGTCGCTTCGCAGGCGACCCGCATCAGCTCGAGCTCGTGCGCGGTCTTGATCATCCGGCAGCCCGCGGTCACCGGCGACGCGCTGGTGACGTGCAGCCCCGGCGCGGCCGAGGCGATGCTGTCGGAGAAGACGAACTTGGCCGTTTCTTCGACACCGAGACGTCCCGTGGCGATGCCGCGATCTTTCAGCCCCTGCGCGACGCGCTCGAACGGGCTTTCGTCTTCCTGCCAGATGGCGACGTCGGTATGCGCGATCGGTCCGCCGGCGAGCTGCTCCCGCGTGCGATCTTCCTCGAACGCCGGCGTCACCATGAACGGATTGCCGACGCGGGGGATGATTGCCGCCGTCAGACGCTCGCTGTTCCCCCAGCGGATGCCGGTGAAGTAGGCGAGCGACGTGCCGCCGACCAGGATGATCGCGTCGATCTTCTGTTCGGCCATGATCTGCTTCGCACGCTCGATGCGCGCGCGCCGCTCGTCGGCGGTGATCGGCGTCGCGCGATTGCGCATCGACGTCAGCGCCGCGATGCTCGGCGGCAGGGGGCCCGCGTCGCCGCCGGTCCCGGCGCGGCGGCCCTGCGCCGAAATCTTCAGCCTCGACGCGCCGGCAAACGCGCCGGTCGCGAACAGGAAGGATCGTCGGGATACCATGTGCACTCTCCCGCCAAAAGCCTAACCGAAGACCGGCTGTGACGTGCAGGCCGCCGGCGTCGATCGACGCGCTGGCGCTCAACGGCAGGTGCGCCTGCGAATACCGCGCGCCGAACGTCAGGCTGGCGCGCCGCTTCAGCAGATAGTTTGCGTTGACGCCGGCATTGACGCCGACATGTCCCTTCGACACCGGCTGCGTGGCGACGCCGGCAAACGTCGCCGTGTCGAATGGACATGTCTGGCTCACGGTGACGTCGCTGACGAGGTCCATGCAGAAGGGCGCCGGTCGACGCGTCGATCATCACGATGGACGGTGCGAGCCCGACGAAGGCGCGCCCGCGATAGGCGAGGTGGTAACCGTCTGACAGCGGCAGCACGACCAGCTCCGGCGTCGTGTCGAGCGGCTGACCGCCGACCGCCGCGGGGATCGCGACTCGCGCCTGCTCGAGCGTCAGGCCCGGGTTCGTATCGATGGCCACGCTTGCAGCATCCCGAAGATCGACACCGTTCCGTCGGGCGCCACCTGCCGCGTCAGATCGCCGCTGCGCAGCACCTGATCGACCTGCTGGTCGGCTGCACGCATCGACGGGATGTCGGCCCGCGAAATCGCGAGCGTGATCGGGCGGTCCTGCTCGAACGCGGGCGCCGCCCAGACCAGCGCGGCAACGCAAAACACACCCGGGACGAGTCGCCTGAATCGGTGCACGGTCTTCTCCTTGGGGTCGAGGGGATGCGGAATTTATCGCGATGTCGATGGCTTGCTTGCCAGTTGCACAACAGAGCGCGCAACTGCAAATGCGCCATCGACCGACGGTTGCACTGCTGGTGCCGGCTGCGCGAGCAACAGGTCGATCGCGTCTGCCCAGCGCCCTGCGAAGAGATCGTCCTTCGGCAGATGCCGGCACCGCAGGAAATGCGGCATCGCCGTCGCGAGGAGACCGTACTCGCGGAAGCCGTCGCGCGACGTGTAGAGCAGCGCAGCGCCGTTCGCAAGGCACTCCGACGCGATGCCGTAGCCTGGTTTGCTGATGACGACGTCCGACGCCGCGACGAGATCCTTGTACAGCAGGCCGTTCGCATCCAGCGTCGCGGGATCGCTGTCGATCGTCACGAATCGATCGGATCGAGCGATCGTGTCGAGCGCGGCTGCGAGATCGAACCGATCGAGGGAGACGAGCACGGCGGGCCGATCGCCACTCACGCCGAGCCGCCGCCGCGTGTCGCGCCGATCGCGCGTCGAGAGGCGCGCGACAAACGGGATGTCGGTCGTTGTTGCGGCCATCGCCGCGAAGCCGCCGTGCAGCGGCAGCCGCAGTGTCCGCGTCGCGCAGGCGTAGCCATCCCGCACGGCCGGCAGCACGTGCGGCGCGTCGGTGTCCATGGACGCGTAGCCCTCATAGATCCAGTCCCACGTGAAGTTGCCGACGGCCACCGACCCGACGCCGGCGCGCGCAGCGGCCGCGAAGGCCAGCGGCGGGATGTCGCCGAAGACGAGGTCGGCATGGACGGTGCGGAGCCACGCGGCCTCCGCATCGGCGCGGCGCTCGAAGTCGGCGTAGAAGCGCGCCGCGGCGCGGACGGTCGCCGCTTCGTCGATCGTGAGATCACCGCGCTCGACCACGCCGGGATCGACTTCGACGTCGCGCAGCTCGATTTGCCTTGGCGCCGTTCGTTCGAAAATCCACCGGGGCGCCGATGTGCGGACGATGATGCGCGCGCCTGGATCCAGGGCGACGAGCGCGTGCATCACCTCGATGTCACGTGTGGCGTGACCAAGGCCGTGACCGGAAATGTAAAATGCAAGAATCACGATGAAATGGCAGATTTCAGAGTTTTGAGTTCAGAGACGGCCGCGCGCTGTAATCATCGACGCGGGAAAGATTGCCGTCAACCGATCTGCTTCGTCGAGCAACCGTAGTCTTTCGTCGCGCGGACCGAGTTCGCGACCATCCGCGAGCTCGAGCCACAATAACGATTCGTCCGCTTCTCGAGTACCTCGCCGATCTTGGCTGCGAACTCGCGATACGAGTGTGACCGGCAAGCCGCGCGGTCGTTCGCCGGCTACCACCACCGTTGCGCCCACACGAGCGAGACGCCGCCCTGGTGATCCCATGCGGGCGCGCCGTAGAACCGGCGCGTGTAATAGCTGGCGCGCACCGTCACGGCAGGGGTGATGCGGAAGCCGGCGGTGGCTTCGACCATGTCGAGATCGGTGCGGAACGTCGGGCTGCTCGTCGCCGTCGGGCCGCCGGCATGCTCGACGCGGCCTGCACCGAACCAGCGCGGCGTCAGGATCTGCGTGCCCTGGAGAAACCATTCCATCGCGGGCGCTGTGCCCGTCGCGGTGTCGAATGTCGTGTGCAGGAGCTCGCCGCGAAGACTCGTGTATCCGAACGCGAATTCGCCTTCGCCGCCGACGATCGTCGCGCGGCGTCCCTCGGTCGATGGCACGTTGAGCTCCGCCGGCGTCGCATAGTCGCCGGTTGCGAACGAGAGCCCGAGGCGGAAGCCGGTCAACGGTGTGATGCCGCCTCCCAGCACGACGTTCGGCGTCTGCTTCGGGTTCACATTCGTGTTGCCGACGACGTAGGGGCGTGTCGGCGAGGCGTTGAGGGCCGCCCCGCGCAGATCCCATTTCGACGTCGACAGGGTCAGCTGCGCTGCAAGGGGATATGAATTCGCGATCGGAGACGGACGCACGGCAAGCGTCGGATCGAACGCCGGCAGCGGCACGACGTAGCTGACGTGCGGCATGATCGTTGGATTCGTGCTCGGCCGCCAGTCGAGAATGCCCAGGCCGATCGGCGACGGCAGATATCCGGCTTCCGCGCGAACGGCCACGTCGCCCGGCCGCTCGTACCGCACACCGGCTTCGTAGAGTTCCGTGTCCCACGCCGGTGTCGGTCCGTTTGGCGTCGAAGGCCGCGGCTGCCGGAACCACGGACGCGCCCAGACGCGCCAGTG
>Ga0335085_10010089_pt1 | contig 14157 bp, 13 predicted proteins | sample Lox_Sample_45_FD_206712 | JGI IMG/M metagenome (GOLD analysis project Ga0335085, IMG submission 206712) | Soil microbial communities from Loxahatchee National Wildlife Refuge, Florida, United States - Lox_Sample_4.5 | ecosystem: Environmental > Terrestrial > Soil > Wetlands | place: USA...
TGGCGCAATCCAGGCCGTCGCTTTCGCTTGCCTTCTGCTGTCGCCGGCATTGCCATCGTTGGTCGCGGCGGTGACGTTGCTGGCGCTGTCACAGATGCTATCCGGGCCGTTGGTGCAGGCGATCATCACTGCGCTCGCGCCGCGCTCGGCGCAAGCGGCGTACCAGGCGGCGTTCTCGGTCATTTACGACCTTAAAGATGCGGCAGGTCCCGCGATCGGCACTTGGCTTTACGCCATTTCGGCTGGACTGCCCTGGGGGAGCGGCATCGTCGTTTCAATTGCAGCATCGCTCGGCCTCGCCGCCGCGGCGCGCAAGCATGAAAAGGGCTGAAGGTTCGGGCAAAGCTCCGGCATTCGGGATGGTGCCGTGGCTTCGGCCAAGCGGTCAGGCGAGCGCCAGACTGAGAAATGGCTGCAATTCGGCCGGCAGATCCGATCGATTTGCGATCGCCGCCGCCAAGCTCTTGTCTTCCTTGGCCTTATTAATCAGCTTGACGAACCCGACATCCGAGAAAAGAGCGCCCTCGTTTGCAACCATCTTTCGAATAATGTCGGGGCCGCATCGATCGACCAAAACGTCGGTGACGGAATTGCTGATGGTGGCGCGACTTGCGATTGCCGCGAGATGGCGTTGGCCTTTTGCCTTGGCAACATCAAGGAGCACCTCGTCCGCAAGCACGCCGGATGTGCAGAGAAGCGGACCGGCAATCTCAATGTCATCATTGGATGCCAATCGGTTGACGACGTTCATCGGAGGACTATCGACCGGCGCCAGCCTTGCACTCAATTCGATCAGGGCGGGTCGTTCCGATTTCGCCACGAGGTAACCGATGACTTCATCGAAGACGGCCACATGATCGTCGCTATAGGTCTCTGCGCTGGCGACAAACAGATCGGTCAACCGCCGCAAAGCTGCGGAATGCCGGGCGCTCGAAGCATTGCTTAGATTGCTGTCGAGTTCGGCGATCAGCGATTGCGTGTCGGACATCATCTTCAGTTTCGCCCCGATCGGGATAGACCTTTTACGCCGCGTTTGGCGCAATGATCCGGCAGCATTTGTATATGACAACCGGCAAAATTGAATTAACGGCGGCTGCGAGTTCAACCGATGGAACACTACGCAGCAAACATCCAGTGCGCGTTACCTTAATCTACTTTGTCGACGTAAAATGTTGTTTCACATGCCGCCGCGATTAAAGCGATTACTAACAAGACTAAGTTAGCTTCTTGACGTGGATGCCGCAGCGCATGGCCGGGTAGCTCCGGTGGCAGTCGCCGTTCCTGTCTCCGGCCTGCCGGGGACGGCGCGGTATCGAAGCCGGCGAAATTAGACGCCATAAGAACCGAGTCACAATCACATGAATCAAATCACTTCTTCGCCGAATACTACCGCCGGTCCAGGCAATCCGAGCGATTGGAGTGCCGCGGAAGGCGCGCGTAGCGCGACGCCGACGCAGTTCATCAGCTTCGCAATCGGCAATGATCAGTACGGCGTCGACATCATGGCGGTGCGTGAAATCAAAGGCTGGTCGGAGGTCACCCACCTGCCTAAGCAGCCCGAATATGTGCGCGGTGTTCTTAACCTGCGCGGTGCCATCGTTCCGATCATCGATCTGCGCTGCCGATTCGGCCAGGGCCGCACCGAGGCGACGCCGCTGCATATCGCCATCATCGTACAGATTGCGTCGCGGCAAGTCGGCCTGTTGGCCGACCGGGTGCTCGACATCGTCTCGTTCGAGCCATCTCAGGTGCAGCCGGTGCCGCGCATCGCCAATAGTTCGCGGATCAATTTCTTGTCCGGGCTGGTCACGGTCGACGACGCGATGATCGCGCTGATCGATTTGCCGAATCTGTTGTCTGCTGCGGTCGACGACGATGCTTCCCAAAATTCAGAATCTTAAGTGACACCCGGCAAGGCAATGATGGTCGTAACCAGATCACGACCTGCGGCAGCATCGAACGATCAGCCTGCAAGTCATCACGAACGCTGCACTGTTTCTGAAACTTCTCCAGACACCTGACGGAGGGATCGATGTCGTGGATTAATCCTAAAAATGGCGCGAGTTCTGAAAAAACCTTGCAGAGCGATTTGCGTGCGCAAATCGCCGCGTTCGGCAGATCGCAGGCGATGATTGAGTTCACGAGTGATGGCAAAATCCTGAACGCAAACGAAAATTTCTTGGCAACGATGGGTTATCCGTTGGAAGAAATTCGAGGCCAACATCACAGCATGTTTGTCGAGCCAGCCTATCGTAATAGCCCCGAATACAAAATGTTCTGGGACAAACTCGGACGTGGCGAATTCGACGCGGGTCAGTACAGGCGTATCGCCAAGGGTGGCAATGCCGTCTGGCTTCAAGCGAGCTACAATCCGGTCCTGGACCAGAACGGCAAGGTCGTAAAGGTCATTAAATTAGCGACCAACATCACTGCGGCAAAAACCGAGCAGCTCAACGCCGAGCAGATTTCATTCCGGCTTCAGGCCGCTCTCGACAGCTGCCAGACCAACGTCATGGTCGCCGACGAGAACTACAACATCGTCTACATGAACAATACGATGTTGGAGATGATGAAGGCAAACGAGGCCGATCTCCGCAAGGAACTGCCAGCTCTCGATACCAAGAAGTTGATCGGCACCTGCATCGACGTCTTCCACAAGAATCCGGCATATCAACGCGGCATTCTCGACAGGATGACGACCATCGTTCGAACCACGATCAAAATCGCTGGGCTCAGCTTCGATCTCGTGGTCACGCCGGTGATTGATAAGAACGGCAAGCGCACCGGCACTGTGGTGGAATGGCAAGATGTCACCAAGAGCAGGGCCCTTGAGGAGACGGCGTTCCGCGTTCGCTCCGCGCTTGACACCTGCCAGACCAACATCATGGTCGCCGACGAGAACTACAACATCATCTATATGAATGAGACGATGATGGCGATGATGCGGGCGAATGAGGCCAATCTTCGCAAAATCTTGCCAAACTTCGACACCAACAAACTGATCGGCACATGCATCGACGTTTTCCATAAGAATCCAGCGCATCAGCGCGGCATGCTCGACAGGTTAACCAGTATCCTCCAGACCGACCTTGAGCTCGCGGGGCTTAACTTCCACCTGGTGGTTTCACCGATCATCGATAAGAAGGGCAAGCGCCTCGGCACGACCGTCGAATGGAAGGACGAGACCGCGGAAAAGGCCGTCGAGCGGGAAATCAACGGCGTCGTGCAGGCTGCCGTCGCCGGCGACTTCACCAAGCGGATCCCGGCCGAAGGCAAGAAGGGCTTCATGCTCAATCTTGCTACTGCCATGAATGGCCTGTGCGAAAACGTGGCCAAAGCGCTGGACGACCTCATTCGCATGTTTAGCGGGCTCGCCGAGGGCGATCTCACTCAGCGCATCACCGCCGACTATCAGGGTGCTTTCGCCACGCTGAAGACCGACGCCAATACTATGGCGGAGCGGATCGGTTCTACCATCGGTGAGATCAAAGCTTCGGCGCGCGAAGTCACCAATGCTTCGGCAGAAATCTCGACCAGCACGACCGACTTGTCGCAGCGCACCGAGGAGCAGGCCGCCAGCCTCGAGGAGACCTCCGCCTCGATGGAGCAAATCTCCGCGACGGTGAAGAAGAACGCCGAGAACGCCCAGCAGGCCAACCAGTCTGCAAGCGGCACGCGCGATGTCGCGGACCGCGGCGGCCAAGTGGTCGCGAAGGCGGTCGAAGCGATGGCGAAGATCGAGGAATCTTCGCGAAAAATCTCCGACATCATCGGCGTAATCGACGAGATCGCCCGGCAGACCAACCTCTTGGCGCTCAATGCCGCGGTTGAGGCCGCACGCGCCGGCGAAGCGGGTCGCGGCTTTGCGGTAGTGGCGTCCGAGGTGCGCAGCCTGGCGCAGCGTTCCTCGCAAGCGGCCAAGGATATCAAGGACCTGATCACCAACAGCAACGGCCAAGTCAAGGACGGCGTCGATCTCGTCAACAAGGCCGGCACGGCGCTCACCGAGATCGTCGAGTCGATCAAAAAGGTCGCGGGTATCGTGGCCGATATTGCCGCCGCGAGCGCGGAGCAGTCGACCGGAATCGAGCAGGTCAACAAGGCTCTCACCCAGATGGACGAGGTTACCCAGCAGAACTCGGCGCTGGTCGAGGAGAATGCGGCGACCGCCAAGACGCTCGAGCAGCAGGCAAACGCGATGAACGATCGCGTTGGATTTTTTCGACTCGACGATGCCGAGGACGGCGGACGTGCGATGCGGTCGGCCTCCCAGGGCCCGCGTGCGGGCAATGGCGCGTCCAAGCCGCAACTCGAGACGCGGCCGAAGCAGCAGCCTGCATCACGGCATCAGCCTGCCCCGCCAAAACGAGTCGCCGCAAATGGCGGACCGGTCGGCCGGATGCAGGCGGCGATTGCCACCGCCGTAAAAAACGATGCGGATTGGCAGGAATTCTAGAAGATTGGCGCAGGCTCCGGCATGTCGCACGGTCAGAGTGGCGCGGCAGCGTTTGTTTCCAGCAAACCTGCCGACGCCGATTCCCAGCGCGAATTCGTATTCTCCGAGGGGGATTTTCAGTCGCTGGTAAAGCTTGCTTACGACCACGCCGGGATCGCACTTGCCGACAACAAGCGCAACCTCGTCTACGGCCGACTGTCGCGGCGCCTGCGCACGCTTGAACTGAGCTCATTCCGTGAATACCGGGACTACCTTGCGGCCAACGAATCGGAGATGGAAGGCTTCATCAATGCCATCTCGACCAACCTGACCAAGTTCTTCCGCGAGGCACACCATTTCGATCATTTTCGCACGAACGTCGCTGTTCCTCTCGGTCAAGCCCAACGCGGTGGACGCCGCGTTCGTATCTGGTCCGCCGGCTGCTCGACGGGCGAGGAGCCGTACACTATCGCTGTCGTACTCAAGCGCGAGGTTCGTAACATCGAACGTCACGATCTGCGGGTCCTGGCGACGGATATCGACACTGAGGTCATCGCCAAGGGCAAGCGTGGCGAATATTCGAGCGATTCACTCGGTGAGGTTCCCGCCGCTTATCGAGAATTCTTTCACCCCGCCGGCGGCGATCGCAAAGCAGCGAACGTCGTCATGGGCGAGGAGGTTCGGTCGCTCATCGCCTTTCGGCGCCTTAACTTGATGGAATCTTGGCCCTTCAGCGGAAAATTCGACGCCATTTTTTGCCGCAACGTGATGATCTATTTCGACGGTCCGACGAAAGCGAAGCTTGTCGACCGCTTCACACAGCAACTTCAGCCGGGTGGCTGGCTCTATATCGGCCATTCCGAATCGTTGATCGGGGGACATCCCGGTTTGCAGCTCGTCGGCCGCACGATCTATCGGAGGGACGCGTGACCGGCGCAACCGCACTGCGGCAAACCGCCGACGCCGGAATCGGCGACTGCGCCCAGAACGTTGCCTCGCGCCGCTTCTTCGACGCGGCGAGCGGCGCGTGGATGATGAAGGTGTTTCCCGGCGAATTTTACATCACGTCGAAGTCCGACGAAACGATCGTCACTGTGCTCGGCTCATGCGTCTCGGCCTGCATCCGCGATCCGCGCAAAGGCATCGGCGGCATGAATCATTTCATGCTCGCGCAAGGGCATGCCGGGGGATGGGGTGGCCACGCCGGATCGACGCGCTTCGGCAATTTCGCCATGGAGAAGCTCATCAACGAACTACTCAAGGCCGGATGTTCGCGAGATTCGCTTGAGATCAAGGTGTTCGGCGGCGGCAACGTCATCGAATCGAATAACGCCGTCGGCAGCAATAACGCCGAATTCGTGCTGCGCTACCTGGAGGCGGAGGGGCTGCGCTGTGCGGCACAGGATCTCGGTGGGCAACTGCCGCGGCGCATCCACTATTCGCCCGCGACTGGCAAAGTGACCCGGCGGCTGTTGGGCCGCGGCGAGACCGGCGCCGTTGCGCGCGAGGAAATCGAATACGCAAGCCGCCTGACGCCGCGTTCGATGGCGGGGGAAATTGAACTCTTTGACCAGTAAGTGGCAGCAACATGACAAAACCGGCACGGGTATTGATCGTTGACGATTCGGCGGTGATGCGGAATCTGCTGTCGACGCTGCTGGCGGCAGATCCCGAAATCGAGGTCGTCGGTACCGCCGGCGATCCCTACGTTGCGCGCGATCGGATCAAGCAACTCAATCCCGACGTCGTGACGCTCGACGTCGAGATGCCGCACATGGACGGCGTAACTTTTCTGCGCAAGATCATGACGCTTCGGCCGATGCCGGTGATCATGGTCTCCTCGTTGACTCAGGCCGGAGCCGAAACCACGCTTGAGGCGCTCGACATCGGCGCCGTCGATTTCGTTGCCAAGCCGACGAACAACGCCGTCGATGCGATGACGGGTTTGGCGGAAGAGCTTCGGAGCAAGGTCAAGGCTGCCGCCAATACGCGGATTGGAGCGCGGCGCGCTTCGGTGCCGGCGCTGTCACCGAGACGCGAACGAAACGTCCGTCCAGTCGACAAGATCATCCTGATCGGAGCATCCACCGGCGGCGTCGAGGCGCTCAAAGTGGTGCTCATGGGCATGCCGGCTGTGTGCCCGCCAATCCTCATAACCCAGCACATGCCGCCGCGCTTCACCGCAGCATTCGCAGAACGCCTGAATCGGGAATGCCCTATCGGGGTGTCGGAAGCCGCACACAACGATCTCGTCGATCCCAACCATGCCTATATTGCGCCGGGTTCGCATCACTTGGAACTCGTCCGCACCGGCGGCCGCTACATGTGCAGTCTGAGCGACAGCCCTCCCGTTTCCGGCCATCGGCCGTCCGTCGATGTGCTGTTCCGGTCGGCAGCTCGCGTTGCGGGCCGGATTTCGGTTGCCGCGATCCTGACCGGAATGGGCAAAGACGGCGCCGAGGGCCTTCTCGAGCTGCGTCAGGCAGGTGCCACAACGCTCGGCCAGGACGAAGCCTCGTCGCTCATCTACGGGATGCCAAAAGCCGCCTTCGAGCGCGGTGCTGTGATGCGCCAAATCTCGCTCTCGCACATGGCCGATGCAATTCTCGATGCATGCGACGCCGAATCGAATGCGCAGCATCCGGGTTTGAGTCATGCGGCGCATGAGGGCGGATTGAATAGAAGCGTCGGGAGATAAGGTATGCAGGCCATCGACGGCAAAGCGGGCACAGAACTGCTGATGCTCCCGGAAGTTCTCGACCTCGCCGCGGCCGAGGGTTTCCTTGAAATGATGCGGCAGCGCCTGCAAGGCGGTGAACCGCCATGCATAGATGCGTCGTGCGTCGAGACGCTGACGCTTCCCTGTATTCAAATCATCTTGGCGACCGCGCGGAGTCACGATCGGGTATCGATCAAAAATCCGTCGCTCGCTTTCGTCAGTGCCTTCGAGGATTTGGGCATCGATTGGATGAAAGATCTGATTCTGTGTACGGATCAAGACGAGCCGCAGCAACGAAGCGATGCGGAAATAAAAGACGCCGAAAGCCAAGAGGATGACTCGGAACCGAGTGAGCAGCAATCAAGCGATGATGACGGGAAGCGCGAGGAAGCCGCGCATCTTGAGCTTCATCAAGTGAGTGAAGCCGCCATGACGAAACGAATACTGACGATCGACGACTCGAAGACGATGCGTGACATGCTCATGCTGACCTTGGCCGAAGCGGGGTTCGACGTCCTGCAGGCAGTCGATGGCCAGGATGGCCTCGACGTTCTCGGCAAAGAGCGAGTGGACGTCGTTATTACCGACATCAACATGCCGCGGATGGACGGCTACGAGGTCATACGCCAAGTGCGAGGCAATCCGGATTTCAAGACCATGCCGATCCTCGTGCTCACGACCGAAAGCGAGGTGCAGAAGAAAAGCCTCGCCCGAGAGGCCGGGGCTACCGGGTGGATGGTCAAGCCGTTCGATCCGGACCGGCTGGTCGCAACGGTGCGCAAGGTCGCGCCCTAGTGTCCCGAACCGATTGAGGATTGCAGCGTTATGACGAGTCTGGATCAACTCAAGGTAACCTTCTTCGACGAATGCAGCGAAGCCTTGCAGCAGATCGAGGCTGGGCTCACCGATATCCGGCAGGGCCACAGTTCGGATGATACGATCAACGCGGTCTTTCGCGCGGTCCATTCGGTCAAAGGAGGCGCCGGCATATTCGGATTCGAGGCACTCGTCGAATTCGCCCACGTCTTTGAAACCGTCCTTGATGGCGTCCGGCGCGGCAGCCTGACGGCTACGCCGGAGACAATCGACGTGATGCTCGCCGCCAGCGACGTCCTGTCCGACCTCGTGCAGATGTCGCGATCAGGCGAGTTCATCACGCCGGATTTCGGCGGCGAAAACCGAGCCGCACTCGAACAAATCATCCGCAGCGACCAAACAGGCGGGGGCGCCGCTGGGGGTGAGAATTCGCCAGCCCCCGCCGAGTTCGAAGGCCTCGATTTCAAGCCGGTGCCCGTCGACGGATTCGAATTCACGCAGGTTCCCGTCGACGACGACAGCGCGACGGCCGGCGCCGATATGATGCGATCCTACACGATCACGTTCCGGCCGAATGCCGACATGCTGAAGAAGGCGAACGAGCCTCTTTATATCATCCGCGAGCTGCGAAAGCTCGGGGAGCTCGATTTGATTGCCGAGACGGATTCGCTGCCTTCCTTGGCCGTCCTAGAGCCCGACCGACCTTACATCGGTTGGACGGGCACGCTACAAACCTCGGCTTCACGCGCGCAGATCGACGAGATCTTCGAATTTGTCGTCGGCGATTGCGATCTTGAGATCGTAGAGACAACCCCAGCATCCGCCGTCGCCGATACGGTCGACGTCGACCGCATGGCCGCGCCGGTGGCGCCGACCGCGTCGGCCGCCACACCACCGCCGCCTCCTAAAGTCGAAACCGCGGCCCCGCCGGTTCGAAGCAACGAAGCTTCGGAACCGGCCGGCGCCAACCGCTCTCCCGTAGCCAAGCCGGCCGCTACGACGACCCGCATCGAGCTCGAACGGATCGACCGCGTCGTGAACATGGTCGGCGAGTTGGTTATTGCCCAAGCGATGCTGGGGCAGATCGTTCAGGATCTACCGGAAGGCACCAGCGGCCGGCTATCGCAGATTCTCGATGAGGTCATTCATCACACGCGCGAGCTGAAAGACAGCGTCATGTCGATGCGCGCCCAGCCTGTCGGTGCGGTCTTCCAGCGCATGCCCCGGCTGGTCCGCGAGCTTGCGACGAAGACCGGAAAGAAAGTCCGACTCGAAATGACCGGTGAGACCACCGAAGTCGACAGGTCGATCATTGAGCGTTTGGGCGATCCGCTGACGCACATCATCCGCAACTCGGTCGACCACGGAATCGAAGCACCCGCCGATCGGCTTGCCGCCGGAAAGGGCGAGGAAGGGACAGTGCGCCTTGCCGCCGAGCATCGTGGAGGGCGGATCGTCATCGAGGTCATCGATGACGGAGCAGGGATCAATTCAGAGCGTGTACTCAAAAAAGCGAGGGAAAAAGGTCTTGCCAGCCCGGACGCCGCTCTCAGCGAGGATGAGATCAACAACTTGATCATGCTGCCGGGATTTTCGACGGCCGAGACTATCTCGGACATTTCGGGTCGCGGCGTCGGCATGGACGTTGTTCGCAGCAATATCCAGGAAATCGGCGGTCGAATCTCGCTCAAGTCGGAACGTGGCCGGGGCATGACGATCCAACTTGCCCTGCCGCTGACGCTGGCGGTGATGGACGGCATGGTCATCAAAGTCGGCCGCGAAACCTACGTCATGCCGCTCTCGGCGATTGTCGAGTGCCTGCGGCCAGCTCGCTCCGACATCAACAACCTGGTGGGTACGTGCGGCATGCTGAAACTGCGCGGTGACCTTGTGCCGCTCGCAAACCTCAGCGATTTGTTGGACATTTCCTCCACGGCTGCCGATTCGAGCGAAAGCGTCGTCATTATTGTCGACGCAGGAGAAGGCTCTCGCTTCGGTCTTGTTGTCGATGAGCTGTGCGGTCATCAGCAGGTCGTCATCAAAAGCATTGAGGAAAGCTACGGCTCCGTTCCGGGAATTGCGGCAGCCACCATTCTCGGAAACGGCCGCGTCGCATTCATCCTCGACATCGAAAAGCTGTCCGAGCTTACGGTCACGGCGCCTGCCGGCGTCAGCCGTCAGAGAAACGCCGCATAGCCGTCAGGGTCGCCGTGATGGATGTCGTTCAAGAGATGATCCTGCAAGTGGGTAGATGGAGTGTTGATCGGGAGTAACAATAATGCCAAATGCAGTAGCTCTTAAGGTTCTTGTTGTGGACGATCAGAACAGCGTGCGGCAAATGACCCGCATGACGCTGGAACAGATCGGGATACGGTATATCCACGAAGCCGAGAACGGCGTTCGGGCGATGGAGATTGCTTCTCTCCAGCCGCTCGATTTGATCATCTCGGATTTCAATATGCCGGAGATGGACGGTTTAGGTTTGTTGCGCGCGGTGCGAGGACATCCCGCGGTGCGCAAGGTTCCGTTTATCCTGCTGACCGGGCGCGGCGATCGCGAGCTCGTCGTCAAGGCGGCCCAGGCCGGCGTCAACAACTATCTGGTCAAGCCATTCACCGCGGCAATTCTGCGCGAAAAGGTCGAGCAGGTGATGGGGAAATTGTCGTGACGGATGAGAGGGTGAAACCGGCAGCGACAAATTTTTTGTAGGGTAAGTGGTCGTGACTGCACAGGTGTCTGCGGACGACGTTGGAGCGTTTCTCGCGGTATTCGGTGCGCTGCTGCTGGATAACGTCCTGCGCTTCGAAGAGACGGTCAGCCGGGTAACGGATCTCATCATAGGCAGCGGCCGCCCGGACCGGGAATTGGTCGTAGCGCTCCAGGGGTTTGATCGGTTGAAGCAGGAGTTCGAGGCGCTCGGTGACGCGCTTACGCGCTATGCGAATTCGACGAACGATATGCCGTTGACCGGCGAGGAACGCCAGCAACTCGGACGGGAGGTCATCGCCTCGATCACCATCGCCGAACTCAAGGATCGGATGCTGGATCGCCTCCGGGACGAGTTGCCAAGCATCGAGGCGCCGAAGATCGCGGAAACCGTCATCGGAGAAGTGGGCGTTGATGTGGTTTTCTAGAGACCGTTGCGCGCGGGTGCCATGCGGCGGGGCGGGGGACCTGCCGGACGGAGATGGTGCTCGTCCGTCATTCTGCGAGGGAATCTCTCGGCAAGAATGGAAAATCAATGACAGCACAAATCTCTCTTATCAATGAGCTAGAAGAGGCGCTCTCGCAAGGATCCGCCGAACGGCGGACCAAGACGCTTCGTCGCGTTACCGATCTCTTCGCCTTCGGATGGAGCCATTTTTCCACCGATCACATCGCGGTGTTTGAAGGCGTTTTCAATCATCTTATTGCCGACATTGAGAAGTCCGCCAGGATTGAGCTTGCCGTTCGGCTGGCAGCGATTCCGAAAGCGCCGCCGAAAGTGATGCGGCTCCTGGCATCCGACGATTCGATCGAGGTGGCGTCTCCGGTTCTGGCGCTATCGGATTCGCTCGACAACGTCGCGCTGGTGGAAACCGCCAACACCAAGAGTCAGCAGCACTTGCTGGCGATCACCGAGCGGAAGGTCATTGCCGAAGTGGTCACCGATGTCCTTGTTGAGCGCGGCGATAGAGCTGTGGCGCTGAAGGTGGCACGCAACTCCGGCGCCAAGTTTTCGGAGATCGGCTATGTCAGACTCGTCAAACGCGCTGATCGGGATGACGAACTCGCGCAGTCCGTCGGTGCCCGGGCCGAAATTCCGCGCCACCATTTCCTTAAGCTTCTGAGCACGGCCTCAAAAGCCGTCCGCCTGGCGCTTGAGGCCGCCCACCCGGAACACGCAAGCGAGGTCCAGCGCGTCGTGGCCGATGTCGCGAGTTCGATTCAGTCGAAGGCGGCAACCACGTCTCGGGACTATGTGGCGGCACTGAAGCTGGTCGAATCCATGCACGCCGCAGGGCAACTCGGCGAGGGTGACGTCATGGCGTTCGCACGAGCCGGCAAGTTCGAGGAGACGGCCGCCGCAATCGCGACGCTATCGGCTCTGCCCGTCGATGTCATCGAGCGTGCCATGGTGCAGGATCGTCAGGAGACGATCTTGATCGTGATCAAGGCGATCGGATTGTCGTGGGCCGCCGCGAAGGCGGTTTTGCTCCTTCGCAACGGTAGGGGCACCATGTCGGAGAACATGCTCCGGCAATCGCTCGAAGTTTTCAATCGGCTGAAACGCGAGACAGCACGGCAAGTCGTAGAGTTTCAGCAGAAGCGTCAGGCAGTCGTGTCGTCCCCGGCTGGCTGAGAGAGATCGTGTTTGCTCGCGATGGCCGACCGCATTTCGGCTCCCCGATATGCGTGATTGACGCAAAGATCCTACTTGACGGTGCGATCTGCTGCGCTATTCGCAAACTCGACCACGCGCCGAAGACCATTGGTCATTTCGGGTAGCTGTTCCGGCGTCAGGTTGCGGTACGGTTCTGTTTTGACGAGAAAAAGCGAATCGAGGTGACAATTCATGACGTCGCGGTCATAGGCGATGCCGCGGTCGATCACGTCGAGGACCTCGCAAAAGTTGCCGGCGATGAATGAGATCATCTCATATCCCATCGTCCCGCCGACATCGCGCAATCGGGAGCTGGTGCGATAGGCGCGCTTATGCCAGGACGGATCGAAAGAGCTGCCCTCGGCCCCCCGAACCGCCGCGCTCAATTCCTGTAGTTCGGTGTCGAGCCAAATGACGAACTCCGGCTTTAGTTCGTCGATGAATTTTTCTGCGCGCTTGACGGCGACGTCACGCGGTACGCCGCCCGGACGCTTGGCCATTTTCTGGAAGCGGGTATCGATCGCGAAAATGCGGGCGGTGTTCTTGATCGGCTCGACCATCAGGATTGTCCGGTGCGGGTGGCGCTGAAAAGGCTGTCGATGTCGTCTTGGGCGAGAGTCGGCCCGACCGGTTCGGCGACATCGAGGACGTTGTCGCCTTTGCGGCGGCCCACTCCGTTGGGATAGCCCTCGATCTTGAATCGCCGGTCCGGACCGAAATAGGTGGCCGTGTCGACAAACTTACGCGGCGTGAACGCTATCCAAGCGAGCCGATCATAGAGGCTCTTTGCGGAAATCGGTTTCGCAACGACCATGTTTGCGCCGGCATCGCGCGCGCTCTTGATCGTGGTCTCGCGCCCATCGCCGGACATGATCAGGATAGGCATGGTGCGGTTTTCATTGCTTTCCGTACGGCGGATGTTCTCGGTGATCTTGAGGCCGCCGATCGGGGGGAACCGCATGTCGCAAAGGAGAATGTCGATCTTCTGACCGGTCAATGTTTGAAGCAGGCTCGGCAACCCATCGACCTCGAGCAACTTGTTCGCGCCAAAGCCGCGCAGCATTCCGAAGATCAGCTTGCGCAAATACGGATTCGGATCGGCGACGAGGATGACCAAGTCACCAAGGTTGATCGTCCGCTCCTTTATGGTGAGATTCGTCATTCCGGCGGCCAAGAATGCGCAACACATCGCGCGGATGTCGCAACGAGCGATGCTGTTTGATGTCGAGTACCGATCGAGCGGCCACGGTCCGATAACCATGCAAATCGGCCGCGATGCGGCGCGCAATGAGGGCGTATTCGCTCGACGCCGACAAGCTTTTTACGGTCGAACATTTATGAACCGTCTGCGACTGTCGCGGTGTCGTTGAAATTGTTTGATTTGCGATAAATCGAGGTTAATCGGGAACGCATCCCATATCTGCAAAGTAGGATAACAAAGTAGCTGGGAGCGCTTAGGGGCGGCGCGTTGCATTGGGCCGCGCTAAGCATGCGATCCAGATATGACGCTCTTCGCCAATCGGAGTCGTACATTGGGGATGCTGGAGCCGGTCCCGCTGGATTCAAGCGGAGGTCTGCATCCCAAGGTGTTGCGGGAGGGAATATCAGGCAATCAAGCGGTGTTATTCCACACGGCGGGATTAGCGATATGCAGCCCCAATCCTTTGGTCGCTTCGAGAGCCGTGGCTTTCGCGGCGGATCACTTGCGTGTGTTCGCGCCGACCGGATCGTTCCTCATCAGAAAATATTATTCTGTGTTATTAACGTGGGCATTCGTTTTACTTTTTGCATTGGGCTTGATTCTCAATCAGCATGCTCCAAGTG
>Ga0335085_10010090_pt1 | contig 14154 bp, 13 predicted proteins | sample Lox_Sample_45_FD_206712 | JGI IMG/M metagenome (GOLD analysis project Ga0335085, IMG submission 206712) | Soil microbial communities from Loxahatchee National Wildlife Refuge, Florida, United States - Lox_Sample_4.5 | ecosystem: Environmental > Terrestrial > Soil > Wetlands | place: USA...
GAGCAGGACCGTGTCGACCAGGCCGAAGATCGCCGTCGTCGCGCCGATGCCGATGGTGAGGGTCATCGCCGCGGCCGCGGTGAACGCCGGCGCTCGGCGCAGGCGGCGGACCGCTCCGGTCAGAACGCGCTGCAGCATGTCGGTGCCTCCGGCTCGAACCTGGTGTGGAGACGGAACGATCCAGTCTAACACGCCACCCCGCGGTCGAGGAACCCGCGCCGCGGCCGTCGCAGGCTGGAACCCGCGGCGGCCCGGTCCGCGGGATGCGACGAGGCCTAGAGCGGGGCCCGCCGGGGCGATAGCTTCGGGCCGTCCGTCCGCCGCCGCCACCAGCCGCCCGGAGGAGTGCCGTGTCCCGTTCCGCCGTACGCCGTGCCGCGTTGTGCCTAACGGTCACCCTGACCGCCTGCGCGAGCCGGCCCCGCGCCACCGCCGCCCCGGCCGACGGCCACGCCGTGCTGGCCCGGATGCACGACGCGTACGACGGCCACTGGTACCGCACCCTCCGCTTCGTGCAGCGCACCACGGCGGTGAAGCCGGACGGCAGCCGCGACACCTCCACCTGGTACGAGAGCATCAAGGCGCCGGATCTGCTGCGCATCGACCTCGGCGACCCGCATGTCGGCAACGGCGTGCTCTACACCGCCGATTCGCTCATCGTGCTGCGCGCCGGCCAGGTCGCGCGCCGGATCGGCCGCGGCAATCCGTTCCTCCCGCTCATCGAGGGCGTGTACGTGCAGCCGCAGGCGGTGACCGAAGGCCAGCTCGCCCCCTACGGCTTCGCGCTGGACCGGATGTACCGGGGGACGTGGCTCAACCGGCCGGTCTACGTGGTGGGCGCGGCCGACGCGAGCGACACGACGAGCCCCCAGTTCTGGGTGGACGCCGAGCGGTTGGTGCTGGTGCGCATGCTGGTCGCGTTCGCCCCGTCCAGCCCGCTGGTCGACGCGCGCGTGGACGGCTACGTCCGCCTCGCGGGGCCGTCGTGGCTCGCCACGCACAACGAGTTCTGGTCGGGCGGCCATCCCGAGCAGATCGAGGATTACTCGGACTGGCGCATCGGCGAGGACCTGCCCGACGCGCTGTTCGATCCGGCGCAGTGGACGACCGCGCCGCACTGGGCGCCGCCCGCGCGGCGATGAGCCTTGCGGCGCCGCGGCGCCGCGCGAATGGCGAGTCGGCCGGTCCGGAATCGCCGTATGCCCTTGCGTGGGGGCGCGGCTGCTGCACCATTCCGGCATGGCCCGCTATCTCGATCGCCGGGACGCGGGGCGGCGGCTCGCCGTGCTGCTCGCGCCGTTCAAGGGTGGGAACACGGTCGTGCTCGGCCTGCCGCGCGGCGGCGTGATCGTGGCGGCGGAATGCGCCGAGGCGCTTGGCGCGCCGCTCGACGTGCTGGTGGCCCGCAAGATCGGCGCGCCGCATCAACCCGAGTACGCGATCGGCGCGGTCGCGCCCGGCGGCATCGTGCTGCTCGACGACGATGCGATCGCCGCGCTCGCGCTCGCGCCGGGCTTCCTCGACGGCGCGGTCGCCGAGGCCACCGCCGAGATGGCGCGGCGCGAGACGCTGTATCGCGACGGCCGCTCGGCGCTCGCGGTGAGCGGCCGCACCGCGATCGTCGTGGACGACGGCCTCGCCACCGGCTTCACCGCCGCCGCCGCGCTCGCGTCGCTGCGGCGCCTCGACCCGGAACGCCTCGTCTTTGCGGCGCCGGTGTGCGCGCCCGCGAGCGGCAAGCGCCTGGATGTCGCCGACGAGGTCATCTGTGCCAGAACGCCGCTGATGTTCCGCGCGGTCGGTGAGTGGTACGACCGGTTCGACCAGACCACCGACGAGGAAGTGATCGGCTGCCTGCGCGCGGCGCGCCACCTGCGCTCCGCCGCCGAGGGGTAGATTTCCGGGATGAACATCCTCGTCCTGAACTGCGGCTCCTCGACGGTCAAGTTCCAGATCATCGCGACCGACGAGAACCTGATCGAGCACGGCGGTGACCGCCGGCTCGCCAGCGGCGTGGTCGAGCGCATCGGCGGCCAGGCGCTGCTCGGCTTCAGCGCGGAAGGCCGGCCCACCGAACGAGCCGCCGAGCCGATCCGCGACCACCGCGCGGCCATCGACCGGATCCTGCGCTGGGTCGTGTCGGAGCAGGCCGGCGTCCCGGGCCTCAAGAGCGTGGCGGACATCCACGCGGTCGGCCACCGGGTGGTGCACGGCGGCGAGCGGTTCCAGCGGTCGGTGCGGGTGGACGCGGGCGTCATCGACGGCATCGAGGAGAACATCCAGATCGCGCCGCTCCACAACCCGGCCAACCTCCGGGGCATCCGCGCCGCCACGGAGCTGTTAGGCGGCGGCGTCCCGCAGGTCGCCGTGTTCGACACCGCGTTCCACGCCACGCTGCCCGACGTGAACTATCTGTACGCCATTCCCTACCAGATGTATCGGCGGCACAAGATTCGCCGCTACGGATTCCACGGCACGTCGCACCGCTACATCGCGTACCGCTACCGCCAGCTGCGCGGCATCGAGAAGGAGGGCGTGAACATCATCACCCTCCACCTGGGCAACGGCTGCTCGGCCTGCGCCATCCGGAACGGCGCCTCGTTCGCCACGTCCATGGGCTTCACGCCGCTGGAAGGCCTGGTGATGGGCACCCGCTCGGGCGACGTGGACGCGTCCATCCTCGAGTACCTGTCGCACGAAGAGGGCATGTCGCCGCAGGAGATCGACGCGATGCTCAACAAGCAGTCCGGCCTGCTCGGCATCTCCGGCCTCACCGGCGACATGCGCGATCTCCTGGCCGAGGAGGCCGAGCACCAGGACCGCCGCGCGCACCTGGCCATCGAGATCTTCGTGGCGCGCATCCGCCACTACATCGGCGCCTACCTCGCCGCGCTGGGCGGCGCGGAGGCCGTGATCTTCAGCGGCGGCATCGGCGCCAATGCGCCGGCCATCCGCACGCGGGTCGCGCAGGGCCTGGAGTGGTTCGGCCTGACGCTCGACGAGGGCCGCAACGCGCGCATGGTGGACGGCGGCGAGGGCGACATCAGCGCCGACGGCGCCCGCCTCAAGACGTTCGTGATCCCGACCAACGAAGAGCTGCTGATCGCGCGCGACACCTTTCGCGTCGTATCGGACCTGCCGCGCCGCTGGTAAGCCCCGCAACAGCCTGAACGGGTCGCCCTTGCGCGGCGGGCGGGCGGGTCTTATACTGAACCATATGGTTCAGTTTTCCAGGCTCGACACCGGCCTCGCGGCGCTGGCCGATTCCACCCGGCGGGGGATTCTCGAGCGCCTCGGCCGCGGTGACGCCTCCATCACCGACCTGGCCGGCGCGTTCCGTATGACCCTGACGGGTATGAAGAAGCACGTCGGGATTCTGGAGCGGGCGCGACTGGTGCGGACGGCCAAGGTGGGGCGGGTGCGGGTGTGCACGCTTGGGCCGCAGCGCCTGGACGACGTGACGACCTGGATCGACCACTACCGGCGGATGCTCGAAGACCGCCTCGACCGGCTCGGGGATTTCCTCGAGCGCACGAAGGGAGAATCGTAATGAGCACGACCACGAAGCAGGCGCCCAACCGGGCGAGTGTCACGGTGGCGGGCGACCGCGACGTCAGGGTGGAGCGGGTGTTCAACGCCTCGCGCGACCGGGTGTGGCGCGCGTACACCGAGCCCGCGCTGGTGGCGCAGTGGTGGGGCCGGGGACACAGGATGACGATCGAGCGCATGGAACTCGAGCGGGGCGGGCACTGGCGTTACGTCGAGCACGCGGCGGACGGCACGAACCACGGGTTCGAGGGCCGCTACCGCGAGGTCAAGCGCCCCGAGCGCATCGAGCGCACATTCGAGTGGGACGGCATGCCGGGGCACGTCATGGTCGAGACGTCCACCTTCGAGGACCTGGGCGACGGCCGGACGCGGGTCGTGATCACGCTGCTGTTCCACACCAGGGATGATCGTGACGGCATGGTCGGCATGGACATGGAAGCCGGCATGAACCAGAGCTTCGCGGCGCTCGACCGGCTGCTCGCGACACTCTAGCCCGTCGCGGCCGCGTCCCTGAGGGCGGTGATCAGCTCCGCGAGGTGCTCCCATCTCGTCAGGTAGCTGATCACCATCACCCGAACCGCGCGCACACCGACGGTCGTGGTGGGCGAGACCCACAGCCTGCGGCCTTCGAGCACCCGCGCGACGATCCGGTCCTGCGCCGCGTCCAGCTCGCGCTCGGTCGCGCCACGGCTGCGCGCGCCGACGAACCGCACCGCGGCGATCGCCGTGTCCACCGGCGTGACCGCCTCCCACTCGCCGCCCTTCGTCAGCTCGGCGACGAATCGCTCGGTGAGCGCGACCTGGTCCTCGGCGAGCCGTGCGTACGCCGCGCGCCCGACCACCTGCATCGCCATCCACAGCTTGAGCGCGCTGAACGGGCGCGAGCCCTGGAGGCCGTGGTGGCGGAATTCGATGGAGCGGCCGGTGTCGGGGATGTACACGTCGGACGCGGTGAACGCGCGCAAGGCGGCGTCGCCGTCCCTGGTGAGGATGGCGCCGCACGGGTAGGGCATCGCCCACCACTTGTGCGGGTCCATGGTGATCGAGTCGGCGCGCGCGATGCCCGCGAGCCGCGGCGCGAGCCGCTCGCTCATCAGCGCGCCGGCTCCGTACGCGGCGTCCACGTGGAACCACAGACCCAGCTCCTCGGCCGCGTCGGCCAGCGCGGCGAGCGGATCGATCACGCCGTTGCTCGTCACGCCGGCGATCCCGACGACGCAGAACGGCAGCAGACCGCCCGCGCGATCGTCCCGCACCATCGCACGCAGCCGCGCGACGTCCACGCGGCTGTTGCGGTCCACCGGCACGAGCCTCAACCCATCGCGGCCGCCCAGGCCCAGCACGTTGGCGCTCTTCTCGATGGAGAAGTGCGCTTCGGCCGACGCGTAGATGACCGGCCGCGCCGTCAGGCAGAACAGGCCGCCGCGCGTGGTCTCCGGCAGCCTCGCGGCCAGCGCGATCTTGAGCCCCGTGGTGTTGGCGAGCGAGCCGCCCGATGTCAGGCTGCCGAACGCGCCGGCGGGATACCCGGCCAGGTCGCACAGCCAGCGAATCACCTGCCGCTCGATGGCGGTGGCGGCCGGGCTGTGGTGCCACGCGCCGAGGTTCTGGTTGAGCGCGGCGGCCAGCGATTCGGCGAACACGGCCACCGGCAGCGGCGCCGGGTTCATGAGGCCGAAGTAGCGCGGGCTCGGCAGGTGGAAGCTCAGCGGCGCCACTTCGCGCTCGAACCGCGCCAGCACGTCGGGCCAGGGACGGCCCGCTTCGGGCAGCGGCTCGTCGAACGTCGCGAACGTGTGCGCCGGGGTCGTGTCGGGGACGACGGGAAGGCCGGGCAGCTCGGCGTAGTGGCGCGCGACCCAGGCGGCGACCGCCTCGCCGAGCGCGCGGACGTCGCGTGCCTCGGGGTGGAAGGCGTCCGGGCCGGTCACGATCTCACGCGGCGCGGGCCGCGTCGGCGCGCGGGTCGAGCATCAGCACCTCGCGATCCGGGTCGTAGCGGAGCAGGTGGCCGAAGCGGGTCCACGCCACGAGGGTCTCGAAGATGCGCTCGTAGTTCTCCTGCGGCATCCGCAGCACGATCGTCTCCAGCACGAAGTCCCGCTCGAGCTCGTGGTCCTCCTGGCGACGGGCGGCCTCGACCACCTCGTTCACCAGCGCGAGGCCGAGCAGCTCCCGGCCCCACAGGCTGCGCCGCTCCTCGAGCGCCGCCTGCACGAAGCGCCGGCCTGCCGGCTCGAGCAGCACCATGCTCTTGGGTGTGTCCACCAGGTTCAGCATCTCGGCCGCCTTCACGATCGTGATGACCTGGCCGAACTCCCGGTTGGTCGCGGCGGCGATGCGGAACACGTCGTCCTGGCCGCCGCGCGAGTCGAGGTACTCGAGGAGCCCGACCACCTCGCCGGGCGCCACCGGGGGCAGCGGCTGGATCGGGGCGCCCGCGGCGGCGGCCGGCGTCGCGGAAACGTCGGGCAGCTCGCTGCCGGTGATGATGTCGTGCAGGCGATCCACCAGCTGCTGGAGCGCCGGCGCGCGATAGTCGCGCGGGCGGGGCAGGTCGTTGCGGACCACGGTGCGGACCTGCGCCGGGTTCGCGCCGCCGAGCACGACGATCCGGTCGGCCATGAACGCCACTTCCTTGATGTCGTGGCTGACCATGAGGATGGACGATAGGCGCAGCTCGCGCGCCGCCCACAGGTCCAGCACCTCGCCGCGCAGGCTCTCGGCCGTCAGGGCGTCCACCTGGCTGAACGGCTCGTCCATGAACAGGATCTCCGGCTCCACCGCGAGGGCGCGCGCCATGCCGGCGCGTTGCTTCATACCGCCCGAGAGCTCGCGCGGGTACGCGTCCTCGAAGCCCGTGAGGCCGACCCGGCGGACGGCGCGCGTCACCCGCTCCGCTGCCTCCTCCGGCGGCACGCCCTTGGCCTGCAGCACCACGGCGATGTTCTCCGTCACGGTCATCCACGGGTAAAGCGCGAAGCTCTGGAACACGATCGCAACGCCGGGGTTGAGTCCGGTGAGCGCCTGCCCGTGGTAGCGGATGGCGCCCTGCGTGGGGGCGATGAGTCCGGCGAGCATGCGAAGGATCGTGGACTTGCCGCATCCCGAGGGCCCGAGCAGCGCCACGACCTCGTTGGGGCCCACCGCGACGCTGACGTCCTCCAGGACGCGCAGCGGCTTGCCGTTCGGCAGCCGGAAATCGTGCGAGACGTGCTCGGCTTCGCAGAGCGGGGCGGTGGTGACGTCGGGCGCGGTGGTCATGGCATGGCCTATCGGCTCAGGGAATATCGCTGCTCGGCGAGCCGGTAGCAGCGGTGCCACACGGTCCGGTTGAAGATCACGACGATCGCCGACATGACGATGATGCTCGCCGCCAGCAGCGGAAAGTCGGCACGGGCGGCGGCGGCGCTGATCTGCGCGCCGAGGCCGCGGGTCAGCAGCGAGTGCCCCTTGAACGTCACGTACTCGGCCACGATGCTCGCATTCCAGGCGCCGCCCGCCGCCGTCACCCACCCGGTGACGAGGTACGGGAAGACCCCGGGCGCGTACAGCGCCCGGAACCGGCGCCAGCCCGTGAGACGGTAGCTGCGTGCGGCCTCCCGCAGGTCGGACGGGATGGTCATCGCCCCGGCGATCACGTTGAACAGGATATACCACTGCGTGCCGAGCAGCATCAGCATGATGCTGCCGACGCCGAGCGAGACGCCGGCCCAGGCGAGCGCGGCGATCGCGATGGGAAACAGCATCGGCGCGGGGAAGGAGGCGACGACCTGTACCACGGGCTGGAGCAGGCGCGAGAGGCGCGGCGAGAGGCCGATCGCCAGGCCCGCCGGGAGCGCCCACAGCGTCCCGATGGCCGTGGAGGCGAGGACGCGGCCGAGCGTGAGGCCGCCCGCGGCCAGCAGCGGCAGCCACGCGGATCCCGGCACCGCCCGCAGCAGGCCGACCAGCCGGACGCCGCCGTAGCCCAGGACGAGGAGCAGCGCCGCCAGCAGCAGGGGCGAGAGCGCGGCGGACAGCCGTCGCCGCGACGCCGGCGCGGCCGGCATCGCGCCGGCGGGCGGCTCCGGCGCGGGGGCCGCGCCGCGCGAGCGGCCCGCCGCGATCCGCCCCACGGCCGCGATCAGGCGCGAGCGCCGGAGCCAGTCCAGGAACCACGACGTCATCTCCGGTTGCGCGCCGCCCTCCTCGACGCGGAACTTCTGCGCCCACACGACCACCGGCCGCCACAGCAGCTGGTCGAGCACCACGATCATCACCGTCATGGCGAGGATCGCGTACAGCATCGCCGGGACGTTGCCCTGCTCGACCGCCACGCTCATGTACGAGCCGATCCCCGGCAGGCGGAAGTCCCGATGGCCGAGCTGGAAGGACTCGTTGATCATGAGGAAGAACCACCCGCCGGCCATGCTCATCATGCTGTTCCAGACCAGCCCCATCGTCGCGAAGGGCAGCTCGACCCAGCGCAGCCGCTCGCGCCAGTTGAACCGGTACACGGTCGCCACTTCGGTGAGGTCGGCGGGAATCGAGCGCAGCGAGTGGTAGTAGCTGAACGTCATGTTCCAGGCCTGGCCGGTGAAGATCATGATCACGGCCGCGAGCTCGAGGCCGACGTTGCTGCGTGGGAACAGCGCCACGAGGCCGAGGATGAGGCCCGGCATGAAGCCCAGGACGGGGATGCTCTGGAGCACGTCGAGCAACGGCACCAGCACCCGTCCGGCGACTTTGTCCTTGGCCGCCCAGTACCCGTAGACGAGCGTGAAGCCGAGCGAGATGATGTACGCCAGCAGGCCGCGCGAGAGCGAGTAGAGCGTGTAGCGCGGCAGCGCCCACAGCGAGAGGTTGATCTGGATGGCGGGACGCTGGATGCCCGTCCACTCCCGCCCCAGGCCGATCAGCCCCACGACCAGGCCGCCCAGCCCGGCCACGATCAACAGGTCTATCCACGCGGCGGCGCGGGAGCGTTGCGGCTGGGGCGTGGAGCTGCCGAACGAGATCATCCAGGCGCGTCGTTCAGTCGCCGAACCTTCGCATCCGCCCACGCGGGCCGAGCGCGTCGATCCCGTGCGCGGTGGCGGCGGCGATCGTGGCGAGGCGGCCGAAGTCGCCGTGCCGCGTCGCCGCGAGGCTGTCGAGCGTGTGCTCGAGGCGCCCCGGCACGCCGAACAGCCGGCCCGCGGGCCGGGCCATCGGTCCGCGAATCGCCGCCGCCAGCGCCTCGGCGCGCCACCCCAGGCCAATGGCCGTGTCGCCCGCCAGGCGAAGCGCGCTGTCGGGCGCGGCGGCGAGGATGTCGTAATCGGACGCGGTGCTCGGCGCGGACCACGCCGCGGCGTCGGCCGCCTGGTCGGCGAGCGCGGGGTCGTGCGTCAGGTCGGCAAGATGCTGGAGCGCGACGGCGCCGTCGTGCACCGCCTCGCGGCCGGTCAGAAAGCCGGTCAGCGTGGGCTCGGAGCGCACCAGCATGGCGCCGAGGCCTAACGCTCCGCGCATGTCGCGCGCGGCGGCCGCCAGGTCGCCGTGCTCGGCGCGCGTCCAGCCGCGCAGCGCGAGCGCCGTGGACGCCGCGCGGATGAAGCCGTAGTCGGGAACGACCATGCGCAGCAGGTCGTGCGCGCCGGCGCTGTCCTGGTGCGCCAGCACGCGGTCCAGCCCGCGCCACTCGGTGCGCGCGGCGTAGGCGCGCCAATGGTCGAGCGCCGTGTCGGCCGCCAGCTCGCTCAGGGTGAACGAGTCGTCGGGCGCCGGGGCGCCGCCGGTCACGCGGTCGAAGGTGGAGTCCACGCGGAAGATGGTCCACACGCCGCTGGCCGTGTCGTTCACCGCCACCGCGGCGTCGCCGGGCTCGGTGCGATCGGGCTCCAGCGCGATTACCGACGCGGGCAGCGTCGCGCGCTGGGCGAACAGCGCGGTCCAGCCGGGCGGCATGGCCGCGAGCATGGCGCGCTGGCGTTCCGCCGCCGTCTCGTTGACGATCCAGAAAATCACCGCCGCCACCGCGACCGCGAGCACCAGGGCACCGGCGAGGCAGCCGACCAGGCCGCTCCGCGTGCGCGCCGAAATCGTCACGCCCTGAGGGCCAGCCAGCCGGCGGCAATCGCCAGCGTGAGGAGCGTGACGGGAACGCCGATGCGCGCGTGGTCGCGCCAGCTGATCGGCACGCCCTGCCGCGCGGCCTGCTCGACCACGATGATGTTCGCGATGCTGCCCACGACGATCAGGTTGCCGGCCAGCGTGCTGGCGAGCGCGAGGATGGGGCCGGCGTGCGGGTTCGCGGCGCCCGCGGCCAGCAGCAGCATCACGGCCGGCACGTTCGACACGACGTTGGACAGCACCGCGGTGCCGCCGAACAACCAGCCGCTCGACGCCATGTCGATGCCGGAGCCGCGGAGGTGGTCGAGGCCGGACTGAAACAGCCCCGACTGGAGCATCGCGTGGTTGACCACGAACAACCCGGCGAACAGCACCAGCAGCTGCCAGTCGACCTGGCCGATCATGTCGCGCGTGTGGAACCGCCGTGACAGCAGCAGGATGCCCGCCGCGACCAGCGCGGCCGCCTCGCGCGGCACCGGCCAGACGAGGAACACGACCACCAGGCCGACCAGCACGATCAGGCCTTTGCTGGTCTGCCACCGGCTCCAATGCGGCTCGCGGCGCTCCTCGAGGACCGGAGCCTGCCGCTGCCAGCGGCCCCGGTACGCTTGGACCAGGACCAGCCAGACCACCACCAGCCCGAGCAGGGCGGGCACTACGCCGTCCGCCAGGTAGCCGCCGAACGACAGGTGCAGGTGCTGGCCGATCAGGATGTTCTGCGGGTTGCCGATCAGCGTGGCCGCCGAGCCGACGTTGGCCGCGCAGGCCAGGCTGATGAGGAACGGGACCGGATCCAGGCCGCGCCGCCAGCAGACGGACGCCAGGACCGGCGCCATGGCGAGGCAGACGATGTCGTTCGCCAGGAAGGCGGAGAGCAGCCCGGCCACCACGATGAAGATGGCCAGCAGGCGCTCGGGCGAGGTCTGGGTCACGCCCAGCCGGCGGGTGATCGCGCCGTAGAACCCGCCAAGCCGGAGCTGGGCGGAGACGATCATGAGGCCGAACAGGAGCAGGAGCGTCGGCGCGTCCACGGCGGTCCAGGCTCCGGAGACCGGAACGGCGCCCAGGGCCACCAGGACAATGGCTCCCAGGAGCGCGACCCCGGCCCGGTCCAGCGCGAGGCCCGGAATCCCTCCCAGAATCATCCCGACGTAGACGGCGATGAAGACGACCAGGATGGTGGTGTCCATTGGGCCACAATGTACGCCACTTGACCCTTGCGCCAAGCCCCCGGTATTTTGGGTGTCTCCGCCCAAAGTGGGCGCGCGGTTTAAGCTTGCGCTATGTCAGGGGTTTGATGCCGACGATCAATCAGCTGGTCCGAGCGGGCCGGCGCGACGTAGAAAAGAAGGAAAAGGCACCGGCGCTGCGCGGCAACCCGCAGAAGCGCGGGGTCTGCACGCGGGTCTACACGACCACGCCCAAGAAGCCGAACTCGGCGCTCCGCAAGGTCGCGCGCGTGCGCTTGACCAACGGGTTCGAGGTCACGGCGTACATCCCGGGTGAAGGGCACAACCTCCAGGAGCACAGCATCGTGTTGATTCGCGGTGGCCGTGTGAAGGACCTGCCGGGCGTGCGCTACCACATCATCCGCGGCACGCTCGACGCCGCGGGCGTGAACGACCGGAAGCAGAGTCGGTCGAAGTACGGGGCGAAGCGGCCCAAGGCGGCCAAGTGAGCCGCCGCCCGCGCAACGTCAAGCGGACGGTGCCGCCGGACCCGCGCTACGACAGCCAGACGGTGTCGAAGTTCATCAACAACCTGATGAAGCAGGGGAAGAAGTCCACCGCCGAGCGGATCTTCTACTCCGCGATGGACAGCATCGAGCAGCGCACCGGGCAGCCGGGCGTGAACGTGTTCAAGCAGGCGCTGGCGAACGCCAAGCCGGTGGTGGAAGTGAAGAGCCGGCGGGTCGGCGGCGCGACGTACCAGGTGCCGGTGGAAGTGCGGCCGGACCGCCGTACCGCGCTGGCCATGCGCTGGTTGCTCCAGTACAGCCGGGGGCGCGGCGAGAAGAACATGGCCGAGCGGCTGGCCAACGAGCTGATCTCGGCGAGCAAGGGTGAAGGCAGCACGATCAAGAAGAAGGACGACACGCACAAGATGGCCGAAGCGAACAAGGCCTTTGCGCATTACCGGTGGTAGCGGGGCAGTACTGAACCTTTAGCGCGACAACTTAGACGGCCGCTGCATGAAGCGGCCTCGTCCAGGCGAGAAGGCGGCCGGACGACGGCGGAGCGAGACCTGCGGACAATCCAGTCCGTGACGGTCGCCCCGCATTTTTGCTGAATAAAGGGACGCATGGCACGGACGACACCACTCGAGCGTTATCGGAACATCGGCATCATGGCGCACATCGATGCCGGGAAGACGACGACGACCGAGCGCATTCTCTACTACACGGGCCGCACCTACAAGCTCGGCGAAGTCCATGACGGCACCGCCACCATGGACTGGATGGAGCAGGAGCAGGAGCGCGGCATCACCATCACCTCCGCGGCCACCACGGCCGAGTGGGTGCGCTTCGACACGCCCTATCGCATCAACATCATCGACACGCCCGGCCACGTGGACTTCACCGTCGAAGTCGAGCGCTCGCTGCGGGTGCTCGACGGCGCGATGGCGGTGTTCTGCGCGGTGGGCGGCGTCGAGCCGCAGTCGGAAACCGTGTGGCGGCAGGCCGACAAGTACGGCGTGCCGCGCATCGCGTTCGTCAACAAGATGGACCGTGTCGGCGCCAACTTCTACGGCGTCGTCGAGGAAATCCGCGCGCGGCTCGGCGCCAAGGCCTATCCGGTGCAGGTGCCGCTGGGCGAAGGCGAGCTGTTCACCGGCGTGGTCGACGTGATCCGCCGCGTCGAGCTGGTCTACGACGACGCGACGCAGGGCAAGACGTGGACCGAGGGCCCGGTGCCCGAAGTGCTCAAGGACAAGATCGAGCAGCTGCGCCACGAGTTGATCGAGGCCGCCGTCGAGTACGACGACGAGCTGCTCGAGAAGTACCTCGAGACGCACGAGCTCTCCGAAGACGAGATCCGCCGCGCCATCCGCGCCGCCACGATCAAGCTGGGCATCGTGCCGGTCTACTGCGGCTCGGCGTTCAAGAACAAGGGCGTGCAGCAGGTGCTGAACGGCGTCGTGGACTACCTGCCCAGCCCCGTGGACATCCCGCCGGTGACGGGCCACCTGCCGCAGCACGGCGAGACCCATGAGCAGCGCTGCGCCAGCGACGAGGAGCCGTTCGCGGCGCTGGCGTTCAAGATCATGACCGACCCGTTCGTCGGCCGGCTGACCTTCATCCGGGTGTATTCCGGCATGCTCGAGTCCGGATCGTACGTCTTCAACTCGACCAAGGACAAGCGCGAGCGCGTGGCGCGCCTGGTGCAGATGCACGCCAACAAGCGCGAAGAGATCGAGCACGTGGGCGCCGGCGACATCGCGGCGGTCATCGGCCTCAAGGACACCAAGACGGGCGACACGCTGTCGGACGAAGACCGCCCGGTCATCCTCGAGGCGATGAAGTTCCCCAACCCGGTCATCGACGTCGCGATCGAGCCCAAGACCAAGGCCGACCAGGACAAGCTCGCCGTCGCGCTCCAGAAGCTGTCGGAAGAAGACCCGACGTTCCGCGTCCACACCGACACCGAGACGGCGCAGACCATCATCTCCGGCATGGGCGAGCTGCACCTCGAGATCCTCGTCGACCGGATGAAGCGCGAGTTCAAGGTCGACGCCAACGTCGGCCGCCCGCAGGTGGCCTACCGCGAAACGGTGCGCCGCCGCGTGACCGACGTCGAGGGCAGGTTCGTCCGCCAGTCGGGCGGGCGCGGCCAGTACGGCCACGTCGTGATCAACCTCGAGCCGGCCAAGCCGGGCGAAGGCTTCGTGTTCGAGGACAAGATCGTCGGCGGGTCCATCCCCAAGGAGTACATCCGGCCGGTGGAGCAGGGCATCGCGGAAGCCATGGAGAACGGCGTGCTGGCCGGCTACCCCCTGGTCGACATCAAGGTCGAGCTGATCGACGGCAGCTACCACGACGTGGACAGTTCCGAAATGGCCTTCAAGATCGCCGGATCGTTAGGCTTCAAGGAGGCCGCGCAGCGCGCCGCGCCGGTCCTGCTGGAGCCCATCATGGACGTCGAGGTGGTCACGCCGCCCGAGTACATGGGCGACGTGCTGGGCGACCTGTCGGCCCGCCGCGGTCACATCGGCGGAATGACGCAGCGCGCGCAGGCGCAGGTGATCGCCGCGACGGTGCCGTTGTCGGAAATGTTCGGCTATTCCACGACGCTGCGCTCGATGAGCCAGGGCCGCGCCGTGTACACGATGCAGTTCTCCCGGTATGCCGAAGTCCCCAAGTCCAAGGCGGACGAGATCATCAACAAGGTGAAGGGCTAACCATGGCCAAGGCAAAGTTCGAGCGGACGAAGCCCCACGTGAACGTGGGGACGATCGGGCACGTGGACCACGGGAAGACGACGCTGACGGCGGCGTTGACGAAGGTGTCGG
>Ga0335085_10010091_pt1 | contig 14154 bp, 12 predicted proteins | sample Lox_Sample_45_FD_206712 | JGI IMG/M metagenome (GOLD analysis project Ga0335085, IMG submission 206712) | Soil microbial communities from Loxahatchee National Wildlife Refuge, Florida, United States - Lox_Sample_4.5 | ecosystem: Environmental > Terrestrial > Soil > Wetlands | place: USA...
CGCGGTTCCGCCGCGACTTCGGGTACACTCCCCCCTCGTGGGAAGCAATGACGGAAGAATTGGCCGAAAATTGGCGGCAGGAAACCGCCGGTAGCGGAAAGTCCAGCGCATGATCTTCAAGGGTAAAACCATTCTCGTGACCGGCGGCACCGGTTCGATGGGAAAAACATTCGTGCACCGCGTGTTGTCGGGCAAGCTCGGCACGCCGCGCAAAATCATCGTGTTCTCGCGCGACGAGGCCAAGCAGCATGAGATGCGGCTGGCTTATCTGCACCAGCGCATGACGACCGACGAAATCATTTTCCGCAATTTCATGAATGTGCTGGAATTTCGTATCGGCGACGTGCGCGATTACGCCGCGGTATGTGCGGCAGTACGCGACGCCGATATCGTCGTCAACGCGGCGGCACTCAAGCAGGTGCCGTCGTGCGAATACTTCCCCGGCGAAGCCATACTCACCAACTGCCTCGGCGCCTACAACATCGTGCGCGCGATTCAGGAACACGGCTATCCGGTAAGGACCGTGGTCGCCGTCAGCACCGACAAGGCGTGCAAGCCGGTCAATGTGATGGGCATGACCAAGTCGCTGCAGGAGCGCATCTTCGTCGCCGCCAACATCACCAACCGCGGCACGCGCTTCATCGGTGTACGTTATGGCAATGTGCTGGCCTCGCGCGGATCAGTGATCCCGCTGTTCCACGAGCAAATCTGCAACGGCGGGCCAGTCACCATCACGTCGCCGAAAATGACACGTTTTTTGCTGAGCCTCGAGCGCGCGGTTGATACCGTGTGCGCAGCCATCAAAGATGCCAGAAGCGGCGAAATCTATGTGCCCGATGTCCCCACTGCAACCATCCTGAACGTCGCCAAAGCGCTGATTGGAAGGCGCCGGATTGCAATCAAGATCACCGGCGTCCGGCCGGGAGAAAAACTGCACGAGATCATGGTTTCCGAGGAGGAGATTCACCACTGTATCAAGCGCGGCAAATATTATGTGATCAAGTCGATGCTGCCGGAACTCGAGTCGGTTGCCGTGCGTCGTGAGTCCAATGCATTTGACCGCGAATTCAGCTCGGCGGACAACGTGCTGTCGCTCGCCGACACCACTCGCCTTCTCAAGCAGTATCGATTAATGGTGGACGACGCGCCACAATTCGGCAACGAATTGCTGCGATGAACCGCAAGGGTCAACCCCAGTGCTCAAGGTAATGACCATTGTCGGCACGCGGCCGGAAATCATTAAATTGTCGCGCGTGATCGCCGAGCTCGACCGTCATACCCGGCATATATTGGTTCATACCGGGCAGAACTACGATTACGAGCTCAGCCGGATTTTCTTCGAGCAACTCGAGATCCGCAAGCCGGATCATCTGCTTAATGTCGCGCGCGCTACGCCGGCCGATACCATCGCCGCCGTTATCGCCAAGGCAGACGCATTACTGGCGAAGGAAGCGCCCGATGCCGTGCTGCTGCTCGGGGACACTAATTCGTGCCTATCGGCGATCGCGGCCAAGCGCCGCAAGGTTCCGGTATTCCATATGGAAGCCGGCAATCGTTGTTTCGACGAGCGCGTGCCCGAGGAAATCAACCGCCGTATCGTCGATCACATTAGCGATATCAACCTGCCTTATACCGAGCATGCGCGGCGCTACCTGCTGCGTGAAGGCATCCCACCGCAGACCGTTATCAAGACCGGCTCGCCGATGCGTGAAGTGCTTGACTATTATCAGTCGGGAATCGAAACGTCAGGTGCGTTGGATCGATTGAAACTCAGGCCCGGCGATTACGTGCTGGTTAGCACCCACCGCGAGGAAAATGTCGATCAGCCGCGTAACTTTCTCGACCTGCTCGCGAGCCTCCGCAAGATCCGAAGCCGGCTCAGGAAACGCGTGATCGTTTCTACCCATCCGCGCACGCGCAAGAAAATCGCGGCGCTGGGCCGCCGGGCGCTGCCGGGCGGCGTTGAATTCCTCAAACCGCTCGGCTTCCTCGATTACATGAAACTGCAGACCGGCGCCTATTGCGTGCTGTCCGACAGCGGCACGCTGACCGAGGAATCATCAATACTCGGTTTTCCCGCCGTCATGCTGCGCGAGACGCACGAGCGTCCCGAAGGCATGGATGAAGCCGCGGTCGTCATGGCCGGACTCCAAGCGGCGAACGTACTTGACGCAATCCGGCTCAGCGTCGCCCATCACGCAGACAACGGACGCCCGCTGCGACCGGTCAGCGATTACGATGCCGACAATGTCTCAAAGAAAGTAGTCCGCATCATCTTGAGCTACACCGAATACGTAAACCGCACGGTGTGGTCCAAACGCTAGACTCTTGATCGACGCGTGACGACCGTTCTGGTGACCGGTGCTTCCGGATTTGTTGGCACGGCATTGTGCGAGAGTTTGGCCGCTCAGGGATACATTTTGCGGCGCGCGGTCCGCACAGCTGCAGCACTTGATCCGAATGCTGTCGTAGCCGGCAATATCGACGCGAACACCGATTGGCGCGCGGCGCTGGCCGGCGTCGACGGCATCATCCATCTCGCGGCGCGCGCGCATGTCATGCATGATTCCGCCACCGATCCGCTCGCCGAGTACCGTCGCATCAATGTCGATGCCACGATCCGGCTCGCGCGCGCCGCGGCGGCGGCCGGCGCACGGCGTTTCGTGTTTCTGAGCTCGATCAAGGTCAATGGCGAGCGCACCATGGGGAAATCGTTCGCCGAAGACGACGCGCCGCGTCCCGAGGATGCGTACGGCATTTCCAAATGGGAGGCCGAGCAGGCGTTGTCGAAAATCGCGGCAGAAACCGGGCTTGAAGTCGTGGTGCTGCGTGCGCCGCTGGTGTACGGCCCCGGCGTCAAAGGCAATTTCCTGACGCTGCTGCGCGCGGTGGCGCGCGGCGTGCCGCTGCCGCTCGCCTCGATCGACAACCGCCGCAGCCTGATCTACGTCGGCAATCTGACCGGCGCCATCGCGCGCTGCATCGATCATCCGGCAGCGGCCGGCAAAACCTTTCTCGTTGCCGACGATGTGGATGTCGCGACGCCGCAACTGATCCGCGCAATGGCGGCGGCACTCGATGTGCCGGCGCGGTTGCTGCCGTTCCCGCTGCCGCTGCTGCGCACCGTCGCGGCCTTGTTGGGCAAAACCGCAGCGCTGTCGAGGTTGACCGACTCGCTGCAAATCGACGACAGCCGCATCCGCCGCGCGCTCGACTGGCAACCGGAATGTGCGCTGGCGCAGGGGCTGGCCGCAACGGCGCGGTGGTATCATGGGCAGGTTGTTGCACGCTCATCCACAGAATAATTCCGCCGTGCCGCATGCCGCCTGGGCTCCACTGACCGCCTTTACCACCTCGCTGATCGTCGTGTGGTGGCTGGTACGCAGCCGCCTCGGCGCGATCGCGCTCGATCATCCGAATCGGCGTTCGCTGCATGCGACGCCGACGCCGCGCAGCGGTGGTCTCGGTATTCATGCCGGCATCGTCCTCGCGTGGCTGACAGCCGGGTTTAATCTCCCGCTCATGCTGTGGTTTGCTTTCGCACTGTTGTTCGCGGTGTCGCTGCTCGACGATGTCCACGGCGTGCCGGTCGCCGCGCGTTTCGTCACCTATCTGGCGGCCGCGTGTCTGGTCACGGCAAATCTGCTGTTCGCTGATTTCGGAACAATCGCGGTCCTGATCGCGGCGCTGGCACTGGCGTGGATGGCGAATCTCTATAACTTCATGGACGGCGCGGATGGGTTGGCCGGCGGCATGGCAATGCTCGGCTTTTCGTTCTACGGCATCGCGGCGTCAGCGGCCGGCATGAATGCATTCGCGCTCGCCAATTTCAGCATGGCGGCGGCGGCGGCGGCATTTCTGGTTTTCAATTTTCATCCGGCGCGCATCTTCATGGGCGATGTCGGCGCGGTGCCGCTCGGTTTTCTCGCCGGGACTTTCGGTTTGCTCGGCTGGCTGCAGCATGACTGGCCGTGGTGGTTTCCGCCATTGGTGTTCTCGCCTTTCATTGTCGACGCCAGCGTCACGCTCGCGCGCCGCCTGCTGCATCGCGAGCGCGTCTGGCGGGCGCACCGTGATCATTATTATCAGCGTCTGGTGCAGCTTGGCTGGGGTCACCGCCGCACCGCGGCCGCTGAATACGCGCTGATGACCGCGTGCGGCGGCGTTGCGCTGCTGATGCTGAAGTTGCCGCCGGCGGCGCAATGGAGCGTGCTCGGCATGATGGCCGCGATTTATCTGCTGTTGCTGACGCTGATCGGCCGGATCTGGCAAAAATTCCGTACGGGAACAGCAGCATGAAATTCAACTGGCGCATGGCGCTCGCCTTCGGCCACGACCTGGCTGCCTGCTGCGCGGCATGGCTGGTCGCGTTCTGGCTGCGGTTCAATCTTGAAATGCCCGCGCCGTTCGGCGCGATCGCGCTGGAATCGCTGCCGTGGGTGGTGTCGTTGCAGGCGGCGCTGTTCCTGGGCTTCGGGTTATATCGCGGCATCTGGCGCTTTGCGAGCCTGCCGGATCTGAAACGCATCGTCGGCGCGGTTGCCGTCGCGGCGGTCGCGGTGCCAGCGTTGTTCCTGATGCTGCGAGTCATGGTGCCACGCTCGGTGCTGGTGATCGATCCGGTGCTGCTCGTGATGCTGATGGGCGGCAGCCGTTTCGCCTACCGGATGTGGAAGGAACAGGGATTTGGCGGCGCGCTCACAAAAAACGGGGAGCCGGTCGCGGTGGTCGGCGCCGGCGATGCGGCGGTCACCCTGATCAAGGAGCTCGCGCGCAGCACGCAGTGGCGCGTCGCCGCAGCGTTCGACGACGACAAAGCCCATCGCGGCCGCGAATTGCACGGCGTGCGGGTGCTCGGCACCATCGCCGAGCTGCCCGCGCACTGTCAGCGACTCGGCATCCAGCACGCGATCATCGCGCTGCCGGACGCCGCACACGCGGTACGGCGGCGCGCAGTGCAAATTTGCCGCGACGCCGGGCTCAAGGTGCTGACAGTGCCGTCGTATGACGACCTGGTCAGCGGCAAAGTCACCGTTTCGCAGATCCGCCACGTCGAGCTCGATGATTTGCTCGGCCGCGATCCGGTGGCGCTCGACGCCGCCGGCCTCGGCGCCTGGATCGGCGGCCGCTGCATTCTGGTGACCGGCGCCGGCGGTTCGATCGGCGCTGAATTGTGCCGTCAGATCGCGCGCTTCCAGCCGGCGCGACTGGTGCTGCTCGAGACCGGCGAGTTCGCGCTGTACACGATCGAACAGGAGTTCCGCGCGCGCTTCCCGGGGCTGGCGGCCGCTTTCGTGATCGGCGACGTCAAGGACCGCACGCGGATGGCGCAGGTGCTAAGCGCGTATCGGCCGTCGGTCATCTTCCACGCCGCCGCCTACAAGCACGTGCCGCTGATGGAAGAAGAAAACGCGTGGCAGGCAGTGCAGAATAACGCGCGCGGCACGCTGGTGGCGGCGCAAAGCGCGCTCGTCCACGGTGTCGAGAAATTCGTCTTCGTCTCGACCGACAAGGCGATCAACCCGACCAGCGTGATGGGCGCCAGCAAGCGGCTGGCGGAAATGGTGTGCCAGTCGCTGCAACAGGCTGCGGGCACCCAGTTCGTGATGGTGCGCTTCGGCAACGTGCTCGGCTCGACCGGCAGCGTAATCCCGAAATTCCGCGAACAGATTGCGGCCGGCGGGCCGGTCACCGTCACTGACCCGCGAATGCGTCGCTATTTCATGTCGATCCCCGAAGCTGCGCAACTCGTATTGCAGGCGGGGCTGATGGGCAACGGCGGCGAGATTTTCGTGCTCGACATGGGCGAGCCGGTGTTGATCGCCGACCTTGCGCGCGATCTGATCAAATTGTCGGGTTTCAACGAGAACGAGATCCGCATCATCTATAGCGGCCTGCGACCGGGCGAGAAGCTGTATGAAGAGCCGCTCGCCGCCGACGAAAACTCGCTGCCGACGCCGCACCCGAAACTGCGCATCGCCAAGGCGCGCCGGGAACACGAGGCCTGGCTCGCACAGGTCTGCGCGTGGCTCGACGGCGCGCCGGAAGATGATGCCGCGGTGCGGCGCACTCTCGCCCGCTGGGTGCCCGAATACCGCGGCGGCGAGCGCGATGGGACATGAACGCCGCTGCGGTCCACACCTTGAACAAACGGCAAATCCTGAGGCGCGCGCTCGAGTTGCGGCAGCGTGGCGTGTTGTTCCATCCGGAGGACGCCGCACGCGAAGATGTGTTCCGCGGCAGCATCGACCGCTTCTGCGACATCGCCTTGCGGCTGCGCGGCTGCCGGCGCGTGCTCGATGTCGGCGCCGGCCACGGCATGCTGCTCGCGTTGCTCAATTCCCTCGGCCACGAGTGTCACGCGCTCGACATCGTTGACCGTGCACAGCAGTACCCGGAGATTTATCGCGACCAGCCGATTGCTTTCCGGGTATGCAATGTCGAAGTCGATCCGATCCCCTATCCCGACGCCGGGTTCGACGCGGTAGTCTGCTGCCAGGTGCTTGAACATTTCACTCATTCGCACCTGCCGGCGATGCTTGAAACGCAGCGGGTATTACGGCCGGGCGGCATGCTCGAGGCCGATGTGCCGAATGCCGTCAGTTTTCGCAATCGCAGCCGCATGCTGCGCGGCAAGAACATTACCTACGATTACGAAGAACATTACCTGCGCGCGCAGCCGCTCCAGTACAGGGGCATGTCGTTTTACCCGTCGCGCCACAACCGCGAATTCACCAAACGCGAGCTCGAAATCCTGCTGCTGGCGGCCGGCTTCCGCAATATCGAGGTGAACTTTCTCAAATCGCGGCGCTACCGCACCGGCCTCGAATGTTTGAAAAGTATCGGCACCATGATCAAGGACGCGGTGCCGAGCCTGCGCAAATCGCTGATCGCATTCGCTGAAAAATGAAGCTCGGCGAATTTCAAGCCCACAGTGCCGACTGGGCGCGCGCGTGTACGGTCGCCTTGGGCGCCACGCTGCCATTTTCGACCGCGCTCGATAACGTGCTGCTGGGACTCATTCTGCTGTGCTGGCTGGCGGCCGGTCATTTCCGCGCGCAATGGGAGCGCCTGCGCCATCATCCGTTCGTTTGGACGATTGGCGCATTCATCGCGCTGTTGGCGTTCGGACTTACTTACGGTGAACGCCTGCCGGGCGACGGCATGCATTATTTTGGCAAATACGCCTATCTTTTGTTCATCATTATCTTTCTCTCGCTGTTTGACGATCCACGTTGGCGCCGGCGCGCGCTGCTGGCTTTCGCGGGCAGCCTCACGCTGCTGCTGGCATTGTCGTACCTGATCCGCTTCGGCGTAATCCCGCCGAACCATTGGATCGCCGGCACCCCCGCCAATCCGGTGGTCTTCAAGCAATGGATCACGCACGGCATTTTGATGGCGTTCGGTGCCTACCTGTTCGCGGTTTTTGGATTCCAGGCGCGGCAACCCAGGCAGCGCGCCACCTGCTACGTTCTGGCGCTGCTGGCCGCCGGCAACGTATTGTTCATGATGCAAGGACGCACCGGCTATATCGTGCTGGTCATGCTCGCGCTTTACTTCGGCTATGCTTGCCGGCGCTTGGTGGGGCTGGCGGTCGCCGCCTTGGGCGCGGGTGTGGTAATTGCAACGGCTTTCGTACTGTCAGGTACCTTGCATGACCGCACCTCACTCGCGCTGCAGGAGTTTCAGCAAGAGCGGCCTGGGGTGGCGACGCAGACCTCGATCGGCCAGCGCGTTGAGTTTTACCGCAACGGTCTTGCTATCGTTCGCGACCATCCATTGCTCGGCGTCGGCACCGGCGGCTTCCCGGCTGCCTACGAGAAACAGATTGCCGGCACCCCACTGGCACCGACGCGGAATCCTCATGATGAATATCTGCATATCCTGATACAAATCGGTGCGGTCGGGCTGGTCGCCCTGCTCGCGCTGTTCTGGGTGCCGTGGCAAATGGCGCCGCAATTGCCAACCTGGCGCGAACAACAGCTCGCGCGCGGATTTGTGCTGACACTTGCTGTGGGTTGCGTTTTCAACTCGCTGTTGATCGATCACACCGAGCGCCTGCTGTTTACGTGGGGGCTCGGCGTCCTGTTCGCCGGTTTACAATTCCGGACTGCACCATCGCCACCATCCCCATGACGCTGTCCGTCATCGTCATCACCCACAACGAAGCAGCGGTCATCGCACGCTGCCTGGAGTCGGTCGCGTGGGCCGATGAAATCATCGTCCTCGACTCCGGCAGCAGTGACGACACCGTCGCCATCGCGCGTCGCCATAACGCAAAAGTCGCGACGGCTGCCGATTGGCCGGGCTTCGGGCCGCAGAAAAACCGCGCACTGGCGCTGGCCACCGGCGACTGGGTGCTGGCGCTTGACGCTGATGAATGGGTAACTGCAGAACTGCGTGCCGGGATTGAGCGCGCGCTCGCGTCGGAAAACCGGCGCGTCGCGTTCCGCATGCCGCGCCGCTCAAGTTTTTGCGGCCACTGGATGCGCCATTCCGGCTGGTGGCCGGATTACGTGGTTCGTTTGTTCAAGCGCGGCGCCGTGCATTTTTCCGAGGACCTCGTGCACGAGCGGCCGCTTGTGAACGGCGCAACCGGCACGCTGAGCGTGCCGCTGATGCACGAGCCGATTCGTGATCTCGATGAGGCGCTTCGCAAGATGAACGCTTATTCGAGCGCCAGCGCCACAATGTTGTATAGGCGTGGCAGGCAGGCATCATTGGCGACCGCAATCGGTCATGGTTTGTGGACTTTCTTCCGCACCTACTTTTTGCGACTCGGATTTCTCGATGGCCGTGCCGGGTTCATGCTGGCCATATCAAATGCCGAAGGCGCTTATTACCGTTATCTGAAGCTTGCCCTTAACCCGGCTGCGCGGCCGAACTCTGACCTGGAATGAAAACGGCGGTCATTGTCACCACCTACAATCGTCCCGATGCATTGACATTGGTACTTGATGGTTATTGTGCGCAAAGTACTCTTGATTTCGAACTCATCGTCGCCGATGATGGTTCGGCCGATGATACGCGCCAATTAATCGCCGATTACGCGCAGCGCACGCCATTCGCGCTGCGGCATGTCTGGCACGAAGACCACGGTTTTCGCGCAGCTGCAATACGCAACCGTGCAGCCGCGACGACCACCGCTGACTACCTCGTATTCACCGACGGTGACTGCGTTCCAGGGCGCGACTTTATGGCGCGCCATCGCGCGCTTGCCGAATCCAATTGGTTTGTCGCCGGCAACCGCGTGCTGCTGTCGCGCGCTTTCACTGCGCGCGCACTCGCCAAGCGTTTGCCAATTCATTCTTGGACAGCGTGGCAGTGGTTTGCAACTTGGGTCCAACGCGATGCCAATCGTTTGCTGCCGCTGGTCACGCTGCCCGACAGTGACTTCCGCAAATGGCGGCCGCGGCGCTGGCATGGCGTCAAAACCTGCAACCTTGCGCTATGGCGCACCGACCTTGAACGCATAAACGGCCTCGATGAATCGTACGCGGGTTGGGGCCTCGAAGATTCCGATCTCGTGATCCGGCTGCTCCATGCCGGTGTGCGGCACAAAAGCGCACGCTTCGCGGCGCCACTGTTCCATCTCTGGCACCCGGAGAACGATCGTGATCGACTCTCCGAAAATCAGCGGCAACTCGATGCGGTGCTCGCTTCCGACCGTATCGTCGCCCAAATCGGTCTGAATCAATACCGGTGAAATCTCCGCGCCGCGCATTGATGGTGGTACCGCGCCGACTCGGCGATGTGCTGCTGGCAACACCGGCGATTCGTTCCCTGAAACGCGCCTTTCCAGAATGCGCGATCGACGCCCTAGTGTTTGCCGGTACGCAGTCCGTGCTCGCCGGCAATTCTGATGTCTCTCAGGTGCTAACGATCGATGAGCGCCCGCATGCCGGCGCTCAGTTCAGGCTGGCGGCGCGGATCTTCCGCTCCTATGACTTGGCACTGTCGCTGGTGCCGAGTGATCGCGCGACGATTTACGCCTGGCTAGCCGGCCGCCAACGCATCGGACTGGTTGTCGACGAAACCAAGCATACCTGGAAAAAATGGCTGCTTGGCCGCTGGGTGCCGTTCGACAACCGCGCTGCGCATACCGTCGTCATGCATCTGCGTGTGATCGAGGCGCTCGGCATTTTTCCCTCAACCGAGATTGTCTTCACGCCACGTCCCGAAGATGTGCAAACTGCTCGCGCAACACTGGCACGGCATGGCGTCACTTCAGGCTATGCCGTGCTGCATCCGTTCCCCAAATTCCGCTACAAGATGTGGCATGACCGCGGCTGGAGGGAAGTCTCGGGCTGGTTAAAGCAACACGGACTTCAAGTCGTCATCACCGGCAGCGCTGACGCCAATGAGCGCGCATACTGCGCGGCACTCAAAGCGTGTATCGGCGCTGCCGATCTCGCCGGCGCACTTACTCTGCCGGCAACCGCAGCGGTGATCGCCGGCGCGATCGTCTACATCGGTCCTGACACCGTCACCACGCACCTCGCGGCAGCGCTCGGCGTACCAACCGTCGCGCTGTTCGGGCCGAGCGACCCGCTCAAATGGGGGCCGTGGCCGTATCGACACGCCAGCCTCGACAATCCGTGGCGCCATGTCGGCAGCCAGCAACGCGGCAATGTGCAGATCGTGCAGGGCAATGCATTATGTACGCCGTGCTTTCTGGAAGGATGCGACCGCCACACCGGCAGCGCCGCCGACTGTCTGACCGGATTGCCAGCGCGGCGCGTGATCGAAGCGCTGGAACGGCAATTGGCACAACGTTGATGTCATAAACATGATTCCGCGCTTGTTCGAACGATGCCCGATAGGGTGTGACTCGGGGCTCAGGCTCACGCACATTACGTTGCCTGAAGGCACGCTCAGGCAATGCCATGAATGCGGGCAATTGCTCAGCGCGTGTTCGCCACAACAATATTCGCAAGCACTCGACAAGTGGGACACCCAAACGGGGACTCTGCCGCTGACAGGCGCGGAAATACGATATTCCACCGTTGCGCGGCGAAGACTCCGCCACATTCGAGAACTGCTGGGACGCAAGCCCAACTTTATCCGACTACTCGATGTTGGTTGTTCAAGCGGCGCGTTCCTGGAGATAGCCACGGCAAAGGGGTTCGCCGCCGAGGGCGTGGAACCCGCTGTAAAACCCGCCGCGACCGCACAACGCGCCGGCCTTCGAGTTCACAGTGGAACGCTATCGGAACAAAACTTCCCCGACAAAAGTTACGACGCTATTACCCTGTTTGAAATCATTGAACATCTTCCTAGCCCAAGAGACATGATTATCGAGTGCCGAAGGATTCTGCGCCGTGATGGCGTAATTGCGATCAACACACCCAATGCGGCAAGCTGGACAGCGCGAGTTATGGGTGCACGTTGGGAAGGCTTTGATTTACACAAGATGGGCGGCCATATCAGTTTTTTCAATCCGGCTTCTCTGCGATTGCTTGCAGAGCGATGTGGCCTGACCGTCGAGCGCCTAGAAACGCGCAATGTTCGGTTCTTTGAAAAAGGAGAAACCGCTCCGCTGCTGTATTCGATGGCCAAGCTTGGAGCCGAATCGCTTAATCTTCCGTCGCGCTGGTTCGACATGGGACACGACATGCTCGCCTTCTTGCGGCGGAAGAATTAGCTTCGGACAAACTGGGTCCGATATAACTTGGCGTAAATACCGTTTTCCTCAAGCAAACTGCGGTGCGCACCGATTTCGGCGACGCGCCCGTGGTCAAGGACGACAATGCGATTGGCTTTCTCAATCGTCGACAGGCGGTGCGCGATCACGATCGTGGTGCGTCCCTGCATCAACACCTCCAGCGCAGCCTGCACATGGCGTTCCGATTCCGAGTCGAGCGCCGAAGTCGCTTCATCGAGGATCAGCACCGGCGCGTTTTTGAGCAACGCGCGCGCAATCGCAAGGCGCTGCCGCTGTCCACCCGATAACTTGACGCCGTTTTCGCCGACCAGCGTGTGCAGCCCATCCGGCATGCGGCGGATGAACTCCATCGCATGCGCAGCCTCCGCAGCGGCGGCGATAACGGATTCCGCAGTATCGCGCATCGCACCGTACGCGATGTTGGCGGCCACTGTGTCGTTGAACAGCACCACATCCTGGCTGACCAGCGCAATATTGGCACGCAATGACGCGAGCGTCAGATTCTTGAGATCATTGCCGTCAAGCAAGATGCAGCCGGCCACTGGATGGTAAAACCGCGGCACGAGATTGGCGAACGTGGTCTTGCCGCCGCCGCTGGCGCCGACCAGCGCCACCGTTTCGCCGGGTGCGATGGTCAGTGAAACGGCGTCGAGCGCCAGTCGCTGCGGGTCGCCGTAATGAAAACTGACGTTGTCGAAACGAATTTCCCCGCGTGCGCGCGCGATATTCTTGATGCCGGTATCGGGTTCTTCCGGCTGGTCAATCAGTTCGAACACGCTTTCGGCGGCCGCCAACCCACGCTGCAGCGGTTCGTTGATGCCGGTCACGCGCTTCAGCGGCGAGGTCAACATCAGCATGGCAGTAAGGAATGATACGAAACTGCCGACCGTCATCTCGTTGGCGGCGGGGCGCCCGGTGGCGAAATAAATGATGAGCGCCAGTGCGATGCCGGCGAGCAATTGCACGATCGGCACGCTCGCTGCTGCGGCCGACACCTGCTTCATCATGAAGTGCCGCACCTGATCGGATTGCACTGCAAAGCGCGCCGCCTCATAGTCCCGGCCGCCGAACAGTTTGACCACCTTGTGACCATCGACCGATTCTTCAAGCACCTGGTTGAGGTCGCCCATCGTCCGCTGCACTGCGCGACTGCTGTTGCGCAACCGGACGCTGATGACGCGCACCACCGCGATGATCGGCGGCGCCATTACCAACGCGAGCAAGGTAAGTTTCCAGTCCAGCCACAACAGCCATGCCAACAACCCGATGATCGAAACCATATCCTTGAACAGCACGGCGAGTACGTTGGTCGCGGCAGCGGTGACCTGCATCACGTCATAGGTGAATTTGGAAATCAAATTGCCGGTCAGGTGATCGTCATAGTACGCAGTTGGCAGGACCAGCAACTGCGAGAACATCGCTTTGCGCAGATCGAGCACCAGTTTGTTGCCGACCCAGCCGGTGGCATAAGAAGCGACATAATCCGCCGCCCCGCGCACCAGCACGATGCCGATGATCAGCGCCGGCATCCAGCGAATCAACGTCTGATTCTTGGTGACGAAAGTACCATCAAGCAGCGGCTTCAGCAGTGCCGGCAGCACCGGCTCTAAAACGCCGACGATGACGATGCTGAAAATCGCCAATACGAAAACACGCCAGTAGGGCGCGACATAGCGCAGCAATCTTCGATAAAGCCGGGGACCGGTCAGCGTTGGCATGGGCGCCACAATAGCAGAGCATCCTTTAAATGAAAACGGCGCGCCCGAGCGGACGCGCCGTTGCCGCATGATGACAATTTTATTTGAATGTATATTGTGCCGAGACGAACCAATTGCGCTCGGGCGCCGGATAAGCGTTGAAGGTCGGAAATCCGGTATAGACGCCGTAGCTGAAATATTGCTCATCAAAAAGGTTCTTCACGCCGGCGCTCAATAGCCAGCCAGCGTATTCCTTGCTCGCTTTCAGATCGACCAGCGTATAGCTCGGCATTTTTTGCCCGAACGTATTGGTTTCATCGCCATCGTAAATCTGCTCGCCGACATAGCGGACCACGGCGCTGAACCGCGCGCCCTTGGCAAATTCCCAGCTGACACCGGCGTTCGCCGCATTGTGCGGGACCAGCGGTACGTCGCGGTCGGTAACGTCGATGCCGCCGAAAGCGCCCTCGCGGAATTTGGCGACCGCATACGTATAGTTGGCAAATGCGCTGAGCGTAGCGGTAATATCCCATTTGCCTTCGAGTTCGACGCCGTAACGGCGTGTCGGCGGCAGATTGACGTTGTTGAACGCTATCGGATCGAGATGGATCTCGTGATCGATGTCCATTTCATACAACGCGGTGCGGTAGTGTGCCCGGGCCGCTTGGTACTCGAGGCCGACCTCGCGATCGTGCGAAGTCTGCGGTTCGAGCATCGTGATCGTCGCCGAAAACAGGTTGTAATTGTCATTCACGTTCGGCACGCGAAAACTGTTGCCGAATTTTCCATACA
>Ga0335085_10010092_pt1 | contig 14153 bp, 8 predicted proteins | sample Lox_Sample_45_FD_206712 | JGI IMG/M metagenome (GOLD analysis project Ga0335085, IMG submission 206712) | Soil microbial communities from Loxahatchee National Wildlife Refuge, Florida, United States - Lox_Sample_4.5 | ecosystem: Environmental > Terrestrial > Soil > Wetlands | place: USA: Florida...
AACTTCGCGCTCGGCCCGATCAGCTTGGCGGTCTCTTTCGTCAGTTCCTGCGCGTGGCGCGCTTGTTCTTTCCAGTCGCATTCCGCAATGGCCTTCCTGGCCCGTTCCACCATGTTTGGCATGATGCGACTATTTTAAGCGAGCCCGCTTCCCTCCGCTGTGTCGCCCATTACGTAAGCAGACACGATGTCGCCACTCGCACGACATGCCAAACGCCGGCTCTTCGACTCGACGATCAGCATTCCTTTGGCCTAACATAAGCCTCGCGGAGGGTGCCCTCGATGGAAGAACGTCTCAGTCTGGAATTTTTGCGTGTGGTCGAAAATGCCGCGATCGGCGCGGCGCGCACCATGGGTTTCGGCGATGGCCACAAAGCCGACGAAGCCGCCGTCGAGGCCATGCGCAAGACCATGGACCAGCTCGAAATGGACGGCACCATCGTCATCGGCGAAGGTGAACGCGACGAAGCTCCCATGCTCTACATCGGCGAGAAGGTCGGACTGGCGACTCACGCGCCCAAAGCTCTCTTTCCTTCCGTCGATATCGCCGTCGATCCCCTGGAGGGCACCAATCTTTGCGCCACCGGCGCTCCCAATGCCATGGCCGTGCTGGCCGCCAGTGAAAAAGGCGGTTTGCTCCACGCGCCCGATCTTTACATGGAAAAACTGATCGTCGGACCTTCCTGCAAGGGCGCTGTCGATCTCGATGCCCCCGTCGTCGACAATCTCCGTGCTGTGGCGAAGCGCCTCGACCGCGACGTGGAAGATCTCGTCGTGATGGTCCTCGATCGCGACCGTCACAAACAGCTCATCGCGGACATCCGCGCGGTCGGCGCGCGCATTCGCCTGATCGGCGACGGCGACCTCTCCGCCGGCATCTCCGCGGCGGTTGTCGGGACGGGCGTGCACATGGTCATGGGCACGGGCGGTGCTCCCGAGGGCGTTCTCACCGCCGCCGCCCTCCGATGCCTCAACGGCCAGATTCTCGCGCGACTGGTCGTCAACAAGCCCGAGCATGAGGAACGCCTCGCCAAGATGGGCGTCAAAGATCCCAAGCGCATTTACGACACCGCCGATCTCGCCCCCGGCCAGAAAATCATCTTCGCCTGCTGCGGTGTCACCGACGGCAACCTCCTCAAAGGCGTCCGCTTCTTCGGCGAGGGCGTCCGCACCTCCTCCATGATTCTCACGCTCGACGAGCGCCAGGTCCGCTTCATCGACTCTGTTCACCTGGAGAATCGGCCGGACATCAAGGTCCGCTTTAACTAATCTGTTAACAAAAGTCGCGTTTCGAGAATCCCCGAGGCTTGTCCAGCTGACCCGAATCTGGCCGCGCGGCCAGTAGTGCGAATTCGTCAACACCCGTACTCTGCTTCAACCAGTCCCGCCGCTGTTACCGCCCCAACTTACGCTGGCCGCTCCCGGAATCCCGGTGCGCTCAGCGGGCGAAAGCGGCAAACGAGTACGGGAGAAGGCCGTGAAGCGTTTCGCACTCATCTTGTCGGCTCTGTGCATGGTCCTCGCCGGGTGCGCTGAGACTTACTTCCCCGGCGGCAACGGTGCCGGCGGCGTTTCCGCTCTGACTGTCTCTCCCGGCACTGCCAGCATCCCCGGCCTGAATCAGCAGCAATTCGTCGCCAAGCTGGGCGATGGCTCCAAGCCTTCCTCCGTCAACTGGATGGTCAACGGCATGGCGGGCGGCGACGCTACCGACGGCACGATTGACGCCAACGGCCTGTACACCGCTCCGGAATTCCCGCCGGCCGTGAACTCCGTCACCGTCACGGCCATCGTTCCCACAGACTCGCGCAAAACCGGCGCCAGCAATGTGACTCTCGACAATCCGGTGCCCGTCCTGACTTCCGTTACTCCGAACGAGCTCAAGCTCGGCGCATTCACTCTCACCATTGCCGGCGCGCACTTCGCGCAGGGCGCCACGGTTTTCTTCGGCCCCCTGGCGCTGACGACCACCTACGTTTCTGCCACCCAGCTCACCGCCACCGGTACAGCCACCACGGCGCAGATCGGCAACAATACCGTCACCGTGCAGAATCCCGCACCAGGCCCAAGCGTTTCAGCCGGCGTGACCGCCCACGTCGATGGCGGCATCGCTGTGAATGTGACTCCCGCCACGGGCACGCTTCGCGCCGCCGCGCAGCAGGCCTTCACCGCCACGGTCACCGGCACCACCAACACCGCCGTCACCTGGTCCGTCAACGGCGTCGCGGGCGGCAACACCACCGTCGGTACCGTCGACACCAACGGTAATTACAACGCGCCTGTGATCGTCCCAACGAACAACGCTGTCACCGTTACCGCCACCAGCGTCGTGGACACCACGGTCTCCGGCAGCGCCGCTCTCACACTCACGAACCCCGTGCCGGTGTTGGACAGTATCACTCCCACCACGGTCACCAGCGGCGTAGCGTCCCAACTCACTCTCAAGGGCAGCGGGTTCATGAACGGCTCGGTGGTCAATTTCGGCTCGCGGCAAATCGCTACGACCTACATCTCCACCACTCAACTCGCCGCCACCGTCACCGCCACGGCCGCGGAAGTTGGCGTCATTCCGGTCAGTGTCACCAACCCGAATCCTGGCACGGCTACTTCCGCCTCGATCAACATCACCGTCGTCAGCCCCAATTCGAATGTCAAAGTTGTCGTGTCGCCCAAAACCGCAACCGTCGGCGCCGGCAACGTGCAGCAGTTCCAGGCAACGGTCACCGGTTCAACCGACATGAGCGTCGTCTGGTCTGTCAACAACATCAACTACGGCAACAACAGCGTCGGCACCATCGATGGCCAGGGCAATTACACCGCTCCCGATAATCTGACCACCAGCGGCACGGTCACCGTCACCGCCACATCCAACGCGGACTCCACCAAGAGCGACTCGGCGACCGTCACGTGGAACAATCCCGTCCCGAAACTCACCGCGATCACGCCGGGCACGTTGGCCACCGGCGGCTTTCAGATCACTCTGTATGGAACGGGCTTCGTCAGCACTTCCGTCGTGAACTTCGGTGGCGCCTCGCTGCAAACCACCTATGCCACGTCCACAATGATCACCGCGGTCGGTTCGGCGCTCTCTACGCAAGTCGGCCAGGTGCCCGTGAAGGTCATCAGCCCCGCGCCGGGTGGCGGCACGTCCAACACCGTCAACGTCACCGTCAGCAGCGTGACCAACACCGTCCCGCCCTCGGCGGCCGTCCGCTTCCTGGAGCAATCCTCATTCGGCCCGAACATGGAAACTGTCAACCAGGTGCAGCAACTGGGCTTCGACGCGTACCTGCAGAATCAGTTTGCTTCGACGACCACGCCTTATCCCGACCCCCGCCCGAACGACGCCATCAACAACGTGCAGCAGTCGTTCTACCTGAACGCCGTGGCCGGCGGCGACCAACTTCGTGAACGTGTGACCCTCGCCTTCAACGAATTCTGGGTGGTCGGCGCCGATAAGATCAGCGACCCACTCGGCTACACCAATTACATGCGCACCCTCGGCAAAGACGCTCTCGGCAACTATCTCGATCTGATGACCGACGTCACGCTGACGCCCGCCATGGGCAACTACCTCGACATGGTCAACAACGATGCTCCGCCTCCGGGTGAGCACGCCAATGAAAACTATGCGCGCGAAATCATGCAGCTCTTTTGCCTCGGCCTGGTTCAGCTGAATCCCGACGGTTCACCGGTTCTCGACACTACCGGCAATCCCGTTCCGACCTACTCGCAAAATGACGTCATGGATCTGGGCCGCGCCTTCACCGGCTGGACCTATCCCGTTACTCCGGGCAAGGGTTCTCAGACACACAATCCCGAATATTACGGTGGTCCGATGATCCCCGTGGAATCCAACCACGATCGCGGCGCGAAAACGATTCTCGGCCAGGCCATCCCCGCCGGGCAATCCGCCGAGCAGGACCTCGCTTCCGCCCTCAGCATCATCTTCAATCATCCAAATGTCGGCCCCTTCGTTGCCAGGCAGATGATCGAGCATCTGGTCTCCAGCAATCCCAGCGCGTCTTACGTCCAGCGGGTCGCGCAAGCTTTCAATTCCGGCTCGTTCAATGGCTACGGCTCCGGCAAGCGTGGAGACATGCAGGCCGTCATCGCCGCGATTCTCCTCGATCCGGAGGCGCGTCAGGGTGATTCATCGACGACGTCGGTTGCCACCGACGGCAAGTTGCGCGAACCCATCGTCATGATTGTCAGCACCGTCCGTGCTTTCCATGGCAAAACCGATGCGGCCGGCTTCTCGCAAGATGGCGCCGACATGTCCCAGGAAGTCTTCTATCCCCCGACCGTTTTCAATTTCTTTCCGCCTGTCAATCCCATCGCCGGAACCACCTTGAATGGACCGGAGTTCGCCATCTTCGATACCAACACCAGCCTGTCTCGCGTCAACTACATCGACGACTTTGTTTATGGCGCCGTCGGCTCGAAAACCAAGCTCGACTTCAGCCCTGTGGTCAACGCCGGCTCGCCCACGCAAATGATTGCCTGGCTCGACACACTCTTCATGCATGGCAGCACGCCGGATGCGATGAAACAGACTATCCTGACGGCGATTAATGCGGTCGACCCCGGCGATCTCAATGGCCAGGCGCAAGCCGCGATCTACTTGTACCTTTCGTCGTCGATGTACCAGGTTCAGCACTAAGGAATGAGGAGCGCTTCATGACGTCACGACATACACGCAGAGACATGTTGCGGCTGGCTTGCTGCTCTGCCGCCGGAGCTTCCCTCCTCGGCGGATTGAGCAAGCTTGGCCTCGTAAGCGCTTTCGCTCAGGGCAGTGCGGACTACAAGGCGCTCGTGTGCATCTTCATGTTCGGCGGCAACGACGGCAACAACATGATCGTCCCCCTCGACTCGCGCTATTCCCAATACTCCCAGGCCCGCGCTTTACTCGCGATCCCGCAAGCGCAGTTGTTGCCGCTGCAGATTGGCGGCCAGGCTCCGTATGGCATTCACCCGAACATGCCGGAGATGCAGGGTCTCTTCAACACTCAGAAGAATCTCGCAGTCGTCGCCAACGTTGGCACTCTTGTCCAGCCAACCACTCAGGCGACTTATAACTCCTACAAGAATCTCCCGGAAAATCTCTATTCGCATTCCGACCAGCAGGACCAGTGGCAGACCGCCACTCTCTCCGGACCTCAGCTCTCCGGCTGGGCGGGCAAAGTAGCTGACGCCGTCCAGTCCTCGTACAACAGCACCGCGGCGTTTCCGCCCATCCTGTCCATCAGCGGCAATCCCATTTTTTGCACCGGCATCACCTCTCGGCCCTTCGCGATGAACCCCGGGCAGCCGCCGGGTTTGCAAGGGTTCGATTCTTCGGCGGCGTCTCAGGCGCGCTTTGCCGCCACGCAGCAACTGCTTACTTTTGACAGCGGATTGTCCATGGTTCAAGCGGCCAATGCCGTCACCGGCCAGGCCGTGCAATTCAGTGTCACCCTGTCTCAAGCCTTGAAAAGCCTGGCGCCGCTGCAAACCCAATTCCCGAAGAACTATCTGGCGCAGCAGCTACAGCAGGTCGCGCAGGTCATCGCCGTTCGCAGCGCTCTCGGCGTGCAGCGCCAGATTTTCTTCTGTTCGTACGGCGGATTCGACACGCATTCCGACCAGCTCGCTTCGCAAATCTCCCTGCTCACTACCATCAGCCAGAGCATGTCCGCGTTTTATCAGGCCACCCAGGAGCTCGGTGTCACCAACAATGTCACCACGTTCACTTTGTCCGAGTTCGGCCGCACGCTCGAACCAGGCTCCAACGGTGGCTCTGACCACGCCTGGGGCAGTCACCACCTCGTCATGGGCGGCGCGGTGCAAGGCAGTCAAGTTTACGGCACTTTCCCGACGCTCGTTCTTGGCGGGCCCGATGATGCCGACCAGAATGGCCGCTGGATTCCCACCACCGCCGTCGATCAGTACGCCGCAACCCTGGCCACTTGGTTCGGCGTGAACTCCACGGACCTGCCCTCTATTTTCCCGAATCTCGCCAACTTCCCGACCGGCAACCTGGGATTCATGGGCTAGCTATTACCCAATTCGTTTTGTTTCGCCTGAGAGAGAACACCACAAAGAAAAAGGGCGCTTCCCACGAAGCGCCCCTTTTTCTTTTCTTGCCCTATTCGGACTATTGGTTTTCTTTCGGTATCGCCAGAAACACCCGATCATCGATCGGCGTGGTCGGCGTAAATACAGTGGAACTCTTCGCGTCGGACAAGGCAATTTGCTTGGCTAGCCCGGCCAGCGTCGGCCCCGCCGGCTTCGTTCCATTCGCCGGGGTATCACCTGGCTGAAGCGATATCCGCGTCGTTTTCGGCGTGCAGTTCGACGCCCCCAGGCACGTGTCGCGGACGAACACCTGGCGGAGACCGCTGTTCGGCGTTGCGCTTTGCGTTTGGCTTGCCGTCTTGTCGGCGCTCTTCGGGCTCGGCGTCACCGCAAGGAACGCCACGAACCTTCCCGAATTGCTGATCGAAGGCAGGATGCCTTCCGTCCCCGTCAGCTTCCCTTCTTGATCCTGCGAAATCAGTGTCGTGCTCGGCTTGCACTCGGCCGCGGCCCCCACGCACGTGTCGCGCAGATACACCTGGCGCCCCTTCGGCGCGCTGCTCACCAGGTTCGTGGCCTCGGAACTGAACGCCACATATCGTCCATCCAGCGTCATGGCCGCGTTGTGGCTGTCGCCGTTCCCCGTCGCGCCATCACTCGATACGGACACTGTCTGCGTCGATGCCACGCAATCATTTGCGGCGCCGATGCATGTGTCTCGCAACAGGATCTGTGCGTTTCCGCCCTGGGCCGACGACGCATAGGCCACATAGCGCCCGTCCTGGCTTACTGCTGGCGCTTCTTCCGCCACCGCCTGGGCCGCAGTCGTGGCTGAAGATGCTCCAGACGCGCTGATCGTAAAAATCTGCGTCGACTTCACGCACGTATTCGGAATCGGCGGCGTTGTGCAATTCGTGTCTCCGCCGCCCAGATCGCCGCACCCGGATGTAATACACCCGGGATCCGCCGATGGATTGATCACATTGATCTGCGCGAAATCTGGCAGCTTGCTGGAATCCGTGATTTGCAGGAAATTCCCGGGAATCGTCGCTTTCAATTCCGTCGTGGTATAGCTGGTTACCGTGATTGCGGTCTCGACCCCCTTGGTGCCCGCTCCGGTAAACGTCACCGAGGAGCCGCCGTTGTTGGATGGTGCCGCTATAAAATTCGAGCCGGTCACCGTGATAGCCACCGTCGGGCAAGTCGTCGCCGTGCTGGCGCAAGCCGTCCCGCTCGTTGGGCTGATCGAGGTGATTGTCGGAAACGGATTCGGCGCTCCGACGATCCGAAAATGGATGGAATTCGAGAGCCCGTTCTTCCCGCTTCCCGATTGCGGCGTGTAGGTGTTTATGGAGACTGGTTGAACCTTCGAGACAAAGCTGTAGGGCACCAGCGCCGTCATGGTGATCAGGTCCACAAACGTCGAGCATCCATTCGAACCCGAAGTCGACGAACAAGCCGGCAAGGTCACCTGATTCCACTGCACCACCGTGTTGGTCTGGAATCCGTTCAACGTGCTGCCCGTCACGGTCAACAGAAAACACGGATTGTTTTGTCCGGTCGGCGTGTTCGGGCAATTAGGCACGGTTCCCGTCGGCGGCATGCCCGCCACAATTGCCGAAGGTGCGAGACTGGTGATCGTCGCTCCTGTGGGATATTGCACCGTGTTGTTGTAGTCGTTGCAGCCCGCAAGTCCTCCAAGCGCAACCACTGAGACAGCCAGGGCTGTCCAGAACCGCTTCATGAATTCTCCTTCATCGACACACTGCCATGGTGCGCCTGCTCTTCCACAAAAATGCTCAGTAGACGGTTTCGGCGCTTCCGATTGGGTTGAGATGCAAGAAATCGCTCCGGCGTTGACCCGCAGAGCGCAGGAACCCCCAACGCCGATGCTCCATCACGCCTTCCTATTATCTCGCAGCCGCTCTATAGTGCAAGGTTCGCCCGCGCTTCGCGGCGGTTCGTCACTTCGGCCCGATGGCCGCCAAGGATTCCTTCGCCAGTTGCGTCATTTTCGCCCGGCACGGTGCCTCTTCCACTTGATCCGCCGCCACCAGGGCCGCTCGATAGGAACCCTCCGCCTGCGTTTTCTGGCCGAGCTTCGCCTCAAGATCGCCTCGCACCAGCAGATAGATCGGATTCTTGGGATATCTCTCCGCCAGCGGCCCGATGGCCTGCAGTGCATCCTTGTACCGTTGATCGTAATTCTCCAGGTTCAATGCCAGGTAGAAACGCGCGACGGCAGGCGTCAGTTGCCCTTCACGAATCGCGAGATTCAATTGCCGAATCCCTTCTTCCTTGCTTCCCCCGGGCACTCCCATGAAGAACCGAATCACACGCGCGATGGTCGAAAGCGTATCCACGTAGTAGTTGTACAGACCCAGACCCGTATACGCGTCAGCCAGGGACGGATCTTTTGCCAGGGCGTTCAGGAAGTGTTCCCGCGCCCGCACTCCCGCTCTCGCCGTCGCCCGCGTGTCGAAACGCAGCCCGTAAAGACGGGCCTCCAATGCGTCTGCCATGCCCGCGTACAGTTGCATTTCCCCCGTGTCTTTTTCTCGAATGCTATCTTCCGCCAGCGCATAGGCCTTCTTAGCCAGGTCCAGGTAATGCTGATCGGCCGCCAGCTTGTCGCGGTGCCGCGCCATCGTCATACCGTATTTGTATTCCGCTGACGCGCACCAGATCTTCCACCACTCGGTTTCCGCTTCCAACAAGTACGGCAGCGGGTGCGTCGGATATTTTTGTTGCAACTGGTGAATCTCCGCGAGCGCCTCTTCTCGCTTCCCAGAGTAAATGTGGTCCAGAATCGCGGCGGTGTTTGGCGGCAATGAGAGGTTGCCCGCGTGCACGGGAAGCGGGCCCGTCAGACCCGCCAGCGCGAGCACTGGCGCAAGAAGCCATCGGTGGATTTGCGGCATCTTTTCAGAAAGAAGGTATTTGCGGGCTAAACCTTCCGTGTCACGAGTTTAAGCTGTTCGGCGAGCGACGCAAAACGAAAAGGCTTTTGCAAAAATGCCGCGCCCTGCGGGATCTGCGCTTCCGGCAAACTCTGCGCGTAACCGGACATATAGATCACGTGCACTTCGGGATGCAGTTCCTCTACCATTCGCGCCAGTTCCGTGCCGCGCAACCCTGGCATCACCACATCCGTCAGCAACACCTCGATTCCGCCGCTGTGGCTCCGAGCCAGTTCCAGCGCGTCGTGCGGACTGTGCGACTCCAGCACGACGTGGCCCGCTCCTCGAAGATATTCCGCAACCGCTTCACGCAACGGCGGCTCGTCGTCCGCCAGCAATATCCGCAGGCTCGCCGCCTGCTGCGCTTCCCCGGAGGTGCGGACCGCCGCGGGCTGCGCCGGCGCCAGCGTGCTCTCGACTGGAAAGTACAGCCGAAAGCACGTGCCACCGCCCACCTTGGATTCCACAACGATGTGCCCCGCGAACTGCCTCACGATTCCGTACACCGTCGACAATCCGAGGCCCGTGCCTTTCCCCAACGGTTTCGTCGTATAAAACGGCTCGAAAAGACGGTTTTGCGTTTCTTCGTCCATTCCGTGCCCCGTGTCCATGACTTCCAGCACCACCCAGCCTGACACTCCCGCTTCCTGCACATCCGGCGTCACGCTCGCCGGCAGACTGAACTCATTCCGCGTCGCAATGGTCAGTGTCCCGCCATCGGGCATGGCATCCCGCGCATTCACCGCCAGGTTCACGATCACCTGCTCTAATTGCGCCGGATCCGCCTTGATCCACGATTGCGCAGCGTGATGCTGGAATGTCAGACGAACGTCCGAACCCAGCAATCGCGGCAGCATGAATTCCGAATCTGTCAGCACTTCGTGCAAGTCCACCGGCTTTGCATCCAGCACTTGTTTCCGGCTGAACGCCAGTAACTGCCCTGTGATCGCCGCCGCCTTGTCCACGGTGCGCCGGATCTGTTCCAGATACTGCGCGCCGCCGAAGTTCGCCGGAAGCGCCGCACCAAGCAATTCCGCGGAGCCCGACAGCACCATCAGCATATTGTTGAAATCGTGCGCGATTCCTCCGGAAAGCTGTCCCAGCACCTCCATTTTTTGCGCTTGCCGGAATTCGCCCTCCAGCCGACGTCGCTGTTCCTCCAGACGCTTCCCCTGCACGCTCTGTCGATAATTGTCGAACAGCACGCCCGTGGCTTGCGTCATTGCCTCCAGGGATCTCAACTCCTCCCCTGTATATCCCCCCGGGCGGTTTCCCATCGCAATCACCGCCACAATCGACCCGCCCTTGAAGATCGGCACGCCCATAAAACTTTCCACACTCGGGTGCCCTCCCGGAATCCGCTTTGGAGCCGTCTCCGAAGACGGATAGTTCACAATCACCGTTTTTCCATCCACCATCACTTGTCCGAAAAGATTCTGGTCATGCGACAGATCAAAGAATCCGTGCGCGGCCAGTTGACTCAGCTTCGCGTCATACAGCTGCCGGTTCTCCGTCGCGTGCCATCGCACTCCCTCATGCGCCAGCACGCGAAGCAGGGATTCCTCCAGCACCACCCCGAGGAAACCCATTTTGCTGTTGGTCAGTGCCAGAGCTCGTTCCAGGATGATCTTGCTCGCCGCTCCGTAGTTCCCTTCTTCCAGAAACGCGTTCAGCGCGCTGGTGACCGCAGTAATCGTCGACGTCTTTTCTGACAGATCCGCTTCCGTGCGTCGTCGCTCGCTGATGTCCTCGAGGATCGCCATCACCCCCCGGATCGCTTCTCCTTCCCGCAACGGCGCCAGCGAAATGCTGACCGGAAACCGTTCGCCGCTCCGCCTCAACCGCTCACTTTCGTAACCGGTGACCATCTCTCCGTTCATCGTCCGTTCCAGCAGGCCCAACTGCTCTTCGATTCGTCCCGGCGGTATCGTGCGGGCCAGCGTTCCAATCATCTCGTTTTGCTTCCATCCGAAAATCCGCTCCGCCGCGGGATTCCACGAGGTAATCCGGCCCTGGCGGTCCGTGCTCACCACCGCCATAGGCGCGGCCTTCACCACCGCTTCGAATTTGGCCTGGCCCCGCAGGCTGCGCACCTCGTCACTGGCGCGCATGATCGCCAGCAGCGGCGGAATCGAACTGAACATAAATACCGACAGCACGCCTAGCGCCGTCACCAGGAAGGTCTGCGCCCCTTCCGCCCGCCCGCTTCCCCACATCTGCGGATGCGATACCGTCCGGGCGATCTGCACCACACCGCTTCCCGCGAACAGCATCCCCATCACCCGGAACACCGTTGGGTGCTTCAGGCCCCCCTTGATTCCGAAGGTCAGCCATGTCACCACAGACGCCATGCTCAACAAAAACACGCCGAACGCCCAATCCACGGCCCGCGGCGGCAGTGGTCCGAAATTCCATTCCGCCAGCAATTTTCCGGCGCTTGCTGCATCCAACAGAGGGGAGAACACCAGGAATGCCATCCCTATCGACACGTTCTCGCTCGCGATCAGCGGCGGGAGAGGGCCGCTCGCAATGACACTTCATTCTTTTGGAAGGGTGTTGGCGGGCGCGGTGAGAGGATTGGCGGGCGCACCCGTCTGCTCTTTCAATCTCCCTCCGCCGCCCGGCCGTGTCAATAGAACCTGTTCCCTGTTGAATACGCCTTCCTGACTCGCGGTTAGGTTGGCGTCGTCTCCTTTGTTATTCTCGCTGCGGATGAACTCTTCTTCTCCAACTTCCACAACCTCTCCTCAGCCACAACTGGAGCGTGCCCTCGGCCTCAAGGAAGCTGTCGCGCTCAACATGATCGAGATCGTCGGCATCGGTCCGTTCGTCACCAGTGCTCTCGTCATCAAAGCCATGGGTGGTCCCCAGGCGCTGATTGCCTGGCTCGCCGGCGGCCTGCTCGCCACTCTCGACGGCTTCGTCTGGTCGGAACTCGGCGCGGCCATGCCCAAGGCTGGTGGCACCTACGTCTTCCTCCGCGAAGCTTACGGCCCCCACAAATGGGGCCGCCTGATGTCCTTTCTCTTCGTTTGGCAGACCATGATTCACGGCCCGCTTTCCATGGCTTCCGCGGCCATCGGATTTTCCAAATATGTGGGCTATCTTCATCCCCTCACCAAATGGCAAGCCAAAGCGGTCGCCGGCGGCTTGATCGTTCTTTTGATCATCCTGCTATACCGCCGCATTGAGACCATCGGCAAAATCTCCGTGCTTCTCTGGGTCGGTGTCGTTGCCACGATGCTCTGGCTCATTTGGGGCGGGGCCAGCCATTTCAATCCCAAACTCGCCTTCGATTTCCCGCCGGATGCCTTTCACCTTTCCAATGTCTGGTTCGCGGCTCTGGGCGCCGCCATGATCAACACCGTGTACAGTTACTGGGGTTACTACAACATTTGCCATCTCGGCGGGGAAATTCGCGATCCCGAGAAAAACATTCCGCGCGGCATCTTTCTCTCCATTCTCGGGATCACCGTCCTCTACCTCGCCATGCAAACCAGCATTCTCGGCGTGATTCCCTGGCGCGAAGCGCAGAATTCCGATTTCCTCGCCAGCTTGTTCGTCGAACGCCTCTACGGTTCCGGCGCCGCCAGGGTCGCTACGGTGATGATCCTTTGGGTCGCGCTCGCCAGCGTCTTCTCCGTTCTCCTTGGCTACTCGCGCGTCCCCTACTCCGCTGCCGTCGACGGCAACTTCCTCCCCATCTTCGGCCGCGTCCATCCCACCAAGCACTTCCCTCACGTTTCCCTGCTTTTGCTCGGCGGCTTGGCGTTCGTCTTCAGCCTCACCCTCAAACTGCAGACGGCCATCCAGGCCATCCTCGCCATGCGCTTGCTCGTTCAATTCATCGGTCAGGCTGTCGGCATCATTTTGTTGCACCGGCGGTGGACCGCCGACAAGTTCCCTTTCAAGATGTGGTTCTACCCCATCCCCGCCGTGCTCACCATGATCGTCTGGGCCTGGCTCTTCTGGCACACCGGACCGTTCCGTAAGTTCGGACTGATGGCCATCAGCATTGGCGTGATCGCGTTTCTGGTTTGGACCCGTGAGATGCGACAATGGCCGTTCGCTCCGGCGCCGCCTTCGAAACCGGCCGCCGACGCGTAACATCCAATTCCTTAGCTGCTCTGCGGGAGGGTCTTTGCGTCGTCAGCATTTTGTCTGGCTTGTGATCTTCGTTTCATTACTGCTTTCGCCGTTTGCCTCCGCTCAGTTTCCGGCGGCTCCCGGCACCGGCTCTGGCCTCGCCGAAACCGTTGAAGCCATCGACAGCGCCCGTGTCACCACTCGCATCCTCTACATCACCGCGCATCCCGACGACGAATCCGCTGCCGTGCTCACCTATCTCGCTCGCGGACTTCATGCGGACGTCGCTCTTCTGTCTCTCACCCGCGGCGAGGGCGGACAGAACGCTCTCGGCCCCGAACAGGCTCCTCAACTCGGCTTGATCCGCACGCAGGAACTCCTCGCCGCCACACGCGGCTATGGCGTGAAGCTTTTCTTCACTCGCGCGCGCGACTTCGGCTTCTCCAAGACGCCCGAAGAATCCGAGAAAGTCTGGGGCGATCAGGTCACCGAAGACATGGTCCGGGTCATTCGCTACTTTCGCCCCAACATCGTCATCAACCACTGGGGCGGCGTTCACTCCGGTCACGGCCACCATCAAGCTTCTGGCATCCTCACTCCCAAGACCGTCGCCCTTGCTGCCGACCCCAACGCGTACCCCAATCTTCGCAACGAGGGTCTGTATCCCTGGAACGGTGCCGGAACGCCGCTTCAGATTCTCGACCTGGAACGTGGCAGCGAAAACCCCAAGGGGTACGTCTTGCCGCTCGATGACGTCTCTCCCCTCTACGGAAAATCCTGGCGCCAGATCGGCCTCGACGCTTTCGTCAATCACCGCACGCAAGGCATCGCCGGCTTTCTGAATTCGCCTTTCCTCCGCCGGCCCATCGCTCTGGCCCGCGAAGACAGCAAACCGTTCGATCCGGCCACGCTGGCTGTGAGTCTCTTGTCCGCTGCGTCGGTCAAAGGGACCTGCGGCTGCGACGAAGAGCTGAAAGAAGCGGATCGCTCTCTCGAGGCCGCTCGCGCCGCTGCACTCCGTCTGGATTGGCCTGCTTCCGTTTCCGCC
>Ga0335085_10010093_pt1 | contig 14153 bp, 26 predicted proteins | sample Lox_Sample_45_FD_206712 | JGI IMG/M metagenome (GOLD analysis project Ga0335085, IMG submission 206712) | Soil microbial communities from Loxahatchee National Wildlife Refuge, Florida, United States - Lox_Sample_4.5 | ecosystem: Environmental > Terrestrial > Soil > Wetlands | place: USA...
GCTCATTGCGCCGATCGCGATGGAGAAGGGCCTGCGCTTTGCGATCCGCGAGGGCGGCAAGACCGTCGGCGCCGGCGTCGTCGCCGACATCATTAAATAAGGACGGGGAACCCGAGGACGATACGCGAGCGGCGAGGGTTGGAGTGGCGGCTTGCCGCTCGCGGAAAAGGAAAACACCATGGCGATGGACAATCAAAATATCAGGATCCGCCTCCGGGCGTACGATCACCGCGTCCTCGATCAGTCCACGAGCGAGATCGTGAACACGGCGCGCCGCACCGGCGCGCGGGTGCGTGGGCCCATACCGCTGCCGACGCGGATCGAGCGCTTCACGGTGCTGCGCTCCCCGCACATCGACAAGAAGTCGCGCGAGCAGTTCGAGATGCGCACCCACAAGCGGGTCCTCGACATCATCGAGCCCACGCCGCAGACCGTCGATGCGCTGATGAAGCTCGACCTCGCCGCGGGCGTCGACGTCGACATCAAGCTGAACAACTGAGGCGCCCATGCGTACCGGTCTCATCGCCCAGAAGCTCGGCATGTCCCGGGTGTTCACCGAGGAGGGCAACCACGTCCCCGTGACCGTGCTCAAGGTCGACAACTGCCAGGTCGTCGCCGTCCGCACGGAGGAGAAGGACAAGTACAACGCGGTCCAGCTCGGCGTGGGCTCGCGCCGCACGAAGACCGTGACCAAGCCCGAGCGCGGCCATTTCGCCAAGGCCAAGGTCGAGCCCAAGCGCAAGCTCGCGGAGTTCCGCGTGAGCAAGGATGCGCTGCTCGAGCCCGGAGTCGAGCTCTCGGCGGAGCATTTCGTGCCGGGACAGTTCGTGGACGTCGTCGGCACCAGCATCGGGCGCGGCTTTCAGGGCGTCATGAAGCGCCACAACTTCGGCGGTTTGCGGGCGAGCCACGGCGTCTCGATCTCGCATCGCAGCCACGGCTCGACCGGCCAGCGCCAGGACCCCGGCAAGGTCTTCAAGAACAAGCGCATGGCCGGCCACATGGGCGACGCGCGTGTGACGACGCAGAACCTCGAGGTGGTCGCGACGGACGGCGAGCGCGGCCTCATCCTCGTGAAGGGTGCGGTGCCCGGCTTCGACGGCGCTTTCGTCCTCGTGAGCGACGCGGTGAAGCGCCCCGCGCCCAAGGACAAGAAGCTGCCCTACCCGGCGGCCATCAAGGCCAAGGCGGAAGCGCCGGCCGCGCCCGCCAAGGGCGGAGGCGAGTGACATGAAGGTCGCAGTCAAAAACCTCGAGAACAAGGACGTCGGCGAGATCGAGCTCGCCGAGGACGTCTTCGGCGCCCCCGTGCGCCGCGACATCCTCGCGCGCGTCGTCAACTGGCAGCTCGCAAAGCGCCGGGCCGGGACCCACAAGACCAAGGGCATTTCGGACATCCAGGGCACCACGAAGAAGCCGTGGCGCCAGAAGGGCACGGGACGCGCCCGCCAGGGCAGCCTGCGCTCGCCGCAGTTCCGCGGCGGCGCCGTGATCTTCGGGCCGGTGGTGCGCGATCACGGCTTCGGCCTGCAGAAGAAGGTGCGGCGCATGGGTCTCAAGAGCGCGCTCTCGGCGAAGCATGCCGAGGGCAAGCTCGTGGTGATAGACGCGGCCGCGGTCAAGGCGCCCAAGACCAAGGAGCTCGCTCAGCGCTTCAAGAAGCTCGGCTGGGAGTCGGTGCTGATCATCGACGGGCCCGCAGTCGACGAGAGCTTCGCGCGCGCCGCGCGGAACATCCCGAAGGTCGACGTGCTGCCGCAGCAGGGCGCCAACGTCTACGACATCCTCCGCCGCGACACGCTGGTGCTGACGCGGGCGGCGGTCGAGCATCTGGAGGCGCGCCTCAAATGAGCCGGTTCCGCGTCATTCCCAAAGCCGAGACCAAGCTCTCGCGCGAGCGCATGTACGAGATCGTCCGCCGCCCCGTGATCACGGAGAAGGCGACGATGGCGTCCGAGCACAACCAGATGACCTTCCGCGTGCCGCTCGATACCAACAAGCGCGAGGTGAAGGCCGCGGTCGAGGGCCTCTTCAAGGTCAAGGTGACTGCGGTCAACACGCTCCGCGTCAAGGGCAAGAGCAAGCGCTTCCGCGGCTTCATGGGCCGGCGGCCCGACTACAAGAAAGCGATCGTGACCCTCGAAGAGGGCTCGAAGATCGACGTGACGACAGGGATCTGAGCCGATGGCACTCAAGTCATTCAAGCCGACGACGCCGGGCCAGCGCCAGCTCGTCATCATCGACCGCAGCGAGCTCTGGAAGGGGCCGCCGGTCAAGGAGCTGACCGAAGGCAAGCGCGAGCAGGGCGGACGGAACAACGCCGGCCGCATCACCGTGCGGCACCGAGGCGGCGGGCACAAGCGCCGCTTCCGCATCGTCGATTTCAAGCGCGCCAAGCGCGATATGCCCGCGGAGGTCGTGCGCCTCGAATACGACCCGAACCGCAGCGGGTTCATCGCGCTCGTCAAGTACGAGGACGGCGAGCTCAGCTACATCCTCGCGCCGCAGCGCCTGAAGGCCGGCGACAAGATCGTGGCGGGCGAGCGCGTCGACGTTAAGCCCGGGAACGCCATGCCCATGCGGAACATCCCCGTGGGCACGATCATCCACAACGTCGAGCTCAAGGCCGGGAAGGGCGGTCAGCTCGCGCGCTCCGCCGGGACCTACGTCCAGCTCGTGGGCCGCGATGCCGGCTATGCGCTGCTGCGCCTCTCCTCGGGCGAGGTGCGGCGCGTGCGCGGCGAGTGCCTCGCGACCATTGGCGCGGTCTCGAACCCGGACGAGCAGAACATCGTGATCGGCAAGGCCGGCCGGAGCCGTTGGCTCGGCAAGCGCCCGACGGTGCGCGGCGTCGCGATGAACCCGATCGACCATCCCCATGGCGGCGGCGAGGGACGTACGTCCGGCGGCCGTCATCCCGTCACCCCCTGGGGCAAGGGCACCAAGGGAACCAAGACCCGTCACAACAAGGCGACCGACCGCTACATCCTGCGGCGTCGCCGCGACAAGTAACGGAGATAGGACGTGGCACGCTCAGTCTGGAAGGGGCCGTTCGTCGACGGCTATCTCTTGAAGAAGGCGGAGAAGGCGCGCGGCTCCGGCCGCAACGAGGTCATCAAGACCTGGTCGCGCCGCTCCACAATCTTCCCGCAATTCGTCGGCCTCACCTTCGGCGTCTACAACGGGCACAAGTTCATCCCGGTGCTCGTGACCGAGAACATGATCGGCCACAAGCTCGGCGAGTTCTCGCCGACGCGAAATTTCCACGGCCACTCCGCCGACCGCAAGGTCGTGAAGAAGGAGGAATAGGTCCATGGGCAAGCCGGCAGCAAAGCGCAGGCTCGCGGAGACCGAGGCCAAGGCATATCTGCACGGTCTCAAGGTGAGCGCGCGGAAGCTCAACCTCGTGGCGCAGACGATCCGTGGCAAGAGCGCCAACGCCGCGCTCGCGGAGCTGAGCTTCTCCCGTAAGCGCATTGCCCGCGACGTCAAGAAGGTGCTGCAGTCCGCGATCGCCAACGCCGAGAACAACCATCAGCTCGACGTGGATCGCCTCGTGGTCAAGGAGGCGAGCGTCGGCCGCGCCTTCGCGATGAGCCGCTTCCACAGCCGCGGTCGCGGCCGCGTCGCTCACATCGAGAAGTACTTCAGCAACCTCACCGTCGTCGTCGAGGAGCGCAAGGAGCAGGAGGAGAAGGCCTAATGGGTCAGAAGGTCAATCCGGTCGGGCTCCGGCTCGGCATCAACCGGACCTGGGACTCCCGCTGGTTCGCCCGGCGCGACTACGGCAGCCTGCTGCACGAGGATCTGCGGCTACGCAAGTTCCTGAACGACCGCCTGTCGCAGGCGGGCGCCAGCCGCATCGTGATCGAGCGAGCGGCTAAGAAGACGCGCATCACCATCCATTCCGCGCGCCCCGGTGTCGTCATCGGCAAGAAGGGGGCGGACATCGAGAAGCTCCGCGTCGATCTCGGCAAGATGACCAAGAGTGAGGTGAGCCTCAACATCATCGAGATCCGCAAGCCTGAGATCGAGGCGAAGCTGATCGCCGAGAGCATCGCCCAGCAGCTCGAGCGCCGCGTGGCCTTCCGCCGCGCAATGAAGCGCGCGGTGCAGTCGGCGATGCGCCTGGGCGCGCTCGGCATCCGCATCAACTGCTCCGGCCGGCTCGGCGGCGCGGAGATCGCGCGGCTCGAGTGGTACCGCGAGGGCCGCGTGCCCTTGCACACGCTCCGCGCGGACGTCGATTTCGGCACCGCCACCGCCATGACCACCTACGGCACTTGCGGCGTCAAGGTCTGGGTGTTCCGCGGCGAGGTGATGCAGCACGACCCGATGGCGCAGGACAAGCGCGCGCAAGAAGCGCAGCCGACCCGCGCCTGAGAGGAGAGAGTAAGAAGGTCCGATCGTCATGCTCAGTCCAGCACGCACCAAATACCGCAAGGCCCACAAGGGCCGCATCCACGGCGAGGCCAAGGGCGGAACCACGCTCAACTTCGGCAATTGCGGCATGAAGGCGCTCGAGCCCGGCCGCATCACCGCGCGCCAGCTCGAGGCCGCGCGCCGCGCCATCACGCGCCACATCCGCCGCGTCGGCCGCATCTGGATCCGCATCTTCCCGGACGTGCCGGTCTCGCTGAAGCCCGCCGAGGTGCGCATGGGCTCCGGCAAGGGCAGCCCGGAGTTCTGGGTCTGCCGCGTGAAGCCGGGCCGCATCCTCTTCGAGATGGACGGCGTACCGACTCAGATCGCCGACGAGGCCTTCGCGCTCGCGGCGGCGAAACTGCCGATCGCGACCAAGGTCGTCCGGCGCCTCGGCGAGGAGGGCTGATCCCATGAACGCGCAAGACGCCCGCTCGAAATCGACCGACGAGCTCAACGCCGAGCTCGAACAGCTCGCGAAGGAGCAGTTCAACCTGCGCTTCCAACGCGCGAGCGGCCAGCTCGAGAACACCGCGCGCGTGCGCGAGGTGCGCCGCACCATCGCCCGCATCAAGACCGTGCTGGACGAGCGCCAGCGCGCCGCGTCCTAGGGAGTCACCGGAATATGCCTAAGCGAATTCTCCAGGGCGTGGTCGTGAGCGACGTGCAGGACAAGACCGTGGTCGTGCGCGTCGAGCGGCGCGTCATGCACCCCGTCTACAAGAAGTACATTATGCGCTCGAAGAACTATCAGGCGCACGACGAGGCTAATGTCTTCAAGGTGGGCGACACCGTCCGCATCGAGGAGAGCCGTCCGATCTCCAAGACCAAGCGCTGGATCGCGCTCCCGAAGGAGGGCGCTCCGGCGCCCGCCGGCGGGAAGGAGTGACGGACGATGATCCAGATGCAGACCAATCTCGACGTCGCCGACAATTCCGGCGCCAGGCGCGTGCAGTGCATCAAGGTGCTCGGCGGCTCGAAGCGCAAATACGCGACCGTCGGCGACGTGATCGTGGTCTCCGTCAAGGAGGCGATCCCGCGCGGACGCGTGAAGAAGGGCGACGTGCATCAGGCCGTGATCGTGCGCACCGCGAAGGAGATCCGCCGGCCCGACGGCACGGCGATCCGCTTCGACCGCAACGCCGCGGTGCTCATCAGCAAGCAGGGCGAGCCGATCGGCACCCGAATCTTCGGGCCGGTGACGCGCGAGCTCCGCGCGCGCAAGTTCATGAAGATCGTCTCGCTGGCGCCGGAGGTACTCTGAGCCATGCCTAAGCTCAAGATCAAGAAGGGCGACAAGGTCGTGGTCATCACGGGCCGCGACAAGGGCAAGGTCGGCGAGGTGAAGAAGGTTCTCCCCACGGAGAATCGCGTCATCGTCGACGGCGTGAACATGGTGAAGCGCCACACGCGGCCTTCCGCGGGCGATCCCGGCGGCATCGTCGAGAAGGAGGCCTCGATCCACGTCTCCAACGTCGCCTACGTCGACCCCAAGACCGACAAGCCCACGCGCATCGGCTACAAGACGCTCGAGGACGGGCGCAAGGTCCGCTACGCCAAGCGGTCCGGCGAAGTCATCGACGCCTGAAGCGAGGAGCCATGACCCGTCTCAAGGAGCATTACGAGAATGTCGTCAGGCCGGCCCTGATGAAAGAGTTCGGCTACGAGAACGCGCTCGAGACGCCGCGCCTCGAGAAGATCGTGGTCAACATGGGTGTGGGCGAGGCGACGCAGGACGTGAAGAAGGTCGATGCGGCCGCGAAGGAGCTCGCGCAGATCACGGGGCAGAAGGCGGTGGTGACGCGGGCCAAGAAGTCGATCGCGACCTTCAAGCTGCGCGAGAACCTGCCGATCGGCTGCAAGGTGACGCTGCGCCGCGACCGCATGTACGAGTTCCTGGACCGGCTTATCAACATCGCGCTGCCGCGGGTCCGCGACTTCCGCGGCGTCTCCGGCAAGAGCTTCGACGGCCGCGGCAATTTCGCGCTGGGTCTCAAGGAGCAGCTCGTGTTCCCGGAGATAAACTACGACCAGGTCGATGCGGTGCGCGGCATGGACATCATCATCGTGACGACGGCACGGACCGACAAGGAGGCGAAAGCGCTCCTCGCCGGGTTCTCGATGCCGTTCGTCAACTAAGGCGAGCGAGGGCAGACCCCATGGCGAAGACGAGTGCCGTTGAGAAGAACCGCAAGCGTGCCGCATTGGCGAAGCGCTTTGCCGCCAAGCGAAAGCGGCTCAAGGCGATCGCCGACGACATGGACCAGACGGCGGAGGACCGCTTCGCGGCGCGCTTGAAACTCGCGGAGCTCCCGCGCAACTCCTCGCCCAACAGGGTCCGCAACCGCTGCGAGCTCACGGGACGCCCGCGCGGCAACTATCGCAAGTTCAAGCTTTCGCGCATCGCACTGCGCGAACTCGCCTCGGCCGGCCAGATTCCGGGCATGGTCAAGTCGAGCTGGTAAGGGAGACGAAGGCATGTCGATGAGCGATCCCCTCGGGGATATGCTGAGCCGGATCCGGAATGCCCAGCGGGCGCACAAGCCCGTGGTGCGCAGCCCGGCTTCGAAGATCCGCGCCAACGTGCTCGAGGTGCTGCAGCGCGAGGGCTACATCCGCGGCTACACCCGCGAGCAGGTGCGCCCGGGCGTCTCCGAGCTCGCGATCGAGCTCAAATACGTCGAGGGCGAGCCGGTGATCCGCGAGATCGACCGCGTCTCGACCCCGGGACGGCGCATCTACTCGCGCATCTCCGATCTGCCGCGGGTCTACAACGGCCTCGGCATCGCGATCCTGTCGACGCCTCGCGGCGTCATGTCGGACAACGAGGCCCGTGCCGCCAATGTCGGCGGCGAGGTCCTCTGTCGCGTGTTCTGAGGAAACGGTCATGTCGCGCGTCGGTAAGCATCCCGTGCAAATCCCGCAGGGCGTCAACGTCGAGGTCGCGGGACGCACCGTGACGGCCAAGGGCAAGCTCGGCACCCTGAAGCTCGTCGTCGGCAGCGAGATCGAGGCCGCCGTCAAGGACGGCAAGGTCGTGGTGACGCCCAAGAGCGAGACGCCCGTCGCGCGCATGCAGTGGGGGAGCGCGCGCGCCAACATCAACAACATGGTGAACGGCGTCTCCAAGGGCTTCTCGGTGGCGCTCGAGATCAACGGCGTGGGATACCGCGCGGCGGTGCAGGGCAAGACCCTCAACCTGCAGCTCGGCTTCAGCCACGACGTCAATTTTCCGATCCCCGACGACATCAAGATCGTCTGCGAGAAGCCGACCTCGATCCTGATCTCGGGTCCTGATCGGCAGCGCGTGGGCGAAGTCGCGGCCAAGCTCCGCTCCTACCGCAAGCCCGAGCCTTACAAGGGCAAGGGGATCAAGTACGTGAACGAGACTATCCGCCGCAAGGAAGGCAAGAAGAAGTAACGGGAGCCCGAGCGATGCAGACAAAATCGAAGCGCCTCTTCGAGCGCCGGCAGCAGCGGGTGCGTCACCGCCTCGTCACCCAGGCGAGCGGGCGGCCCCGTCTTGCGGTCTTCCGCTCCTCCCAGCACATTTACGCCCAGGTGATCGACGACGTCTCCGGGAAGACGCTCGCAGCCGCCTCCTCCGTCGACAAGGGCCTGCGCGACAACCTCAAGACGGGCGCCAACCGCGAGGCGGCGCAGGCGGTGGGCAAGCTGCTCGCGGAGCGCGCGCTCGCGGCGGGCGTCAAGGCGGTCGTGTTCGACCGCCGCGGCTATCTCTTCCACGGCCGGGTCAAGGCCCTGGCCGACGCCGCCCGCGAGGGCGGCCTCACCTTCTAGGAAAGCACTTCCATGGCATCCCCAGAGACCAGCCAACGTCCGCCGCGCGAGGGCGGCCAGCGCCAGCGCCGCGGCCGCGGCGAAGGGGGCGGTGAGCGCCAGCCGCGCGAGCGCGACCGGGATCGCGACCGGGAGCGCGAGGACAGCGAGTTCGTAGAGAAGCTCGTGAGCATCAACCGCGTCGCTAAGGTGGTGAAGGGCGGCAGGCGCTTCGGCTTCGCGGCGGTGGTCGTGGTGGGCGACAGCAAGGGGCGCGTCGGCTACGGCTCCGGCAAGGCGCGCGAGGTGCCGGAGGCGATCCGCAAGGCGACCGACCAGGCACGGCGCGCCATGGTGCGCGTACCGCTGCGCGAGGGCCGCACGCTTCATCACGACATCGTCGGACGCTTCGGCGCGGGCAAGGTCGTGCTGAAGGCGGCGCCGCAGGGCACCGGCATCATCGCGGGCGGCCCTATGCGCCACATCTTCGAGGCGCTTGGCGTCAAGGACGTCGTGGCGAAGTCGATCGGCACCTCGAACCCGCACAACATGATCAAGGCGACCTTCGAGGCTCTCCAGAGCTCCGCAAGCCCGCGGGCCGTGGCCGCGCGCCGTGGCAAGAAGGTCGGCGACATCGTGCGCGGACGCGAGAACAACGAGGCGCGGGAGTAATCGCGATGGCCGAGAAGGAAAAGAAGGCCGAGCCCAAGAAGAAGGCCGCGCCGAAGGCTGGGACCGAGAAGGTGCCCGCGAAGAAGGCGAAGCCCGCCGCCGAGGCGAAGGCCCCGTCTGCCCCTGCCCCGGCGGCAGCGCCCGCGCCGGAAGCGAAGCCTGCCGCAGCGCCAAAGCCCAAGGCGGCGAGGCCCGCGCATGCACCCAAGCGCGTCCCCGAGAAGACCGTGAAGGTGACTCAGATCCGAAGCCCCGCCGGGCGCTACGCCTATCAGCGGGCGACGCTCAAGGGTCTCGGACTCAACAAGATGAACCGGAGCCGTGTCCTTGAGGACACGCCCGCGGTCCGCGGCATGATCGAGTGCGTGCGGCACCTAGTGCGGGTCGAGCCCTAGGCTCGGTACGCGCGCGAGGCCCGGAAATTCGAGACGACGGTGACTGTCATGAAGCTCAACGACATCAGGGACAACAAGGGCGCGCATTACCGCGCGAAGCGCGTGGGGCGCGGCATCGGCTCCGGCAAGGGCAAGACCAGCGCCCGCGGCGGCAAGGGCCAGACCGCGCGCACGGGCGTCGCCCTCAACGGCTTCGAGGGCGGCCAGACCCCACTCCATCGGCGGTTGCCGAAGCGCGGATTCCGCCGCACCGCTTTCCAAAACGACTACAAAATCGTGAACCTCGGGCGCTTGCAGGAGGCTTTCGAGGCCGGCAAGCTCAAGGCGGATCAGCCTGTCGATGGCGCGGTGCTAGTCGCGGCGGGCGTGCTCCGGCGCGCGGGCGACGGCATCCGGCTCCTCGCCAAGGGCGAGCTCAAGGTGCCGCTCACGCTCGAGGTCGCGGGCGCCTCCAAGGCCGCGGTCGAGGCGGTGGAGAAGCTCGGCGGCAAGGTGGTGGTGAAGGCGAAGGCGAAGGCGAAGGCGAAGGCCCAGCCTGCCAAGGAAGCACCCGCCAAGGCGTAATTCGCGTAAGGGACCCCCGGGCCCAAGGAAGGACCAGATGGCTTCAGCCGCCGAGCAATTGGCGTCCAGTCTCAATCTCTCGGCCTTCGGCAAGGCGACCGAGCTCAAGAAGCGCATCTGGTTCACGCTCGGCGCCCTCGTGGTCTACCGCCTCGGAGCCTACATCCCGCTCCCGGGCATCGACACCAACACGCTCGCGCAGATCTTTCAGAGCAACCAGGGTGGGCTCCTCGACGTCTTCGACATGTTCTCCGGCGGCGCGCTCAGCCGGATGACCATCTTCGCGCTCACGATCATGCCATACATTTCGGCATCAATCATCGTGCAGCTCATGACCGCGGTCTCGCCGACGCTCGAGGCGCTCAAGAAGGAAGGCGAGGTCGGCCGGAAGAAGCTCAATCAATACACCCGCTACGGCACGGTGTTCCTGGCGGCGGTGCAGGCCTACGGTATTGCCGTCGGGCTCGAGAGCTCGCGCGGGAGCGCGGGGTCGCCGGTGCTCGACCCCGGCATCTTCTTCGAATTCACGACGGTGGTCACGCTCACCGGCGGCACCGTCTTCCTGATGTGGCTCGGTGAGCAAATCACCGCGCGCGGCGTCGGCAACGGCATCTCCCTCATCATCTTCACGGGGATCGTCGCGCGCATGCCCGGGGCGCTGGTCCAGCTCTTCGAGCTCGGCCGCACCGGCTCGCTTCCGGCTTTCACGATCATCCTCTTCCTGGCGGGTGCGGTCGCGGTCGTCACCTTCATCGTCTTCATGGAGCGCGCGCAGCGCCGCATACCCGTCCAGTATCCGAAGCGCCAAGTCGGCAACAAGATGTACGGCGGCGAGGCCTCGCATCTGCCGCTCAAGCTCAACAGCTCCGGCGTGATTCCGCCGATCTTCGCCTCCTCGCTGCTGCTGCTGCCGGCGACGCTCGCGAGCTTCAACACTGCGCAGGACAGCTTCCTCGCGCAAGCGGCCGCATATTTGCGCACGGGCTCGCCGGTGCACATGGCCCTCTACGCCGCGCTCATCATCGGCTTCGCGTTCTTCTACACCGCGATCGTCTTCAATCCGTCGGAGACGGCCGAGAACCTCCGGAAATACGGCGGCTTCATCCCGGGCATACGGCCGGGCAAGCAGACAGCCGACTATCTCGACGAGGTGCTCACGCGCCTCACTGCCGTGGGCGCGCTCTATCTGGCGGTGGTCTGCCTGCTGCCGGAATGGCTCATCTCGGAGTTCTCGCTGCCCTTCTACTTCGGCGGCACCAGCCTTCTCATCGTCGTCAGCGTCACCATGGATACCGTGGCGCAGATCCACTCGCACCTGCTCGCGCATCAGTACGAGGGCCTCATCAAGAAGGCGAAGCTGCGCGGGAGACGCGGGTGAACGTCATCCTCCTGGGCCCGCCCGGCGCCGGGAAGGGGACCCAGGCGAAGCGGCTTGAGGAAGCGCACGGCCTCGTCCAGCTCTCGACCGGCGACATGCTCCGCGCCGAGCGCGCCTCCGGGAGCGGGCTCGGCCGCAGGGTGCAGGCGATCATGGACGCGGGGCAGCTCGTCTCCGACGACATCATGATCGCGATGATCGAGAAGCGCATCGGGGCCCCCGATTGCGCCAAGGGCTTCATCCTCGACGGCTTCCCCCGCACCGTGCCGCAGGCCCAAGCCCTCGATGCCATGCTCGCCCGCAAGGGCCTCAAGCTCGACCGCGTCATCCTCATGTCCGTCGACGAGGCCGCCCTCATCGAGCGCATCGCCGGCCGCTTCTCCTGCGCCAAATGCGGCGCCAGCTATCACGACCGCTTCAAGCGCCCGAAGGTCGAGGGTGTCTGCGACGTCTGCGGCAACAAGGAGTTCGTCAGGCGGGCCGACGACAAGGCCGAGACCGTGAAGGCCCGCCTCGACGCGTATAACGGCCAGACCGCCCCGATCCTCCCCTATTACCGCGCCAAGGGCATCCTCGCGGAGGTCGACGGGATGGCCGAGATCGACGAGGTAACCCGTCAGATTGAGGCCGTATTGGGACGGCGGCGCTGAGATCCTCGCTGTGCGCATGGCACTACGGCAAAATGCCGCAGAGCCTTGAGAAAGACCCGTTGCCTCAGTATGTTAGCGATGTCAAGGCGGCAGTTGACTTCGGAAACTTTGTTTCTATAATGCGCGCCCTTGGCCCAAGGCGCGGGATTCCCGCCACCGCCCAAAAAACTCAGGGATTCTAAGGAGAAGCGACCGTGGCGCGTATCGCCGGCGTCAACATTCCGAGCCAAAAGCGTGTGCCCATCGGGCTCATGTACATCCATGGCATCGGCCGTACTTCGGCCGAGAAGATCTGCAAGTCGCTGGGAATCGACACCCAGCGCCGCGTGCACGAGCTCACCGACGACGAGGTGCTGCGCATCCGCGAGATGATCGACCGGGAATACCAGGTCGAAGGCGATCTGCGTCGCACGGTCGCCATGAACATCAAGCGCCTCATGGATCTCGGCTGCTATCGCGGGCTCCGGCACCGCAAGGGGCTGCCGGTCCGGGGCCAGCGCACGCACACCAATGCGCGCACGCGCAAAGGACCGGCGCGGCCGATCGCGGGCAAGAAACCAGTCCTCAAGAAATAGCCGAAAGGGACGAGGGCCTCCAATATGGCGACAAAAGCAACAACAACCGCCGCGAGCCAGCCTGCCGCCTCAGGGGCCGGTGCGGCCACCGGCCCGGCGCCGCGCCTGCGCCGCCGCGAGCGCAAGAACATCACCTCGGGGGTCGCGCACGTGAACGCGACCTTCAACAACACGATGATCACCATCACCGACGCGCAGGGCAACACGATCGCCTGGTCGTCCTCGGGCCATATGGGCTTCAAGGGCTCGCGCAAGTCGACGCCCTACGCGGCGCAGGTCGCCGCGGAGGACGCTGGACGCAAGGCGATGGAGCACGGCATGCGTACCCTCGAGATCGAGGTGAAGGGGCCGGGCTCGGGTCGGGAATCGGCGCTTCGCGCGCTGCAAACCGTGGGCTTCACCGTGACGTCGATCCGCGACGTGACGGCGATCCCGCACAACGGATGCCGGCCGCCCAAGCGGCGGCGGGTTTAGTCGGGGTTTCATCGCGACGGCCCGGCGCCGCGCGAGCCGCAGTCGGAGGGGCGCACGCCCGGCAGCAATGCCGGCGGGCGCCGTCGCGGTTTCGGAAAAGGGCCGGGCGAAGGTCGCAGCAGAAGGCATGAGGATCAGCCGGTGATTCAGAAAAATTGGCAAGCGCTCATCAAACCGAAGCAGCTCGCGGTGGAGCCGGGCGACGACCCCAAGCGCGTCGCGACCGTGGTCGCGGACCCCTTGGAGCGCGGCTTCGGCCTCACGCTTGGGAACGCGCTTCGGCGCGTGTTGCTCTCCTCGCTTCAGGGAGCGGCCATCACCTCGATGCAGATCGAGGGCGTGCTGCACGAGTTCTCCTCGATCCCGGGCGTCCTCGAGGACGTGACGGACATCGTGCTCAACGTGAAGAGCATTGCGCTCCGCATGCACGGCGAGGGGCCGAAGCGCATGCGCGTCAAGGCGCAAGGCCCCGCGGAGGTGCGGGCTTCCGCGATCGAGACCGGGCACGACATCGAGATCATGAATCCCGACCAGCTCATCTGCACCCTCGACCGCAATGCCAAGATCGTGATCGAGTTCACGGTCGAGATTGGCAAGGGCTATCGTCCTGGCGCCGAGAACCGTCCGGAGGATGCGCCGATCGGGCTCATCCCCGTGGACGCGCTCTTCAGCCCGGTGCGCAAGGTGAGCTACAAGGTCGAGAACACCCGCGTGGGCCAGCGCACCGACTACGACAAGCTCTCGATGCGGATCGAGACCAACGGCGCAGTGACCCCCGAGGATTCGGTGGCGCTCGCGGCGCGCATCCTCCAGGACCAGCTCCAGCTCTTCATCAACTTCGAGGAGCCCAGGGCGGCGATCGAGGCGGCGGCGCCGAGCGAGCTTCCCTTCAACAAGAATCTCCTGCGCAAAGTCGACGAGCTCGAGCTCTCCGTGCGCTCGGCCAACTGCCTCAAGAACGACAACATCGTCTATATCGGCGATCTCGTGCAGAAGACCGAGGCGGAGATGCTGCGGACGCCGAACTTCGGCCGTAAGTCGCTCAACGAGATCAAGGAAGTGCTGGCGCAAATGGGTCTCCATCTCGGCATGGAGATCACGAATTGGCCGCCGGAGAACATCGAGGAGCTCGCCAAGCGCCTCGAGGAACCCTACTGAGCCGAGGGGGAGGGAGGGTCCATCCATGCGCCATCGCAACGCAGGCCGCAAGCTCGGCCGCACCAGCTCGCACCGCAATGCCATG
>Ga0335085_10010094_pt1 | contig 14153 bp, 14 predicted proteins | sample Lox_Sample_45_FD_206712 | JGI IMG/M metagenome (GOLD analysis project Ga0335085, IMG submission 206712) | Soil microbial communities from Loxahatchee National Wildlife Refuge, Florida, United States - Lox_Sample_4.5 | ecosystem: Environmental > Terrestrial > Soil > Wetlands | place: USA...
GGCCGTAATGACCGAGAGACCGGGTGCGGTTAGCACCAACGCCGCCGCGGCGCGTGCGGCGTCGGTGGCGCCGCTCACCGCGATGCCGACATCGGCCTGCTTTAGAGCCGGCGCATCGTTGACGCCGTCGCCGGTCATGCCGACGATGCGGCCGGCGCCTTGCAGCGCCTTGACAATCTCGAACTTATGCTCGGGGAAGACGCGGGCGAAGCCGTCGGCGGACAATATCTGCGGCAGTTTGTCGGCCGGCGCCTTGTCGCCGAATATCGCATCGGCCACGACGATGTTTTGACCGAGCCCGAGCTGTCCGGCGATCTCCTTGGCAATTGCCTCAGTGCCGGAGGACACCTGAGAGCACTGCCGCGATCTCGATCATCCAAGGGATCGGCCCCCAGAAGAAGTGCGCGAGACGCTCCAATCACGGTCGCAAGCGCGTTCATTACCCAATAGACTATGCCGGATTCGCTTCCATCGCGGACTGCGCTCAGAACCGCTTGGCGCGACAGAACGAAGCCGGCCGGCAGCTGTTACCGTCGACCGCCATCCGTTTCGGTGTCTTCTCTTTCGATGGCGTTGCCGATCACAGACATCGATCTGCCTCGACAGGTTTTTCCCGGGCGTTACCGTAGCCTACGTTGTTCTCGCCGTTGCGGACATTACGTACCCCATTAATCCTTGCGCTCTTTATCCGCTGCGATCAGGCGCCAGGTGTGGCGCGCGATCATCAGGTCTTCGTCGGTTGGGATCATCCAGGCGGACGTTTTGCTGTCGGCCTTGGTAATCCGCGGGCCGCCCTCTCGGTTGGCGGCTTCATCGATCTCCACGCCGAGCCATGTCGCTTTCTCGCAGACCCGGCGGCGAATCTCCGGCGCGTGCTCGCCGATGCCGGCGGTGAACACAAGCACGTCGAGTCCGTCGAGCGCGGCGGTAAGCGAGCCCAGCTCGCGGCTAACGCGATAGACGAACAACTCGACCGCCTCGGCAGCACTCGGCCTGTCGCTTGCCAACAGGGTTTTCATATCGTCGCTGAGGCCGGAAACGCCGAGCAGGCCCGACGATTGATACAGGAGGTCGCTGACGGCAGCGGTCGTCATTTTCTTCTGTTCCATCAGGTAGAGCACGACGCCGGGATCGAGGCTGCCGCAGCGCCGGCTCATCGGCAGGCCATCGAGCGCGGTGAATCCCATGGTGGTGGCGATACTCTTGCGCTGCTTCATGGCGCACATGCTGGCGCCGCTGCCGAGGTGAGCGACGACCACGCGGCCCTGCGCGGTCTGCGGGCCGACGACATCCGGCAGGACACTGGCAATGTATTCGTAGGACAAACCATGGAACCCGTAGCGGCGAATGCCTTCTTCGGTCAGCCGGCGCGGCAAGGCGAAGGCGGCGGCGACCTCCGGCTGGGTATGATGGAACGAGGTGTCGAAGCAGGCCACCTGCGGCAAGGTCGGGTACAGCCTGGAAAGCGCGGCAATGGCGGCGAGGTGATGCGGCTGATGCAGCGGCGCCAGTGGAATGAGACGCGTGAGTTCGGCGATGACCTCGCCGTCGATCAGCACCGGCCCCTTGTAGAGCATGCCGCCGTGAACGACGCGATGGCCCGCCGCGATCAGCTGGTGCTCCGGGAATCGCTTTTCGAGCCATTGCAGCAGCGCCGTAAGCGCATCCTCGTGAGTTGCGCCTTCGCTGAGATGCTCATCGAGCAGCGGCGCTCCGGCGCCGTCTTTGGCAGTGAAATGGATATGGTGGCCGATGCCCGCGCACTGGCCCTCGCAAAAAAGATCTTGCCGCGAAGGCCGTTGCTCGCCCGGGAACAGCGCGAACTTTATGCTCGACGAGCCGGCGTTAAGGACGAGGATGGCGCCGGTCAAGACTTCACCTCCGTCTTATGGCGCGCCAGCAACAGGGCGATCGCGCAGGACCCAAGCCGCGCGAGCGTCTTGTCGGCGCGACTGGTCAGAACGATCGGCACGCGGGCGCCGAGCACAATGCCGGCCACGTCCGCCTCGGCCAAATATTCGAGCTGCTTCGCCAGCATATTGCCGGCCTCGATATCGGGCACGACGAAAATGTCGGCGCGGCCGGCAACCGGCGAGACGATTCCCTTGGCCTTGGCCGCTTCCGCGGAGACGGCGTTGTCGAACGCAAGCGGCCCGTCAAGGATGCCGCCGGTGATCTGGCCTCGATCGGCCATCTTGCACAAGGCTGCCGCGTCGATCGTGGACTTGATTTTTGACGTCACGGTCTCGACCGCGGAGAGGATCGCGACTTTCGGGCACGCCACGCCGAGAGCGTGCGCCAATTCGATGGCGTTCTGGACGATATCAACCTTATCTTCCAGCGTCGGGTAGATGTTGAGGGCGGCATCGGTGACGAAGAGCGGCCGCGGATAGTCCGGAGCGTCGATGACGAAGACGTGGCTCATGCGCCGGGCGGTGCGCAGCTTTTCCTCGTGGACGATCGCGCCCATGAATTCGTCGGTATGCAGGCTGCCTTTCATCAGGGCCTCGACCTTGCGGTCGCGCGCGAGCGCGACCGCCTGCGCGGCGGCGGCGTGGCTGTGCTCGGTCGGCACGATTTCATAGCCGCCAAGGTCGAGCGCGGCCTGTGCCGCCGCGGCGCGAATCCTGGCCTCGGGTCCGACCAGGACCGGAACGATGAGCTTTTGCTTGGCGGCTTCGATGGCGCCGAGCAGCGAAATCGTGTCCACCGGATGAACAACGGCAGTGCGGATCGGACTAAGCCCGCGTGCTTTTTCGATGAGCGCTTGGTGGTGACGGCCTTTCATCTGCAGGCTCCTGTCAGCAAGAGCTATTCAACTCACGCGCGGCGCTGTCGACTCATGGAATTACGGTCAACGGCACCGGCGAAAGAATCACAAGCTTTTGCGAGATACTGCCGAGCAACACCCCGGCGACGCGCCCGGCACCGCGTTTGCCGACGACGATCTCGTCCGCCTTCTTTTCCTGCGCGATCTCGATGATCGTCTGCGCGACTTCACCAGTCCGTGATTCGAGCAGAATCGTGCCGGCGCCGGCTTTGCGCGCGCGCTCTCTTGCCGCTGTAAGCGTTTCAGCCGAATGCGATTCCAGCAGCTCTTTCAGCAAAGCGCTCTGATCGTTGGTGAAGGCCACCCACACCTTTTCCGGGAGCCCGTAGCCGCCCGCGACATTCACAATCAAGAGCTCGGCGCCGTCGGCCTTGGCCCGACGCGCTGCATAATCGATGGCGCGATCCGCGCCTTCCGATCCGTCGGTCGCCGCTAAGATACGGCTCATGGTCCACCTTCTATCCGCTTCGCCATACGGCGCTTAATTGTCTTGTCGCAAATCGTTCACTCAAGTCGAGGGAGCGTGACTAAGCACGGGCGCGAGATGCGCGGTCCGGCGCAGCCTGCGGTACGCGAGGAGCTTGCAGGCGATCACCTTGAAGCCGCTGTTGATCAGGAACCAGACGAGAGCATAAGCCCAGTAGGATGCCCAGGGGCTGCGTCACTGCACCGCCGCCGCCGTCAAGCCAATGTCATCTTTTGATCGCGCCGCCCCTGCGATCACAACCTGTCAGATCATGTGGGGTTCCCAACCGTCATGTGGGCTAATCGGTATCGAAGGGGCCGGCCAATAACGTATCCTCCGCCGCGACGTCCTGCAGCGCCGTCTCCATACACTGCGCTTCGCTGTCCATCCTCGCCCAGCGCAGTTTCAGGATGCGTTTGACCAGTTCGCGCCTTGCGCGCTCGCGCGCCTCGCTCGAGGCGTCAGGGCGGTTCTGGCTATCCGAGGCCACGGTCATGATTTCGCCTCCGTGCGGAGCGGCCAATTGCGCAGTGATCGCCAATTCAATCGGCCAAGTCTATCCCAAGTACTGCCGCGGTCAGGCGCTGCTGGAGCGGCTGCCGGCTTTGGCCTCGCCTTTGCCCCAGCCGTCGGAGAAGAGCCGAGCGCCGATCTCGAATAACTTCTGTCCGTCTTCCATCAGGTGCTTGCCGTCCTCCGCCATCATTTCGAATCGCCGGGTGGACCATTTCTGGCACGCCGCCATTGCTTCCGGTATCGAGCGAGCAGCGCTCAATTTCGACGCCAGCTCAGAAGCAAGATCTGCCTCCGATTTGGCACGATCGAACCACTGCCTGTTCGCCTCCTGAAGTTTGTTGAGCAATTCCGTTTGTACGTTGACGAACTCCTCGATGTTCTTCTTTCCCATCTCCGTCATTTCGGTAAGGTTCAGGGCCGGAAGAAAGGATTTTTCCATTCCCGGAGTCTCTTTTGACGCCATGACACCGCTCCTGCGCTCCTGCGTGACTGCGATAGCAAAAAACTATCGCTCTGCTCCGGGTTGTGATCTTGATCCAAATCAATTCTCGCTCGGCTCTGATGCAATTTAATGAATTGGCTCGCCGGACGAACGACCCGGCATCATGAGGCGCAAGCAAGGTGCGGCCGATGTATATCGTCGCCTTAGCGCTATGGCTCGCGTTCCTGGCGGCTGCCCCCTTCTACACCAGTCGCGCGCGACATCCGCAGACCAAGCCGCTCGCCGCCTATCTGATCTTTGCGGCCACATTCACGATGACCGCGTTCGTGGTTTTCGCAATCGTCGTTGCCGTTCTCGGTGCGCTCGGGCAGTCGCAGGTGCTGGCCGACCCGATTGCGGCCGCAGTATTTCTTCTGGCGGTCTTCGTTCCGGCATTGCTGATCGCGCGCCGGCAGTTGCGCGCGGCGCCCCGCCCGCCGGAACGGCCCTGACACGGTCGCGCCGGTTTTTCAGCTCGCGGCGAATTCGCCCATGGCGGCGTCGGCGGGAAACGGTCGCAGCCGCAGGACGGCATGGCGTATTGCGGCAACCATCGGCGCTGCCACCGCCACGCTGGCGATGCCGAACAGGACGCCGAACAGGATAAGGCTCGCCAGCGTAATCGCCGGCGGCAGATGGACCGTCTGCTTCTGAATAAGCGGCAGGAGTACGTAACCCACCGCGGTATGGATGACCGTGTAGAGACCGAGCGTGATCAACAGCGTGGTGGTGCCGAGCGGCAACGCCATCAACAGGATAGGCACGGCTCCGACGACGGCGCCGAGATACGGGACGAAATTGAACAGGCCGGCTTGAACGCCCAGCAGGAGCGGGCTGCGCACACCCATCGCCGCCAGCATGATCCAGGTCAATATCGCCAGAAACAGCATCGCCGCGAGCTGTCCGATCATCCAGCGCCGGAGAAGGAGCGCAGTCTCGTCGAGAATGACACCGACCGGCTCGCGGTGACGTAACGGCAACAGCTCGACGATGCCGCGCCTGTAGGCGGTCGGATCGGCGGCGACGAACCATCCGATCAGCAAAACGATGATAGCTTCGCCGACGCCGCCGAGAGTGAGAGTGAATGCGCTTCGTGCCTCGCCGAAGAGTTCATGCGGATTGGGAAACAGGAACTGCAGGAGATTGCCGAAGGACGAAGTTCCGGCGTTCTGATGGGAGGGCGCAACGCCCAGCGCGGCCATGCCGCGCTCAAGCGAATGCAATTGTCCGTTGAGCGCATCCAACAGATCGGTGATCTGGCGGGCGAAGCTGAAGCCGCTCCAGACCAGCAGCCCGGCGATGACGCCGGCAATAGCAAAGCTGACAATCGCCAAGTTCCAGCCGCGGCCGATCGGCAGCACTTTCGCCAGTCCGCGCGTGCAAGCGTCGAGCAAGGCGGCGAACAGAAGTCCGGCGAAGATCAGGAGCAGAGTGTCGGCGGCCATCCACCCGACAAACAGCCCCGCCCCGGCGGCCAAAGCAACCAAAACCGCACGCACGGTGGCGGCCCCGGTCGGAAACGATGCGGCCGCATCGGCACCGCGCTGCGGCCCGATGGAAGTCGCCACGGAATGCTGCTCGCCTGCCGAACGATCATCCATGCGCTGGCCAAGTTGAATTTTGGCGCCGGGGTTTGGGCCCTGACCGGCTCGGCTTTAGTTTCGCGATCGGTCGTGGCGCGGTCAAGGTTGCGCACGGTCCACGGTAGCGGCCTCGCTGGACGTGCATCCGGCGGCCTGTGCCAAGGCAGGCGTTCGGCCGGACCTCGTCATACCTAGTGGTCCGATTTTAACATTCGCATCCCGGTTCGGTAGGCTATCATGCGAATGTTAGAATCAAACGACCACTAGAAAAATATGAGTGCTGGTGGAGCTTTGGATTTGACATTCGCTTCGCGAGCTCACGGCTGGGTGGGTAGCGAATGTCAAATCCGCTCCACTAGGTCTGAATTGGTAAAGCATCCTGCGCCAAGGTGCTCGGCGTTCCTTCCCGGGATGAGAATGTTCGCAGCGCAACGATGATCTGACGCGTGTTGCGGTCTTCGAATTGGCCAATCAATGTCTACCTATCGCCTCGATCAGCTGTTCGCGCCTCGTTCCGTCGCCGTCATCGGCGCCTCGCCGCGCAAGATGTCGGCCGGCCGCGCCGTGCTGGAGAATCTTCGCCGCGCCGGGTTCCCGGGGCCGGTTCACCTGGTCAATCCGCACTACGACGAGATCGAGGGGATTCGCGCGGTCAAATCGTACCACGACCTCGCGGAGCCGCCCGACGTCGCCGTCATTGCGGTGCCGCCCGACGCGGTGCCGGCGGCTGTCGCTGCGGCGGCGGCGGCCGGCACGGCTGCGGCCATCGTCATTACCGCGGGCCTTGGTCATGGGCCGGGTTCGCTCGCCGATCAGTGCGAGCAGAACGCCCGCAAGGCGGGACTGCGCCTGGTCGGTCCCAACTGCCTCGGCGTGATGGTGCCGCGCGCCAAGCTCAACGCCAGCTTTGCGGCTTCGGCGCCTCAGGATGGCGACCTGGCGCTGATTTCGCAGTCAGGGGCCGTCGCCGCGGGACTGATGGAATGGGCGTCGGTCCGCGGCATCGGCTTTTCGGCGATGGTCTCGATCGGCGACAGCATCGATGTCGACTTTGCCGACTTGCTCGACTTCTTCGCCATGGATCGCGCAACGCGCGCCGTTCTGCTCTACATCGAATCGATCATGGACGCGCGCAAGTTCATGTCGGCGGCACGTGCGGCGGCCCGCGCCAAGCCGGTGCTGGTGATTAAATCCGGCCGTCACGCGCAGGGCGCGAAAGCGGCGCTGACCCATACTGGCGCGCTGGCCGGATCGGACGCCGTTTACGATGCCGCCTTCCGCCGCGCCGGCCTCCTGCGCGTCATCGATCTCGACGAATTGTTCGCCGCGGCCGAAACCTTGGGACGCTTGACCGGCTTCGCCGGCAAACGGCTGGCCATCCTGACCAACGGCGGCGGGGTCGGCGTGCTGGCCGTGGATCGACTGGTCGACCTCGGCGGCGAACTCGCCGGCATCTCGCCGCCGACAATGGCCAAGCTCGACGCGGTATTGCCGCCGATCTGGTCGCGCGCCAATCCGGTCGACATTGCCGGCGACGCCGACGGTGCCCGATACGCCGCCGTGCTCGAGCACCTGCTCGACGACGACGCCAATGATGCCGTGCTGGTGATGAACGTGCCGACCGCCTTGGCCTCGGCCGCCGACGCGGCGAACTCGGTCATTGCCGTCACCGAGCGGCATCGCCGCAAACGGTTCCAACCCAAACCGGTGTTCGCCATGTGGGTGGGCGAGCGCGCTGCCGTGGCCAAAGCGTTCGACGCCGCCGGCGTCCCCAATTACGCCTCCGAAACGGCCGCGGTCTACGGCTTCACGTATCTCGTGCGCTACCGGGAAACGCGCGACCAGCTGATGGCGACGCCGCCGAGCCTGCCGCGGCATTTCGCGCCGGATCGCGGCACGGCGGGCGGCGTCGTTGCAGCGGTGTTGCGCGACCGGCGGACGTGGCTCGACCCGGCCGAACTGACCCGCGTGCTGTCGGCCTATGACATTCCGATCACGCCGGCCTCGTTGGCCCGCGATCCCGAGGCGGCCGTGGCGCTGGCGCGGCCGTATCTGGAGCAGGGCGTTGCGGTCGTGCTCAAGGTGCAGTCGCCGGACATCGTGCATAAGTCGGAGGTCGGCGGCGTGCGGCTCAATCTTGTGAATGAGCGCGGCGTGCGCGAGGCCGCGACGGAGATTCTGCAGCGGGCGCGGGCGGCAAAGCCGGACGCGCGGATCACCGGGGTTACGGTGTTCCCGATGGTCGTGCGCCCCAAGGCTCGCGAGCTCATAGTCGGCGTGGCCGACGATCCCACCTTCGGCCCGGTGATCGCGTTCGGCCAGGGCGGCACTGCGGTCGAAGTCATCAGCGACAAGGCGTTGGCGTTGCCGCCGCTCGATCTGGAACTCGCGCACGGCCTTATCGCGCGCACCCGCGTCAGCCGCATCTTGAAAGCCTACCGCAACGTGCCGGCCGCCGACGAGCGGGCCATTGAGCTTCTTCTGGTGAAGCTTGCGCAGCTCGTGGCGGATGTGCCCGAGATCCGCGAGATCGATCTCAACCCCGTGCTGGCCGACGACACCGGCGTCATCGCGGTTGATGCGCGAATCTCCGTTGCCCCGGTCGATCGGCTGCCGCGGGGAGGGCGCGGTAATCCGCGCTTCGCCATCAGGCCCTATCCGTCCGAATGGGAAAGGCACATGCGGCTGCGCGATGGCACGGCCGTTCTGGTCCGCCCGGTCCGGCCGGAAGACGAACCGCTCTATCCGCCGTTCTTTGCCGGCGTGTCGCCCAATGACCTGCGGCTGCGCTTCTTCGCTCCGGTCAAGGATTTCAGCCATACCTTCATCGCGCGGTTTACCCAGATTGATTACGCGCGCGCCATGGCGTTCATCGCTATCGAACAATCCAGCGGGGCCATGTTGGGCGTGGTACGCCTGCACGCGGACGCGAATTACGAAACCGGCGAATACGCCATCCTCGTTCGCTCCGACCTGAAAGGGCGCGGACTCGGCTGGCTGCTGATGCAATTGATCATCGAATACGCCCGCGCCGAAGGCTTGCGTTCCATCGGCGGGCAGGTCCTGCACGACAATACGACCATGCTGGGGATGTGCCGGGAATTGGGATTTCAGATCGCGCCCGACCCATACGAGCCGTCCGTCGCCATCGTGACCTTGTCGCTCGCGCGAGCTTAAGCCGTGAGCCTGGCCGGCGGACGTCGGTTTTCCGCAAACATCATGCCCCAGGCAAAGTCCGGGGCGGCGGCTAGCGCTCCAGGGTCTTCAAATAAGCGATCACATCGGCGATCTGGCCGGGATCGAGCCGGAATACCGGCATGGTCGGGTGGCCGGTAATGATGCCTTCGGCGAGCGACTCCTGAAGGCTTTCGATCGGATAGCGCTCATGCAGCGTGCGGAACGGCGGCGCGATCTTGAGCGGACTCGCGGTCACCTTGTCGATCGAGTGGCAACGCGCGCAATTGGTACGCACGAAGACCAGTCCCCTTTGTGCGGACGGCGACAGCCCTTCCGCGCTTCGCGCCGGTTGCAGCGGCATGGCTAGGATCGCGGCAACGGCGGCAATGGCGGCACAGGCGAGCTTATGGTGGTGCGGCTGAAAGGCGATCGCGCGCATAGGTCTTCCTTGCGGGATGGATGAGGCCTGGTGGTGGTGGGACGTGCGGCCAAGAGCACGCCGCCGCGGCGATGCAGTGAGTGGCACTCTACGCGTCGGCCCTTAAATTAGCCTCATCCTCCGCCGAAGGAAATGCCATGCCGGACATCGGCTCGACCCAGACCAGATGGTCGCGCACCGCCGTAACGCCCGCCACGTTTTCCGCCGCGATCACGCAAGCGCGCCGTTCGCGCTCGTCCATGATCGTGCCCCACAGTTCGGCAACGCCGTTCTTCACCACGACGTTGACCCGTGGCGCCCACGACTGATTTTCGAGCGCCGCCAGGATGCGCTCGCGGATCGCCGCATCGCCTCCGGCCGGCGTCTCGGCCTCGCGCGCGAGGCTGGCGAGCGCGTGCATGAGATTTGCCCGGCTGACGATGCCGACAATCTTGCCGTCGCGCAGCACCGGCAGCCGCTTGATGCGGCGGCGCTCCATCAGTTCGACGACCGTCTCCAGCGAATCGTCTTCCGCTACGGTGACCGGATCGCCCGACATGACTTCTTCGACTTTCCGCCCGCAAGCGTGAGCATAATCCTCGGCAAGCCGTCCCGGTCCGACCAGAAACTCGAGCCATCTCGGCCGTCGCCGCTGGGTACCGAGCTCGCCGCGGCGCAGGAAGTCACCTTCCGTCACCATGCCGACGAGATTTCCCGCGGCGTCGACGACCGGCAGGCCGCTGATCTGGTTTTGCAGCATCGTACGCACGGCTTCCGTCACGGAGGTATCGGCCGCCACGGTAATGACGTTGCGCATCATGACGTCACGGACTTGCATCAGCGATCCCCTTTCAGGCGAACAGGAATTGCCAGGCCCGGCTCGTCGGGTTTATCCGTTGAGACGGTTGAGGGTTGAGCGGTTACGCAACACGATTCGCCGCGACGTCGGCACCTCGATGGCTGCGGCGCTTTCAAGTCCGGTCAGGGTGCGCGACACGGTCTCGATGGTCAGGCCAAGATAATCGGCGATGTCCTGGCGCGACATCGGCAGTTCGACGATGTTGCCGGCGGCAACGCGCTCGGCCATTTCCAGGAGGAAACTGGCGACCCGCTCCTGCGCGCTCTTGACCAGAAGCAAGATGCGATTCTGCATGCGCCGCAGCTCGCGGCTGGTGACATCGAACAGTTTGCGGCCTATCGCGGCGTCGCGGCCGGCCAGCGCGTTAAGGGCGCTGCGTTTCACCACCAGAACCTTCACGTCGGTGATCGCTTCGGCCGAGAAGCTGTGGTCGTCGGCAAATTGCAGGCCGAAAACGTCGCCGGGCAGGTAAAAGCCGCTGATCTGGCGACGCCCGTCATTGAGGATCTTGTAGGTGCGAACGCTGCCGCTGATGACCTTGTAGACGTAGTCAGCGGGTTCATTCTCGCCGAAGATCTCGGCGTTGCGCGGATACGACATGACCGCCCCCATCAACTGCATGGCTTGGGCTAGCGGATCGAGGTCAGCCTTGTCGGCAAGAGAGTGACCGGCCAACGGCGGTACACCGGTGGGGATCACGCGATACGCATCAGAGCGAATTGCGGTGCGGGCGGCGGGATGGGGGTGATGGGGGTGCATGGCTCTTTACCTCCGGGAATATCGGGAGGTATTGGTAACCCTCGGACCACAGGTGAAAAATTCAGATAATGCCCCTAAGGGCTTTCCCGTAGGCGGGCAATGAACAGCCAGCGATGGGCGCTATCACGATGACCGACCTACTGCCTTGGCGATCGAACGCTTCAAGACCCGCCTCGAACATCGCCGCTTCGCGAGAGATCATCAGGCAATACGGCATTGCGACCATTGCGATCGCCGCTGCGCTTGCGGTGCGTCTGGCGTTCGCCTCGGTGCTCGAGGGTACCGCATCTTATCTGTTCTTCCTGCCGGCGATTCTGATCGCTTCGGCCGTCGGCGGATGGGGGCCCGGGCTGTTCTCCACCGTTATCGGCTTGTTGTTGGGGCTGTTTTTCGTCGCCGAAGACCGCGCGCTGATCGGCGCGGACATCGTCGGCGCCGTGGCTTTTGCTCTTGTCGGCGTCGGCGCGTCATGGCGCGGCGACTTGCTGCGCCGCTCGCAGGCGGCGGCGGCGGCGAGCACCGACGAGGCCGAAGCGCGCGCCGCCCACATGAAGTCCATCCTCGACACGATTCCCGATGCGATGATCGTCATCGACGAGCAGGGAATCATGCAATCGTTCAGCGCGGCGGCGGAACGGCTGTTCGGCTACCGCGCCGACGAGGCGTTGGGAAAAAACGTGAAGATGCTGATGCCGCCGCCCTATCGCGAGGCACACGACGGCTACCTGCAGCGCTATCTGGACACCGGGGAACGGCGGATCATCGGCATCGGCCGCGTCGTCGTCGGTGAACGAAAAGACGGTTCGACGTTCCCGCTCGAGCTCAGCGTCGGCGAAATGAAGACAGGCAACCAGCGCTTCTTTACCGGCTTCATCCGCGACCTCACCGAGAGCCAGAAGACCGAGGCGCGGCTCCAGGAATTGCAGGCCGAACTGGTCCACGTCTCGCGCCTGACCGCCATGGGCGAAATGGCGTCGGCGCTGGCGCACGAACTGAATCAGCCGCTCTCGGCGATCGCCAATTACATGAAAGGCTCGCGGCGGCTGCTCGAACACGGCAATGTGGAGAGCGCCGCCTTGTTGCGCGAGGCGATGGACAAGGCTGGCGAGCAAGCGCTGCGAGCCGGCCAGATCATCCGGCGATTGCGCGATTTCGTGGCGCGGGGAGAGAGTGAGCGGCAGGTGGAGGACATCAAGAAGCTGGTGGAGGAAGCTAGCGCGCTGGCGCTGGTCGGCGCCAAGGACAAGGGCGTCCGCGTGCGCTTCGAGCTCGATCCCCGCGCCGACGCCGTGCTTGCCGACAAAGTACAGATCCAACAGGTGTTGCTCAATCTGATACGCAACGCCATCGAGGCGATGGAAGACGCCGAGACGCGCGTGCTCGTCGTCGCGACATCGTTGACATCCGACAACGTGGTCGAGATCAGCGTCAGCGATACCGGCACCGGCATCGCACCCGAGGTCAGCGCGCAGCTGTTTCAGCCGTTCATCACCACCAAAAGTCAGGGCATGGGGGTGGGCCTGTCGATCTCGCGCACCATCGTCGAGGCGCATGGCGGCTCGATCTCGGCGCGCCCCAATCCGGGCGGAGGGACAGTGTTTGCCTTCACGCTGCCCGCTGTGACCAAGGAGGAAGTCGGCGATGCCGTCTGAAGAAGGGATCGTGTACGTCATCGACGACGATGACGCGGTGCGCGAATCGCTCACTTTTCTGCTGCGCACCGCCAACATCGCCGTGCAAAGCTTCGCCTCCGCCACGGCCTTCCTCGATGCGTTCGCACACGACGGCGCCGCCTGCGTGATCACCGACGTGAGAATGCCGGGTCTGAGCGGAATCGAGCTGCTGCGGCGGTTGCAGGAACTCAAGATAGCCGTCCCGGTGATCGTCATTACCGGGCACGGCGACGTGCCGCTGGCCGTCGAAGCCATGAAGATCGGCGCCGTGGACTTCCTGGAAAAGCCGTTCGACGACGAGATTCTGCTGGCGAGCGTGCGCTCGGCGTTGAAGCGGCAGGATGGCGAAGCCAAGCGCCATATCGAGCGTACCGAGATCGAAAGCAAGCTTGCCGCCCTGTCCAATCGGGAGCGTGAAGTGCTCGAAGGGCTGGTAGCCGGCCGGGCCAACAAGCAGATCGCCTACGATCTCGGGATCAGCCCGCGTACCGTTGAGATCTACCGGGCCAATCTCATGAACAAGATGCAGGCCAGAAGCCTCTCGGAGCTGGTGCGCATGGCTCTGATCGTCGGCATCCTCGGAGCCAAAGGAGCGGGGCAGCAATAAAACCGGCTATGGTGCGCGCCTCTAGACCATGATCCGGAAAAGTGGACACCGGTTTTCCGAAAAGATCATGCTCCGGCAAAAGACCATGATCCGGAAAAGTGGACACCGGTTTTCCGAAAAGATCATGCTCCGGCAAGGACGCTAGTCCTTGTCGTCGATCCGCGCCTCGGTAAATCTGAATTGATGGCTCTCGCCGCAGACGCGGCAGCGCAGGCGTATTTCCGCTCCGGCCGGGACGTCTTTGAAGTCGGCCGTCTGGGCTCGGAAGCCGCTGTCGAACTCTTCCCCCGACTTCGGACACTTGAAAAGCAGCCTACCCACTGATCGTCCTCTGCTCGCTGGTTCCGGGCAGCCCTGGGCGCTTTCGCGCATGCGCGCTTTGATCGGAATCAAGTGATTCGCGCCGTCGGAGCGCCGGGTGAGGCAGCGAGGCAGCCACCAAAAAAATGGCGCGTGGAAAATTGAGCCACATCAATGCGGCGGCGCGCGGTTTTCGGCATTTGGATGAGGCAATGTGAGGATTTGGATGCGAACAATGGCGGCTGAGCAGCAATCTCAGGTGGCGCAACCGTTGCCGGTTGTCGTTCTGGTCGACGACGATCCGGCGGTTTGCAGCTCGCTCAAATTCCTGTTGGATTTGGAGGGTTTCGCGGTGCGGACTTATGCCAGCGCCGCCGAACTCCTCGCCTGCGGCCCGGTCGACGATTGCGACTGCTTCGTCATCGATCAAAGAATGCCGGAGATGAGCGGGATTGATTTGATCGCAAAATTACGCCAGCAAAAC
>Ga0335085_10010095_pt1 | contig 14152 bp, 13 predicted proteins | sample Lox_Sample_45_FD_206712 | JGI IMG/M metagenome (GOLD analysis project Ga0335085, IMG submission 206712) | Soil microbial communities from Loxahatchee National Wildlife Refuge, Florida, United States - Lox_Sample_4.5 | ecosystem: Environmental > Terrestrial > Soil > Wetlands | place: USA...
GGATGTACTCGCCGGCGCCGACCACGTCCCAGTCCATCAGCCGGGCCACCATCGTCCCCAGGCCGGCGCCGATCTCAAGCACCCGCGGCGCACCCGCGGGCATGAGGCGGCGCAACTCGGCCAGCACATGCCGGTTGAGCGCCCGGTCATCCACGGTCGTCTTCGCGGCCAGGTAGCGGTCATAGCCGGAGGTCATCGAAGCTTCATCGAAGTCAGTCATCGCTTCCCGGCTACCATCGCGAACTTGCGCACCCGCCCGCTGCCGAGCCAGTCACTCCACAGCTGATGGGCGGTGATCAGCTCGGCGGTGGCCTGCGTCCCGATCTGGCCGGCGATCTGCGGCGAATCAGCCCGGTAACAGCGAAGCAGCGCTGTCGCTATCGCGTGATGGGCGGAGCTGTACTCCCGCCGCCAGATCACGGTCAGCCCCGCGTTGCGCAGCACGTCCGTCAATTCCGCCAGCTCGATGGGCCAGACCGTATCGGCGCCTGGCATCCGCGTGCGCTCCTGCGGGGTGAGCGGCCGGCCCTCCTCGACGGTGAAGGCGAAACGCCCGCCCGGCTCAAGCACGCGCGTCACCTCACCCATCAAGGCCTCCTTGTCGGGGAAAGCCAGCATCGTCTCCAGCAGGAATATCACCTCGAAGCGGCCGTCGGGCAGCGGCGGGAGGTGAGCTTGCTCGAAGCGGCAGGGAAGATTCCCGGCCAGCTGCCGGGCCATGGCCAGTGCGCTGGCGGAGTGATCGACACCCAGGTAGCGGCATCCCGACTCGGCCGTGATCATCCGCCCGGGGCCGGCCACTCCGCAGCACAGGTCGAGCACCGAGTCGGCGGGGCCGACCCGGGCCTGGTGAGCCGGCCTCCGGACCTCGGCCGCCCGCATGAAGCTCTCCTGGCCCACATACTCGCCAGCGGGGTAGGCGGTCGCCCTGGCCCGCTCTAGCGCCGTAGTCTCGGGTCGAACCAAGTCTTCCGCTCCCACGTTCTACCTGGTGTCAGGTATCACGGACCGGCGGCGGGTCTGGTTCAGCTCGCCCACAGGGGGAGGCAGGCTCGGTGCGGCAGGCGCTGTGGAGGGCCGGAACAACGTGCGGGTCCACGTAGTAGTCCCCGAGGGGTTCGACGATCCCTGGCAGCCTACCGGCGGCAACATCTATGACCGGCGGGTCTGCGCCGGACTTGCCGAGGCCGGCTGGGAGGTGCTGGTCGCGACCGTCACCGCGGTGTGGCCGGTGCCCGGCGCTGCCGCCCGCGCCGACCTGGCCCGCGTCGTTTCCGCCATCCCCGACGGTGAGACCGTCCTGATCGACGGGCTCATCGCGTCGGGGGCCGCCGCGCAGCTGCTGCCGCACGCCGGGCGGATACGAATGACAGTGCTGCTGCACATGCCGCTGGCCGCCGCCCTCGACGGACATCATGACGCCGACGCGGAGCGCTCGGAACGGAGCGTGCTCCGCGCGGCGGCCGGCGTGGTCGTTACCAGCGAATGGACCCGCCGGCAGGTGCTGATCCGGTACGGGATCCCTGCGGACCGGGTGCACGTCGCCCGGCCGGGCGTCGACCGGGTCGCCGCCCCGGCCCAGCCCGTCAGCGGCCAGCTGATCTGCGTCGGCGTCCTCGGCCGCCACAAGGGGCAGGATCTTCTCGTCGAGGCGCTCGCCGGCCTCGCCGACCGGGACTGGCAGTGCGTGCTGGCCGGATCGCTCGACCGCGACGCGGACTTCGTCGAGCAATTGCGGGACCGTATCACGCGCCTCGGTTACGGTCACCGGATCCGGCTCAGCGGCGTCCTGACCGGCGCGGCGCTCAGCCATGCCTATGCCACCGCCGACCTGCTCGTCGCGCCGTCCCGCTCGGAGAGCTACGGCATGACAGTCACCGAGGCGCTCGCCCACGGCCTGCCCGTCATCGCCGCCGCCGTCGGCGGGCTGCCAGAAGCGCTCGGCACCGCCGCCGATGGCACCCGCCCCGGCCAGCTGATCCGGTCCGGTGATCCGGCTGCCCTCGCCGCCGCGCTCGCCGACTGGCTGGGCGACGAGGACCACCGGCATCGGCTACGTGCCGCCGCACGAGAGCGGCGGTCGACCCTGTGCGGCTGGGAGCAGACCGCAAAACAGCTAGCGAACGCATTGACCGCCCACTATGGAAAGACCGCCAGATGACAATCAGAACCGAGAGCCGCACAACAATCGCCAGCAGCGTCCGGGAGGTGTGGGCGTATGTCTGTGACGTCGGCCGCTGGCCGCAGTGGGCGACGACGGTTCTCGAAGGCCGGGTTCGCGGCGGAACTCCGCTTCAGCCCGGTGCGCGGGTGGAGCAGCGGGCGAAGCTGATACTCGGGATGTCTCGCGGCCGGAGCCAGCAGGTGACCGTTGTCGAGGCGCCAAGCTCCGTGGCGTTCGCCGGGCCAATGGGCACTTCCGCGGCGCGCTGGGGAATGGAACTCGAGCCGGCCGGCAGTACGCAGACCAACGCCATGATGTGGGTTGAGGCCGACCTCGCGGGCATCATGCGCGTGATTCCCGCCGCATGCTCAAGAGCAGGATTCAGCGCGTAAGCGATGTTGAGATGGTGGCGATCAAGGCTGCTGTCGAGTCTGATGCGCGGCGGAGCACACCGTGAGCCAGGCCAGCCGCACGCAAGAGCGCCTGATCGCCACATACCGCAAGAAGGCGAAGCACTACGACATCACCTGCCGGCTCTACCCCGCGCCCGGCTACCCCCAGCGGACGCAACGCCTGCGGGCCGTGCAAGCACTCGGCCTTATCCCTCCTGGACCGAGCTGTTCTTCGGAACCGCGTTCCTCGCTGCCGGGTCCCGCGGCCCTGGACCCTCCGGTGTACGACCGCAGGGCAGCGGCCGGAGCGACTGACGTCATGCGATACACGACCTTCCTCGCCATCGGCGCCGCGATCGTCGCGCTCGTCCTCAGCGCGTTCGGCGAGCCCGAGTGCAAGCTGATGGGAGTCGAGCATCAGTGGGCCGCCCAGCGCAGTCTGACCGCGCCGCCCACCTCGTACACGGTCACGGGGCCGAGCAGCGATCCGTGGCTGGCCGCTGCCGGCTTGGCACCCGGGGATGTAATCCCGGCGGTCGTGGGATACGAGTGGGGCTCGTTTATCCCTGGCTGCTTTGCGGGTCAGGTGGTGCCGCTGATGACCGCTCTCATCCCGGGATCCGCGATCTGACTCGTCCGCCCCGGCGGCTTTGTCAATCCGGCATCGCGCGACGGAGTTGACCGTCTCGGCACGCATCACCCCGGCAGGGGGATATGCCCGCGCACCGGTGGGCAGACGATGGGGACGTGGATCCGGTTGACCGAGTGCGCTCCGCGAGCAGGCGGCTCGCCGAGCCCGTGGATTCGGTAGCGCAGACCGTGGCGCGGCGCGCCACGGAGCTCGTGGTCGACTCGCTCGACCTCAACGCACTGCTCGGGCAGATCGACATGAACAAGCTCCTTGCCCAGGTCGATGTCGACCGGTTGCTGGACCAGGTGGACCTCAACCGGGTGCTTGACCGGGTTGACGTGGAACGGATCCTCTCTCGGGTGGACATGGACGCCCTGCTCAGCCGGGTGGACGTGAATGCGATCGCGGACCGCATCGACATCGGCGCGCTGCTCGACAAGACCGAACTCTCCGCAATCCTCACCCGGTCCTCAAGCACAGTCTTCAGCGAGGGAATCGACCTTGTCCGCAGCCAGGCGGTCGGCCTCGACAACTTCATCGCGCGCTGGGTCGACCGCATGCTCGGCCGTGGCGCCAAACGGCCGCCCGCACCGCGAGGCCCACGGCTCCTGGTCGGCGCGCAGGCCGGGCGATGACGGCCGACACGGGTGGGCTGACCGGGCTGCGCGGCCATTACGCGGGGTTCGTCTCGCGCTTTCTCACCTACGTGATCGACCTCGCGGTAATCGGCGTACTGTTCGGGCTGGCACTTGCCGCCGTGTCGTTCGCTGCCAGCCTGATAAAAGGGCACGCGTTCAGCTGGAGCGGCAGCGGTATCGCGGTGGCGATCGCCTACGGCTGCTGGTGGTTTGTGTACTTCGCGTACTCGTGGGCGGTAAGCGGCAAGACCTTCGGCATGGCGGTGCTCGGCGTCCAGGTCGTCAGCAGGGAAGGCGCGCCGGCAGGCCCGCGCCGCGCGATCGTGCGCACGCTGGTCTTCCCGCTCAGCTTCCTGCTGCTTGGGCTTGGCTTCGTCGGCATTCTGATCGACGGCGAGCGTCGCGCGCTGCACGACATCGTCGCGGGCACCGCCGTCGTCTACATGTGGGACGCCCGTGCGCAACGGCTGCGCTTCCTGGCCCGCGATGACCTCGCCCAGGTCCCGGCGCAGCCGGGACCGCCCGCGCACGAGAGGGCGCCTGCGGACAGTGATCGCCCCGAGTCTCCTGTGAGCCAGGATCCGGCCGGCCCAGTGCGATAATTACCGCTTCGTGTCGGCCGTAGAGCGCCCAGGGCTGCCGCGGCGATTTGGTGCCAGCATGTTCTCATGGCGGAGGAACTACTCGAGGGCGGGAACGTCGGCGGTGCGGTGCGGGTCGGGGACACGGTTCGGCGTCCGGCCGGTCCCTGGACGCCGGCCGTGCACGCGCTGCTTGCCCACCTGGCGGACAAGGGGTTCACCGGCGCGCCGCGGCCGCTGGGGTTCGATGAGCAGGGCAGGGAGGTGCTCACCTTCCTGGAGGGCGAGACCATCGGCAACCGCAAGCCGCGCCCGGCCTGGGTGCACGCCGAGGACACCCTGGATCAGGTCGCCCGCTGGATGCGCGCCTGCCACCGGGCCGTCGCCGACTTCGTTCCGCCGCCGGGCGCGGTCTGGCGCGGCGGCGGTACCTGGTCGCGGGGCATGATCGTCGTCCATAACGACGCGGCCACCTACAACGCCGCCTGGCATCAGGGCAGGCTCACCGGATTCTTCGACTGGGACTTCGCCGGGCCCGCCACGCCGGAATGGGACCTGGCCCTCGCCGCCTTCAGCTGGGTGCCGCTGCATGCCGAGTACTTCGTCGCGGCGGAGGGGTTCACCGACTTCGCGGCCAGGCCCCGCCGGCTTGACCTGTTCCTGCGCGCCTACGGCTGGCAGGCGACGGCCGGAGAGTTCCTCGACGTGGTCGCGACGCGCATCAGGGCCCACGCCGACGGCATCCGCGACCTCGCGGCCTCGGGGGACGAGGCGTTCGGCCAGTTGCTCAGCCAGGGCGTCCCCGACGCCCTGGACCGAGCCATCGACGAACTGGCCAGCTTCCCGCGCTAGCCGTGGTTGGTGTAGACGGGGGTGGATGTCGATCCCTGGTCGGAGATCCCCATCGCGACGCACGCGTCCGCCTGCGGGCACTGGATCTGGCCGATGTCCATGAACGAGTCGCCTTGCATCCCGCCTGGCACGCGGGCGGGGACGTCGAAGGTGACCCGCTGCCAGGTGCGGCCCGCGTCGTGCGTGACGGCGACGACGGCGGAGCCGTCGTTGTACGTGTTGCCGATGTGCTCCGGGATGGCGTCGCTGCCCGCCGCGTAGCAGGTCGCGCTGGTGGGGCAGGTCAGGGCGTTCATCAGCGGGTAGGGCATCGAGCGCGGAAACCTGCTGGTCCTCGTCCAGGTCTTACCGCCGTCGGCGGAGAACCCGATCACGGAGTACTGCACGGCGTCCTTACCCGACGTGTATCCGTACGCGAACCGCTCGATGCCGCCGTGCTCGACGAAGCCGATCATCGCGCAGTGGCTGGCGTCCGAGCAGGTGACATCCGGTGCGAAGCCTGGGCCGTAGCCCTTCGGCCAGACACCCCGCTGCCAGGTCATGCCGCCGTCATCGGAGGTCAGCAGCACGCCGTGGTCGAGGTCGGGGCCGTCCCTGAGGCTGTATTTGCTGCGCACGCCGATCGCCACGCAATGCGAGGCGGTCGGGCAGGACACGCTCTGCATCGCCGCGTCCTCGGGGAACTTGACCACGGTCAAGTGCCGCCCGCCGTCGGAGGTGACGAAGAAACGCAGGTCTTTGTATATCGACGAGATGCCAGGGACCATCGTCTGCCCGGATGCGGAAACCAGCCCACGGCAGGACGTGGCAGTGGCGCAGGCGAGGGTGATGATCTGGCCCACGGCGGCGGGCAGCGGGCGCACGGTCCACGAATGCCCGCCGTTGACGGAGCTGATGTACACCGGCTGGTGTCCGTAATACAGTCCGCCCGCCGTGCAGTCCGTCGCGGACGCGCAGGACAGCGCCGACGTGAACGTCACGCCTTCCGGTACCGGCAGCACGCTCCAGGTCTGCGCCCCGTCGCCCGAGGCGTAGAACGAGTTCATGTCCGACGGGCCGCTGGACGACTTCGCGCTGTTGCCCTCGACATAGCAGGTCGTCGCGGTGGGGCAGGTGAGCATTCCCGGCTCGGGGCCAGACGTGTTCTCCTGCCAGCCCCTGGCGACGAGGTAGCCCATCAGGCGCCAGGATCCGGCCTGTGCCTTGATGCCCGCGGAGTCTGATGGCAGTTGCCTGGCCGGCTGCCACGCGCTGACGAGGGGCGCGGTCAGGGTGGGCGTCGGCTGCAGCACTGTCACGACTACCCCGGCGACGAGGGCCGCGGCGGCGGCGAGCCTCACCTGACCCTTAGTGATCCGGCCGACGCGGATTCTCCCGATCCCGCGTGGCCACTGTCGGTGTGCGCCTGGGCCAGGCGCGATGTCCGCACTCTCGGCAAGCGCCACTGCCGCGCGGGCGCGTTCCCTTGCGGCATCATCCGGCCCCGGGGTGTCGGCGCGGAACTCCCGCAGCAGGTCGATCTCGTCAGGCATGGTCATTCTCCTTGAATGTCCACAGGGTGAAGTCGAACTCGCCGAGCTGGGCACGGAGCGCCGCCCTGGCCCGTGATAGCCGCGACCTGGCTGTCCCGTTGGCGATCCCCAGGGCCGTGGCGATCTCCTCGTGGCTGAGGTCCGCCCACGCGTGCAGCAGCAGCACGTCGCGCTGCTCCGGGTTGAGTGCCGCGAGCGCCCCCGCGATCCGCGGCATCAGCGCGGCCGTTGCCACGCGCGAGTCGGCGTCGTTGTCGAAGGGCCTGGCGTCGCCGGACGCCAGCCGTGCGTCGAGCTCGAGCAGTTCCTGCTCGTCCCGCCAGTGCCCGCGCAGGACGTTGGCGGCGATGCCGAAGAGCCAGGACCGCACCGGGCCGCGAGCGGGGTCGTAGGAGGCCCGCCGCCGGTAGGCGGTGGCAAAGGCCTCGGCCGCCAGGTCCTCGGCCAGGTCAGTGCCAACGCGCCGGGCGATGAACCGGTACACCGGGGCGAAGTGCGCGCGGAACGCGTCCTCGAAGTCCGCCGGCGTCTCGATCGGACCAGAGCTCAGTTTCTCGTCCACGCATTAGTATTGGCGCGCCGCCGCAATCCGTTCCCGTCCTTTCTGGTCCGGGTAACCGCGCTGGTCCGGGTAACCGCGCTGGTCCGGGTAACCGCGCTGGTCCGGTTAACCGCGCTGGTCCGGTTAACCGCGCTGGCCCGGGTAACCGCGCTGGCCCGGGTAACCGCGGCGCGTCCGATTCAGGTAAGCGGTTCTCGCGCAGGCCGGCGATGAGCAGCCCGGCCAGCCGCCGGGCGTCGATGATCAGGTCCGCCCGGGTCGGGAAGTGCCGGTAGATCGTGGCCGTCCCGACGCCGGCCGCGTCGAGCAGCGCTGCCTGGTACCCGCCCGGCGTCGCCCGCTGGGTAACCGACGAGCTCATCGCCCCGTCGGCCTAGCCGGTGGCCATCCATCCAGCAGCGGTGCGCGGGCGCCGCCGTTGACCCGGGACCGGTCCACCGCAGCGCCCGCGCCCAATCAACGGTAGCCCGAGCCCGGAGTGAACTCTTCAGGAACACCCCGCAACGGGACCGGGGCGGCTAGCGCGGCATCACTAGAGCAGCAGCAACTGGTGGGCCTTGACGGCTGCCTCGGTGCGGGAGGCCGCGCCGAGCTTGGCGAGGATGTTGGACACGTGGACGCTCGCCGTCTTCGGTGAGATGACGAGCGCGGCGGCGATCTCCCTGTTGGACCGCCCGGCCGCGACGAGGCGCAGGACCTCAAGCTCCCGGCCGGTAAGCACGGGATCGGCTGCCTCGCTGTCCGCGCCCACCCGGCGGGTCAGTTCGGCGATCTGGTCGGCGAGCGGGCCCGCCCCGAGCCGCTCGGCGAGCGGCTCCGCGCGGCGCAGCCGGCCGGCCGCCTCGCGGGTTGCCCGGGCTGCCAGGGCGGTGCGCGCGGCGTGCACCAGCGCGAGGACGGCGGGGAAGGGCTGGCCGACGGCCTCCCACGCGTCCGCCGCGGCGTCCGCCGCCGCGAGCGGATCGACGGGAGCGGCGTCACCCTCCTCGGCGCAGTCCGCCGAGGACGCCGGCGCGCCGGCGAGGGCCATGAACGAGAGCTGCCAGGCCTCTTGCACGGGGCCGAACGCCTGCAGCTTCCCGGCGATCATGCGCAGCTCGTCGAGTAGGCCGGCGGCGTCCTCACCGGGGGCACGCCTGGCGGTGAAGGCGGCGGTCGTCAGCAGCGGCCAGACCCACCGGGGGCTGCTTTTCGGCAGGTCGTAGCGCGTAATCAGCTCCGCGGCGAGGGCGGTGGCCTGGACCGGACCGTGAACGGACAGCGCGCAGGCGATGTCGAACGTGGCCAGCGGCAGGTGGTACTGGTCCTCGTAGACGGCGTTGGACAGCACCGCGCGGCTGGAGGCGGCCCGCCTCATCGCCGTCTCCAGGTCGCCGCGGGCAGCGGCAAGCCAGCCGAGGATGAGCCACAGGCCGGCCCGGGTGAGCGGAGGCGGTGCCAGGTCAAGTGCGCGCTCGGCCACCTCGGCCGCCTCGTCCCACTGACCGAGGTGGAACAGCGGCTCGGCGACGTTGATCGCGAGGAAGGCGCCGCCTGTGCGGGCGAGGCCATGCCGCTCGGCGTCGACGATGCCCTGCTGCGCCACCAGGGCCGCCTGCTCGAACTCGCCGGCCCCGCACAGCAGGTGCGATTCGAGAATCGCCAGCTTGAGCGACCGGTGGAAGGCGTCGGTCCTTTCCAGCGCCTGCGCGGCCTCCGCGAGCAGCTCAAGCGGCTTGCTGCCTGGTCCCGCCATCTGGCTTGCCCCGGCCTCCATCATGGCCAGTGAGGCGAGAGCGTGTCCCTCCGCGTCCGGGTCTCCGTCCTCGCGGGCGTACCCGAGCGCCTCCTCGGCCCAGTCGCGGAACTCGGGGTCGTTGTCGGTGCAGCGAGCACCGGAAAGCAGCAGCTGGATCCGCCCCTTCTTGGACAGGGACGCGGGCACGAGCGCGAGCGCGTGCCGCAGGTCGGCGATTCGCGTGCCCATCCCGAGATTGCTGCGGAACGTGGACCGCCGCTCGAGCACCAGCGCGTACCTGAGGGGGTCGGCGGCCTCGTCGACCAGTGTCAGCGCGAGTTCGGTGAACCCAAGGCCGCGCTGCAGCTCCCCGGCGTCATCGGCGGCGCTTGCCGCCTCCTGGAGCACGCGCACCCGGTCGGCGTCGATCAGGGTCGCCGCGTCAGGCACCTGCTCCCACAGTTCGAGTACCCGGGTGAGCAGCATGAGGCGCTCGGCGTGCGCCATCCGGTTCGAGGTCTGAACGGCCGCTTGCCACGCGCTCACCAGCGCACCCGTCGTGTTGTGCGCGGAATACCAGTGATGGGACTTCTCGATGTCCGCGCGCCCGCGGGAGACAAGCTCGGGCTCCGCCTCGATCGCCTGGGCGAACCGGGTGTGCACGGCGGAATGCTCGCCCGGCAGCAGGTCGGCGTGCACCGCCTCCTGGATGAGCGCGTGACGGAACGCGTAGCCGTCGGTGTGCGCCACAAGCACGTTCGCCGCGACCGCCGGGCGGATCGCCGCGGCGAGCTCGGCCGCGCCGTGCCCGGTCACCTTGGCCAGCAGCGCGTCGCTCGTCACCCCGCTGCCCGCGCTTGCGATGCGCAGCACGTCCTGACTGTCCTCAGGCAGCCGCCGCACCGCCTGCAGCAGCAGGTCCGCGAGCGTGTCGGGGACCGCGTCGCACTGGCCGGCGCAGATGAGGAGTTCCTCGGTGAACAGCGGATTGCCCTCGGCGCGCTGGAAGATCGAGTCGGCGAGCGCGCGGTCGGGTGCGGTGCCAAGGATCGCGGTGGCCAGTTCCTCGGCCTGACCGCGGGTGAGCCGCGGCAGTTCGTGCCGCTCCACCCACTCGACCCGGGCCAGCTCGGCGAGCAGCGGCCGAAGCGGATGGGTGCGGTGCAGCTCGTCGGAGCGGAAGGTCACTACGATCAGCACGCCGCGCAGCGCGCGCTGGTAGCCGATGAGGAACGCGAGCAGGTCGCGGCTAGAGCGGTCCGCCCAGTGTGCGTCTTCCACGACGAGGACGACGGGGCGCTGCTCGGCGAGGCGCTCGAGCAGGGTGAGGAAGCCCTCGAAGAGCTGGGCGCGGGCCTCGCCCGCGGTGCGGATGCTTGCGCGGCCGTCGTCGGCCAGGGCGGTACCCGCGGGCTGGCCGCCGCTCCCGGCATCGCGGCGCTCGGCATCCTGGGTCGCTGCGAACTCAGGCAGCAGCCTGGCCAGCTCGCGCGCGGCCCGCCCGCTGCCCGACAGCAGGCTCGTGATCTCGTCGGCGCCGCTTTCCCTGACGAAATCGCGCAGCATCGCGGTGAACGGGCTGAACGGCAGCCCGTCGACGCCGAGTTCCAGGCACGCCCCGGTTAGCACCCGGGCCCCGGCGTCACGCGCGACCGCGGTGAACTCGCCGATCAGTCTGGTCTTGCCCATCCCGGCTTCACCGCCGATGAGCATGGCGGCAGGGTCACCCCGGCGGACCGTCTCGAGTGCGGCCTGCAGGGCGGCCATTTCCGCTGCCCGTCCGACAAGGACGGGGCTGGCTCCGCGTCTGCTCATCTCAACATTCAGCATCGCATGAGGGGCCGACATTCCAGCCCGCTCCACGGGGAGCGGGCTGGACTGCGGCCCGAATTCTCTGCTGTCTGACATCGCGGACACCTGCCCTGCTCAGCAGGGGTTTACCGGCCCGCGCGGGCGCGGCCGCGCCCCGGCTCCTGGCGCGGCGCGGGCACCGAGTCCCGTGCCGCCGCCGCGAGCAGTTCGTGTGCGTAGTCAGGGATCGCCGGCGTCGCGATCGGCTCGGTGGCCTTGTTCTTCGCGCGCCTCGCCCGCGCCGCCGCCCGGCTGACCCTGGCCTCGCCGTCCTTGACCGCTGTGCGCCGCTGGTCGGCGATCCGCTGCCGTGCTACTTCGTACATCATGCTGCCGTGCATTCTGGGTGCCTCCCCGATCCCGGTAGACCGCCTTGGTTTCCCGTATTTACAGGTTCGGTCTAAGGTCCCCCCGTACGGCTATTGGTCGTTCGCCTTATCTTGGGCGTCCTTGACGGCTTAGGCGCGCGGCACGTCTTAGGCACTGCCGCGGGGGCAGAGGTCAAGGCGAACGCGGCGCCGCAATACACTAGAGGGTGCCGCGATTCACGCGGCCAGCCAGGCGCCGCACCGTAGCGCCCATCGACCTGGCGCAGAACCGATGCCGAATGAGCGAGATTCACGCATGCCCGCACAGCAGGAGACCATCATGACGACCGCGACGGGACTGGCGACCCGCGACGACCTGCGCAACGTCGCCATCGTGGCGCACGTCGACCACGGCAAGACCACGCTGGTCGACGCGATGCTGTGGCAGTCAGGCGCGTTCGGCGCGCACGCCCATGTCAACGAGCGGGTGATGGACTCCAACGACCTGGAGCGCGAGAAGGGCATCACCATCCTCGCGAAGAACACCGCGGTCAAGCACGGCGGCCTGACGGTCAACATCATCGACACGCCGGGCCACGCGGACTTCGGCGGCGAGGTGGAGCGCGGCCTGTCCATGGTGGACGGCGTGGTGCTGCTTGTCGACGCGTCCGAGGGGCCGCTGCCGCAGACCAGGTTCGTGCTGCGCAAGGCGCTTGAGGCGAACCTTCCCGTCATCCTTGTCATCAACAAGGTGGACCGCCCTGACGCGCGCATCGCCGAGGTCGTCGACGCCTGCTACGAGCTGTTCATGGACCTGGACGCGAGCGAGGAGCAGATCGAGTTCCCGATCGTCTACGCCTCCGCCAAGGTCGGCAGGGCCAGCCTCAACCGGCCGCTGGACAGCCAGCTGCCGGACAGCGAGAACCTCGAGCCGCTCTTCGACACCATCAAGAGCACCGTTCCCGCCCCGGTCTACGACCCGACCGCCCCGCTCCAGGCGCACGTGACCAACCTGGACGCGAGCTCCTACCTAGGCCGCATCGCGCTGTGCCGGATCCACAACGGCACGCTCAAGCGCGGCCAGCAGGTCGCCTGGATCAAGCACGACGGCTCGACCGAGCGGGTGAAGGTCACCGAGCTGTTCCTCACCGAGGCGCTCGAGCGCAAGCAGGCCGACGAGGCGGGTCCCGGCGACATCGCCGCGATCGCCGGCATCGCCGACATCATGATCGGCGACACCCTCGCCGACCCGAACGACCCGCGCCCGCTGCCGCTGATCACCGTGGACGAGCCGGCCATCTCGATGACGCTCGGCACCAACACCTCGCCGCTGGCGGGCCGCGAGCGGGGCACCAAGGTCACCGCGCGGCTGGTCAAGGACCGTCTCGACCGCGAGCTCATCGGCAACGTGAGCCTCCAGGTGCTGCCCACCGAGCGGCCGGACGCCTGGGAGGTCCGCGGCCGTGGCGAACTCGCGCTCGCCATCCTGGTCGAGACCATGCGCCGGGAGGGCTACGAGCTGACCGTCGGCCGCCCGTCCGCGGTGACCAGGGAGATCGACGGCAAGACGCACGAGCCGTTCGAGCGGCTGTCCATCGACGTTCCCGAGGAGTACCTCGGCGCGGTCACCCAGCTCGTCTCGGTGCGCCGCGGCCGGATGGAGACGATGACGAACCACGGCACCGGCTGGATCAGGCTCGCGTTCCTCGTCCCGTCCCGCGGCCTCATCGGCTTCCGCACCCAGTTCCTCACCGAGACCCGCGGCACCGGGATCGCGCACCACGTGTTCGAGGGTTACGAGCCGTGGGCCGGCGAGATCCGCGGCCGCGCCACCGGCTCGCTTGTCGCCGACCGGTCCGGCGCGTCCAACAGCTACGCGATGTTCAACCTGCAGGAGCGGGGCTCGCTGTTCGTTTCCCCGACCACCGAGGTGTACGAGGGCATGATCGTCGGCGAGAACTCCCGCGCCGACGACATGGACGTGAACATCACCAAGGAGAAGAAGGTCACCAACATGCGGCAGTCGACCGCGGATGAACTCGAGCGGCTCGTCCCGCCGCGCATTCTCAGCCTTGAGCAGGCGCTCGAGTTCTGTGCCGAGGACGAATGCGTCGAGGTGACCCCGACGGCGGTCCGGCTGCGCAAGACCGTCCTCGACGCCAAGGAGCGCGGCCGCGTCCGCGGCCGCATCTCCCGGGAGCAGTGACGGTAAACGTCTAATTACCCCCTGTGCATAAGAAATCTGCACAGGGGGTATCAGCCCCTTATCACAGTGATCGCGCCGGCGGAACTGAAACGGGGGAACTCATGAGCCAGCCGCTGGCTTCATTCCAGATAAGCTCGAGCTTTCAAGACCTTCTCAACACAGTTTTCCATTCAATACCAAAGATCCTGGTATTCCTTTTCATCCTCATAATCGGCTGGTTTGTCGCAACAGCCTCGATCGTCCTGGTCGCGCTCGGCGCCATCGCCGCGCTCAAGCAGGTGGGCATCGCCGCGACCGTCACCCAGCCGATCCTCTACACGGTGCTTGTGACCTGCGGCGCGATCAGCGCGATCGGCGTGGGCGGCGGCCTGATCAAGCCGATGCAGGCCCGCTGGGAACGCATGCTGACTGCTGCCGAACGCGATACCGACGGCCAGTTCGCCGCCTACCAGCAGGCCTATCAGCAGGCCTACCAGCAGGGCCGCGCCGACGCCGTGCACGCCACCCAAGGCCAAGATCAGCCACCGGGCCCCCGCTGTCTGCAGAGCAGGGGCTTCTCCCGAGGTGCCGGTTACCTGCATAACCCCGGTTACCCGCCAGTCCAGGAAACATCTACGGAAACGGTTGTCCTGGACGACCCGGACAATTACCCCGGGGGCCAGTACATGTAGTCACCCGGGCCGCGCTGCGCCCGCAATAGGACAAATGAATTCCAAAA
>Ga0335085_10010096_pt1 | contig 14151 bp, 9 predicted proteins | sample Lox_Sample_45_FD_206712 | JGI IMG/M metagenome (GOLD analysis project Ga0335085, IMG submission 206712) | Soil microbial communities from Loxahatchee National Wildlife Refuge, Florida, United States - Lox_Sample_4.5 | ecosystem: Environmental > Terrestrial > Soil > Wetlands | place: USA: Florida...
GACGGCAATGGCCGCGACCAGAAGAGCCGTCCAGAACGTTGCCCAGGAACCCGCGCGAATGCGATCGGCCGTGCGCCGCAGATCGGCCGGTAGCGCGATATCGAGCGCTTGCTGCCGGGGCACGAACACGCGGTGATTGCCCCACCACAAGGCTAGCGACATGGCAGCCATCAATGCGAAACCCGGCCAGATTGCTCCGGTGCGGGTGCGAAAAAAGGCCAGCAGAAGCGGAGGGAAGAAGCCGCCGAGGCCTCCCATCGCGCCAACCAAACCGGTTACGGTACCTGTCTGGCTCGGGAAGTATTGCGGGACGAGTTTGAAGACTGCGCCGTTGCCAAACCCGAGCAGCGCTGCGCAGCCCAGGGCCCCCACCGTGAACGGAATCATCGACGACCACGCCAACAACATCGCGAAAGGAGCAATCCCAAGGAACACCGCCGATAACACGCGGGCGCCGCCAATCCGGTCCGAAAGCCATCCGCCCAAGGGCCGCAGCAACGTGGCGAGCACCACGAATCCGGCTGCCCGAAATCCAGCATCGGCCGCCGACAGGTGAAATTCATCCTTCAAGAGCGTCGGCAGATAAACCGAAAAGGCGACGAACCCACCGAAGGTCAGGAAGTAAAAGGCGGACAGCAGCCACGAGAGCCTCTCGTGCGTCAGAACCTCCAGCATCGCGCCCAACCCTTTTGAGCGGGCACCCGCGGGGACCGGCGCATTGCGTGCCAGCAGACCGAAACCGGCCGCCCAGAGTACCAGCAGCACCGCAACACCTTGGTAAACCCAAGCCATCCCCACACGGGCCGCGATCACCGGTCCCAGAAACACCGCGGCGGACTGCCCAATGTTTCCGAGACCGTACACGCCAAGCGCGCTGCCCTGCTGTCCGGCAGGGGTCCATCTTGAAACGTACCCAACGCCGATCGCGAACGACGAGCCGGCAAGGCCGAGAAAAAAGGCCACCGCCAGCAAGCCTGGGTAGGAGGCCTGTTGCGGCGCAATCCAAACCGGAAGCGCCACCGAGGCCATCAGGATCGAAAAGATAGCCCGCCCGCCAAAGCGATCCGCCAGAATGCCCATCGGAATTCGGGCGAGTGAACCCAACAACACCGGGACAGCGGCCAGCAGCGCCGTTTCAGACTGCGTCAGGTGGTAGATTTCGCGGAACCGTGGGGCGAAAGCACCGATCAATCCCCACGCCGCGAAGCACACCGTGAACGATATTGTCCCGAGTGCGAGGTGGCGTCCGTTGAGCATTCCCCCCTCCAACGTAAAATGTACCCTTTTACCTGATTTTAGCTCCGTGACCTCAGTCACTGCGGTGCGATTCTCGCTGCCGTAGCGTGAGGGTATGGCTGCCTGTACCTCAGCTCCGCCTCGCGCGATGGCCAAAAAGCTCGGGAAGCGGTCCGGCCCCGACCGCTCCCAGAAGCTGCGCCGGATATTTCAGGCTTTATTCTTGGCGCTGAACGTCTGGATCGGCGCGCAGTTTTACCTGTTCGTGCGGTACTACGAGACCGGCAGCCAGGGAGTTGCGCCTTCCCGCCCTCCTGGGGTAGAGGGATGGCTGCCCATCGCGTCACTGATGAATCTGAAAGTGCTGCTGGCGACGGGGGCACTTCCGCGTGTCCATCCCGCTGGGGTGTTCCTCCTGACCGCGTTCCTGGCGATGTCGTGGGTCGCGCGCAAGAGCTTCTGCAGTTGGTTGTGCCCAGTGGGAACCGTCTCGGAATACCTTTGGAAATTCGGCCGGCGCCTGCTCAAACGCAGTTTCCGCCTGCCGCGGTGGCTCGATATAGGACTGCGGGGCATCAAGTATCTGTTGTTAGGACTGTTCCTATTCGCCGTTGTTTCGATGCCGGTGGAAGGAATCCGCCAGTTCCTCGGGGGTCCCTACGGTCTGCTGGACGACGTGAAGATGCTCAATTTCTTCCGAACTCTCACGGCGGCGGGCGGAATCGTAATCGCCATCCTGGTGGTGGCATCGGTGTTCATCGAGAACTTCTGGTGCCGTTACCTGTGTCCTTATGGCGCGTTTCTTGGACTCGCCGGGCTAGCCAGCCCGCTCCGCATCCGGCGCGATTCCTCGCTGTGCATCGACTGCGACAAGTGCACGAAGTCCTGTCCGTCCCAGCTTCCGGTGGCGCAACTGATCACGATTCAGTCGGCGGAGTGCACCAGTTGCATGCAATGCGTGGCGGTTTGTCCCGCCGCGGGGGCTCTGGCAATGAGTGCGCCCGGACGACGCCGTATGCCCGGGTGGGTAGTCGCCGCGACGGTTGCTGTTCTGTTCCTGGGCGCCTATGGGTATGCGCAATGGGGCGGTCATTGGCATACCAATCTTCCGGACCAGGTCTACCGCGAGTTGATTCCGCGCGCCAACGAATTCGAACATCCATGAACGCCGGGCGTATTACGATGGGTTTTGACACCGAAGATTGCAGCCCTATCGCAAATGCCTCTGTTCGCGGCGCTCAGCGAAAGTGAGCTTCAGGGACTGGCGCAACGCGCCGTCGAAAAGCGATTCGCGGCGGACGACGTGCTTTTCTGGGAAGGCGAACCCTGCATCGGAATCTTTCTGATCATCCAGGGCAGCGTCAAGATTTTTCGGACCTCTCCTGGGGGACGCGAAGTGATGCTCTCGATTGAGGCGGCGCCGGCGACGGTTGCCGAACTGCCGCTATTCGACGGCGGCGCGTACCCGGCGTCGGTGCGGGCGATCGAGCAGGTGGTGGCGCTGTTCATCAATAAAAGCGATTTCCAACAATTCTGCCGGCAGAACCCGGACGTCGCGCTGAAGGTGTTGGCGGTCGTGGGGCGGCGCTTGCGCCATCTGGTGGGTCTGGTCGAATCGATGACCTTTGGCAGTGTCACCCAAAGGCTGGCGCGCATGCTCCTGGAGGCTTCGAAAGCCGCTGGATCGGATACGTTCGATTTGCCGGCCACGCATCAGGAACTGGCCTCCAGGCTGGGCACCGTCCGGGAAGTAGTCTCTCGCAACCTGGGACGGTTTCGCGCCCAGGGGATCATCTCGATACAGGACCGGCAGGTGCAGATCGTGAATCGTGCCGGCTTGCAACAGGAATCCGAGGCTCAGGGGTAAGTATGCCGATTGTCATAGGTGCGAAACAGGAAAGCGACTTTAGTGATCCGATTGGAATATTGGGGGACTGCCATCGCCGAATCGAGCGATTCCTGGGCGTTTTGCGGAAACTGGCAGCCGAGCTCGAAGACGCTGCGCTTAGCGAAGAAGAGCGCGCCGCGCTTGCGACAAGTCTACGGTATTTCCGGGACGCCGCCCCGAAGCATACCGCCGACGAGGAGGAAAGCCTGTTCCCGCGAATGCGGACAATGGCCGATGCCCATACTCAGGCGGTCTTGAATCGCATCGACGCGCTGGAGAACGACCACAAGACCGCGAAAGCGGCGCATGAGCAAGTGGACTCGTTGGGTCAGACCTGGATGAACCGCGGTCGTTTGACTCCGGAGGAAGCGTCCCGATTGTCAGCCGTGCTCGGAGAGTTGGCAGTGCTTTATGAGCGCCATATTGCGATCGAGGACTCGGACGTCTTTCCGAGCGCTGCGCGCCTCCTCTCGCCTGCCGACTGCCGGGCCATCGGATTGGAAATGGCGATTCGGCGCGGGCTTCCCCCCTTATGATCGTCGGCCCGCAAAGAAGTCGAATGGAGCGGGTGTGGACCCGCTCCAATTACTGCACCTGCATTTCCGGCGTCCGACATGCCGGTCGGGCCTCCGCGTCCGGCCTTAGCCTTGGCGCCGCTCCCGATGCAACGCTCCGCTTGGGAAACCACACCGTGCGCTACTCCGGGATGCTCTGGCGCTTCGAAGTGCATCTACGTCCAAGCGAGTGCCTGCGCGCTTCAACGACACCGTCGCCGGCGCCGATCTTCACGGCAGTGGCATTGGCCCGCGCCCCGGTCTCGCCAGCCTCTATTTCTCTTCCCCCTAACGTCAACATCCGAGGCGAGCAGAAGCTTGCCCAGCTAAATAACATTCCCCTCAAGGAGACCCTCATGAACCGAGTACGTTGTCTTCTTCTCGGCGCCTCGATGGCAGCACTGGCTGCATCGTCGTTCGCTGCCGACGGCCCGACAGTGCTTCTGCCGGCGGATTCCACCCCCACGCTCAAGCTGAGCGGTGCAGCCGGTGAATCCGCCACAATCACCAACGCGCCCGCCACCGGCCAACCGTTCAAAACCGTGCTCCGGATCGAAGTCACGAAGAAGCCCGAACGCCCCACCGACGTCCAGATCTCGACCCCTATCGACGCTGCGATGTCCGCCGGCGACGTCCTGATGGTCTCTTTCTACATGCGCTCCGCCGGGAGTGGGGATGCCACGCTCGACGCTGGATTCCGCACCGTCCCCGGCGCCGCGCCCCAAGGCCCCAGCGGCCCGCCTCCTGCTGGAATGGCGCCAGCCTCGCGCGGCCAAGTCCCGCCCAGAGCGCCCGGGGCAGTCCCCGGCCGTGGGGGCCGCGGCTTTTTCCCCGCTGCGCCTCCTCTCGGCGCCGCCGCCATCGCCGGCTCAACCTGGAAGAAGATCACCTTCCCCTTCGCCCTCACCCGTGCCTACAACAAAGGCGAGAGCGAACTCTTTTTCACGCTCGGCCTCCAGCCGCAAACCGTCGAAATCGGCGGCATCGAACTGCTCGACTATGGCGCAACCAAGAAGGTCGCCGACCTCCCCTTCACCAAACTCGGCTACCAGGGCAGCGAAGCCAGCGCCGCCTGGCGCAAAGCCGCCGAAGCCCGCATCGATAAGGTCCGCAAGGGCGACCTAACGGTCGTCGTCAAAGACGCGTCGGGTAAACCCGTTGCCAACGCCGAGGTCTCGGTCCATATGCGCAAGCATGCCTTCCTGTGGGGCACCGCCGTCAGTGGCGTCGCCTTCACCGGCGGCCGAATGCCGCAGGAAAACCTGGCCCGATACAAAGAGGAGATCAAGAAGAACTTCAACTTCGCCGTCATGGAAAACGAGACCAAGTGGCCGCAATGGGCCAACGAAGCCTCTCGCCCCGGCACGCTCGCCACCATCGACTGGCTCCGCGAAAACGGCCTCCAGGTCCGAGGCCACAACCTCGTCTGGCCCTCCTGGCGCAACACCAACGTCAAGGCCGCCACCGACGCCCGCGACAATCCCACCGCGCTCGCCAAAGTCATCACCGATCACATAGCCGAGACCACCGCCGCGCTCCGCGGCCGCGTCGTCGATTGGGACGTCATCAACGAAACCTTCACCAATCACGACTTCATGGACATCCTGGGCCGCCACGCCATGGTCGATTGGTTCCGGGCCGCCCGCGCGGGCGACCCCGGGGCCAAGCTCTACATCAACGACTTCAACATCCTCGAAAGCGACGACAAGCCGCATCAGGACGACTACGCGCAGACCATTCAATACCTGATCGATCAAGGCGCCCCTGTCGACGGCATCGGGCTGCAAAGCCACTTCCCCGCTCGCGTCACCGGCATCGATGACCTGCTGAAGCGATTCGATCGCTTCTCGGGATTTGGCAAAGAGCTCGAAATCACCGAGTTCGACATCAACACGCAGGACGAAGCCACTCAGGCCGATTACACTCGCGACTTCCTGACCGTCGCCTTCAGCCAGCCTGCCGTCAAGGCGTTCCTGATGTGGGGCTTTTGGGAAGGCGCGCACTGGCGGCCCACCGGCGCCATGCTCCGGCGCGACTGGTCCGCCAAACCCAACTACGACGTCTACCGCGACCTCGTCTTCAACAAGTGGTGGACCAACGCGAGCGGAAAAACCAACCGCACCGGCGCATTCGTCACGCGCGGGTTCTTAGGGGAGTACGACATCGAAGTCAAATCCGGAGGCAAAACCAAAACCGCTCACGCCACGCTTTCCAAAGACGGCTCCCGCGTGGAGTGTGTGATCGACTGATCGGATCGCAGCGGAGGAAGCGGCTGAGTCCGGGCGCGTTGCCTTCAGCCATACCAGTTCCGACAATGGAGCATCTGTAGACCAAACAGGCATGCAGAGTATCTGCGAACTTCCAATTCACCATTGCTCACGGAAGAGCGCGCCTATCGCGCGTCCGGTCCTGGCTTCGCTACTCCTGGCTGCCATCTCCAGTCCCCCGCAAACCCTTTCCGCCGTGAAGGAGGCCAGCTTGTACAACCGGCCGGTGCTGCTGGTGGGCAACGACAAGCTGGAAGTCTGCCGGAGTGGCCCACGGACTCCCTACTACGTCGATGTGAACAACATGCTGCCGTTCTCTTCGCAACGCGATCTGCTGGGCGCCATCTGCCAGCTGACGGTCGGATGGCGGACCGCCATCTTGAAGGAGGGCGGCTCGATGCTCCGCATCCAGATTCAAGGCGATCCGGTATAACGCGGGTGGACGACGTCCACCTGGAAAACGGCATGCTGATCGTGGAAGACCGGGCCTCGGGAAAGACGATGACGCTAGCGGCTTAGCGGCCTTTGTAAGACCGGCCGCACGCGTCATTCAAGACGACTAAATCGATGCCACCGCGCCGTCTTCCTGAAATGCCATCGGGAACGGCCGGGTACCTTGGAACGGATAGCGCTTCAGCGCCTCTTCGTTGATGTCGACGCCCAGTCCCGCTTTCGTGGGCAAAGGATACCGCCCCTCGACCATTCGCATCGCGGGAAAGCCCATCAGATCTTCCCAGACGCGATTCTTCTCGCCGGCGTCTACAAACCCGCAGATCTCCTGAGCAAGAAAATTGGGGCCCGCGGCGTCTACGTGCAGACTGGCGATCCCGCCGATGGGTCCTTCGCAAGCATGCGGCGCCATGCGAATTCCGGAAGCTTCGGCGGTGGCCGAGACCTTCCACAGCGCCGATACGCCGCCCACGTGCGCGATATCGGGCTGCAGAACATCGACCACGCCCATATCGATCAGTTCCGCGTACCCATAGGAAGCGATCAGGCGCTCGCCGGTGGCAATAGGCGTGGTGGAATGGCGGACGGCGCGCGCCATTGCGCGCACGTTTTCCGGAGGGCAGATCTCTTCGGCGAAGAGCAGATGCAGCGGCTCTATTTCGCGCAGAATAATAGCGGCCACTGTCGGGCTGGGCCGTGCGTGAAAGTCGACGGCAAAATCCAGATCCGGCCCAAGCCCCTCGCGCAACATCTCCATGTGCGCCACAGCTCGCTTGATCTTCGCGTTTGTCTCCACGCACTCGAGCAAATCGGGCAACTGGAACTTCAGCGCGGTCACACCCGCGGCCTTTGTTTTATCGCGAAGCTCCCGGGCCGCAGCGAGCGTCCACGCATCCGCGTGATAGTACCCGCGGACGCCGCGCGCATCGACCGGGCCGCCCAGCATCTCATACACCGGCATACTCATGACTTTGCCGCGTATGTCCCAAAGCGCCTGATCGATTCCAGAGATCGCCGACCCCAGCACGGGCCCGCCGCGGTAGAAGCTGCCGATATACATCGACTGGTAAACATGCTCGACCTGCATGGGATCGCTGCCCATTACCAGGTCTTTCAGATCCATTACGCAGGCCATCGCGGCGCCGGCCTTGCCTTCGAGCGTCGCCTCGCCCCAACCGGTTACGCCCTCATTGGTCTCGATTTTGACGAAGACATAGGGCCGGTCTGCCTGCGCGATGCGCTCATCGAGCGTCACGCCGAAGACGCGCATGTTGGTCACGCGTAGTTTGGAAGCCACATCGCGAAATGCAGCAGCGCCGGGCGGCTTGTCTTTGGCCGTGACGATTTGCGGCGCGCAGCCGCAATCGTGCAACGGCGAAGGGCTTGCGCGCCGCCGCCCGGGGACCGCGCCTAAAGCTCCGGCCCCGGCCAGCGCTGAAAGAAGTTGCCGGCGTTTCATATGCGCTCCTCACTCCAGGCATCCAGCGCTTTCTCATTCACTTCGAATCCCAGGCCGGGACGATTGAGCAGCGCGAAGAAGCCTTTATCCCCGCTTTCTTTGAGTCCCGAGGCGATCTCGACGCGCATCGCGGCATCGCGATCGGATGCGGGCACGGGAATCTGCTGGGCATAGGCAAGAAGAATCGAGGCATTCAGATGAATGCCGGCCATGGAACCGATGGGGCCTCCATTGTGGAAGGGCGCGACCCCCACGTAATGAGTCTCCGCAACAGCGGCTACACGTTTGATTTTCGCCAGGCTGTTCAGCCCCAGGTCCGGCCGCACAATGTTTACCGAACCGCCGGCCAGAAGACTTTGAAATGCGGCTATGTCGGTGATGCGCCGGCCGAGGCCGATCGGCATCGTGGATTCCTCCACAATCTTGGCCAGCGCATCCTGCGTCGTCACGCTAGTGGGCTCGTCGAACCAGATGGGATGAGCTCGCTCAAGAGCGACCGCGACGCTCGCCGCGTCTCCTGGCGTCATCGCGCCCGCCGCGTCGAGAACCCATTCGGCCGAAGCGCCCGCCAAACGCTGCATGTCCGCGTATTGCTGTCTCACCACGTCAACATAAGCGCGAAGTGGAATCATGGCGTCGCGGATGGGAGCGGCGGTAGTGAAGGCCTGAATCCCCTGTCCTTTCGCGCGTTCGAGCGACGGCGCGGATTCGGCGGCGGTGCCACCTTCCAGATGACCGAGCAGGCGGGCCTTGAACCGGACCGGTCCGCCCAGATACCGGTAGATCGGTACGTTTTTTGCGCGGCTCACCAGGTCGAGCATGGCGTTGTTGACAGCCGCTTCAAGCGCGGGCGAGCCGCGCAGAGCCGCGCGAACATATTCCGACTCCGTCGCGCGCCGGTCCATGACGGCAGCCCGCGCCGCGACAATTTCCGCGGCCGGCGCAGGGCCGCCTTCGCCGTAGCCCACGATGCCTCCCTGCGACTGTAGCCGCACGACGGTGTAACGGCGGTTCGAAACCGGTTCCTTTACGCGCCACGCCCGGAGTTGCGCGACCTTCAGCGGGTGATTTTCGGCAGCCGGAGGAGCGAACACGATAGACCCCGCGCCACGTAGCTTACGGCTTCTGGTTGTCATTTGATGTAAGGATCCATGTTCTCTGAGCAACAGGGTTTCTGGACGGGTTTGCGCACCATGATTTCGGTCCGCGTGCCGTTTTTGTCGTAAAGCTGCAACAGCCATCGCCCGTCGCGAGCGTTGATGCCCGGGGGCTTCGGGGGCGTGTAGCCGCGATCCATTACCGTTTTATAGACGGCCTGAATATCGAGAGTGCCGAGGCAGACGTGATGCCACACGCCGAGTTGCTGCGGAGTGGGCGGACCCTCGTGCTGCACCATGTACTCGACCCAGTTATCGCCGTCGGGAGTCAGATACGAAATCCAGTCGAGGCGATCGTCTCGAGGGCCGCCCTGCCAAAGCAAGCGAAAGCCCAGAATGTCTTTGTAGAACTTATCCTGATCCGGCGGGCTCTTCACGTTTACGCCGACATGCAGGATGTGGTCGGAAATGCGCCGATCCGAGATTCCTTTGCCGCTGTATCTCGACTGAAGCGAACCCTCGAGATACTGAACGAACTCGATATTGTGTCCCTCAGGGTCTTTGACGATAAAGCTGTAATTGCCGTCTGTATCCTTCGTAACTCGTGAAGGCACAGCCACGCCACGTGCCGCGAGATATTCGCGCAGTTTGCGGGCGTCTGCCGTCGCATACCCGATCTGGATCAGCTTGTCGTCCGATGAATTCTGAAGCGTGGGAGAGACTTCGATATATTGGCGCTCATTCACCTTGAAAACGGACAACTCGGCCGGGCCGGAGATCGCCCGTTTGTGGCGGAATACCTCGTCGTACCCGAGAACGCCCGTGTAGAACTTGCGAGCCTCGTCGAGGTTATCCGTCTTCACGACGAAATTGGCGATATTGGCGACTGGCGGCCTCGCCGCGGAGGCGGCCGTCAACGGCATGATTCCTAAAGCCGTGGGAATCAAGAAGAAGAGCGAGCGCATCGGGTCAACCCTCCTCAAGCGAACTCAACTATCGTATACCGTATCTCGGGCATCGGCGGCGGTCGCGGCGCGCGAAGCCCCATACTCGAAACTCAAAAGTTCTATAGTTGATTGCAGCATGACCGTACGAATCTCCACGCTTCTTCTCCTGCTTGCTTTGGTCGTCGGCCCCGCCCTGCGCGCGCAACCCGTCTTCCACGACAGCCAGGCGCCGCAGGTGTCGTTCGCCTCGGCCGAAATTGCTCACGCCCTTGGACCGAAACGGGCCACGGCGGACCACGGCCTCCGCGACCTCAACTCCTTCGCAGGTTCCCTTTGCTTCGCCATCGCCGGCGACGCCGCCGAATCGAACGCGCTAGCCCGAGCGCTGCACGTCGCCCCTCTGAATACCACGGTGCCGCAGGCATACGCCATCCGCCGCGCGGAAGAGCGCGGCCGGGTCACCATCGCCGTCCTGGGCGCCGACGCCAATGGTGCAATGTACGGCGGCCTCGATGTCGCCGAAGCCATCCGCCTCGGCTCGATCGGCAAGACCGGCGATTCCGACCACTCGCCGCACATCGCGCAGCGTGGAATCAAATTCAACATTGCGCTCGACCGCCGAACCCCCACCTATTCCGATAGCAGCGATTCGGCGCAATCGAATATTCCCGAAATGTGGAGCTTGGATTTCTGGCGCGAATTGCTTGACGAGATGGCGCGGCAGCGGTTCAACACGCTCTCTCTCTGGAACCTGCATCCTTTTCCGTCCATCGTCAAAGTGCCCGAATATCCCGACGTCGCGCTCAACGACGTGTGGGGCAATAGCGAACCGTTCGACCTGAAGTTCAACATGAACGCCAAGGTCATGTCTCAGCCGTTCAAACTCGGCCAGGTTGCCATCGTCAAACGCCTGACCATCGACGACAAAATTCGCTTCTGGCGAACTGTTATGCAGTACGCCAAGGACCGCGGCGTCGACATCTACTGGTACACCTGGAATATCTTCGTCTGGGGCACGGAAGGCAAACACCCCATCACCGAAGACGGCAACAATCCGGAGACCATCGCCTACTTCCGCGCGAGTGTCCGTGAAACAGTCAAGACCTATCCGCTGCTGGCAGGCATCGGCATCACGGCGGGCGAGAACATGAGCAGCGCGCGGGGACCCTTCGATCACGAAGCGTGGTTATGGAAGACCTACGGGGAAGGCGTCCGCGATGCGCTCAAAGACGAACCGAACCGCCCGTTCCGCCTGGTTCACAGGTATCACCAGACGTCGCAGTCGGAATCGATCGACGCTTTCAAAGAGTATCCGGGCCCGTTCGACTTCAGTTTTAAGTACTCTGTCGCGCACATGTATTCCGAGCCGAATCCGCCGTTCATCGCGCCCGTGCTGGCGGAAATGCCGAAGAATCTCCGCACGTGGCTCGAAGTGAGAAACGACGATATTTACAGCTTCCGCTGGGGCGACCCCGACTTTGCGCGAGCTTACATCAAGAACATACCTGGACCGGATCGGGTGGCGGGTTTCAACATGGGACCCGATGGCTACAACTGGGGCCGCGAATTCATCGACAAGGAGCCGGAAAACCCGCGGCAGCTCGTGATGCAGAAGCAATGGTACAGTTTTGCCCTGTGGGGCCGGCTGAGCTATGATCCCGATCTGCCGAACGCACTTTTCGAACGGATGCTGGCCGCGCGCTTTCCCGGCGCGCCTGCCGGCAAGATATATGAAGCAATCGCCGCCGCCTCGAAAACCATGCCGCAAGTCACCCGCTTTTTCTGGCGCGACCTCGATTTCAAATGGTTCCCCGAAGCCAACATCCAAAGCGGACACGGCACCGGCTTCTTCACCGTCGCTGATTTCATCCAGGGCCAGACTATGCCCGGAAGCGGCATTCTGAATGTGCGCCAGTGGCGAGCGCGATTGCTCAAAGGGGAAAAGATGAACGGCATCACCCCGCTTGAAGTAGCCGCGGAACTCAAAAGGAACGCCGCCGCGGCGCACCGCCTGGTGGAAGAGGTAAGGCGGGCCGCGGGAAAGAACAAGGAGCTGCGCTTGACCCTCGGCGATGCGGACGCCATGGCCGATCTCGCCGAATACTATGCCGAGAAGATACTCGCGGCGGGCGACCTCGCGCTGTTCGACAGCGACGGCAGAGCGGAACGCCGCGCCTCCGCTGTGCGCCATCTCGGGGCCGCGCTGGCGCATTGGAAAGCTTACGCCGGCGTCGCGACCAGTCAGTACAAACCGCAGTACCTTGGCCGGCTGAACCGGCTCGTCGATCTGAACGCGCTGACTGCCTCTGCCGTGGCGGACATCGATGTTGCCCGCGAGTGGCATCCGGGAACCATCACGGATAACGGCGAGGGCCCCGCGGTAGGCGATACGAATTTCCGGAAGTGACCTCAGGCTGGACCGATATATGAACAGAATCCCGAGACGCAATTTTCTGAAACACGCCGCGGCGGCCGGTTGCCTCTCAGCTCGTCTGGCGGCTGCATCCGGCCGGATTGCCATCGTCACCGGCGCGCCAAACGGAATCTCGTCGTCTGAGTCCGTTCGCTGGGCGGCCGGCGAGTTGCGGCGCGCGGTGGAAGAGAAAGGCGACTCGTGCGTCATAGTGTCTTCACCTGCCGAAGTGGGAGATTTTCAGGCGGCCGTAATGATGGCGCTCGCAACTGGCTCGCCCGCGGAAAGCTTCCGCCTCGCGCCTGAAAAAATCAACGGCAAGCAGGCCGTCCGCGCCTCTGCCTCCGATAGCCGCGGCCTTGTGTACGCCCTCACCGAGCTTGCCGACCGCGTGCGCCACGGGACAACTCCCAAGGCCGCACTCACGCTCGCCGCGCCTGTCGAGGAACAACCCGCAAACCGCGTCCGAAGCATCTGTCGCGCTTTTGTCAGCGACGTCGAGGATAAGAGCTGGTTCTACGATCGTGACTATTGGCGCGATTACCTTTCGTACCTCGTCACGAACCGCTTCAATCGCTTCAGCCTCGCCTTCGGCTGGGGCTACGATTTTCCACGGGGCGTCACCGGCGATTATTTGCATTTCCCCTACCCGTACCTGGTTGACGTTCCCGGATACAAGGTCCGCGCAGTGCCGCTTGACGACGCCGAACGGGCCCGTAACCTGGAGGCCCTCCGCTTCATCGTCGAGCAGACGACGGCGCGGGGCCTGGATTTCCAGCTTGCTCTCTGGACTCACGCTTACCAGTGGACCGACAGCCCGCGCGCCCAGCACCACATCGAAGGACTGACGCCTGAAACCCATGCGCCGTATTGCCGTGACGCCCTCGCGCTGCTCTTGAAGATCTGTCCCGGCATACGCGGCCTCACTCTGCGGGTACACGGCGAGAGCGGCGTGCCCGAAGGCAGCTACGATTTCTGGCGGACGCTATTTCAAGGGATCAGCGGCGCGGGTCGTCCTATCGAAATCGACATGCACGCCAAGGGGATCGATCAGAAGATGATCGATGTCGCCATGGAAACCGGCATGCCGGTCAAAATTTCGCCGAAATATTGGGCCGAACATCAGGGATTGGGTTACCACCAGGCGGCGATCCGCGAACTCGAAATGCCGCGCGAGAACGACAGGATCGATCCCGTTTTCAGCCTTTCGAACGGCTCGCGCCGCTTTCTACGTTATGGCTACGGCGATCTGTATCAACAAGGGCGCCGGTATGGATTGCTCTACCGCATGTGGGCCGGAACGCAGCGTATGCTGCTTTGGGGCGATCCCGCGTCCGCCGCGGCATTCGGCGAGGCGTCGCACTTTCTTGGCGCGGACGGCGTAGAACTCTGCGAGCCTCTCTTCTTCAAGGGCCGCCAGGGCACCGGCCGCCCCGGCGGACGCTGCGGTTACGCGGACGCTTCGTTGAATCCCGCCGGCGGCGACTGGCGCAAATACGAATACACCTACCGGGTTTGGGGCCGTTTGCTCTACAATCCCAAGGCGGATCCCGATCAGTGGCGGCGCTATTTGCGCTCCACCTTCGGGCCGGCCGCCTCTCAGGCTGAGACCGCACTTGCCAATGCGAGCCGCGTCTTGCCGCTGCTGACAACGGCGCATCAGCCATCCGCATCGAATCTGGAGTACTGGGTGGAGGTTCCACCGAACATGCCGATGGCGGATGGGGGCCGGGTTCCTTACAACGATACGCCGGCACCCAAGCGGTTCGGCACCGTGAGCCCGCTCGATCCCGAGATGTTCTCCTCAATTGAGGAGCACGCCGCCGAACTACTCTCCGGC
>Ga0335085_10010097_pt1 | contig 14151 bp, 16 predicted proteins | sample Lox_Sample_45_FD_206712 | JGI IMG/M metagenome (GOLD analysis project Ga0335085, IMG submission 206712) | Soil microbial communities from Loxahatchee National Wildlife Refuge, Florida, United States - Lox_Sample_4.5 | ecosystem: Environmental > Terrestrial > Soil > Wetlands | place: USA...
TGTTGTTGGCCTCTGCCAGTTCCCGGGCCCCTTTTTCCCCGAACCGTTTCACCCACCTTTTTATGAGCCATGAGGGATGAGAGGTGACGAGGGCGATATAAGGGACGGCGCCTTTTCTTTCCATAGAGGTAAGGTTTATTCTTTCGGTGGCTGGCTTTCGGAGAAGACTCCTCAATACGCCATTCACCACCTCCGGCCTCCCTTTAGGCTTTTCCAATTCCACCGCTTCATTCACCGCAGCCCAATCCTGCACCCGCATGAAGAGTATCTGGTAGGCTGCAAGCCGTAAATTGTTCCGGGTGTCCTGGCTCAATCCCAAAGGTTTCCTGAGAAATCCGTGGAGTGCCCAGTCAAGGGTATCCCGGTACCTCAAAACACCGTAGACCAACTCCATGAGAAAGGACCTTTCCCTCTTGTCCAGAGAGCCCGAGAGTTCCTCAATCACCCCTTTGGGTTTCTTGCCTTGTTCGCATAGCTTGCGGAGAGCTGCGAGGGCCAGTGCTCTGGTGGTGGGCATGGATTTTATGACTGGCATTGCTTTCCCGATGACTACTTCTTGCAGAAAAACTCTATGGCGTCTCTGACCTTCCCCAGATTCACCCTTGTATTTACGCAGGGACCGAAGGGCCGCTCGTTGGGAATCCCCAGAACCGGAAGAGGATAGGAATCAGCGATGCCGCTGCTCAGGTCCCTTTCACACGCAACCGCAACAATGGCCTCAGGAAGGACATCCTTGACTATCTTCCTCGCAAGGTTTCCCCCTGTGGCAATAAAGAGCGTCAGATTATTGTCATCAGCGATCTGAATCAGGTCCTTGATTTCACACTTTCCGCAGCGTTTGCAGTTATAAATGTTATAGGTAAGGCGTATATCACACTCGTTTATCTGGAGACAGTGGGGCAGGAGGAGGAGTATCCGTTTTGCCCTTGGCCTTTCCATGCCTAGAAGTTTGTTATTCAGGGAGATTATGAGACCCTGGAGCCGCTCTTTTTTCTCAGCAGAAAAGGACCCCAGGAGCATAAAAAGTGGGAAAAGAACTTTAAGGGTCAGGCCTCTCATCAGACGCATCATTTCAACACCATTCCTTCCATGTGTTTTCTCCCCAGGAGAAAGGCTGATGCAGGCATGGGTCTCTTACCGGAGGGCTGGAGTTCCAATAGGGAAATAAGACCTTTGCCCGTGCCTATAACCAACTCACCCTTACTGCTCCTTATGACGGTCCCCGGCAAGCCGGACCCCTCCAGAGGCTCTGCCTTCAGGATAGTGACCCTTGCACCTTCGAGCGTACAGTATGCGGAAGGCCAAGGCTGCATGCCCCTCACAAAATTGCTGATTTCCACAGCGCTCCTTGACCAGTCGATCAATCCATCCTCCTTTCTCAGAGGTGGCGCATAACTTGCCTCACCGGACTGGACCCTCGGTTTTACAGAACCATCACGGATTCCTTTGAGCGTTTCAATTAATAAGGAAGCACCCAAGCGGGCCAGTCTTACGCTCAGGCTTCCCGCAGTATCATCGCGGGAGATATCCGTTTCCTGTTGTAAAAGGATAGGGCCTGTGTCCAACCCTTCATCCATGAGCATGGTGGTAATCCCTGTTCTTTCATCGCCACGGAGTATCGCCCATGCGATAGGCGCAGCACCTCTGTAGTTCGGCAGAAGGGATGCGTGCACATTTAAGCAACCATGTTCGGGCGTTTCGAGGATTGCGTCCGGGAGTATCTTACCATAGGCGATTACCACAATAAATTCAGGCTTGAGGAACCGCAATGCCTCAATGAATTTGTCATCTCTCAATGTGCCAGGCTGAGCGACTCTTATCCCTGCCTCTAATGCAGCGGTCTTCACCGGTGGAGGGGAGAGTTTATGTCCCCTTCCTTTGAGCTTATCGGTCTGGGTTACCACGAGGCTGATCTCTTCCCCCGAATTGATCAAAGACCAGAAAGAGGGAAGGGCGAATTCGGGTGTGCCAAAAAATATGATCGACAAATCAGCTCCTGTAAAACGAATGCTGGGCAGGCCGGCGAAAAACTTTTATACGGCACCTTTCAAAAAAGAGCCTTATGAAAGATCCGGAAATGTCCATGGTATTAAATAGATGAAGATGTGCCATATAAATATTTTGTCGATTATAAAAGTTCTGAAACGGTTTGGCCAGCATAAGTGTGACGTTACTCTGCATCTTTTCGGCTAAACCTTTGACAATGCCTTATTGAACTTCTTCTTGAAAAACTCCCTTTTTATTCTGCTTATCCGGTCGATGAGCAATGTGCCGTTGAGGTGGTCGATCTCGTGCTGCAAGGCCCTGGAGAGAAGACCCTCACCCTCAATCTTCACAGGCTTACCTGTCCTGTCCAGACCGCACACCTCTATCCTCTCTGAGCGCTTCACCTGGGTTACATATCCGGGAAGACTCAGACATCCCTCTTCGCTTTCCATCTCTCCCTCAACGTGCTTTATCTCAGGGTTTATAAGGACAATCAGGGGCCTTTTTTCTTCTTCCCGGAGACTCACATCAATCACCATTAACTGTTTGGAAATACCCACCTGGGAGGCGGCGAGCCCTATGCCCGGAGCAGCATACATGGTCTCCACCATATCATCAATAAGGCGCTGGAGCTTCCCGTCAATCTCCTCAACAAGAGAGGCCTTTTGTTTTAGCACCTTCTCCGGATATGTTTTGATTTCAAGCAACGCCATACAGTATTATATCACAAAATCATGGGCAATTTTGATCCAAGGGGAGGAAGGAAATGGGTGCGGAAGCGGTAGTATTAAAGACTGAAATGCCGGATATCGGCATGCCAAAGCGGGGAAAAGTGAGGGACATTTATGACCTGGGTGAGCACCTCCTCCTTATTGCGTCCGACAGGATTTCCGCCTTTGACGTGGTTCTTCCCAACGGCATTCCGGGAAAGGGCAAGGTGCTGACCCAGATATCAATTTTCTGGTTTAGACAGACGGAGGATATAGTGAGGAACCATCTTGTGGCGACTGACGTGGATGAGTTTCCTCCGGAACTCAGGAAATACAGGGACATGATCGAGGGCAGGAGCATGCTGGTAAAGAAGGCAAGGCCTATGGCTGTGGAATGCATAGTGAGAGGCTATCTGTCAGGGAGCGGATGGAAGGAATATCAGGAAAAAGGCACCATCTGCGGAATCAGAATACCCCATGGACTTGTGGAATCGTCAAGGCTCGACCAGCCCATCTTTACCCCCTCCACAAAGGCTGAAGAGGGGCATGACATCAACATATCCTTTGAGGAGACAGAGAAGATTGTGGGCAAGGAGAGTGCAGAAAAGCTGAAGCAGACGAGCTTAAGGATATATTCAAAGGCAAGGGATATTGCCGAGAAGAAAGGCATCATCATCGCCGATACGAAATTCGAGTTCGGTATGCACCACAACGAACTCATGCTCATTGACGAGGTACTCACCCCGGACTCCTCTAGGTTCTGGTCTGCCAAGGGGTATACGCCGGGAAAGGGCCAGGACAGTTATGACAAACAGATCGTGCGTGACTATCTCCTCACCCTGGACTGGGACAAGACTTCGCCAGGGCCGGTGCTTCCTCCTGATATAGTTTCGAAGACAGTCGAAAGATACAGGGAGATAATGAAGATACTCACCAAGTAATGTTATCCGCTGGTGAAAGAGACCCTAGTGCTGGACATAGTAGAGTACTCCTATGCCGCCCCACTGTCCCCAGCCGCGATCATCCCTTCTGTCGAGGAATTCCCTGTGGGTATAATGAAGTTTAAGTTCCTTCCATAGTCTATCAACTTTGCATTGAGGAACCTTTGGATGAGCAAGGATATCATGCAACACTATGAGTCCATTCTGTTTCACCAGGGGAGAATACAATTCCCAGTCTTTCTTTACCCCTGAGTACCGGTGATCTCCATCAATGAACAGAAAATCTATCTTGCGGCCATTGAGTATCCTTATCAACTCATTCTTCGTAGCGTTTCTGTGTGAATCCTTTCTCATGAAATACATCTTCTGATTCTCTTTTTTGTACGTTTTAAACTTCCGAATATCCCGTGCCGAATAGCCACCTCCGAAGGGGCCCCCTGGCATATCGATACTGATGATCTGCGCATCAGGTTCAGCTATTTTGCACCAGGCATATAACGTACCTCCTCTTGCCGTTCCAATTTCCACAAGAGTGTTCAATTTCCTTCTCTTCAAAAGACTGATGAATGGGGATAATTCTGTTATCTTCTGGACAGCTCCTTTAATGATTGCTTTTTGGGCAAGCCTTTTTGAGTGCATTGAGAAAGTATGTAATCAAGCCGAGGTATTTTTCAAGAGACCCGGATCAGGATTTTACCCCGGGCATGACCTTTCTCGCTATAGGCATGGGCCTGATTGATCTCCTCAAGAGTGTACTCACGGTCAATGAGGGGCATTATCTTCCCTTCTTTAACCAAAAGGCTCAGTGAATGCAAATCATCGCCATTTGGCCGGACACTAATAAAGGTTGACCGCTTGGAGAGCCCCAAAAATGATAAAGGGAAAGTGAGGACAAAACTCAGGATATCGGCCGGTTTGTTCGGGAGTGTGGTGACATAGTAACCGCCACCCCTCAGATTCTTGCTCACCTCAAAGAAAGAATGTTTAGCCACTACATCAAAAATAATATCGTACGTATCAGAGAATTGTCTGAAATCGTGCTTTGTATAATCTATTACACTATCTGCTCCAAGTTTTTTCACAAGTTCAGTAGTGTGGGTGCCGCATATTGCGGTAACCGCAGCGCCGGAAGCCTTCGCGATCTGGACTGCGAATGAACCGACGCCTCCTGAAGCACCATTAATAAGAACAGTTTTGCCGTTTTTTATCCTGCCTTTATAGTGCAACGCCTGATATGCAGTCAGTGCAGCGAGGGGAATGGCAGCAGCTTCTTTGAAATCCAGGGTTTCAGGGATGAGGGCAAGGCCAGCCTCATTGGCACAGGCATATTCGGCATAGGCCCCACGATGCCTGAAGTCAAGCATGCCAAAAACCCTGTCGCCCTTCTTAAATCTCGTCACAGCGGACCCGGTATCGACCACCTCTCCCGCAATGTCAAAGCCGAGCATCATGGGAAATCTTGAACCGCTGATAAGTCTTAATGAACCATTCCTTATCTTCCAGTCCACCGGATTCACGCTGGAATAGAAAATGCGAACGAGTAGCCGGTCTCTGGATATGACAGGCTTCTCAACCTCTTCGATCTTCATTACCCCAGGCGGACCAAATTGCCTGATGAGAACAGCCTTCATGCGCTCTGTTCCACTCCTTTTCACTCAATAATATATTGTATGCAAGGACTGTGAATCAATCAATACAAGTGGATTTTAAGGATGGTATTTGTTTAGAATCCAGGGGTATCCTTTAAGAACTCTCATTACAGGAGGAAACCATTAAGTTTTACATCATCAAAAGATTTTTTCTCCTGATACCTCTCCTGTTAGGTATCACCATTCTTACCTTCTCCCTCACAAAGGCGCTTCCTGGTGATCCCGTGTTCAGCCTTGTGGGAGAAAGGGCAAGCCCTGAGGTGATAGAGAGCATACGACGGGAATTGCAGACAGACAGGAACTTCTTTGTTCAGTATTTCGGTTACGTTAAATTGCTTCTGAAGGGGGAGTTCGGCCGTTCGTATTACACGAACAGGAAAGTTCTGGATGACCTGTTAGACAAATTCCCCAATACATTGCTCCTCGCATTGGGTGCGATGCTTATCGCGGTGCCTGCCGGTATAAGCCTCGGCTTTCTATCCGCAGTGAGAAGGGGAACGGCTGTTGACAAGGGCATCTCTTCTCTGTCAGTAATAGGGTTGAGTCTTCCGGTTTTTTGGTCAGGACTCCTGATTATGCTCTTTCTCAGTCTGAAACTCAGACTATTTCCTCCGTCAGGTATGGGGGACTGGAGATTCCTCATCATGCCAGCGATTACCCTTTCCCTTCCCGCCCTTGCCACACTGACCAGGGTTTCGAGAACTACCCTCATGGATTTGCTGGGCATGCCGTATGTGAGGACGGCGAGGGCAATGGGGATTAAGGAATACAAGGTCAAGGGTGTCCATATCTTCAAGAATGCCCTTATCCCTCTCGTGACGGTTGTGGGACTGGATTTCGGGAGTTACCTGAACGGCGCAGTGCTTACGGAGACCATATTCGGATGGGACGGTATCGGAAGGTTTGCCATGGAAGGGATAATAAAACGGGATTATCCCGTAATCATGGGATGCATTATAGTGGGTACAGTTGTGTATGTCCTGATTAATCTTTGTGTGGACATTCTCTACCATTATCTCGATCCCAGGGTGAGGCTCTACGAGGAAAATGATTAAGATTATTCTTTCTGCACTCATTGTGATAATCCTTTCGTCGATCCTGGCGCCTCTCATATCACCCTTTAATCCTGAAGAGATAAACCTTGATGAGCTGAGACAATCTCCCAGTCTGCGTCATCCCTTAGGAACGGACAACAAGGGAAGGGATATTCTTTCCAGGGTCCTTTACGGCGGGAGGATCTCCGTTTCTGTGGCCATAATGGCGGCTGCCTTATCCATGGGTATCGGCCTTATTGTAGGCTTAATCTCGGGCTATATTGGGGGAAAGATTGATACCTCGATAATGCTCGCCGTAGATCTTATCCTCGCCTTTCCTTCCCTCCTTCTCGCCATCGGCATATCGGTGATCCTTCCTCCCGGCATCTATACAGTCATGATCGCTATTGCTTCGGTGGGATGGGCTTCCTTTGCCAGGCTCATTAGGGGGCATGTGTTATCGTGCAGGGAGGCGCCCTTTATCGAGGCGGCAAAGGCAATGGGTTGCAGCCACAGAAGAATACTCCTGGTACATCTCCTTCCCCAATGTCTTCCCCTCGTGGTGGTGATGATGGGATTGCGGCTTGGAGGGTATATCCTCACCGAGGCGTCATTGAGCTTTCTCGGGCTGGGCGCCCAGCCCCCTATGCCGACCTGGGGTTCCATGGTGAGTGCGTACAGGGTATTCATCGTCTCAGCGCCTTGGATGGTGATCTTTCCGGGGCTTGCCATTGCAGTGACCTCCCTCTGCTTCAATATGCTGGGAGATGCACTGAGAGATAAGTATGGGTTAAGGGTAGCGGGATAGGGAAAGGTTAGGCTCCCCTCAGTTTTTCCTCTTCCTCCTGCTCGGTCTTGCAGAAGATGCACATATTGGTCACAGGCCGCGCCTCAAGCCTCTTGATGTTTATCTCTTCTCCACACGCCTCGCAGATACCGAACGTTCCATTGTCGATCTTGTCAATGGCCGCCTCTATCTTTTTGAGCAGTCTCTGCTCTCTTCCCCTCAGGCGCAGCATGAAGCTCCGGTCAATCTCCGCGCTTGCCTGATCACCCATATCAGGGAAGATGGTCTGGCCAGGCAACAGATTGAGCGCTTCTTCTGCCTCGTTGAGCAGGATGTTGCGTTGCATCATGAGGGTCTGCTTTACGTTTTGAAGCAGTTTTTCCCTTGGAGTGAGTTTCTTGCTTGGAGAGATTTTCTTGTTCTTGGAGGCAAGTATCTTTTTCACCGCCCTAACTGCAGGTCTCTTCTCTGTCTTTTTCCCCTTTGTTTTCGCCTTAGGCACCTTTGGGGCAACCTTTTTTGTGACTTTGGCGTTTGTAGGCGTTTTTTTCACTTTTTTTGTGATTTTCTTTTTCGCAGGTTTCAGGGACTTCTTTTGAGTCACCTTGGATTTCTTTGTTGCCATGTCTTCTCCTCAGAACGTAATTTTCAAAATTACCACAAACCGTAAATGTTAGTCAACCACAGAAGATAATAAAATCTATTTATGATAAAATAAAAAAATATGCATATTTGTTCTTGCAGTGGTAAATCAGGCATTACGTCACTATGAAAATTATCATAAGGGACCTGAAGGAAAAAGAGTGCATGTGCGATGCCCTTATTTTACCCTTGCATGAGGGAGAAGGGGTCACCGCGTATCGTGAGATCGAGTCCGCTTTGAACGGTCTTCTCAGCAAGGTCATATCCTCCCGGGAGTTTCTGGGGAAACATACTCAAACCAGCCTCATTCATACAATGAACAGAATAGGACCACGCAGAATTCTGCTCATTGGTCTGGGGAAGAGGGAAGAAGTGAGTGCTGAAAAGCTGAGACAGGCAGGGGGAAAGGCCCTTTCATATCTCCATGGGCTCGGGCTGAAAGAGGTTGCATTTTCTCCAAAACACATTCCCTCTGTCAAACACTCACCCATGCCTTTTGTCGAAGGTGGGCTCCTCTCCCTTTATCAATTCAAGAAGTATAAAAAGGAAGACGATACCACAAAAGGGGTAGAGAAGTTCACGCTCATAGGAAAACCTGGGCCGTCGCTTAAAGAGTCTTTGCGCTGGACAGTCGCCTCGTCTTCTGCGGTAAATTTTGCACGGGACCTCATTAATGCTCCTTCAAACGACATGACGCCCACCATGCTCGCGAAGACAGCCAGGTCTCTTGCGGGTGGCAGGGTCGCGGTAAAGGTCTTCGAAAAGAGAGACGCAGAGCGCCTGGGAATGGGAGCCTACCTCTCTGTGGCAAGGGGCTCCATGGAACCCCCTAAATTCATTGTGGTGAAATACAACGGAGGTAAGGGGGCACCAGTCGCCCTTATCGGAAAATCCATTACCTTTGACAGCGGGGGTATTTCGATAAAGCCCAGCGAAGGGATGGAGAAGATGAAGTATGACATGGCAGGAGGGGCAGTGGTGCTTGGCGTGGTAAAGGCCGCCTCTGAGATGGGGCTTCCGGTGAATCTTGTGGGCATTCTTCCCGCAACAGAAAATCTTCCCGGAGGGACAGCGACAAAACCAGGTGATATCGTCACCTCTTTGTCAGGCAAAACCATTGAAATCGTGAATACCGATGCCGAAGGGAGGATGGTCCTCGCGGACGGTATCGGATACGTGAAAAAATTTAAGCCAAAGGTTATAATAGATATTGCGACCCTGACAGGCGCATGCGGGGTTGCCCTGGGTAACGAAGCAATAGCAATGATGGGAAATGACAGCAAAGTGATGGAGAAGTTAAAGACGATTGGTGATGAGGTGTACGAGCGGGTGTGGCAGATGCCCCTGTATGAAGAATACCTCGAGTATATAAGAAGTGATGTTGCGGAACTCAAGAATTCCGGAGGGAAGACAGGGTCTCTCGTCACCGCAGCATATTTCCTGAAGGAGTTTGCCGGAGACACCCCGTGGGTGCATCTTGACATCGCCGGCACAGCCTGGACAGAAAAAGACAAACCTTATGTTCCCAAGGGTGCTACAGGTATCGGCGTCAGGCTCCTGCTGAATTTATTAAAGGAGATGAAATGAAGACATTTAAGTTACTGGTTGTCGTCTCTTTTCTCTTATTACCGTCGCTGGCCTTTGCGTGGGGACCTCTCACCCACATCTATCTCGGCAGCGAGATAGTCTCTCTTGGTTCTTTGCTGCCTGCAGGGGTGTATGCCCTGATAAGGAAATACAGGCACGATTTCCTTTACGGAAATCTCATGGCGGATATTATCATCGGAAAAAAATTTCTCCCTGAAGACAAAAACCCCCATAGCTGGGACGTGGCGTTAAGCCTTCTCGATTCTGCGAAGACCCAGCAGCAGAAGGCATTCGTCTACGGGTATATGAGCCACCTCGCAGCGGATACCGTGGCCCACGGAAGTTTCACCAACACCAAGAAGAACATAGGGCATACCCTTGTGGAGCTCAGGGCTGACAGTATGATCGACAAGAGATACTGGCTCCAGGCAGTAAGAATAGACAGGAGGGTCCAGATGAGGAACGACAGCTTCCTGGAAAACTCGCTTGAACGCGCCTTGTTCTCTTTCAAGACAAACAAGAGGATCTTCAAGGGAATGCTCCTGCTCTCCTGCTTTAACAAGGAGCGGGTGGGCGAATTTATCCAGAAAAATGCCGTCAATCCCTCTGTGCTCACCAGAGGCAACATCCTCCAGCTCCACACCGAGTCCCTGGACCGCATGGTGGATATTTTGTGCAATGGGAAATCTTCTGAAGTGATTAATGAGAGTCCCATGGTCTGCGTCAGATACCGCAAGGCCTCATGAGTGGTGGGTGACCCCCGCGCGGAGAGGCTTCATTCCGGATTCCTGATTATACCCCCGAGTTAATCTATGCGTGACATGCTTGGAAGAGAGGATGCGATTTCTGTGGAGGAAGCGCAGAAACGCATAGCAGCGCACCTCATTGCCAAAGAACCTCCGCGGATTGCACTGCCAATAGAGGAATCCTACAAGAGGGTTCTCGCAGAAGATATCTTTTCCCCTGAAGACCTGCCCTCCTTTTCACGTTCTACGGTAGACGGATTTGCAGTACTCTCAAGCGACACCTTCGGCGCGACCGAGGGTCTTCCCGCATACCTGAATGTCACAAACGAAATTTCGATGGGCGAGGAGCCTCAATTCATTCTAAAAAAGGGAGGGGTGGCAAAGATCCCCACAGGGGGGATGCTCCCCCAAGGCAGTGACGCAGTGGTGATGCTGGAGCATGCCCAGTGCGCGGATGAGGGACTGATGGAGGTATTCAGACCAGTGGCCCCTGGTGAAAATGTAATTTCTGCCGGTGAGGATGTGCGAAAGAACGAAAGGATATTGACAAAAGGATGTATGCTCAGGCCTCAGGATGTGGCGGCCCTTGCAGGCATAGGGATTACTGAGGTGATGGTGTATGAAAAACCGAAGGTCTCGATCATCTCCACCGGAGATGAGATCGTCCCTGCAAAGAGAGCCCTCAGACCAGGTCAGGTCCGGGATATCAACTCATACAATCTTGCCGGTCTTATCACTGAACATGGCGGTCTGGCAGTGAAAAAGGGCATAGTGAAAGATGTTTTCGACGGGATACAGCGTGTGGTAAAGGAGTCTCTGGATACATGCCAGATGGTCATCATCACAGGGGGGAGTTCTGTGGGTATCATGGACATGACCTCAAAGGTTATTGACAGCCTTGGTTCACCAGGGGTCATCTTTCACGGTGTTACGCTCAAACCGGGGAAGCCTACCATTGGCGGGGTGGTGAATGGTATTCCAGTGTTCGGGCTTCCCGGCCATCCCGCAGCAGTCACTGTCTGTTTTGACCTCTTCATAAAGCCTGTTCTCAGAATCCTCACCGGTGTTCACGAGAAGGAACATATGAAAAAGAAGAGGGTACTGACCGCTCGTATCGCAAAAAATGTGTCCTCAACTCCAGGAAGAGAAGAGCATGTAAGGGTTGTCCTGGAACCAAGAGGGGACGAGGTATGGGCAGTTCCGGTGCTGGGCAAATCAGGGCTCATAAGGACCCTTGTCATGGCCGATGGCACTGTGGTAATTCCTGCGCAGGTAAGGGGACTGCAGGAGGGCGATACCGTGGAAGTCCTGCTCTTCTAGTCAAACACTAATCACTTACAATCTATTCTCCATAAGACGTAGTCGCCATACGGTTGAGGTCGTTTGTTATGCCCTAACTATTTTCCATTCTTATTCCAGGGGAGTAAACGCCGGACAGCATACTTCGCCTCAGCCAACATTTTTTCGTAACCCTGGGTACGGTTTAGGTCTTATGATCGATCCGGATTGGGGATACGGCGGATTTTTCGGTCACGGCGGCGATGGGCCAGGATTCACAACAATGGCCATTTACCTTCCGGAGTTTCACGGCAGACACGTAGCATTGGTAGTATTTACAAACACCGGCATGGGAGGACCGCCGTTTTATCTAACGAAGGACTTGCTGAGAGTTAAAGTGGTTTGGATGGCTTGAAGAAATCCACCGCGATATGGTTGGTTAATCTCTCTTCAATGGTTATTCTATTTAAGCCTTCCCGTCCCGGGAATCCTGCTGGGTCACCTCTTTCTTGATCTCTGTAACTGCATCCTTTTCATCACCAGTCATAGCCTTCTTAAATTCTTTTATGCCCTTCCCAATACTTGAGCCCAACTCCGGCAATTTCCCGGGGCCAAAGATGACCAGCGCAATCACCAAGATTACCAGCAGATGCATTGGCTGAAACAATCCTCCCATGTCTTTCACCTCCCTTTAAGTATATATTTTATACCTTAGCACATTGTCATATTGTTTCTTTATACTTATGAATGATCCATGGAATAAGCACAGGGCGGTATTTGCATTAATCTATAGAGTTGAAGGTTATAATAAGAAAGGTATAATTTATAATAAGAAAAGCAGGAAAGAACAAGAAGAGATTTGTCAGAGGCGCTAAAATGTGCTGCTTGGTACTCTGGCCAAAACTCACCAGGAGGAAACACTTGAAACCTGTAAAACCATTTTCTTTTGCCGTAGCCGTAACTTTTGTTGTTTTGTTTCTTGGGCATGGTATGCTGCCAGACCTCATCATTTTCCGTAATGCGTGTGCAGAAACGGTCAAGATACCGCAAGAGGCCATTGATGCACTCTCGAAAACAGGCCAGGCAATGGCAGAAATTGCCGCTGCAGCAAGACCCACTATTGTAAATGTGGCATCGACAGATACTACAAAAATAAGGGAGACGCAAGACCCTTCCTCCCAAAATGAGTATGGGCAACCTGAAAAACCAAAGGAACGCAAACAACTGAGCCTTGGCTCAGGCGTTATCGTGGACGAGAACGGCTATATACTCACCAATAAACATATTATCGAGAATCCAGACAGTATAAAGGTGCGGCTTTTTGACAAAAGAGAGTTCAAGGGCCTCTTAATCGGTGCTGATCCAAAAACAGACCTCGCGGTTATTAAGATAGACGCCAAACATCTTCCGGTTTTGAAAATAGGTGATTCTGACAGACTGAGAGTGGGCGAAACAGTTATGGCGATCGGGAATCCTTATGGATTAAGTCAGACGGTTACATCGGGTATTGTGAGCGCAACAGGAAGGGCGGACGTCGGTATTGCGGAATATGAGGATTTTATCCAGACTGATGCTGCGATCAACCCCGGCAACTCAGGCGGCGCCCTGGTGAACATGAGAGGAGAACTCATTGGCATCAATACCGCCATATTCAGCACTACGGGCGGACATCAGGGGATTGGCTTTGCCATACCAAGCAATATGGCAAAAGTGGTTATGAAAAGTCTCATGTTAAATGGGAAGGTCATCAGAGGCTGGTTTGGCGCATCAATACAGGCGTTAACCCCGGAACTTGCAAAAATATTCAACCTAAAGGATGAGAGAGGAGCCCTTGTTGCAGATGTATTTGAAGGAAGCCCCGCTGAAAAAGCCGGTTTAAAAAGAGGGGACGTCATTATAGAGCTTAACAACAAGGAGATTGACGAGCCATTAAACCTCAGAAATATGGTGGCCAATACATTGCCAAAAACTGAGGTGACTTTAAAAATTATACGTAAAGGGAAAGTGGATGTGGTAAGGGGTACTATTGAGGAACTGCCTACAGAGACAGTAAAGTCATCAACTGCAGTTGATAATTATCTCAAGGGTATCTATGTCCAGAACCTTACTCCTGAATTGAAAAAGACCTTCGACATACCTAAACGCATTGCCGGTGTGGCCATAATCGACATAGAAGATGGCACCCCTGCTGATGGAGTTTTAATGAAAGGTGATGTCATTATGGAGGTGAATAACAAACTGATAAATAATGTGAAAGACTTTGGCACTTCAGTTTCAGAAATTATGCCAAAACAGACTGTGCTCCTGCTGATATACAGAAGCGATTCCACAACGTATATAACACTCTCAGGAGAACAATGAGAGGTCTTCCTAAAACTAGTGAATTAAAGCAGATGCAATCTATGAGGGCTGGTGAATGATACGTAGATCTAAGGAGGTGTGTGTTATGAAGAAGGTAATAGGGATTGTTGTATTCGCACTATTGGTATTTGTCTTTGCCTCGACGTTCTCCGAAATAGGAGCACGTGAGGCAGTCGCCCAGACCACTGGCAAGAAGAGCAGTGCGAAGCTTTTAATGCGAGTTTCAGGCCAGGTAACCGCAGTTGATAGAGAAAAGAACTCTCTAACGTTAGAGGGTATTACAATAGTGGCAGATGAGGCGATGCTCGCCAACATAAAAGAGGGCGACACGGTGACGGTAGATTACTACACAAGAGATGTGCATAGAGCGATCTCCATAGTGCCAGAAGTTAAATGAGTTAAGTTCAAGAAACTTGTTTTAGTATCGCTT
>Ga0335085_10010098_pt1 | contig 14150 bp, 15 predicted proteins | sample Lox_Sample_45_FD_206712 | JGI IMG/M metagenome (GOLD analysis project Ga0335085, IMG submission 206712) | Soil microbial communities from Loxahatchee National Wildlife Refuge, Florida, United States - Lox_Sample_4.5 | ecosystem: Environmental > Terrestrial > Soil > Wetlands | place: USA...
ACCCTAAAACGGCCGTGAAACGGGTCTAACGAGTCGGTGAAAGCCGAAGGCGGAGGATCGCGCCGCCGCCGCGCGCGCGGTCGACGGACACGCTGCCGCCGTGCGCGTCGGCGATCTGCTTGACGATCGCGAGGCCGAGACCGGCGCCGGGCTTCCCGCGCGCGCTCGTCGAGCGGTAGAAGCGGTTGAACACGAGCGGGACGTCCTCGGCCGCGATCCCCGGACCGTGATCGCGGACCTCGACGATCCCGTCGCGCACCGAGACGTCGACGGCCTCACGCGCCGGGCTCCATTTCCTGGCGTTGTCCAGCAGGTTCGAGACCGCCCGCTCGATCCGCTCCGGGACGCCGGTGACGATCGAGGGCTCGAGCCGGGTGCGGAACGCGAGGTCGGGCGCGCGCCGCGAGGCGCGCTCGACGGCGGTCCGCACGACCTCGTCCAGGCGGAACTCGGTCGGCGCGACGTCGTGCTCCTCTCCGCGCGCGAGCTCGACGAGCTCGCCGACCAGCATGGTCATCGACTCGAGCTCGTCCTTGACGTCGACGACGAGATCCGCCCGCTCGCGTGGATCGAGCTTTCCGGGCTCGGCGAGGAGCTCGACGTTCGCGCGCAGCGTCGCGATCGGCGTCCGCAGCTCGTGCGACGCGTCGGCGACGAGCTGGCGCTGCGTGCGCAGCGACGACTCGAGCATCGCCAGCAGCTCGTCGAGGCGGCCGGAGAGCCGGCTGATCTCGTCCCGCCCCCGCTGTCCCGTCCGGCGGCTGAGGTCGCCCGTCTCGAGGATCCCCTCCGTCGTCTCCGTCAGCCGCCGCAGCGGCGCGACCGCCGTGCGTGACACGAGCGCGCCGAGCATCGCCGCGACCGCGATCCCCCCGAGCGAGATGAGCACGAGCAGCCAGCGCAGGCGCGAGAGATTCCGCTGCACCTCGACGAGCGACGTCGACGCCTGGACCACGCGGTTCTTCGCGACGTAGCTCATGACCCGCGACGGCACGCCGCCGATCGTCTTCGTCGTGAACCTCACCGCCGTCGGCCCGGTCGACGAGGCGTGGACGTCGACCTGCACCGCCTTCAACGAGCGGGGCAGGATGATCTGCCGCGAGCCGATCGGGATCACCGCGCGCTTCACGTTGGCCCCGCTCGCGAGCACGCCGGGGCCCGGCGTCGCTCCGAAGGCCCGGATCATCTTGAACTGGGGCAGCGTGAGCGTCTGCCTGAGCTCGCTGTCGACCTGACCCATCTGCTCCGACCGCGTGGTGACGTACACCGCGAACGACGTGCCGACGATCGCCACGGCGACGGCGAGCGACGCGAGCACCGTGAGGCGAACGCGGAAGCTCATCGCTCCCGCAGCGTGAAGCCGACGCCGCGCACGGTGTGGATCAGCCTGCGCTCGCCGCCGGCTTCGAGCTTCCGGCGCAGATGGCCGACGAAGACGTCGAGCGAGTTGGACGAGAGCGACCCGTCGTAGCCCCACACCCGCTGGTAGATCAACCCGCGGCCCAGCACCTGGCGTGGATGGCGAAGGAAGAACTCGAGCAGCTCGAACTCGATCGGGCTCAGCTCGATCTCCCGGCCGCTCCGCCGCGCGTCCCGGGTCAGCAGGTCGAGCTCGAGGTCGGCGAACGCGAGCGTCTGCACTCCGGCTCCGGCACGACGGAGCAGCGCGCGGACCCTCGCGACGAGCTCCTCGTTCGCGAACGGCTTGACGAGGTAGTCGTCGGCGCCTGCCTCGAGGCCGACGACGCGGTCGCGCACGGCGTCGCGCGCGGTCAGCATCAGGACCGGCGTGTCGGCGCCGCCGGCGCGAAGCTGCTCGCAGACCTCGATCCCGTCGCTTCCCGGCATCATCACGTCGAGCACGAGCAGGTCGAAGGAGCGGGTGCGCAGCCGGGACAGCGCCTCCGCCCCGTCCTCGGCGACCTCGACCTCGAAGCCGTGCGATGCCAGGACGCGTCGAAGCGCCTTCCGAAGTCCCGCATCGTCGTCGACGACGAGGATCGGCACAGCCGGAAGTCTGTGCCACGAATGTGAAATGGACCTAAATCGCCGCGCGGTCACGCGCCCGGCACGACGAGCCCGGACTCGTATGCGGCGACAACGGCCTGCGCCCGGTCGCGAAGCCCGAGCTTGCGGAGGATGTGGCTGACGTGCGTCTTCACCGTCTCGTTGCTGAGCACGAGACGGCCGGCGATCTCCTGGTTCGAGAGTCCGGCTGCGACGAGGCCGAGGATCTCGAGCTCGCGGCGGGTGAGCACGTCGAGGTGCTCGGGACGGGTGCGCTGCGGCGGACGGAGGCGGGCGAACTCCGCGATCAGGCGGCGCGTCACTGCCGGCGCCAGCAGCGCGTCGCCCGCGGCGACGACGCGGACCGCCTCGAACAGCGTCTCGGGCGGAGCGTCCTTGAGCAGGAACCCGCTCGCGCCGGCCTGGAGAGCGTCGTAGACGTACTCGTCCAGGTCGAACGTCGTCAGGACGAGGACGCGCGGACCGCCGTCGCCGTCGGAGGCGGCGCAGATCTCGCGGGTGGCGGCGATGCCGTCGAGCACCGGCATCCGGATGTCCATCAGCACGACGTCGGGCCGGTGCTCCCGGCTCTGCCGCACCGCCTCCCCGCCGTCCGCGGCAGCTCCGACGACGGCGATGTCGGCCTGCGTCTCGAGGAGCGCGGCGAAGCCCGCGCGGACCGCCTGCTGGTCGTCGGCGACGAGAGCGCGGATCACTGCGCCGGCTCGCCGATCGGGAGCGTGACGTCCACCTCGAAGCCGCCGCCGTCCGCCGGACCCGAGGAGAAGGTGCCGCCCACGAGGGCGGCGCGCTCGCGCATTCCCATCAGTCCGTGGCCGTCGACCGGAGCGCCGTCGACCAGGCCCGAGCCGTAGTCCCTGACGCGCACGTGGAGCGCACGGTCGAGATAGGAGAGCCTGACGTCGACGTCCGCGCCCGGAGCGTGACGCCGCGCGTTCGTGAGCGCCTCCTGGACGATCCGGTAAACGGCGAGGTCGACGCTCCGGGGCAACGGTGCGATCTCCCCCTGCCGGATCAGGCGGACGTGCGTTCCGGCGGCCCGCGCCGTCCCGATCAGGTCGTCGATCTCGTCGAGCCCGGGCTGCGGCGCCCGGTCCGCCCCGCCTCCGGTGTCCTCGCGGAGGACTCCCAGCAGCCGCCGGGTCTCGGTGAGCGCCTCCCGCGCCGTGGAGGCGATCGCCTCGAAGCGGCCGCCGGCGTCCGCGGAGAGCCCGGGCGAGGTCAGTCGTGCGGCCTCGCTCTCGACGGCGATCACCGACAGGTGGTGCGCGACGATGTCGTGCAGCTCGCGTGCAATGCGCGCGCGCTCCTCCATCACCGTCTGCGCGCGGGTGCTCTCCGCCATCGCCTCCTCGGTCGCGCCGAGAGCGGCGACCGCCTGCCGGCGCCGGCGCAGCGACTCGCCGACGGCGACCGCGGCGACCGCGAAGAGCAGCGGAGCCGCGCTTCCGAACGCGTTGTGGGAGCTCCTGATCCGTTCGACGAAGATGACGAAGAACGGGAGAAGCAATGGAGCGGCCAGGAGCAGACCGCGACGGATCACGAGCTCCGCGAGCAGGTACAGCGTGATGCAGAAGCTCGCCACGGTCAGCGGAGCGTTCTCCGTGCGCAGGACGACGACGACGAGCAGCGTGGACGCCGCCGCGGCGAGCGCCGGCCATCTCCGCGCCAGCGCCAGCGCGAGCGGTACGAGTGCGAGCACGCTCAGCCCGATCGACCCGGTCCTGTCGAGGGGCCCTCCGTACGTCTGAAAGCGGGTCGCCTCGTAGACGGCGACCAGCGTGAACCCGATCACCAGGGCGAACTCGCCCGTGCGGGCTGAGAGCCGATCGTGCACGACGTGATTGTCGTCGTTCGGTGCGCCGCCGGGCATCGCGCCGGCCGACGATCTTCGAGCTCACCCTGGAGAGTGAGGTGAAAGACGGCGCCTCCGCGCGACGCGGCGGATCGGCGCGCTCTCTACCGTCGTCCCCATGGAGCCCGTCCTCGCCTACGCAGCCCACGAGCTCCGCACGCCGCTCGCGACGCAGCGCGCCCTCCTCGAGCTCGCGCTCGCCGATCCGGAGACGGACGTGAGCGCGTGGCGAGAGATCGGCGAGGACGTCCTCCATGCCTGCAACCGGCAGGAACGGGTGCTCGAGGCATGCCTCGCCCTTGCACACGGCCGGGAGACGCGGCACCGGTGCGAGCCGGTCGATCTCGCGGCGATCGCCGGCGACGCGCTGCGCGCGCACGATCGCGGCTCGCTCACGATCGTCGTGGCGCTCGAGCCCGCTCGGACCTGCGGCGACCCGGACCTGCTCGAGCGGCTCGCGGCGAACCTCGTCTCGAACGCGATCCGGCACAACCTCCCCGAGGGCCGGATCGAGGTCGCCACCGGCACCGAGTCCGGACGCGCCCACCTCGCCGTCGCCAACACCGGTCGACGCATCCCGCCCGCGAAGCTTCCCCGTCTCTTCCAGCCCTTCGAACGGCTCGGCTCCCGCGCCGACGGGGTCGGACTCGGCCTCGCCATCGTGCAGGCGATCGCCGACGGGCACGAGGCCGTCGTGACCGCACGTGCGCGGACGGGCGGCGGCCTCGGAATCGACGTTGCGTTCCCCGCCCTCGACTGAAAGGAGCCGACCATGCTGCGACGCCGCCGTCCACCCGCTCTCGCCACCGCCCTCGCGACGGCGGCGCTGGCCCTGCTCGCCGCCGGCTGCGGCGGCGGAGGCTCGCCCGGCGTTGCGCGCGTCGCCACCTCGGCGACGACCGCGACGACGGCGCAGCAGCAGCAGCAGAACGGACTGCTCGCCTTCTCCCGGTGCATGCGCTCCCACGGCGTGCCGGGCTTCCCCGACCCGCAGGGCTACGCCGGCGGAAACGTGAAGCTGACCATCCACGGGCTCGGAGCCGGCCCGCAGGTCCAGGCGGCCCTGAATGCCTGCAGCAGTCTCCTGCCGCGTGGTGGGCCGCAGCAGACGGATCAGCAGACGCGCACCCAGCTCGCCGACGAGCTCTCGTTCGCGCGATGCATGCGCAGCCACGGCCTGAGCCGCTTCCCCGATCCGACCGCGCAGGGCGGCCTGACGGTCGCGATGGTGCAGGCGCAGGGCATCGACGTGCACTCGCCGGCGGTCCTCCGCGTCGTGCAGACGTGCCTCCCGGCGTCGCACGGCGGGCTCACGGCCGCCAAGGTGAGAGAGGCGATCGCCCACGCCGGCGGCTGAAGCGGACGACGGGGCTCGAACCCGCGACACCTGGCTTGGGAAGCCAGTGCTCTACCAGCTGAGCTACGTCCGCGCGATCTTGAGTCTAGCGCCGCCCCGGCGACAGGCTCCGGGCCGGCGCAGGCGGAACCCCGCGCTGGAGGCGCGAGCTCGCGCCGACGGTTTGGCTCGCAAGCTCCTCTGAATCCGCCGCGCAAGAAACCGGCGGCTGCGGCGTCTTCTCCTTCCATGAGGGCCGCAGACCTCAGACGAAACGCGCTTTGGGGTAGGGGTCGGGTTCGCGCCCGGTAGGCCTGCTGCCTCTCCCAGCCGGATGCTCGGCTTCCCGCTTTAATCCAGGAAGGTGAGCATTCGGAAGGAGAGGCAGCATGGCCCGTAACGAGCTGTACGAGACCGCGAAGGCTCTGGTCGCCGAGGGCAAGGGAATCCTGGCGGCGGACGAGAGCGGCGGGACGATCAAGAAGCGCTTCGACTCCATCGGGATCGAGTCGACCGAGGAGAACCGCCGCGCCTATCGCGACATGCTCTTCACGACGCCCGGCGTCGAGGAGTACATCAGCGGCGTCATCCTCTACGACGAGACGATCCGCCAGAGCTCGCTCGACGGCACGCCGTTCCCGGAGCTGCTCGAGGCGAGGGGCGTCATTCCCGGGATCAAGGTCGACCTCGGCGCGAAGCCGCTCGCGCTCGCCGAGGGCGAGACGGTGACCGAGGGCCTCGACGGGCTCCGCGCGCGCCTCGCGGAGTACGGGAAGCTCGGCGCGCGCTTCGCCAAGTGGCGCGCGACGTACTCGATCACGGACACGCTCCCGAGCGACACGTGCATCTGGGCGAACGCGCACGCGCTCGCCCGCTACGCGGCGCTCTGCCAGGAGGCCGGGATCGTGCCGATCGTCGAGCCCGAGGTTCTGCAGGACGGGACGCACACGATCGAGCGCAGCTACCACGTCACCTCGCGGGTCCTCGACGCCGTCTACACGGAGCTGTTCGACCAGCGCGTCGACCTGTTCGGCACGCTGCTGAAGCCGAACATGGTGCTCTCCGGGTACTCGGCGTCCGGCCGGGCCGGCGTCGAGGAGGTCGCCGACTGGTCGCTGAAGGCGTACTACAAGCACGTGCCGGCGGCGGTGCCCGGGATCGTGTTCCTCTCCGGCGGGCAGTCGGACGAGGACGCGACCGCGCACCTGAGCGCGATGAACGCGAAGGGCCCGCATCCGTGGGAGCTCTCGTTCTCGTACGGCCGCGCGCTGCAGGCGCCCTCGCTGAAGGCGTGGGGCGGCAAGCCCGAGAACGTCATGGCGGGCCAGCACGCGTACTTCCATCGCGCGAAGATGAACAGCGCGGCGCGCACGGGCGCGTATGCGCCCGCGATGGAGAAAGAGGCAGTACCGGCCTAGCGGTATTCCAACCCGGTCAATTCGGAGAGCTTCTCGAGGGCGTGCTGCGCCGTGATCCGGCGCACCGTGCCCGAGCGGGAGCGCATCACGATCGAGTCGGTGACCGCGCCGCCCGGCCGGTACTGCACCCCCGCGAGGAGCGCGCCCGTCGTGACGCCGGTCGCGGCGACGAACACGTCGTCGCCGGCGACGAGGTCGTTCGTGTGGAGCACGCGCGCGGGATCGAGCCCGGCGGCGAGGAGCCGCCGGCGCTCGTCCTCGTCGCGCGGCCACAGCCGCCCCTGGATGCCGCCGCCGACGCACTTGAGGGCGGCGGCCGAGATGACGCCCTCCGGGGTGCCGCCGATCCCGTAGAGCATGTCGACGCCTGTGCCGGGCTGCGCCGCGGCGATCGCGGGCGCGACGTCGCCGTCCCGGATCAGCCGGACGCGCGCGCCGGCCGCGCGTAGCTCGGCGATCAACGCCTCGTGCCGGTCGCGCTCGAGGACGACGACGTCGACCTCGCGCGGCGTCTTGCCGAGCGCGTCGGCGACGTGGCGGACGTTCTCGGCCGGCGGCGCCGTGATGTCGATGACGCCGATCGCCTCGGGACCGACGGCGATCTTCTCCATGTAGACGGCGGCGCCGGGGAAGAGCATCGTCCCCCGCTCGGCGACGGCGATGACCGTGATCGCGTTCGGCTGACCGAACGCCGTCAGCCGCGTTCCCTCGAGCGGGTCGACGGCGACGTCGACCTCGGGCCCCTGGCCGTTGCCGACCTCCTCGCCGTTGTAGAGCATCGGCGCCTCGTCCTTCTCCCCCTCGCCGATGACGACGACGCCGCGCATGGCGACGGTGTCGAGCATCCCGCGCATCGCGTCGACGGCGGCCCCGTCGGCGGACTCCTTCTCCCCGCGGCCGATCCAGCGCGCCGCCGCCATCGCGCCCGCCTCGGTGACGCGAACGAGCTCGAGCGCGATGTTCCGGTCGGGCCGGCTTCCCTGCGGGCTGCTCACCGGCCGATCCTAAACCGACGGCCGGCGCCTAGCTCTTCTCGATCGGGTGCGTGACGAACCAGGCGATCACGAACTGGAGCAGGAGCAGGATGACGGCGGTCACGACCCCGCCGATGACCGCGCCGCGGTTCGTCCGCGCCGAGGTCGCGACGACGAGGCCCAGGAGGATGCCGAGAAAGGCGATTGCGACCGCGACCGCCCCGCCCCCGATCGCAGCGACGACGAGCGCGAGCACGAGCGACGGGCCGACGCCGCCGCCGACCCGGACGGCGAAGATCCGGAACCGGTCGCCCGGCGTCAGCAGCAGCCGGTCGGTCATCGCGGGAGTGTGCTACATCCGCTCTGGCGCGTCCACCCCGACGAGGTCGAGGCAGCGCGCGATCACGATCTGCGTCGCGAGGCAGAGGGCGAGCCGGAACGCCTGCTGCTCGCTCTCGAGCACGCGGTGCTCGTGGTAGAAGCGATGGAAGTCGTCGGCGACGCGAATCGCGTACGCCGGGAGCGACTGCGGGCCCCGCTTCTCGGCCGCGTCGGCGGCGACGGCGGGAAGCTCGAGCAGCCGCTTGACGAGCTCCCGCTCCTCCGTCGCGAGCGGGCCGGCCGGTGCCGCGCTCCGTGGAAGGCCGGCGGCGTTCCGGAGGATTCCCGCGATCCGCGCGTGCGCGTACTGGACGTAGTAGACCGGGTTCTTCTGCGAGCGCTCCGCGGCGAGGTCGACGTCGATGTCGATCGTCTGGTCGGGGCCGCGGTTGACGAGGTACCAGCGCGCCGCGTCGACGCCGATCTCGTCCATGAAGTCGTCGAGGAAGACGACGTCGCCGCGCCGCTTCGACATCTTCGTCTGCTCCCCGCCCTGCGTCAGGTGGACGAGCTGATAGAGGAGCACCTCGATCCGGGCCGGGTCGTAGCCGAGCATGGCGGCCGCCGCCTTCAGCCGCGCGACGTAGCCGTGGTGGTCGGCGCCGAGGACGTAGATGGCCGTGTCGAATCCGCGCTCGAGCTTGTCCGTGAGATACGCGACGTCGGCGGCGAAGTAGAGGAACGAGCCGTCGGAGGCGCGGATCAGCGGCCGGTCCTTGTCGTCGCCGTGCGCGCTCGTCCGCGCCCAGAGCGTTCCCTCGGCCTCGTACGTGTCGAGCCGCGGCAGCAGCTCCGCGACGTGCCGCTCGATCTCGCTCTGGCTCGCCCAAGAATCGAAGTGGACGCGGAACCGCTCGAGCGACGCCTCGATCCGGGCGCGCATCGCCGGCACCGGGTCGCCCGGCTCGGCCGCGAGCTCGGCGACGTAGGCGCCACGGTATCCGTCCTCGGGCGGCTCCTCGCCGCGCCGCACCGCCTCGACGGACGCGCGGAACCGGTCCATCTGCGCGCCCGCGTCGTTGTAGTAGTACTCTCGCTCGACCTCGTGCCCGGCGAACTCGAGGAGGCGCGCGACGGAGTCGCCGTAGGCGCCGTTCCGAGCGGACGCGACGGTGACCGGGCCCGTCGGGTTGGCCGACACCATCTCGACCTGGTAGCGGCGCGGATGCGCCGGCGCGCCCGCGCCGAAGCCGTCGCCGGCGTCGAGGAGCGCGCCGAGGGCGCCGGCGATCCACTCGTCCGAGAGGAACAGGTTGACGAAACCGGGGCCGGCGACCTCGGTCCGCTCGACGCCGGCGAGCGCCGCGGCTTGCTCGGCCACCTCGCCGGCGAGCTCGCGCGGGGGCCGGCGTCGCGTCCCCGCGAGGCGCATCGCCGCGTTCGTCGCGTAGTCGCCGTGCACCGGGTCGGTCGGTCGCTCCAGCTCGACGGGACCGCCGACCGCCGCGCCGAGCCCGTCGGCGAGCTGCGTGACGGGATCAGCCGGCAACGGTTCCGCTCGTCGCGAAGAGATCCTCGAGCCGCCCGATCTCCTCCGGCGTGCCGACGCCGATGAGCACGTCGCCGACCTCGATCGTGACGTCGGGCTCGGGTGTCGTGTCGAACGTCCCGTCCGGCTTGCGCAGCGCGACGATGATCGCGCCGGTCTCGTGGCGGACGCGGAGGTCGCGGATCGTCTTCCCCGCCTGCGGGCACGTGTCCGCGATCTCGATCTCGGCGAGCTGGAGGTCGGGGCCGGTCGCGGTCGTGACGACGTCGAGGAACGCGGACACCTGCGGCTTCAGGACGAGGTTCGCGATCGTCCGCCCCGCGCTCGCGTAGGGGAGCACGACGCGGTCGGCGCCCGCGAGCTGCAGCTTCTTCTCCGCGTGCTCGTCGGACGCGCGGGCGACGATCGTCAGGTCCGGCCGCACCGAGCGGGCCGAGAGCGCGATGTAGAGGTTGTCGACGTCGGAGTCCGACGAGACGACGAGCCCGCGCGCGTGCTCGAGGCCCGCCTTGAGCAGGTCGCCGTCCTCGGTCCCCGTCCCCTCGATCAGCAGGTCGCCGTGCTGCTCCGCCGCGACCTTCGCCACCTCGCTGAAGTCGAGCACGACGTACGGGACGCCGGAGGCGCGGAACTCCTCGGCCACGCGACGCCCCACGCGCCCGTAGCCGCAGATGATGTAGTGGTCTCGCATCTTGTCGATCGTCCGCTCCCGCCTGCGCTCCGCCAGCACCCCGCTGAACACGCCGCCGGCCATCGCCTCGACGATAACCGCAGCCGCGTAGGCGATGATCGTCAATCCGGCGATCACGAGCACGATCGAGAGCGCCCGGGCCGCGTTGTTCCGCGGAACGGAGTCGAGCCCGGTCAGCGTCGCGGTCACGACGGCCCGGTAGAACGACTGGAACCAGGACTCCGAGAGGATCAGCCGGAAGCCGACCGTCCCGACGACGAGCGTGACCACGACGGCCGCGCTGACGACGGCGATCTGACGAAGCCTGACCCTCTCCTGCACGGCTAGTGCCCCTCCGGGCAATACATGTCCGCTTCTGGCCCGCGATCACGCGGCGCGCTGCCGCGTCCTCGGTCGCGCCGATAGGTTCCGCTATCGGCGCTCCCTGCGTCCTCGCATCGCTTGGTGCTCACGACCCAGAGGCTAGACGGCATTACCCGGAGGGGCACTGTATCGTGGCCGCGTGGACGACGAGAGTCCCGAGGCGTCGGGCGGCCCCGAGCGCCGGCTCAACATCCATCTCGATCCGACCCAGATCGGCGGGGTCTACGCGAACTTCGCCAACATCACCTTCTCGCGCTACGAGTTCACGCTGACCTTCGCCCGGATCGAGCACGAGGTCGAGGAGGGTGACGTTCCCGGCGCGGTCGTGGCGCGGGTCAACGCCTCGCCGCGGTTCGTCGAGGAGCTGATCGCCGCGCTGCAGGACTCGTGGTCGAAGTTCCAGACGACCGAGGGCATCCGGAACCTCCCCGAGGCGCCGGACCACTGACGCTCGGGCTCGCCCCGTCCTATGCCGTGCTGTGCGCGGTGCAGGCGGCGGTCGTCGCCGCACCGAACCGGACGGCGGGGCCGCGCGGGCGGGGCTGGATCGGGATCGCGGTGCCCGCGGCGCTGCTCGCGATCGGCGTGGCGGTGCTCGACACGGCAAGCTGGGGGCCGCATGCGCTCGCGCTGCTCGGGTCGTTCGCGACGCCGGTGCTCGCGGCGGCGGGCGGGCTGCTCGGCGGGCGGCGGCGCTGGTGGCTTTGGCCGCCGGCGGCGGCCGGGCTCTGGGTCGTCGCCTGGCGCGCCGACGGCCTGACCGCCGAGGCGGCGGAGGTGGCGCTGATCGCGGGCGCCTGCCTCGCGGTCGCCGCGGCGGCGGCGCTCGTCGCCCCGGCGTGGTCGCTGCAGCTCGGCCTCGTCGCGCTCGCCGCCCTCGACGTCGTCCTCGTCTGGGGCACGCCGAAGGTGCAGCCGGCGTCGGAGGCGCTGAACGGCGTCGTCCTGCCGACGGCGGCGGGGTCGACGATCCCGAAGCTCCAGGACGCGACCTTCGGCTCCGCGATGATGGGCTGGCTCGACCTGCTCGCGCCCGCACTGCTCGGGGTCGCGGTCGCGCGCGAGGCGAAGGTCCGGGCCGCGATCGCCACCGGGCTCGCCGCGGGCGCCTGGGGCCTGCTCCTGTTCGTGACCTCGACGGTGCCGGCCACCGTGCCGACGCTCGCGGGGCTGGTTGCCGCCCGGACGCGACGCCGGCGTCAGTAGCCTTCCCGGCCGCATGCGCGTCGCCGTCGTCTCCGACATCCACGCCAACCTCGCCGCGCTCGAGGCGGTGCTCGCCGCGATCGACGAGGACGCGCCGGACGAGCTGTGGTGCCTCGGCGACCTCGTCGGCTACGGCCCGCGGCCGAGCGAGTGCACCGAGGCGGTCGCCGCGAGGGCGCGGATCTGCCTCGCGGGCAACCACGACCTCGCGGTGCTCGGGAAGCTCGACCTGCTCGACTTCAGCGGCGAGGCGGGCATCGCCGTGCGCTGGACGCGCGAGGTGCTGAGCGACGCGGCCCGCGCGTACCTCGACGGTCTCGAGCCGCTCGGCGCCGCCGACGGCGTCTCCCTCTTCCACGCGAGCGCGCGCGACCCGGTCTGGGAGTACGTCCTCTCCGACGACGTCGCCGAGGCGACGCTCGAGCTCGTCGACACGCCGCTCGTCCTCGTCGGGCACAGCCACGCCGCGCTCCAGGTCTCGCTCGCCGGCACCGTCCTCGACGGCGGCCTCGCGCCGGCCGGGACGGAGCTCGACCTCGCCCCCGCCCGCTTCCTCCTCAACCCCGGTTCGGTCGGCCAGCCGCGCGACGGCGACCCGCGGGCGGCGTATCTCCTGCTCGACCTCGCCGCGCAAACGGCGAGCTTCCGGCGGGTCGTCTACGACATCGCGCGGACGCAGGAGGAGATCGCCGCGGCGGGCCTGCCGGAGTCGCTCGGGCTCCGGCTCTCGGCCGGGCTCTAGGAGATGGCTAGAGCGTCGCGGAGGCGTCGGCGGCCGGCGGGGTCTCGGCGTCGACCGACGGCTCGGAGCCGTAGAAGTAGATGCCCTCGCGGGCGAGCGCGACCTGGACGTCCTCGCGCGCCTTGTAGATCCGCCACTTGACCGTGGCGAGCGTGACCTCGAGCGAGTCGGCGATCTCCGTGTAGGAGAGCCCGACGACGTCGCGGAGCAAGAGCGCCATCTTCAGGTCGACGTTGAGCGCCTCGACCGCCCGCCAGACGGCGTCGATCGCCTCCAGCCGCTCGAACGGCGCGTCGAGCACCTCGAGCTGCGGCGCGTCGTCGATGTCCATGACCGCCCGCGGCCGGCGCTCCGTCGCCCGGAGCTCGTCGAGGACACGGTTCTTCGTCACCTGGAACAGCCACGTCGTGAACTTCGAGCGGAGCGAGAACCGCGGCAGTCCCTGGTAGACGCGGAGGAAGACCTCCTGCGTCAGGTCCTCGGCCAGCGCCCGGTCGCCGACGAGCCGCAGGACGTAGTTGAAGACCGGCACCTGGTACGCGCGCACGATGATGGAAAAGGCGCGCTCGTCGCCTCGCTGCGCCTTCCGCAGGACGCCGAAATCAGGCTGGGGCAGCGACAAGAGGTGCCTAGTGTAGCCCGCTTACCAGATACCGCATCATCCTTCGGAAGGATTTACAAGATCTTGACCGCTCATCTCGGCGGGCTTCTCCTGACCCAAAAGGGCCAGCGCCGTCGGGATCAGATCGGAGAGCTCACCCTCCCGCAGGGTCACGCCGTGCTCGGTCAGGATCAGCGGGACGAGGTTCGTCGTGTGGGCCGTGTGCGGGCTGATCCCGTCGTCCTCGAGCATCTTCTCGGCATTGCCGTGGTCGGCGGTGACGAGGCAGACCCCACCCTCCGCGAGAACGGCGTCGACGACCCGGCCGAGGCAGGCGTCCGTCGTCTCGACCGCCTCCACCACCGCCGGGATCACGCCCGTGTGGCCGACCATGTCCGGGTTCGCGAAGTTGAGGACGGCGAAGGAGTAGCCGCCGCCGGCGATCTCCTCGACGAAGGCGTCGGCCACCTCGTTCGCCGACATCGACGGCTTGTGGTCGTAGCTCGGGACGTCGCGCGGCGAGGGGACCAGGATCCGCGTCTCGCCGGGGAACTCCTCCTCGCGGCCGCCGTTGAAGAAATACGTCACGTGCGCGTACTTCTCCGTCTCGGCCATGTGCAGCTGGCGCAGGCCGGCGTCGGCGAGCACCTCGGCCATCACCCGCGCCACGGTCTGCTCCGGGAACGCGACGGGGAACGCGAAGTCCTCGCGGTACCGGGTCATCGTCGTCAGGTCGACGCCGAGCCCGCCGAGCTTCTCGCACAGCTGGCGCGCGCGGTCGGGCCGGAAGTTGAACCAGATCGCGCCGTCGCGGGCCGGGTCGAGCCGCGGCCGGCCGTCGATCACGACCGGGACGACGAACTCGTCGGTGACGCCGGCGTCGTAGCTGGCGCGGACCGCGGCGACCGGGTCGGCCGCGTGCGGGCCCTCGCCGAGGACGATCGCGTCCAGCGCGAGCTCGGTCCGCTCCCAGCGCTTGTCGCGGTCCATCGCGTAGTAGCGGCCGGCGACGGTGGCGATCCGGTCGGCCGGCAGCTCCGTGAGGTCGTCGGCCGCCGAGTGCGGC
>Ga0335085_10010099_pt1 | contig 14148 bp, 12 predicted proteins | sample Lox_Sample_45_FD_206712 | JGI IMG/M metagenome (GOLD analysis project Ga0335085, IMG submission 206712) | Soil microbial communities from Loxahatchee National Wildlife Refuge, Florida, United States - Lox_Sample_4.5 | ecosystem: Environmental > Terrestrial > Soil > Wetlands | place: USA...
CGCCGTGCGTGACGGCGTGCCCGACCGGAGCGATGTTCCGCCGCGAGGACGGAATCGTCGATTTCGACAAGTCGGTCTGCATCGGGTGCAAGGCGTGCATGGCCGCCTGCCCCTACGACGCCATCTTCATCAACCCCGAAGACCACTCGGCCGAGAAATGCAACATGTGCGCGCACCGCCTCGACACCGGCCTGGAGCCGGCCTGCGTCACCGTGTGCCCGACCGGCGCGATTCTCGTCGGCGACGCCAGCGACCCCGCGTCCCAGGTCGCCCAGATCGTCGGGCGGGAACCCGTCCAGGTGCGCCGCCCGGAAAAACAGACCCGGCCCGCCGTGTACTACAAAGGCGGGCATCAGGCGGCGCTCGACCCGCTCGCGGCGCGCCGGCCGGACGGTGGTCTGTTCGCCTGGGCCACCCAGGGTGCACCGGACGCGCAACTCGTCGCCTCCGGCAACCCGGCCGGGACCACCTCCTCAGCCGCCGCGCTGCTCTCCTACGACGTGCCGCACCATGCGCCGTGGGGATGGCGGGTGAGCCTCTACACCTGGACCAAGAGCATCGCGGCCGGAGGTTTCGGCGTGCCGGTGCTGCTTGCCTTCCTGGGCTACCTGGGCTGGGGCAGCCCTGCGGCCCGCTGGGCGGCTCCGGCCGTGGCGCTGGTCTTCCTGGGGATCACCGGCGCGCTGCTGATCTGGGACCTCAAGCACCCGCTGCGGTTCTACCTGATCTTCACCAGGCATCACTGGCGCAGCTGGCTGGTGCGGGGCTCGTTCATCATCGGCGGCTACGGCGCGGCGGCTGCCCTGTACTTCCTAGCCGCCCTGGGGGGCTCAGCGGGCGCCCGGCAGGTGCTCGCGGGGATCGGGCTGCCACTGGCGCTGGCCACCGCCGTGTACACCGCCTACCTGTTCGCCCAGGCCAAGGCGCGTGACCTCTGGCAGAGCCCGCTGCTGCCCGCCCAGCTGGCCATCCAGGCGGTGCTGGCCGGTGCCGCGGCGATCCTGCCCATCGTCGCCTGGCTTTCTCCCGGCCGGGCGGTCACCGCCGCCGAGGTCACGCTGGCAGCCGCGGCCGCGGTCCACGTCCTGCAGGCGGTGGCCGAGACCACGCTGCCGCACGTGACCGCGCACGCCCACCTGGCTACCCGGGAGATGGTGCGCGGGAGGTTCGCCCGGTTCTTCTGGCCCAGCGTGGCGCTGATCGCCGCCTCCGTTGCCGCGCCCTGGATCGGGGTAGCGGCCGCTCCGCTCGCGCTCGCCGGGCTGCTCGCCTACGAGCACGCATTCGTCCAGGCCGGCCAGTCCGTGCCGCTGGCCTGAGCTTGAACACCGAAGGGAAGTGAGGTGGTGCCGGTGCCCGACGCCGACCTGGATGCCATCGGTGCCCGTGTGTCCGCGGCCCGCCGGGCCGTCACCGACCGCGGGGAAACGTTCTACCAGGGGCCGAGCGGCACGCACCTGGCCTCGGTCCCGCCGAAGGAACGGTGGGACGACTGGGTCGAGCTGGACTCCAGGGCCTGGCCGGCCCGGCGGGAACGTCACTACCTGCTGGTGCCAACCACCTGCTTCAACTGTGAGTCCGCCTGTGGGCTGCTCGCGTACGTGGACCGCGGCACCGGACGGGTGCGCAAGTTCGAGGGCAACCCCGAGCACCCGGGCTCGCGGGGGCGCAACTGCGCCAAGGGCCCGGCCACGCTCAACCAGGTGACCGACCCCGACCGCATCCTGTACCCGCTGCGCCGGTCCGGGCCGCGGGGCAGCGGGCAGTGGGAGCGGATCAGCTGGGACGAGGCGCTGGGCGCGCTCGCCGCCCGGATCCGGGCCGCGATCACCGAGGGCCGCCGCAACGAGATCATGGTCCACATCGGCCGTCCCGGTGAGGACGGTTTCACCGAGCGGGTGCTCGCGAGCTGGGGAGTGGATGGGCACAACTCGCACACCAACGTGTGCTCCAGCGGCGGCCGCGCCGGCTACCAGTTCTGGATGGGCGCCGACCGGCCCAGCCCGGACTACACCAATGCGAAGGTCATCTACCTGATCAGCGCGCACCTGGAGGCCGGGCACTACTTCAACCCGCACGCGCAGCGGATCACCCAGGCCCGCGCCAACGGCGCCAGGGTGATCGTCCTGGACACCAGGCTGTCCAACACCGCCACCCACGCCGACCACTGGCTCTCGCCCTGGCCCGGCAGCGAGGCGGCGATCAACCTCGCGATCGCCCAGCACATCATCGCCACCGGGCGCTACCACCGGGAGTTCGTCCGCCGGTGGTGGAACTGGGCCGAATACCTGCGGGCCTGCCACCCGGGCCTGCCGGTCACCTTCGAGGTGTTCGAGGAGGTGCTGGCCACCCTGTACACCGGCTTCACCTTCGATTACGCGGCCGCCGAGTCCGGGATCGATGCCGCCGTGCTGGCCGAGGTCGCCGAGACGGTGGCCGGCGCGGGCACCCGGTTCGCGGCTCACGTGTGGCGCTCGGCCGCGGCCGGCAACCTCGGCGGGTGGCAGGTGGCGCGCACCCTGTTCCTCATCTCCGCGCTGCTCGGGGCGGTCGCCACCGAGGGCGGCACGTTCCCGAACGCGCTCAACAAGTTCGTGCCCAGGCCCATCCATATCCCGCCGCACCCCGGCGTCTGGCAGGACCTGACCTGGCCGCTGGAATACCCATTGGCGCAAAACGAGATGTCGTTCCTGCTCCCCCATTTCCTCGCCGAGGGCCGGGGCAGGCTGGACACCTATTTCACCCGCGTCTACAACCCGGTGTGGACCAACCCCGACGGGCTGTCCTGGATGGAGGTGCTCACCGACGAGAGCAAGATCGGCTGCTTCGTCGCCCTCACGCCCACCTGGAACGAGTCGGCGTACTTCGCCGACTACGTGCTGCCGATGGGACACGGCAGCGAACGGCACGACACCCACTCCTATGAGCAGTACGACGGCCAGTGGATCGGGTTCCGCCAGCCCGTGCTGCGGGCCGCCCGGGAGCGGCTCGGCGAGGTCATCACCGACTCCCGCCAGGTCAACCCGGGCGAGGTGTGGGAGGAGAACGAGTTCTGGATCGAGCTGTCCTGGCGGATCGACCCGGACGGCGCCCTCGGCATCCGCCAGTACCACGAATCGCGCGCCCGGCCCGGCAGCAAGCTCACGGTAGACGAGTACTACGGCTGGATGTTCGACCACTCGGTGCCCGGGCTGCCGGAGCGGGCCGCGGCCGACGGCATGACCCCGCTGGCGTGGATGCGCCGGTACGGCGCGTTCGAGATCGCATCCGGGCAGGGAGCCAGCTACGAACAGGAAGTCCCGCCCGGCGAGCTTGCCGGCATGGCGACGGCACCGGACGGGAGGGTGTACACGGGGACCGCGGAGCCGTTAAGCCCCAATATCGTGCCGACGGGAGTACCGGAACCCGATGATGCGGGCAGGCGGCCGGTGGGGGTGCAGATCGATGGCGTCGTGCGCCGGGGCTTCCCGACCCCGTCCGGACGGCTGGAGTTCTGGTCCGGCACGCTGGCCGCGTGGGGCTGGCCGGAGCATGCGCTGCCCGGCTATATCAAAAGCCATGTACACCCGGACCGCCTGGCGGCCGGCCAGCTGGTGCTGCTGTCCACGTTCCGGCTGCCGACCCAGATCCACACCCGCTCGGCGAACGCGAAGTGGCTCGACGAGCTGGCGCACACCAATCCGGTCTGGATCCACCCGGCCGACGCCGCCAGGCTCGGCGTGGCCCGCACCGGTGACCTGGTGCGGGTGGAGACCGAGATCGGCCACTTTGTCGCCAAGGCATGGATCACCGAGGGAATCCGGCCCGGCGTGGTCGCCTGCAGCCACCACATGGGCCGATGGCGGCTGGACGGCGGGCCGCGCGGGGCGGGCGGCATGATGGCCACCGTCGGCCTGCGGCGCGGTGAATCCGGCTGGCGGATGCAGCGGCTGGCCGCCGCTGGCCCGTATGAGTCGGGCGACCCGGACAGCCAGCGGATCTGGTGGAGCGACACCGGGGTCCACCAGAACCTCACGTTCGGTGTCCACCCCGACCCGATCTCGGGGATGCACTGCTGGCATCAGGCAGTGCGGGTACGCCCGGCTGGCCCCGGCGACCGGCACGGCGACATCGCGGTGGACACTGGCAAGGCCCGCGAGGTCTACCTGGAATGGCTGAAACTCACCCGCCCCGCCGGCACCGGGTCCCCCGGCGGGCTGCGCCGCCCGGCCTGGCTGATCCGCCCGCTCCGGCCTGCCCGCGAGCTGTACCGGATGCCGCAGCACGCGCGGCAGGCCCGGTGAGCACGACGGTGAGCAGCCGGATTAGCGGTCTCCCGCCGGTGGCCGCCGGGCGGGCGGAACTGCTGCGGGCGCTGGGGGCGGTGGCAGGCAGCCCGCCACCACACTGCGGCCCGGCCGCGGCGGGCCTCGGGCTGCCGGAGCCCACCAGGGCCGAGCACACCGCGGTGTTCGTGCTGTCGGCTCCGCCGCACGCCGCGATCCATCTCGGCGCCGACGGCAAGCTCGGCGGCGATGGGCTCGACCGCGTCGCCGGATTCTGGCGGGCACTGGGGCTGAGCCCGCCACCAGATGCCGACCATCTCGGAGTCCTGCTCATGCTGTACGCCGAACTCGGCGACGCGGAATCGCAGGCCCGCGGCGAGCGTACACGCGGCCAGCTCCGCCGGGCGCGGACGGCGCTGCTGTGGGAACACCTGTGGTCCTGGGCGCCCGGCTACCTGACCGCCGTGGCAAGGCTCGGCATACCGTCGGTCAGACTGTGGGCCCGGCTGGCCCTGCGGGCACTCACCCGGGAGGCCCGGGAGGCGGGGGCCCCGGCCGCGCTGCCGCTGGCCCTCCGGGCGGCCCCTCCCGGGCTGGACCCTGGCGGGGCGGGCACAGCGGCCGGCAACGGGGCGGGCACAGAGGCCGCCGCCCGGGCGGCCGATGCCCATCTACCCGACGTGCTGCTCGCCCCGGTGCGCTCCGGGATCGTGCTCACCCGGGAGGACCTGCGAAGGGCCGCGACCGCAGGCGGGACCGGCTACCGGATCGGTGAGCGCCGGTACGCCCTGCAGGCCATGCTCAGCCAGGATGCGGCCGCAACCCTGGGCTGGCTCAGCCAGTTCGCCAGCCGCTGGGCCGGCTGGCACAGCGAGCAGCAACCGGTCGCCGGGCCGGACCCCCGCTGCTGGTGGGCGGACCGGGCGGCGGCCACCGCGGTGGCGCTGCACGAGCTGCAAAGGCGGATTGCCGGACGTACGTGACACCACCGCCTGCGCTGGCTCCGCACGAACCAGGCGATCCCGGTCGGCACCGGCCACAGCGCGGCAGGACAGGACGCCCCGCTGGCTTCGCCGCGGCTCGGGCCTGGGTCGCCTTGTCCGGCGAACCTCTTGAGCCGGTTGGCGGCCGGGCCAGGGGTAGGCCGTTCCTTGTTAGGGAATCGCGCGGCTTGCGCGGCTGGGCCACGATCGCCGCATGGAGATGCGAGCCGAGGTTGTGATCAATGCTCCTGCCGAGGACGCCTGGGCCGTGATCGGGGAGCGTTTCGGGGATATCGGTGAGTGGGCGTCAGCGATCACTGAATCGGTCATGGACGGCTCGCCTGCGGTCGGCCGGGTGCGAACCTGCCAGGTCGCGAGGTTCGGGCCGATCGCGGCGGGCGTGATCGAGGAGCGGCTGACCGGGTTCGACCCGGAGGCCAGGTCCTTGAGTTACGAGGCGGCCGCGGGGATGCCGTGGTTCATCGCCGACGCTGCCAGCCGCTGGTCGGTGCACCCTGGGCCAGGTAGTGCCTGCACGGTCCGGATCCACGCCACGCTGGCATTGCGTGTGGCTGCCCGGCCGCTGAGCGCGGCCCTGCGCTGGCGGATGCGCGCCGACACGCGGCGGGTACTGGCCGAGCTTAGGCATCGTGTCGAGGCTCATCACCCGGGCCCGGCCAGCCTTGCCCCGCCTGCGAACGGGGGAAGCGCCTTCTGCGGGCCATGATGGCCCCGGGCCCGGTGTGAGCAGCCATGTGCGTCAAGAATTGGACGGGCCTGCGGTTCTGTACCATTCCCTGATGCCAGCAGACCCGTCTGTGGTGAGCCCGTTCGGCCGGCACGTCCGCCGCTGGCGCGCGATCCGCCGGATGTCCCAGCTTGACCTGGCCGTCGCGGCAGGCACCACGCCACGTCATCTGTCCTTCGTCGAGACCGGCAGGTCCCGGCCGGGCAGGGATCTGATCCTGCGGATCGCCGATGCGCTCATGGTCCCGCTGCCCGAGCGCAATACCCTGCTCGAGACGGCCGGCTTGCCCCCGCTCTTTCCCGTGCACGAGCTCGGTTCGCACGCCCTGGAGCCGGTCGACCGGGTGCTGGAGAAGGTGCTGGCCGGCCATGAACCCTACCCGGCATGGGTCATCCGCCAGCCATTGACGATCGTCCGCGCCAACACCGGCGCCGAAGCTCTGTTCCCCGGGCTGACCGAGCTGACCCCAGACCAGCTGATCGACTTGTGGTACGGGCCAGGCTCCTTCCAAGACCAGGTCGTGAACTGGCCGGATGTGGTTGGGGCCGGTCTTTCGGCGTTGCGCCACACGGCGGCCAACACCGGCGAAACCGAGGTGATCCGGCTGCTCGGGCGGGCCGAGGCGCACCTGCGGGACCGCCCAGCCAGGCCCGGGCTGCACGCCGGGTCCCCGCCGGTGGTCTGCCCGGTCTTCGAGCTCGGCGGGCAGGTCGTGCGGACGATTTCCACGGTCATGAGGTTCGACACCGCCACCGAGGTCACCACCTCCCAGCTGCGGATCGAGCTGATGTTCCCCGCCGACGACGCCGCGGAAGCCTACTTCCGGGCCCACCAGCCGGCCTGACCGCCTGCTCCCGGCATGGCGGTCTCGCCGGATTAGCGGCCCACGCGGCGTCCTGGCCGCTTGGGTTGTTTAGGGGGGGAGGGTCCGGGCATAGTTGGCGGCTGCGGTGATCCAGCGCTCGAGTGCAGGCCCGTGCAGCCCCGCGGGCTGCACGAAGATCATGTTCTTCATCGGCTTTCCGGTGAAGTCCATCTCCCGGACATGGTCAAGTTCCAGGGCACGCTGGGCGGCCTCGCCGCCGATCCGGACCATCAGCTCACTGCCCACGATGCCGGCGAACATGTGCCCTCCCAGGATGAAGGCCAGCCCGCCGAACATCTTCCGCTCGGTCACCCCGTCGCCGGTGGGCATAACCTCGCGGGCGCGGTCGGCGAGGTCCTCGTCATAGGCCATCAAACCTCCAGGCGGGCAGGCAGACCGGAGAAGCGAACCGGGCAGGGGTCGCGACGGGCAGTCATCCCGGACGGCCACAACCGGCTTATTTCACAAACATACTCTTTCGCAAAGAATATATTGCACAATAGCATTGTTGTACTAGGGTCCAGTGTCAGGAACCTACTGTCCCGGAAGGAACACCATGGAGCTCTACGAAGCCTTTGACCGTGCCGTCGCCTCGACCGCCGCGATCGTCAAAGCGGTACGCCCTGACCAGACTGACGCGCCCACCTCGTGCACGGAGTGGGATGTCCGGGACCTGCTCAACCACATCATCGGCACCCTATGGCTCAGCGAGGCCCTGCTCAGCGACCGTACCCCCCGCCACCCGATGGCGCCCGGCGGGCTGCCCGGCACCGACCTGGCCGGCCAGGACCCGGCCGCCGCGTACGCCGACGCGTCAGCCGCGGCGCTGGCCGTCGCCGCGGACGGCGATACCCTCACCCGAGTGCACACCACACCGCTCGGCGACATGCCTGGCCCCGCGCTGGCCGGCTTCACCACCATGGACATCCTCGTCCACGGCTGGGACCTGGCCCAGGCCACCGGGCAGCCGGCCGGCCTGGACGATGCCCTCGCCGCGCACATGCTGGCATTCGCCGAACAGGCGATCACCCCGGGCTTCCGCACGCCCCGCATAGGCCCGGCCGTGCCGGTCGCGGCCGATGCTCCGCTCACCGACCGGCTCGTGGCGTTCCTCGGCCGGCAGCCGTGAACCCCGACGCGGCCCTCAAGGCGCTCGCCGAACCGCACCGCCGGACCATCCTGCAGCTCGTCTCGCACGATGCCCGCTCGGTCGGTGACATCGCCAGCCACCTCGACATCACCCCCCAGGCAGTGTCCCGGCACCTGAAGGTGCTGCACGAGGCCGGCCTGGTCGACGAGCACCGCGAGGGCACGCGTCACCTGTTCCTGGTCAACCCCGGCGGCTTTTCCGCGGTGCAGGAGTTCCTGGCCGACTTCTGGACCCACCACCTCGGCCGGCTCCAAACCGCACTGCAGACCCCCGGCGACCCCACCGATGGCTGACAGCACCGGCATGACCGAATCATTCGCCACCGAACTCGATCTTCCGGCCCCCATCGAGGAGGTGTTCCGGCACTTGACCGACCCGGCCGCAATGATCCGATGGATGGGCCAGCACGCCACCCTCGACCCCGCCGTCGGCGGTGCATTCGAACTCGACATCAACGGCGTCCCGGTCCGCGGCCGCTACCTGGAAGTCGACCCACCCCGGCGGGTCGTGGTCAGCTGGGGCGTAGCCGGCAGCACCGACCTGCCGCCCGGCACCACCGAGGTTGAGTTCATCCTCACCCCCATCCAGACAGGCACCCACCTGCGGCTGGTCCACCGCGGTCTGCCTCCCAGCCAGGCATCTATCCACGGCACCGGCTGGAACCACTTCCTGCCCCGGCTCCGTCTCGCCGCCACCGGAACCGACCCTGGCCCCGATCCTTGGAACCAGGCCTCCCGCCACGGCTAGGGCGCGGGTTTGATCGTGGTCACCGGCCATGCCGCCGAACTCGCCCGGAGCGGCGTCCAGCTACTTAATCCCTTTGGACCCGTCCGGCCGCAGCAAATGATCCATGCGTAACCGGGCCTGCCGGAGATCACTGGGCGGGCCCGCCAGATGATGCCTGGTGTTGAACCCTGACGTCTTGGCTCATAACCCAGAGGTCGCGGGTTCAAATCCCGCCCCCGCTACCAGTAAGTGCAGGTCAGAGGCCTGATCGCCAGAGGCGGTCAGGCCTTTTTGATCTTCGTGGCAGCGTGGTGGCAGCAGGATCGGACCGCATCTGGCGAGCATGGCCGCCAGGAGCCGGCAGATATCGGCATCGTCGGCCCGTGTGTCGTGGGCCTGCGGGTGCGGCCACCTCCTTTGCAAGGAGGGGGTCGGGGCGGTGGTCAGCCATCGTTGCGTGGCGGCCAGGCCGTGCCCTCAATGTGAGGATCGCTGCAGCTAACGCCTGGCGTAGCCTGCCAGAGTCCCCAGGTAGCGTGGATTGAAATCGGTTAGCGCTGTCCTTAGCTCGTCGCTCGGATCGCCGTAAACGCTCATACGAGTGGGAGTGCACAGGCTGAGAAAGCGGGCGGCGAAGTTCTCTACGAATCGCTGAACGTGGAACACGGCAGCGGCTGAGTCCTGGTAGCGCTCGTAGATGTGTATGTCGTGGTCATCGATAAACCATTCGAAATTCAGCTGGCCGGGCTCGGCGGCCTGGTTGTCAGAGCTTATCTCCCGTGCGAGGGTTCCATAATCGTCCAGAGCGTCTGGCTTGACAGCCGCTTCAAACACCCATGAAACCTCGGTACTCATGTCTTCACTCCTTTGCGCTCTTCTGCTTATTTAAGGGTATTGGTGACCCACAGCGGTGCTCCGATGGTGATCAACCAGTCATTGGGCGTTCCCCGATATTGTGTAACTGGCCACTGTTCGCCTGCCGCCCGGACCCTCGCGGAAGGAGCGACGCGTGCTGAGCTTCGTGTTGTTTGGTCGCCGCCACGCGGTGATTGCTCGTGGCGGCGACCCATTGCTGCTCGCGCGTGGTTACGGCTATGGCTGGAGCGACTGGATAAAGAGGTCGAGGTGGTTGGGAATGGCCGTGGTCTGCGACCAGACGAGCTGCCAGCGGCCGTCGCGCCTCTGCCACAGGTCGGTCGTCCATCCGTCATGTTGGACCGTCTGGCCGAAGGCGACCACCTTGAACTTCAGCTTGAGGCGTGCGACCGCATTGTCGCCGTGCACGCGCACGCTGATTGGCTTGATCGGCTTGAGAGTCACGAAATCGACTCCGCCGCCGATGCCGGCCAGGTCGTCCGCGCGCGTCTCGGCTCCGCCGGTCGGGTCGATCAGCTGCAAGTCGGGGGCGAGCAGCGCGCCCGCGGTGCGTGTGTCGCCGTCAACCGCAGCACGGAGCAGAGTCCGCTCGGCCGTACGGACCTGATCGGCCGCCGATCTCGCCGGGCCCGCATTTGCGATCGGAGCCGCGGCTGCGATTGCCATCGGGGTCGTGGCCGTCACTCCCGCCAGTACCAGGACCGTGGCCGGCCACGTGATGAGGTGAGTGATTCTCGCGCGGTTCATGGACCCTCCCTTTTGCCCTACAGACAGATTGCTGCTGAGATCCGCTCGAACGGAATGTCCGCACGCCCGTACACGTCGGAGACGACTTCCTCAGAGGCTGCTTCGATGAGACAGAAGAACGACTCGTCGTCAGGCACGATCGTTGCGCTCAGGTAACGGACGGGCTCCCCGGCCCGCTCCATTTCCGCGACGATCTCCCGGATACGTGCGATCGAACTGCTCAGCTGTGTGGCATCGCGACCAGGCCTGTAGTGCTCGACCAGGAACGTCTTCCGTGTCTCGAGGCGCTGTTCGCGTGCCATGGCACGACGCTACGGGTGCGTACGCGAACGTGAATCGGGCGTTTCCCTATGTTCTCCGCTGGCTGCTTGCGGGGTTGCCCGCCATCCGTGCGCCAAGCTCGGCCCGTGAGTGGATGCCCAGTTTGCGGTAGAGGCGCGACATGTGCGCCTCGACCGTCTTCTCGCTCATGAACACGGCGCGCGCGATCTCCCGGTTCGTGGTGCCCGCCGCGGCCAGCTCTGCGACGCGCAGCTCCGTCGCCGTCAGTTCATCGGGCGCGCGGCGCCTCGGCCCAACCACGTCAAGCTCCCTGCGGGCCCGTTCCGCCCACGCCGCCGCGCCCAGTCGCTCGAAGATCGCAGCCGCCCGCGCGAAGGCGTCTGCCGCCGCTCGCCGTTGCTTTGCCCGGCGATGCAGGCGCCCCTTGGTCAGCCACGTCCAGCCGAGCTCGTGGGGCAGTCGTGCTCCTGTGCCGGGGTCGAGGGACTCGAGCGCCTCGAGGGCGCCGCGAAGGTCTCCTTCTGCTGCCAAGACGATCGCCCGCGTCCGCGGCAGCGTCACCTCGATCCATGTACGCGGGAAGGCCCGTCCCCGGCGTTCCAGCTGGGCTAGCGCTCCCTGGGCGCGGTCGAGGTGGCCGAGCTCGACGAGCAGCTCGGCGTGGAACGGCTCCGTGCGGTCGAGGAGGCTGTCCCTGATACCGATCTGATCAAGCAACTGCCGCATTTGCGACAGCGCGTCGTCCGCTGCGCGATGCTCGCCCGCCGCGAACTCCACGAACCCGAGCACGCTCAGCAGCACCGCCGCCCACCACGATTTCTGCGCTTGCGCGGTCTCGGCGACCAGCGGCACAAGCGTCTCTCTCGCGCGGTCGAACCGCCCGCGATAGGCATCCATCAGCGAGCGCCAGGCAAACGGGTAGGCAAATCTGCCGCTCACCTCGAGCCGCTCCTCGATCGTGTCGCAGCTTTGCTCAATCAGCCGCCGGGCGAGGTCGCAGCGGCCAGCGTGAAACTCGGCCAGCGCCAGATAGCTGAGGCGTTCTGTTGCGTGCGCCTCATCGCTATGGTCGCGCGCCCAGTCCGCTTCCCGGGCGTAACGTTCGCGAGTCGCTTCGACATCGTCGGTGCACTGAAACCAGATCAGCGGAACCGGGTGAGGATAGGCCGAAGGCCCGGCGCGTTCCTCGAGCGACAATCCTCGCCGCATCAGGTCGGTCCTGGGCGACCGTCCCAACAGCAGGTCCAGCAAGCACAGGTCGATCAGCAACGACGAAAGCACCAGGGGATCCCGCTCGCCGTCCACCTGCCCCACCGCCCGCTCGGCGTGCTGCAATGCGCGGACCGGATTGCCCGGCACCGTGATCAGGACAAGCCGCGCGGAGATCCGCGCACTCAACGGCGTGTCATCACCCGCTACCTCAAGCGCCCGCTCCAGGTAGCTGGTCGCGAGTGGGATCGATCCGTCATCCCACTCGACCTCAGCAAGCAGCTGGAGCCGCTCCGCCTGCAACGCCGGCGAGAGCCCATCCAGGTCCATCCCGTCGCCGAGCCGCCGAGCATCGGCGACATCCCCCGTCCGCAGCAGCGCCGACGCCTGGCCCAGTGTCCGCCGGGCCAGCGACTCGCGGTTTGCGGCCGGCGTGAGCCGGCAGGCGGCGCCGAACAGCTCGGCCGAGGCGTCGAATGCACCGCGCAGGACCGCTTGTCCAGCGGCCCCCTCAATCTCTACCGCGACGGACTCGTCGGCTTCAGCGAGGCCCTGGGACAGGTGGCGAGCGCGCTCCTCCGCATCGCTCACGACCTCAGCCAGCCGGCGGTGAAGCGCATGGCGACGCGCCTCTGACACCGACGCATAAACAGCGGATGCAAGAAGCGGGTGAGTGAAACGGATACGCCCGTGCTCGGTCACGAGCACACCCGCATCCTCAGCCTCGGCTAGTGCCGCCCCCCCAGCCAAGTCATCTGGCAGCGCGGCCAGGACCGTACCGGCCGTCGGCCGCGAAAGCGACGCCGCCACCAGGACCGCTTCCTGCGCCGTGCCGGAAAGCGCGTTGACGCGTTCGGCCGCCAGCTTCTGCACGCTCTGCGGCACCGGAAGCGGGCCATGTTCGCCCGGGCCAGCCGCCCGGCCTGCTCCGGCACGCGCGATCTCGATCGCGAAGAACGGATTACCGCCCGAGGCCTCCGCGATCCGCGCGATCATGGGGCGCGTCGGGGAAAAGCCGAGGCGTTCGCGCACGATGTGATGCAACGACGCGAGCGACAGCGACCCCAGCACGACGCGCTGAAACGCGTCCGGGGACAGCGCGCGGTCGAGGTCGAGTGGCACTTCCGCCGTGCCCTCGCCGCGTCTGGTGACGAGCAGCCGCAGCTGCGCCGGCAATCGGCGCACCGCGAACTCCAGCGCCCTACGCGACGCCAGATCAACCCACTGCACGTCGTCGATCGCCACCAGCACCGGTTGCTTGCGGACGAGTTCGGTGAGCACCCCAACCACGGCAGTCGCCACGGTCCTCGGATCGGCCGGCTCGCTGCTGGTGACACGCAGCAACGTGGCGGCAAGCGCAAGCTCCTGCGGCTGCGGGAGCTGCGCACGCGCCTCGTCGAACGACGGGCCGACGACGTCAGCTAGCACCGCATAGGAGAGCTTCGCCTCGCTCTCGGCCGGCCTAGCCCGCAGCACGCGATACCCACGGGCCTCGGCGAGACGAACGGACTCAAACCAGACCGTCGACTTCCCGATCCCAGCCTCGCCCTCAACCAGCAGCGCCCCCGGGCCGCGCGGCACGGAATCAAGGAAAGCCGACACTACCGCGATCTCCTGCTCACGGCCGATCATCGCCGCTTGATGAGAGATCCCCCCGGCCACGACAGCAGGTTATGCGCGCTGCCCGCCCCCGTCCACCTGCACATCTGCGCAGCCATCAGCAAAACCAACGTGCGCGCTCTCCTGGTGAGCTGTACATGCTGTGGCGCAGAGCCACGCTGTGGCGCAGAGCCACGGGAAGGCTGCCAAGGGGCCCGGGTGGCCGCCCCGGGGTCGGCCGGCGCATCCAAGAACATAGGGAAACACCGGATTCGGTGACCGAAGCGCCGCCCTACCGTGATGCCCGTGGCACAGGGAGCTGCGGCGGATCCACGCCAGACCTACCTGGATGGGGACTGCCGACCGGGATGCAACTCCCCCTGGGGGTTCATGTGATGCTGACGAAAGGCCTGCTGACGAAAGGCCAGTCAGAGATAGCCGTTCCCGGCGTCGGCCCGCACTTCGTGGAGGGCAGATCTTCCTTTCGCCGGATCCTTGTCCCGGTGCGCTCGCCAGGCCGACGGCAATGCCCAACGCATATACGAGGAGGCACGAAATGGTACACTCTAGCCCGAAGTTGCCGTAGCTCTGCGTGAGGTTCGTGGCCCTGACGTGGGGTGAGTACCTGCTATGGCCTCTTCACTGTAGCCAAAATAGACGGCGTGTCGTCAATATGAGGGCAGGTGTTCTGCCCTATA
>Ga0335085_10010100_pt1 | contig 14148 bp, 12 predicted proteins | sample Lox_Sample_45_FD_206712 | JGI IMG/M metagenome (GOLD analysis project Ga0335085, IMG submission 206712) | Soil microbial communities from Loxahatchee National Wildlife Refuge, Florida, United States - Lox_Sample_4.5 | ecosystem: Environmental > Terrestrial > Soil > Wetlands | place: USA...
TGGAAGCAATCTTCTCAGCTCTCCCAGTAGTCGCGGCCCTCGGACTCTGACAGCGGGGCCATGGCCCGTCGTCAATCACCAGGACATCGGATGCGGCTGACGCGGGCCAGGAGAAGCCTTCCCGTCTCCTGCTGAACGCCGACTTCCAGAAGCCTCATACCCCGAAGCATCCCTGCCGTGACTCCGCCATCAACCTGACCAAGCAATTAGCATAAGCGCGCCACTTCCACCACCCAGTGGGTTTTGTTAAATTGTCATAAAAGGTACCGGGGCCACTATTTTTTCCAGCGACAGGCAGGTGCGGTGCATGAAAGAATAACCGCCATGCACTCCTCGTATCGAGTCGGACTCATAGGTGAGTTTAACGATCAACAGAGGGCCCATCATGCAATACCCGAGGCGCTGCGGATGGCTTCGGGCGGAGCGATGGAATGTGTCTGGGTGCCGTCGGACACGGTAGGCGACGGCGAATCGCTGGCGGAGTTTGCCGGATTGTGGTGCGTTCCGGGTATGCCCTATCGCAATGCCGAGGGGGTGTTGCAAGCCATCCGGCACGCGCGCATCACGCGCACGCCGTTTCTCGGCACGTCAGCCGGTTTCCAATACGTGCTCATCGAGTATGCGCGCAATGTGTTGGGTCTGGCCGCGGCGGAGCATCAGAAGTCCAATCCCAAGGCGGCCATGCCGCTGATTTCGCCGCTGGGTTGCGCGCTGTTGGGAGTGAAGTCGCGAGTGCATTTCTCGGGGGGATCGATTCTGCGCAAGGCCTACGGCAAGCCGGAGGGGATCGAGGAGTACCGCTGTAGTTTCGGTCTGAACGGACGCTACCGGCGCCTGCTGGAAGGCCAACATCTGATGGTGGCGGCGGTAGACGATCAGGACGAGATTCGCGCGGTGGAACTCGACGGCCATCCGTTTTTCGTGGCGACCCTGTTCCAGCCCGAATTGAACTCCCAACCGAATGCGCTGGTGATGGCATTTACGAGTGCCTGCGTGCGCAGCCTGGGCGCTACCCGGGCAGCCAGCTAGGAAAGCCGTCCAGCCGCGCGCGAATTTACGGTGACCAGGGCAGTCCCGAAAGGGCAGGGCGGTGGTCCGCCGGGACGCACTCGCCACCACTCCGGAACCACGCGTCGCGCGACCCGTGGACGTTCGCCCGGACGCCCAAGATATAGGGCCGTCCGCGAACTTACCCTCGCCTGCATCGACCCGAACCATTGATTGCACCCCCTGTTGCGGAACGGTTACAATCTCAGCAAGCCTCGCAGGGACCTCGTCGGCAGTCCCGGCCGCACGTCCGGCTGCCGAGGGTAATGGGGGATGCGATGGAGTTTCTGCTCAATGGCCGCGCGGTTCACACGGACGGCTTCCCGGCCCACGCCACCCTGCTCGAATACCTGCGCGCCGCCGGCCTCACCGGCTCCAAGGAAGGCTGCGCGGAGGGCGAATGCGGAGCCTGCGCCGTTGCGCTGGTTTGCCCCGATGGCGCCGGCAGCCGCTACCGCGCCGTCAACAGTTGCCTGATGTTCCTCCCCGCCGCCGCCGGCCAGGAAATCTACACCGTCGAAGGACTCGCCTCCGCCGGACGCCTCCTCGAACCGCAGCGCGCCATCGCCGAAGGTGGCGGATCGCAGTGCGGCTACTGCACCCCCGGATTCGCCGTCAGCCTGTTTGCGGAATATTACCGTCCCGGCCGTACCGGCCCTTGCGATCCGCTCGCCATGGGCGGGAATCTCTGCCGCTGCACCGGCTACCGTCCTCTGCGCGATGCCGCGCTGTCGCTCGGCGAAGCCCCCAACGGTTCCTTCCGCGATCGCCTCGCCCATCCCGCGCCGCCGCTCGCCGCCGTGTCCGCCGGCGCACCTCACGCCCGCTTCGAGCGCCCCGCCACGCTCGCCGATTGCCTCGCCCTCCTCGCCGCGCATCCCCAAGCCCGCCTCGTCGCCGGCGCCACCGATCTTGCCGTCGAACGCAACCTGCGCGGCCGCCGCTGGCCTCTGTTGATCAGCACCGAGGCTCTTCCGGAACTTCGCCATTTCCAGGAAACCAATGATGCCATCGAAATCGGCGCCGGCCTCACGCTCTCCGAAATCGAGGAGCGCTGGACCGCCCCGCCCGCCGCCATCCGCCAGTGGTTCGCGCTGTTCGCTTCGCCGCTCATCCGCAACCGCGCCACCCTCGGCGGCAATCTCGCCACCGCTTCGCCGGTCGGTGATTCCGCCCCGCTGCTGCTGGCGCTGGGCGCCGAGTTGCTTCTCGCCGGCCCCAACGGTACGCGCACACTCCCCCTGCGCGACTTCTTCACCGGCTACCGCCGCATCGCTTTGCAGCCCGCCGAACTGATCGCCGCCATCCGCATCCCCAAACCGCTGCCCGCTCGCATCGTCTTTTATAAGGTGGCCAAACGCGCGCTCGACGACATCTCCACCGTCGCCGCCGCGTTCGCCCTCGACACCGATAGCGCCGGCCGCATCTCGCTCGCCCGTGCCGCCTACGGAGGAGTCGCCGCCACCCCCGTGCTGGTGGACGACTTCCGCCAGTCTCTGCTCGGCGCCCAGTGGACGCAGTCCACTATGAGCGAAGCCCGGCAGGCCGTCTCCGCTTCCCTCGCCCCCATCGGCGATCATCGCGGCAGCGCCGCCTATCGACGCGCCATGGCCGAATCGCTCATCGAAAAATTCTGGTGGGAAACCCGCGAGGCCCAACCCGCATGACTTCCCTTGTGGCTCCCATGCTCAGCCCCCAGGACAGGCCGCACGTTGTGGGGCAGGCGCTTTCGCCTGCCAGGACTGCGGCACGACGTGGCACCGGCGCCTCGTGGCGCACGCTCTCAGCGTGCCGTCTCGACACTCATGTCGAGACTTGCTGCGTCAGGAACCTGCGCCACGAAGAGCCTCGATATGGGTCTCGACGCGGCACGCCGCAGTGCGTGCGCCACACGCCCGCGCCGGAGGCGCACGCCGCATGAACCCCGCCGGCCGCGCCATCCCGCACGAATCCGCCGAAGCCCACGTTACCGGCGCCGCCCTCTACACCGACGACCTCCTCGCCCGCTTCCCGAACCTCCTGCACGCCTGGCCCGCGCTCGCTCCGCACGCCCATGCCGAGATCCTCTCGCTCGACTCCTCGCCCGCGCTCGCCATCCCCGCCGTCGTCACCACCCTTACCTCCTCCGACGTGCCCGGCCTCGGCGATACCGGCCCCGCCCGCCGCGATGAACCGCTCTTCCCCAGCGAAGTGCTGTACCATTCCCAGCCCATCGCCTGGGTGCTCGCCGAAACTCTCGAAGCCGCACGACTCGGCGCCGAACGCATCGCCGCCGAATACCGCCCGCTGCCCGCCATCCTCACTATCGACGACGCCTGCGCCCAGTCCAGCTTTCATTCCGGCCCGTTCCTCATCGAACGCGGCGACGCCTCCGCCGCCATCGCCAGCAGCCCGCATCGCCTCGCGGGCGAACTCCGAATCGGCGGTCAGGAGCATTTCTATCTCGAAACCCAGGCTGCCATCGCCTGGCGCGACGAGACCGGCGGCATCGCCCTGCATTCTTCCACCCAGCATCCCAGCGAGGCTCAGGAGATCGTCGCCCGCGTCCTCGGTATTCCCCGCAGCCTCGTCACCGTCGAGTGCCTGCGCATGGGCGGAGCCTTCGGCGGCAAGGAGACCCAGGGCGCACCCTACGCCGCCATCGCCGCGCTCGGCGCATGGAAAACCGGACGCCCCGTGCGCGTCCGCCTCTCCCGCCGCCTCGACATGCTCCTTACCGGCAAGCGCCATCCCTTCCTCGCGCAGTTCGAAGCCGGCTTCGATGACGACGGCCGCATCCAGGGCGCCCGCATCCGTCTCTATTCCGATGGCGGCTGGAGCCTCGATCTTTCGGAAGCCGTCCTCGGCCGCGCCATGTTCCACGTGGATAACGCCTACCTCATCCCCGCGCTCGAAGTCACCGGTTTCGTCTGCAAAACGCACAAGACGTCGCAGACCGCCTTCCGCGGCTTCGGCGGACCGCAAGGCATGCTGGCCATCGAAGACATCCTCGACCGCATCGCCCGCACACTGCACCTTCCGCCCGAACTCGTCCGCGAGCGCAACTTCTACCGTGAAGGCGACATGACCCACTACGGCCAGCCCGTGAAAGACGCCGCCCGCATCGAGCGCATCTGGCACGAACTGAAACTATCCAGCGACTTCGCCGCGCGCCGGCGCGCCATCGACGACTTCAACCGCACCCACCCCTATACCCGCCGCGGCATCGCCATCACGCCCGTGAAGTTCGGCATCTCCTTCACCGCCACGCTCTTCAATCAGGCCGGAGCCCTGGTGCTGGTCTATCGCGATGGCAGCGTGCAGGTGGCCCACGGCGGCACCGAAATGGGCCAGGGACTCGCCACCAAAATTCGCCAGGTCGCCGCCGCCTCGCTCGGCCTGCCCCTCGAATCCATTCGCCTCATGCCCACCCGCACCGATAAGGTGCCCAATACCTCCGCCACGGCCGCCTCCTCCAGCACGGACCTCAACGGCGCCGCCGTCGCCAAGGCCTGCGCCGAAGTGCGCGCTACACTGGCTCAGGTGGCCGCCCCCATGCTCGATTGCGCTCCTGCCGACGTCTGCTTCGACGATGGCCGCGTCTTCGCACCCGCGCGCCCCGCCGCCGAACTGCCCTTCCGCGAGGTGGTGGAAGCCGCCTACCGCCAGCGCCGCCCCCTGTTTGCCTCCGGCTACTACCGGACGCCTGAAATTCACTACGATCCCAAAACCCTGCGCGGCCGCCCGTTCTACTATTTCGCTTACGGCGCGGCGGTCTCGGAAGTCGAAATCGATGTCTTCACCGGCCAGCATCGCCTCGTCCGCGCCGACCTGCTCGAAGACGTCGGCGACAGCCTCTCGCCCTTGATCGATCGCGGCCAGATCGAAGGCGGCTTCCTGCAAGGCGCCGGCTGGCTGACCCTCGAAGAACTGCTCTGGGACTCGGAAGGCCGCCTCGCCACCAACGGCGCATCTACTTATAAGCTGCCCTCCTGGTCCGAACTGCCCGAGGATTTCCGCGTCGCTTTCCTCGAGCGCACCTCCCAACCCGGCGTGGTCTTCGGCAGCAAAGCCGTCGGCGAACCGCCCCTGATGCTGGCCATCTCCGTCCGCGAGGCGATCCGCGATGCCATCGCCTCCTACGGTTCCGGCGTGGTCGATCTCGACTCGCCCTGCACGCCCGAACGCATCTTCTTCGCCTTGCAGAAAGCCCGCACCGCCTCCGCCTCCCCCGCAGCCTTGCCGGCCGGAGCGGCCCGTTCGTGAGCGCCGCGGCGGAACTGCTGCGCGCCACCATCCTGCACACGCCGCGCAACCCATTCAACACCGAACACGCGCTGGAAGCCTTTGCCGATGGCGCCGTCGTTCTCTCCGAAGGCCGCATCCGCGCCGCCGGCGACTATACCGCCGTCGCCTCCGCCCATCCCGGCGCTGAAGTCCGCGATTGGCGCGGCTCCGTGATCCTGCCCGGCTTCATCGACACCCACATCCACTTTCCGCAAACCCGCATCATCGGCGGACTCGGCTGGCCCCTGCTCGATTGGCTCCGCCTCCACGCGCTCCCCGAAGAACTCCGTATGGCCGACACGGACTACGCCCGCGCCGTAGCCGCCGAGTTCGTCCACGAACTGGCCCGCCACGGCACCACCACCGCGCTCGTCTTCGGCGCTCACTTCGGTCCAGCCACCGAGTGCCTCTTCGAAGCCGCCGATGCCGCCGGATTGCGCATCGCCAGCGGCCTGGTCCTCTCCGACCGCAACCTCCCCGACCCGCTTTGCCAGACGCCCGCCGAAGCCGACCGTCTCAGCCGCTCGCTCATCGCTCGCTATCACGGCCGCGGCCTGCTGCGCTACGCCGTCACCCCGCGCTTCGCCCTCTCCGCCACCGAGCCAATGCTGGAGGTCTGCCAGGCACTCCTCCGCGACCACCCCGATGTGCTCTTCACCACGCACCTCAACGAAAACTGCCAGGAGATTGCCGAAGTAGCGGCCGCATTCCCCTGGGCCGCCAACTACCTCGCCGTATACGACCGCTTCGGACTCTGCGGCGCCCGCTCGGTCTTCGCCCACAACGTCCACACGACCGATGCCGAATTGTCCTGCCTCTCCGACAACGGCGCAGCCGTGGCGCATTGCCCGTCGTCGAACGCCATGCTCGCCAGCGGCATCTTCCCCCTGCGCCGCCATCTCGCCGCGCGCGTCCGCTTCGCCCTCGGCACCGACGTCGGCGCAGGCACCGGCTTCGGCATGCTCAAAGAGGCGCTCCAATGTCACATGATGCAGCGCGTGGCAAAAGATGCCATCACCGTCACTCCGGCGCAACTTCTGTACCTCGCCACCGCCGCCGGAGCCGATGCACTCGGCCTGTCCGCCGAAACCGGCGACTTCAGCCCCGGCAAATCCGCCGACCTGGTCCGTATCGAGGCCCTGCCCGGCACTCCGTTAGCCGCCGCCTTCGAACGCGCCGAGACCCACGACGCCCTACTCGCCGCATTGATCGCCCAAGCCGGCACCGAGACCATCCGTGAAGTGCGCGTCGCGGGGAAGGTGGTATGACCCTCGCCACCCTCAACTCCCTCGACCGCGCCGCCTTCCTCTCCGCCATCGGCTGGACGTTCGAGCACTCCCCCTGGGTCGCCGAACGCGCCTTCTCCGCCCGCCCCTTCGCCTCCCTCGACGCCCTTCACTCCGCCCTCACCGACGCCGTCGACCGCGCCTCGCCCGGCGAACAGCTCGCCCTCCTCTGCGCCCATCCCGATCTCGGCGCGCGCGCCCGCATGACTGCCGCTTCGGAAGGCGAGCAATCCAGCGCCGGACTCGACCGCCTCACCCCCGCCGAATTCGATCGCCTCACGCGCCTTAACTTCGCCTACCGTGAAAAGTTCGGCTTCCCCTTCATTTACGCCGTGCGCGGCGCTACTCCCGAACAAATCCTCGCCGCGCTCGAAACCCGCCTTGCTCGATCGCCCCAAGCCGAACGCGCCGAAGCCCTCGGCCAGGTCTGCCGCATCGCCCGATTCCGACTGGAGAGCATCCTCACATGCACCGATTCCTGAGCGGCCCCAAACGCAACTACTACGGCAAGGACGATGTCATCGTCTACCGACTCCATCGCGACGGCCACACTCCCGCCGGCGAGTCGCCCGTCTTCGGAGCCAGTGTCCGCCTGCTCATCTACGGTGACGCCTTTTGGCCGACCTATGAAACGGGCGATAATACGGGACTGATCGCCACCGACTCGATGAAGAACTTCCTCCAGCGCGAAACCCTCAACTTCACCGGCTTCGACCTGGAATCCTACGCGCACTTCCTGGCCGTCCGCTTCCTCGAAACTTACCCGCAGGTGGATGGCGCGCAATTGACCGCCACCGAAATCCCTTACCGCGCCGCGCCCGAAGGCGCCATGGCCTTCTCGCCCGCCGGACCCGACCGCGCCTCCGCCCGCATCGAACTGCACCGCGCCGCCGCCGGTTTCGAAACCGTCGAGCTGCGCTCCTCTATCGAAGGCTTCCGCCTGCTGCGCCTCGGCGGTAGCGCCTTCTACGGCTTCGTCCGCGATCAATACACCACCCTCCCCGACATTCACAATCGGCCGCTCCACATGGGCCTCACGCTCGATTGGCTCTACACCAGCACTGACGCCGCTTTCAGCAACGGCGCCGTCACCGCGCACGTCCGCCAAATCGTGCACCGCACGTTTCAGAACTTCCAATCCGGCAGCATCCAGCAGATCATCTATCAGACCGGCACCGCGCTGCTGGCCGCCATTCCGCAAATCGCCGAAGTCAACCTCGAAGCGCAGAACCGCACCTGGGACACCGTCGCCGAGCAAGGCGAAACTCTGGGCATCTTCACCGACGCGCGTCCGCCGGTCGGCGTGCTCGGACTCACCCTGCGGAGAGAATAATGGCGCGCCTCTCCACACACGTGCTCGACTTGACCCGCGGCCGCCCCGCCGTCGGCATGCGCATCGACTTGTTCCGCCTCGACGCCGCGCGCGAACTCGTCTGCTCCGTCACCACCAACCCCGACGGCCGCACTGCCGAGCCGCTCCTCTCGTCCGACCCATTGCCCGGTGGCCGCTTCGAGCTCGTCTTCCACGCCGCTGAATACTTCCGCGCCGCCGGAACGCCGCTCGCTTCGCCGCCTTTTCTCGACCAGGTTTCGATCCGCTTCGGCATCGATCCCTCGGCCGGTTCTTATCACGTACCGTTGCTTCTATCACCCTATGGCTACAGCACCTATCGGGGATCGTAAATCCAGCGCCGGCGCCGTCCTCGAGCGCTGCCACACGCTCGCCGCGCTCAGTGAAATGCCCGGCGGCCTGCTGCGCACTTTTCTGTCGCCCGCTATGCGCGAGGCCCACTTCATCGTGCAGGAGTGGATGGAGGCGGCCGGCATGCAGGTCCGCACCGACGCCGCCGGCAATCTGCGCGGCATCTATCCCGCCGCCGGCGAAAACGCCCGCCGCCTGCTGCTCGGCTCTCACATCGACACCGTGCCCGATGCCGGCGCCTTTGATGGCGTGCTCGGCGTGATGCTGGCCATCGCGATGGTCGAAAACCTCGGCGGACGCCGCCTGCCCTACGCTATCGAAGTGACGGCTTTCTCCGACGAAGAAGGCGTCCGCTTCGGCGTTCCATTCCTCGGCAGCCGCGCGCTGGTCGGCGCCTTCGGCAACGACCTGCTGGAACGCCGCGATGGCACCGGCGTCAGCGTCGCCGATGCTATCACCGCCTTCGGCCTCGACCCCGCGCAACTGCCCGAAGCGCGCATCACCAACGACGTGTTCGGCTATCTCGAGTTCCACATCGAGCAGGGTCCGGTGCTCGATTCGCTCGGCCTGCCGCTCGGCGTCGTCACCTCCATCTCCGGACAGAGCCGCTACACCGTGCGCTTCCGCGGACAAGCCAACCACGCTGGCGCCACCCCCATGCACCTGCGCCGCGACGCCCTCGCCACCGCCTCCCGCTGGATCTCGCTGGTCGAACGCTACGCCCGCGCCACGCCGCGTTTGGTCGCCACCGTCGGCGCGATCGAGGTGCGCCCCGGCGCCGCCAACATCGTCCCCGGCGAAGTGCGCGCCTCGCTCGACGTGCGCCACCCCGATGACTCCGTCCGCAAACGCGCCACCGCCGTGCTGCTCGAAGACGCTCAGCGCATCGCCAAACGCTGCGGCATTACCGCCGAGTGGCAGTCGCATTCCGAGGCCGCCTCGACCATCTGCGACCCCAGCCTGGTCGCCGCCATCGGGCGCGCCGTTACCGCCGCCGGCCACCCCGTCCACCGCATGTCCAGCGGCGCCGGCCACGACGCCATGATCCTGGCAAAATGCGTCCCCACCGCTATGCTCTTCCTGCGCACCCCCGGCGGCATCAGCCATCACCCCGAAGAAACCGTGCAGTTGGAAGATGTCGAAGCCGCCCTGGCCGCCGGCGCCGCCTTGCTCATGGACCTGGAGCAGCGCCGTGGGTGAGTGGCGCACGTTCATAACGTGCCGAAGAATTTGAGCGAGCATACAACCGCCCGCGCCGCCGGACGTTTCCGGCGTACCCGAGCCTTGTTGACGAATTGCAAGCCCGAAGGCCTCGGCGCTTCGCGCCTGTTGGCGAGGCGATGCACGGACCCTATAACTCATCAGGCCCTGGAATGGGGGGCAGTTCACCTGCATCACTTGCATCGGTGGCCTTATACTGATGACTTGGTTGTCACTGGTGGCCTCGTGTCAAAGGCATGGGCTTGTCTGGTGGATCCCATTTGGCCTATCAAGACCCACGCGCCAGGCGGTTGTTAGCTGCAAAAGAAGTTAGCGTCAACGACCGCGGCGTTTTTGTAGTAACCGGCGGCCCGCGAAGCACTAAGCTGGGGTTCCTGGATTAGCGAGGCGCCGCAAAGGTACTGTAGTCTGAAGAGATCTCCACTTCACGCCTGCGTACAACCCGACACGCCCTATTGAGCCGGCGCGCCTTTGCTGCCCACCGATGCTATGGAAACCGCCGCGTTTTATTCGCTGGTTGCGAAGCTTGGGTCGACTGACGAGACGGAGCGGCAGAACGCTGTTCATAGCCTTTATCGGGACAAGCGCGGCGTTCCGTACCTGCTACGGGTCTTGGCCGATCGATCTGAGTCCCCAATCGTTCGCGGCGACGCAGCAGAACTCCTGAAGTATTGGAGAAAGAAGAAGGTGATGGCGGCGCTGGTGGAGTTCAGCGCAGATGCGTCGGCAGAGGTTCGGTTCTGGTGCGTCTTTGCACTGGGCAGTTTTGTCCGGCGCAGGAGAACACGTCTGGCGGTTGTGCGAGCGCTCGAAGCGCGGCTTGGGGATCTCGAATGTCCGGATATCATCGGGTACTGGCCGGTTGGGATCGAGGCATTGTCCATGTTGCAGCGGTGCAGACAGACGCGTTATCCAATTGAAGCGCTGTTTAGGGAAACTCTTCTCAAGGTTATGCGCGATCCTCTCAATCACCCTTCGAAATGGGGTTGGGCCAACTGTTACTGGCAAGACGAGATCGCCGGATCGGTTGAGGAGGGCCAAAGGCTTCAAACCGCTGCCGCGTATCAACTGAGCGAGGCTGGCTTTGACCCGATGACGTTTGGACGGCGCCCGCAGAACCCATCGAAAACTGACGTCCCTCACTGAAATCATTGTCCACGCCTCACTTGCCGCGGCAGCAACGCCCATCCTTGGGCTCACGGTATCCCGAACCAACCATCTAAAAGGCTCCAAGAATTGCGTGGCAATTGAATTCTGAGCATTGACCTTCGAGCACTCAGCGCCGAAGGGCAAATCATCGAAAAGGTATGGCACCGGCAAGGACGCGAAGTCAACACCGCCCGAATGGAAGACAGACGCAGTTCCATTGTAAAGAATTATTCGAGACGGCGACTAGCAGCTTCGCCGGGGTCTTGCCTTTGCACTTTTCTTACCCTCGCGGCCGGCCACACGCTTCGTTGATTGATGGATTGGGTACGTCATTTTGTCTCAGTACTTGATCCCAGGCTGGCGAGAAGCTCGTCGAGTTGGTCGAGCGCCTCGGGCATCGCGCCCGTCGATCCGGAGTCAAGCGCTTCCTTCGAGGGATAGCGATCGTGCACGACCAATAACGTCTTGCCTGCCTTTTCATCGAAGGTCACCGTGGTGACGGTCTTGCCGTTGTCACCTTCCTCGTTGGTCCAAACGAGGCGCGAGTGCGGTGTCACTTCGAGGTATGTGCCGAAGAACTCCATCGTCGAATCTTCGTGCGGAAACACCAAACGATACTGCCCCCCAACGCGAACATCCATTTCGCAGGAAAGTAGGGTCACCCCAAACGATTTTGGTACCCACCACCTCCTGAATAGTTCTCCCTTGGTCCACGCCTCGAACACGAGGCGCGCAGGCGCGTTGACAGTGCGTGTGACGACGAGTTCGAGCTCGGACTTCCGCTCTACCTCCGTGCGGTTCTTCGTGGGGGTGGTCTCACTTTCTCTTTTTACGTCCATTTGCTTTCTCCTTCCGTTTCAATTCCTCGACAACAATGTCCAACTCGTCGAAGCGCGCGGCCCAGAGCTGGCGATACCTCTCGATCCATGCCGCCTCTTCTTCCAGTCCGCGCGGCCCGAGCTTGCAGGTCCGCACGCGCCCAACCTTCTCTGTGCTGACGAGCCCCGCTTGCTCTAAGACGCCTACGTGTTTCTTCATGCCCGTAAGGGTCATGTGGAACCTCTCGGCAAGGGCTGTGATCGAAGCGTCCGCACGCCCGAGTTGCTCCAGAACGCCGCGCCGGGTGGCGTCCGAGAGCGCCCCGAACGAGGCATCGAAGTGGGTCTGGCAATACTGAACCATTCAGTTCAGTATACAACATGGATTGACGGCATGCAATAAGACGCTGAGCGCGCGCCGGACCGCATCTTTCAACTTATGTTGATCTACCCGTGGTCGATCAGACGGGCCTTAAGGGCAGCTTTTTGACTTTACCCTCTCGTGGAGTATACAGCCTCACACCGGCGCCACGGCTTCACAAGAAAAGTCGGGCCAGACCTTCGTGGATGCGTTGCCATCGCGGCTGGGCTTAAAACTGGAGCGCTCGTAAAGTCTCATTGCCTGCCATTGTGATGGACCACATGGAAAAACCAACCTCTTAAAAACGGCGGATACGAGAAACTCTCGTGACCGCGGGCCCTTTGGGCCGCGCAGGGCGATGATGCCATGCCAGGCAGGCTGCTATCCTGCTTGCAGGCCGCCCCCATGCCTGACCTCATCCTCCGCCACGCCACCCTCCCTTCCGGCGAGCAAACCGACATCGCCGTCGAAGACGGCCGCATCTCCGCCATCGCCCCTTCACTCCCCGCCGCGCGCGAAGAAATCGACGCCACGGGACTCACCGTCTTCCCCGGCCTCATCGACGTCCACCTCCACTTCAACCAGCCCGGACGCACCGAGTGGGAAGGCGCTGCTACCGGCAGCCGCGCTCTCGCCTCCGCGGGCGGCACGCTCTACTTCGATATGCCGCTCAACTCCTCGCCGTGCACCACGACCGCCGCGGCATTCGAAGCCAAGCGCGCGGAACTCGCCGCCTGCTCCCTCACCGATTTCGCCCTCTGGGGCGGCATCGTCCCCGGCAACCGCGAGCAACTCGATCCGCTCGCCGATGCCGGAGTCATCGGCTTCAAAGCCTTCCTTTGCAATTCCGGCCTCCCTGAATTTCCACGCGCCGACGACGTCACGCTCTACGAAGCCCTGCAGGTCGCCGCCCGGCTCCGCCTTCCCGTCGCCGTCCACGCCGAAAGCGAAGAGATCACCGCCGCGCTCACCGCCCGACTCCGCGCCGCCGGACGCTCCGACGTCAGCGCCTTCCTCGAATCGCGGCCCGTCATCGCCGAGGCCGAAGCCATCACGCGCGCCGGCCTGCTCGCGCGCGAAACCGGCGCCTGGCTGCACATCGTGCACATCAGTTCCGGACGCGGCGTCGTCGCAGCCCTCGAAGCCCGCGCGCTCGGCGCCGATATCACCCTCGAAACCTGCCCGCACTATCTCTACTTCACCGCCGAGGACCTCGAGCGCATCGGCGCCGCCGCCAAGTGCGCTCCGCCGCTCCGTCCGCCCGCCGAACGCGAATCGCTCTGGCAATACCTTCTGGCCGGTGACATCGACATGATCGCTTCCGACCACTCGCCCAGTCCGCCCGAGCTCAAATGCGGCGATGACTTCTTCGCCCTCTGGGGCGGCATCGCCGGCGTGCAGTCCACCCTCGCCGTGCTGCTCGATGGCGCACACCGCCGCGGCCTCTCGCTCGAAGCCATCGCGCGACTCACCGCCGAGACTCCCGCCGCGCGCTTCCGTATCCCCCGCAAAGGCAAAATCGCGCCCGGCTATGACGCCGATTTCGCGTTAGTCGATCTCGCCGCCTCCTACACTCTCGCACCCGAGCACCTGCACCAACGCCATCCCATCAGCCCATACCTCGGCCGCACCTTCCGCGGACGCGTCGAGCGCACGCTGCTCCGCGGCCGCACCATTTTTCACCACGGACGCATCACCGAAGCCGCGCCCGCCGGTCGCTTCATCCGCCCCTGCCAGGAGACTCCATGCACCACCTAGGCGACACCCGCAGCTTCATCGCCCCCAATCACGCGCTGCATACGCCCGACACATTCATTCGCGCGCCGTTGCCGGGCATGAGCGGCGCCACCGCCATCGTCCACACTGCGCCCGCTATGGGCGCCGGGTTCACCTGGTACACCGCCGAGTTCGAGCAGGGCGGGGAACTGGGACCTGCCTCTACTCAGCGCTTCGTCTACCTCCTCGATGGCGCACTCTCCATCTGCGCCGGCCGCAGCCACTCGCTCGCGCCCGGCGGCTATGCCTATCTCCCCGTGGGTCGCGCTTCGATCCGCGCGGCATCCGCATCCCGTGCCATCGTCATCGAGAAGCCGTACCGGCCGCTCGACGGAGTCGAGGCGCCCGCGCTACTCATCGCTTCCGAATACGACCTGCCCGCCGAGCCGCTCAACGGCGACCCCTGGCTAGAAGTCCGCAAACTGCTCCCCGACGCGCCGCCCTTCGATTTCGCCGTCAACACCATGACCTACCAGCCCGGCGCAGCGCTCCCGATGGTCGAAATTCACGTGATGCAACACG
>Ga0335085_10010101_pt1 | contig 14147 bp, 8 predicted proteins | sample Lox_Sample_45_FD_206712 | JGI IMG/M metagenome (GOLD analysis project Ga0335085, IMG submission 206712) | Soil microbial communities from Loxahatchee National Wildlife Refuge, Florida, United States - Lox_Sample_4.5 | ecosystem: Environmental > Terrestrial > Soil > Wetlands | place: USA: Florida...
GCCGGACAAGTCGAGGCGCGCGTCGCTCAGGGAGTAGAAACAGCTGTGACTTCGCTGCTCATTACGCGCAGCGGTCTGCGCTACTACCTCGCACCGAATAATGAGGCTTCGCGTCTTGCCGACGAAGAGTTCGCCGGCCTCGGCTATGAGCCTGTGATTTATCCGTGGCATCAGAATGCAGGCCCGTTGCTGCGCGAACTTGCCGGAGACGCCGAACTTGGCTCCGACGTATCGATTGCCGACGCAACCCACGTTAACCTTGCCGAACTGCGCACGCCACTGCTTGAATCGGAAATCGACCGCTTCATCAAATTGTCCCGCCAGACCGCCGACGCGACTGCTTCGGTTCTAGAATCGCTGATGCCGGGAATCACCGAAGAGGAGATGGCCGCACGCACTGCCGCGGCCCTACTCGAACGCGGCATCACCCCCACGGTCCTACTCATGGGAGTTGACGACCGCATCCGCAAATACAAGCATGCCGTCCCACGATCGGGCCGCCTCGAGCGCTACGGGATGGTCAATCTCTGTGCGCGCAAGTGGGGACTGGTCGCATCGATCACACGCTTCATCCACTTTGGACCTGTGCCGGATGAACTCCAGGCATCCTTCACCGCCGCCGCCCGGATTCACTCCGAACTTCTGCACGCCACGCGATCAGGGTCGACGTCGGCACAGCTCTTCGAAGTTGCGAAAAAAGCCTACGCATCCGTCGGAGCCGTCGAAGAAATCGAGTTCCACCACCAGGGAGGCCCCTGCGGATACGGCGAACGCGAGTGGCTTATTCAGCCCGGTGGGAAAGACACGGTGCTTCTGCCTCAGGCCTTTGCCTACAATCCCAGCCTTCGCGGAGGCAAGGTCGAAGACACGGCCCTTGTCACCGAGAAAGATGTCGAGATTCTTACCGATACACCAACTCTGCCTGTACTTGAAACCGTTATCGGCGGCGAGGTGTACCGCTCGGCAGGCGTGCTGGTGCGGTAGAACATCTCATCCAGCGCCGCTGTCCGAAGCTGCATCTCAGTCTCAGGCCGCTTCCAAAAAACATGTACGCCACTCAACGTTTGTTCGTTACTGTCGCGCGCCCCGATCATGCCGAGGCAAGCACGATCTGTAGTCTGATCCTCAGTTACGACACCAGGAACGGCCGCCTGCCGTGACTGCGCACGTCCTCACGTGGATCATCGCAGCGGTCAGCATCGCTCTGATGCTGTTTCGCCCTTTCGGCGTGCCCGAGGTTGTTTGGACCGTCGCCGGGGCCGGCCTGCTTTGTCTTCTGCGCCTGGTCTCCCTTCTGCTCGCGGGGCACGCTGTTGCCGAAGGCCTGGATGTCTACCTCTTCCTCACCGGCATGATGCTGCTCTCCGAACTCGCCAGGGCTTACAGAGTCTTCGACTGGCTGGCCAACATCGCCGTGATCCACGGAAAAGGCTCACCGGTGCGCTTGTTCATGTTGATGTATGCCGTGGGAACCATCGTGACCGTCTTCATGTCCAACGACGCCACTGCTGTCGTCCTGACTCCGGCGGTTCTGACGGCAGTCAAGCGCGCTGAGGCCAAGCCAATGCCCTATTTGCTGAGCTGCGCCTTCATTGCGAACGCTGCCAGCTTTGTCCTGCCCATTTCGAACCCAGCGAACCTCGTCGTCTTTCACAATGCCATGCCACCGCTGCTCAAATGGCTTGCCATGTTCGCAGTTCCCTCATTTGTATCGATATTAGTTACTTATCTAACTCTGCTCTGGTACAGCCGCAGGGATCTCTCCGGCACAACCAACGGTACTGGAACCGAAGTACAACTGACGCCCGCCGGACGCATCAGCCTGTGCGGAATCCTCGCGACGGCGGTCGTCCTGCTCGTGGCGTCGGCTCTCAAGATCGACCTGGGACTTCCTACGTTCCTCTCCGGACTGGTAGTCGCCGCAATCGTGTTAATTCGCGAGCGATCGAGCCCTCTGCCCGTCATTCGCGACATCAGTTGGAGCGTCTTGCCGCTGGTCGCCGCACTCTTCGTGATTGTCGAGGCCGTCAAGGGCGCGGGCGCGCTTGCAATGCTCCATCAAGTGCTTCTCGAGGCAATGTCTTGGTCACCGGCCGCGTCAGCCTTTGTTGTGGGGGGTACGGTCGCCTTTGGAACCAACATGGTGAACAATCTGCCGCTTGGCCTGCTTGCGGGAGTTACGCTACAGACCGCTCCTTTCCACCAGCTTTTGTCAAAGGCAGTTCTGATCGCTATCGATCTCGGGCCTAACCTCTCCATTACCGGATCGCTCGCAACCATCCTGTGGCTCATTGCCATCCGCCGCGAAGGGATGCATGTAACCGGGTGGCAGTTTCTCAAGGCCGGCATGCTGATCATGCCGACGGCTCTCGCACTTACACTGGCAGCTTCGTTACTGGTCGATCCCTGATTGATGAAACTGGCTACTCAGTTGGCCAGTTCAATCGTCGGTAACCGCCCGCCTGTTTCAGCAGATGCGGCAAACATGGCGTCGATCGCAGTTGCATCCATTGGTCTCGAGAAGTAATATCCCTGTCCGAGTCTGCAGCCGAGCGACTTCAGCCGGTCCGCCTGTTCCGCCGTCTCGATGCCCTCGGCAACGACGTCCATTTCAAGCGAGCGCGCAAGATCAAGAATCGTGCCGACTATCTCGATGCTGTCCGGTTCATTGGCAAGTCCCTGAACGAACGATCGGTCGATCTTTAGAGTGTCGAATGGATACCGATGCAGGTGGTTCAACGAACTGTAGCCTGTTCCGAAATCATCCATGTGCAGCCCGACACCGAGGGCCTTGAGATCCTGCATCGTCTCGAGAGCAGTTTCGGGATTGCTCATCAAGCTGCTCTCCGTCACCTCGAGCCGCAGATTGTCGGCGGAAAGGGATGTTCTGGCCAGCACCTCCGCGATATGCCCCACGAGGCCGGGCCGGCCGAATTGCCGTGCAGACAAGTTCACGCTGACTCGCAGCGGCTGCTCTCTTTCAGGAAACAATGCCCTCCAGGCCGCCATCTGCCGGCAGGCCTCGATCAATCCCCAGTCCCCCAGCGGCAGGATCAACCCTGATTCCTCCGCCAGCGGAATAAACTCGCCCGGAGCGATCATCCCCAGCTCAGGATGATGCCAGCGGACCAGCGCTTCGAATCCGGCGATCGCCCCCGTTGCCAGGTCAATCTCAGGCTGATAGTGCAGAACCAGTTCGCCGGAGCGAATCGCCTGCTCGAGATCGGCCTCCATCTTGAGCCGCGCTACCGCTCGCTCGCGCATGCCGCTCGAATAGCACACCAGCTGGCCTCGCCCAAGCGCCTTGGCCTCAGTCATAGCCGAGTCAGCATCCCGCATTAGCTCTTCCGGATGTGAATAGTTCTCGTCGGCCTTGGCAATTCCCATCGCCGCGGACGGCGCAATCCGCTCGCGCCTCCACTGGAAAGGCATCCGGACCGTGGCGTAGATGTCACCAGCGACTGCGACCGCCTCCTGCTCGCCGGCCACTCCTTCCAGACACACCAGAAACTCCGCTCCATTCAGCCTCGCAATCACCGATTCGGATGTCTGCCGGTCAAGCGCAGCATCGATCAGCCGTGAGGCTGTTTCGAGTAGCAGCGCATCGCCGCCCTGGTAGCCGAGGCTCTCATTCACCATCTTGAATCGCTCGATGGCCACGGACAGCACAGCGAAATCCCAGTTTTGTTCGGCTCGCGCCCGCTCGAGGCGGCGTTCCAGATGTTCGATGAAGAATTCGCGGTTGGGCAGTCCTGTCAGCGGATCGGTCATGCGCCGTTCGGTCTGATCGGTCATCGACCCGGCGATATGCGTGACCTCGCTGCGGCCTTCCCGCATTCCGGGTTCGGCGAGCCCGCGGACAGCTACCCAATGCCAGTGGCCAAAGTAGTCGCGCAGCCGGTGTTCGTTGCGCATTCGGCGGGACTTTCCGGCGCACAGCGCCCTCAACTCGGTTTCAAACCGCGGCCGATCTTCAGGGTGGACGCGCTCAAGCCAGTGCTCCAGCGTTGCCGTATGTTCCCGTGCCTCGAACCCTGCAATCGCCTGCCATCGCTCGGAATAATGTGCGACATTGGCCGCCGGCTCAAACTGCCAGAACCCATCGAGCGAAGCCTGAACGGCAAGCCGGAACCGCTGGACACAATCTTCCTGATCTGGTCCCTTCAGCATCCGACCCGTACCTCGTTCGCGAGTAGTCTCCACTCGCCCGTCTATGCAGGTATTGCGGTTTATCGGATTTGTTCTGGGCCAACCTTAATCTGCCCCGGGCACCTGGCTCATTTTGGGATAGAAGAATTACTTACCTCCGGTTTCATTCCACAGGAAGGCCAACTCATCTGCCTGATCCTCCACGAGTTGGGAAACCGAAACGCCTGCACTGTGACCGCCCTTCAACGAATAGTGCAGCAAAATAGGACGGTTGCCACCGCTGGTGGCTTGCATCAGCGCCGTCATCTTGCGCGCATGCAGCGGATCGACCCGCGTGTCGCTGTCTCCGGTGAAGAACATGATGGCCGGATACCTCGCTCCCGCCTTCACGTTCTGATAGGGGGAGTACTTCGCGAGATAGGTGAAGTCCTTCGCGTTCTCCGCGCTGCCGTATTCTGTCGTCCACGCGCGCCCAAACTCGAAGTTCTGATACCGCAGCATGTCGAGAAGCGGATAACCGCACCAGATCGCACCGAAAAGCTCAGGCCGTTGTGTTATCGCCGCACCCATCAGCAGGCCGCCGTTCGACCGTCCTCGAATCGCGAAAAGTCCCGGCGATGTGTAATTGTTCTTAATCAGATATTCCGCCGCCGCAAAGAAATCATCGAAGACGTTCTGCTTATTGCCGAACATCGCGGCCTTGTGCCACGCCTCGCCATATTCATCCCCGCCACGCAGATTCGGAAGCGCAAAGAATCCTCCCTGCTCCATCCACCACGCATATTCTGGATTCCACACAGGCGTCTCCGCCACATCGAAGCCTCCATAACCCGTCATCAGCAGACGCGCCGTGCCGTCCCGCGCGAGACCCTTTTTGCCGGCGATAAACATCGGCACCCGCGTGCCGTCCTTTGACGCATAAACCACCTGCGTCACTTCATACTGCGCGGAGTCGAAAGGTACCTTAGGTTCGGCAAACACTTCGGAGCGGGCGCTCTTCGTGTCATAGCGATAGATCGTCTCCGGCCTGATGAATGACTCGAAGGTATAGAAACCCTCCGCCGCTTCAGGACGCCCGTAGACCACCGACCCTGATCCGATTCCCGGGTAGCTCAGCTTGCCTGTCTCCTTGCCGTCAAGGGAGTAGATCGTCGTCTCCGTCTTCACATCCTTCAGGCGCGAAACGAACAGCTTCCCGCCCACTATGCTGAAGCTGTCGATTACATCTTTTCCTTCGGGAATTACCGGTTTCCACTGCGACGGCTCGCTCCCAGGAACTGCTTCGACAATCCGCCCATTCGGAGCCTGCGAATCGGTCAGCAGAAAGAAGCGATCCCCAACGTCCGCCACCCGTGTATGCCCCTCTACCCCATAAACGAGTGGCACGAAGTCGCTCTCCGGCTTGCGCAGGTCCTTCACGACGAAATCCACTTGCGTCGCAGGCACACCATGCCGGTCCGAAATAATCAGGTAGTGCTGGTTGTCACTGACCGACACGCCGATGAAATCCAGTTCTCCGAGCTTCACCCCTCGATACTGGCCCCCGAAGACCTTCTCGTCCTTCTGCGCCGGAGTGCCAAACACGTGCAACCACACCGTCGTGCCTTCATGCGGAGTGAATCGCGAATAATACAAACCCTTGTTGCCCGCGCTCAGACTCACCCCGAAGTAGCGCGCTGCGGGTAGCACGTCCGATAGATCCTTACGCTCGCCGACGTTCATCGTATGGATCAGCAACTCATCGGCTCCGCCCTGCCGCACGCCATAAACAAGCAGATCGCCCTGCTCCGAAACATCGAGGATATTCACCGACGTATTCTGATCCGCGCTGAGCTTGATCGCGTCGATCAGCCGCTCATCGGCGCCAGTCCAGCCATTTCGGACATAGATCGACCCTTGGTTCTCCTCTGGCAACCGCTTCTCAAAGAAGTACTCTCCGCCGCGCAGCACAGGGGCCGAATACACTTCGACGCGCTCAAGTACTGTGAGAGACTTCACGATCCCCGGCCGGATCTTTACCTGCGAAAGGTATTCCTGCGTGTACTTGTTCTCGGCGTCGATCCACGCCCGCGTTTCGGGACTTTTCGCGTCTTCAAGCCAACGGTAGTTATCGGTGATCTTTGTTCCGTTGTAGTCGTCGACAACGGGCTTGATAGCCGCAACCGGAGGCGCCGGCAACGTGATGCCGTTACCGCCCTGAACCGCGCGTTCCTGGGCTCCGATCTGCAGTATTGGGAGAAGCAACAGTATGGCAAGACGTGCAAACGGCTCTAGTCGATTACACATGAGGATCCTTAGGGATAGTAGGATTTGACGCCCAGTATATTTCGATCTACACTTCGTAGCCATCAAGCCCGGTCAATAACTAGGTTGGGCCAAACGTTCAGTAGTCGCCACGTCTATAGTAGTGCCTGGTTTATTGAGCCCCTGACTTTCGGGCTTGTGCTAGTGGTCCCCCCCCACAGCCATTCAACCAAAAACATTTCAGAGTGCAGGGGGGCGCTTGTGCTGAATTCCACTCGATCTCAATCCATTGGTGTGACCAACGTTGTCGAACCAAGGACATTGCGAAAGACCATTCTCGCGGTGCTGCTGGTCTGTGCTCTTGTCTCGCTGGGAACTGGTATCCGGAATGCCTTGGCGAAAAACAGAAGTCAGGACTTCCAATGGAGCGGTGCCAATCTGCTGGTGAATCGGGTGGATCCGTGGCTCGATTTCATGCAGGGCGATCCAGAACACCGCATAATTTTGGTGCAAATTCCCAACTACCTGCCACTGCTCTACGTCATGCTGGCACCATTAGGGGCCATGCCCATGGCTTCGGCAAAAGTCATTTGGCTGATCGTCAACATTATCTGTTGCGTCGTAAGCGCCGTTCTTTGCAGCCGATTCTATGGTTTGCGAACTTACGATCGTATAGTTTTGATGGCGCTTCTTTTGATGTCTACCGCGACGAGGAATTCCATAGGTCTAGGGCAGCAATCGTTGCTCGTTCTCTTGTTCTGGGCGGTTGCGTTGTGCAGGCCATGGAAGATGCATAGTCCCATTACCTTTGGGTTGTCTTACTTCAAGTACAGTTTCGCGCCGCCGGGGTTCCTCTTTCTGCTCGCGGAAAAGGGATGGATGCCAGCTTCCATCAGCCTCCTGCCTGCGGCTGTCAGCTTCTTCATTGCATATTTCTGGCTTGGCGGCGGGTTGTTCAGCCTCTCAGGCATGATCTCTTTTCTAGTAGAGCCCTTGCGGGTGGCACAGACAGGATATACAGGCGGTCCAGGGCCAAACTTAATGGAGATCATCCAAGCATCGTTTGCTGGATACCATCCGCCTTTCTGGCTCTTTGTAACCGCAGTCTATGGTATCCCGATCGTAGCCTCGGGCGTCCTCATTTTCTATATCTCACGGCAGCAAATGAATTTTTCATTTCAAGCGCGAATCGCATTTCTCGCATTAATCAGCGTAGCTCTTTTCAAACACCACTCCTACGACAACGTGCTGCTTATATTTCCGGCCGCCCTCGCACTGCAGAATCTCAGGCTGTTCGCGGCGCAGATGGTGATGGGTTTCCTTGGTTTTTGCTGGTTTCTTGATCGCGTCATAGATCAGGTCGCCCCCCACCTGCATTACGTCTACCTTGCGCAGTTTGGTGTTTTGGTACTGATGGGGGTTTGCCTGTATCGAACCGCATGTGAGAGCGCCAGTATTCGCGAGCTGGTATCCGCACCCCTCGGACCGCATCGTCTTGCGATGCAGACAATGTTTGTGCCTCACCAGAGGAAATCTAAGGACTACAGGTGAATCCAGCCCTCCACAATCGCCCATAAGGACACGCTGCCAACGACGACCCAGAGCAACACGCCCTGAATCAGCGGCCTAGCGCCCACTTTCCGGATCATCTCCCGGTTAATTCCGGTTCCGATCAGGAAAAGCGTAACCGCCAGCCCCAGACGTCCCAGGCGCGCGAGAGCCGGATAAGCCGGGCTAAACCATGGCACATAGCTGTTCATTACCGCCGCAACCACGAACAGTCCAATGAACCAGGGCCACTGAATCTTTGCGTTGCTCTTCTTTGCCACGGCAACCGCAATCGCCACCGGCACAATCCACAATGCCCGCGCCAGCTTGACCATCGTTCCGACGGCCAGCGCAACGCTGCCGTATTTTGCTGACGCTCCCACAACCGAACTCGTGTCATGAATCGCCAATGCTGCCCACAACCCGAACTGGGTCTGCGAGAGGTGTAACGCACCCCCAATTACGGGGAAAATGAACAGCGCGACGGAATTCAGCACAAACACAGTGCCCATCGAAACAGCCATCGCCTCATCGCCCGCTCCGGTCACTGGTCCGAGCGCCGCGATCGCGCTGCCACCACAGATTGCCGTTCCTGCGGAGATGAGGAATGACTGTACGCTGCCGACTCTGAAGAGCCGACCCAGCAAAAGTCCCAGCCCCAGCGCGAAGGTGATTCCCACTGCGGTGTACAGCATTCCGGATCGGCCTACGCGGACCACCTCGCCCAGGTTCATGCCGAATCCAAGGCACACCACCGAAGCCTGGAGCAGAAATTTCGAGAGCCGCTGCGCGTCGAGATGATAGTGATGCACCGTTAGCAATCCGTAGGCCAGCCCCGCGGCCAGGGCGAGCGACGGAGAGAGAACTCCAGCCGCCGCCAGAATAATCCCCACGAAGAAGAGATTCTTACTCATGTCTCTATCAGAGTGGCACCGCTGGCCTTAAGCAGTCCAGACGCATTTTGCGATAAGTGATAAGAATTCCTTATTGGGTTATAGATTGTCGACCGCTGTCTGCCTCTTCCAGGGCAAATCGCTCAAATGCTCCCGCGGCGCCATCCGGGGAGGGGCCGCTTCGCTGGATGAGAGTAAGGTCGCGCACGATGTCCAGCCCGGCCACTCGAACCGGCTTCAGCGTGCCCAGGCGAACTTCCTTGCCAATTGCCCATTGCGAGACAAACCCTACGCCAAGCCCGGCCTCGACTCCGGAAACGATCGCCTCAGTCGAGTCGAGATCCATGGCGACATTTAGCTGTGTCAGCTTCAGCCCACTGCGCTTCAGTGCCAGTTCCACGACGCGCCTTGACCCCGAGCCCGGCTCACGCATGAGCAGAGGGACTTCCCTCAGCGCCTCGATCGGAATCTCTCCACGGCCTGCCCACGGATGGCCACGGGGCACGATCAGAATCAGACGATCTTCGAGGAACCGCCGCTTGCGGAGCTCACGGCGCGACGCCGGGCCCTCGATGATGCCCATAGCGATGCGGCCCTTTAGCAAAAGCTCTACAACGTGCTCGGTATTTCCGCTCGTAACCGAGAGCGCGATCTGCGGATATTGCTTCTGGAACGCCCCGAGCATGCGCGGCAGAATGTATTGCGCTACCGTGGTGGACGCGCCCAGCCGCAGTTCACCGCGAGGCTCGCCCTCGATCTTCGCGATGGCATCCAGCGCCTCCCGTGCCAGTTGTGCGATACGCCGCGCGTACCTGAGCAGTACAGTGCCGGCATGCGTGAGGCGGACGCGATTGCCGCTGCGGTCGAACAGCGGCACGCCGAGTTCTTCTTCGAGCGCGTGGATATTCTGACTGACCGCGGGCTGGCTTAGATTCAGGCGTTCGGCGGCTTTGCGAAAGCTTTCCTGCTCGGCCACCGCCCGAAACACCTTCAGCCTGAAGTTCTCCATCCTTCGCCTTTCTACGCGACGCTCGTCCTGAAAGGTAAAATCAAGCCATCCCGCATGGTTTCTACCTCAAACGCTCCGCGCTGGCAACGAGCTTTTTCCTTCTTGCGCCCCTCGCATCGCCACACGGCATTCAGTGCCACGCTCCTGCTGATGGCATCCGCAATGGCCTCTCGCGTGATCGGTCTGGTGCGGGTCAAATACATCGCTTATCTCTTCGGACGCAACGCCGACGCCGACGCTTTCAATGCAGCCTTCCAACTTCCTGACATGATCTCGTACTTCCTGGTCGGCGGAGCGGCTTCAATCACGTTCGTCACGATGCTCAGCCGCTACCACGAACAAGGGCGAGACGCCGAAGGTGAGCGCGCAATGTCAGTGATCCTTACCACGATGACCCTGGTGCTCGGCGCAGCCATTTTGCTGGCTGAATTCGGAGCGCCCTGGTACGTCCGCTGGTGGTTCGTGGGATTTCCCACCGCCAAGGCCGCTTTGTGTACTCGCCTCACGCGCATCCTATTGCCAGCACAGCTCTGCTTTCTTGCCGGAGGCGTACTCGGAGCGGTTCTGCTCGTCCGAAAGCAGTTTGCCGTACAAGCCATTTCGCCACTGGTCTATAGCCTGGGAACCATCCTCGGCGGTGTCTTCTTCGCGCACGCTATCGGGATCGAGTCACTCGCCATCGGTACCGTCGCCGGAGCCGTCTGCGGCCCGCTGCTGATGAATGCCATCTGGGCACATCGCACCGGGGTCCGCGTGCGCCCTACGCTGGACTGGTCGAATCCCGGCCTGCATGAATGGGCGCGAATGTCGATTCCACTAATGCTCGGCGTCTCCCTCGTCACCGCCGACAACTGGATTATCAATCACTTCGCGTCTCACACCGGCGGAGCTATCTCTTTGCTCGCCTACGCCAAGCAGATCTTCACCGCACCCGTTGCCCTTGGGCAGGCTGCCGGAGCCGCCTCTCTTCCCTTCCTTGCTTCGCTCTACGGAAAGCTCGGCGAAGACGGACGCCCCAACGCAGCGCCGTTCGGAAGAGCAGTGAACTCTTCCGTCTCTCGCATTCTCGCGTTTTCGATTCTTCTTACCGCATTCATGATCGCTATGGCGTTGCCCGCCGTGGACCTGCTCCTCCGCGGAGGCGCCTTCCATCGCTCCGACTCGACGACCATGGCTCTGTATTTTGCCGTCTTCTCGATCTCGCTGTGCCTCTGGTCGGCGCAGGCAATCTACGCGCGTGCCTACTATGCCGCCGGCAATACCCTCACGCCCATGATCGCGGGCACAATCGTCACCCTTGCCTCGCTTCCTATTTACTGGTCGCTGTACCGGAGTATGGGACCAACCGGCCTGGCTGTCGCTTCAGATGTAGGCATCCTCATCCAAACGCTGACCCTTGTCATTTTGCTCGACCGCAACGGCATGGTACCGGTACGCGGACTCGAGTATCCCGAATTGCTTCGGTCCGTTGTTGCGGCGCTTGTCAGTTTTGCTGCGTTGGTCGAGCTTCGCCACCTGCTTCCCGCAACCAGCCGTTTGCAGGAGCTGATTCTGCTTATCGCCGCGACAGTCGTTTGGCTGGCAGTCGCCGCCGGAGTCCTGAAACTAACCGGCTCAGCCTTGCCCGGACAGGTGCTGGCCCGCTTTTCGAAATCCCGCGGGGCATGATCTGTAATCGCTACTGACTCTTTTAGTCTGCCAAGTGCGGACGGGACAGCCTCGAGCGAAGATCCACTGCCATGCCTGCTGCTATCTGTTCTGCTGCCGCCTTCGGAGCATCGCCCTGAGCAAGGTCGCCGGAGCCACCGCCTCGCAGACCATGAGCTGTCAGAGCGTTGCGCAGAAATTCCCCGCAATTGAGGCTCATATCACGGCTGCACGCGAGGAAGATCCGTGCAGGCTCGACTTCTTCCGATACGAAGAGCGCTACCGTACGGGGCACGGTGACGCAAACGCGTGAGGCGAGCAGGCGCACATACTCGCGGTCGCGATCAGGAAATGTCCGACGAATAAGGCGAAGATTGTCCTCTATCATGACCTCTATTGCCAGACGGGTGGCGTGATAAGTGGCTAGCTCCTCGCGGAGTCGCTGCCTTTCCTTGATTACCGACTTGGCCTCTGCCTGCATCCGCTCAATCGCAGCTGGAACATCATTGCGTCCGATCGAGAGCGCCCCCGCTGCTCGTCCGAGCAAGTCGAAGTCGTGACGGGCGGCACCAACCGCGCGCAGTCCGCAAACAAACTCCACTCTGAGGCCTTTGCTGACTTTCTCGGTACCGCGAATGAGCAGAGAACCGATCTGGCCCGTCGACCGGACATGCGTGCCGCCGCAGGCGTTTAGATCACAGTCGGCAATCTCGATCAGTCGAATCGGGCTTCCCCGTTCGGGAAGCTTGCGCAGGCGGCCGTCGGCGAGCAGCTTATCGGCCTCGGGGCGTTCGACAGTTCGAATGGTCACGGGCCGGTCTTCAGAAATGATTTCGTTTGCGATCCGCTCTATTCGCTCAAGGCTATGGTGGGCGACGGCTGGAGAGGTAATGTCAATCGTCGAAATAGTTTCGCCCAGATGAAACGACACCGTCTGGGCATCTAACTCCCGGGCAAAGACTGCGGAGAGCAAGTGCTGGCCTGAGTGCTGCTGGATGTGGTCCAGCCGCCTCGGCCAGTCGATGACCCCCTGTACCGACGTACCCGTCTGCAAAGGCTTGCTGGTAATGTGCCAGATACGGCCGCCACCATCTACGGCGTCGTCTTCCTCTACCGACTCAATGGGAACCTCGAGAATAGCGCCATTTCGCGATGTCGCGGTGAGCATTCCCGTATCGCATGGCTGGCCCCCGCTCGTTGGGTAGAAGGCGGTGCGGTCCAGCGCGATTTGCCATGTTGAAACACTTCCGGCGCGAGATACCTCGCGGATATCGACGACCTGGGCCGGGAAAGACCGCAGGAAGGAATCCTCGTAATAGAGGCGCTCGGTCACGCGATAAGTCTAACTGAGTAACACAATTGCGCGATGCTCCGAATGTGCCGCTGCGATCGGGTTAGTTCCAGAATAGCTCCGGCGGTCTCCGCCGCTCCGAGGATCGCTGCCGTCCGTAAACTTCCGTCGCCGAAGCACAATTCTCTTTGATACGCACAAATCCCATTTGCGCCCTACGCTCTCGAGCGATGAAAATGCTCTGGATGGTCGTGCATGGTCAATCCGTCCGCCTGGCATTGCTGGCCCTCATATTTATGGGGGGGAGCTCCGTCGCATACCCGGGCGACTCAAAGCGCAAGCCGGATGTGGGGCCGCCACCCTCCGTCCGCATTGACGTAGGGCCTCTGGGTTTTATTCCTCCGAGCCGCGCTTACCTGAGCTTCCGTTATTCGACTACCACGCTGGATTTCATCGACAACGACTCGGTCCTGTTCACATTTCGCGACGCCGGTCTGATGCACCGGCTGCCCGGCGACCCAGTCGGGGATGAGGATCAGGCAATCCGCGCCGTGGTGCTCGACATTAAGACTGGTAAGGCCGTTGAGGAAGCCCAATGGCGGATGCATGATCGCCAGCGCTATCTTTGGCCGCTGCGTAATGGCGTATTCATGGTCAGGCAACGGAATTCCCTCTACCTGACTGACAAACGCCTTGAACTGCGACCGTATCTTCAGTTCGATACAGCCCTGCAAGCAATCGAGATTGCTCCCGATCGCAGGCTCATGGTCATCCAGGTACAAAAGATCAGTGCACCCGATGCCGATCCGCCTCCTGCCTCGAACGTAGACCCCATTCTTGGCCTGGGAGCGGCGCCTCGCCGAAAGCGTACGCAAGTGTTCGCACTGCGCCCCGGTGAAACAAAGGTCCTCGCCCAAACCGAGACACGAAGTTCGGTCGATCTGCCGCTGCTCACCGACGGCTTTCTCAGCCTCATCGAAGGCAAGGACCCGAGCAGATGGATCATCCAGAAGCAGACTTTTCACAGCGATCCTCAAACCCTGACCGAGTTCAGGTCGTCCTGCCTGCCCACGCTATTTACCGTAAGCGACGCTGTAACTCTCGCAGTCGGCTGCCCCCCCAAGGGCGGTGGCGATCGTCTTGTCAGTGCCCTGTCCTCGTCAGGGCAGGTACTATGGCAAGACAAATGGAAGCAGCGCTATATCTGGCCGACGTTTGATTACGCCGAAGACGGCAGCCGGTTCGCGTTCTCCTCGCTCGAGTTAAACCGCGACGTCGGTTTCATGGATTACTTCGGCGCGGACGATGTCCAGGCCCAGATGGTGGGTGTATTCGATACCCAAACCGGCAAGCTCGAGTTGACCAG